>OLWU01000238.1_pt1 | contig 13798 bp, 8 predicted proteins | sample 1673351 | NCBI WGS metagenome assembly OLWU01 (sample SAMEA103958109, study PRJEB25191) | human gut metagenome | biome: human-associated habitat [ENVO:00009003]; feature: intestine environment [ENVO:2100002]; material: feces | place: Germany | collected 2013/2015
GGATATCCGCGCGCTGCTGCCGTTTATGGATGAGGATGACCTTGCGCCGTTTGCCTTCCGCGCCTTTGAGCGGGGCGGCGTCAATGAGGTATCGCGGTTTCTTCCCTTTCTGAACGAGGATGACGTGAAGAAAATCGCGGAGAAAATCATCGAAAAAATCTGAGTGCAAAAAAGGGGGCTGACGAAAAAAATCGTCAGCCCTTTCTATTTAGGAAGGAATTACATGCCTCTGTAAAGGAAGGTTACGGTCTGTGCGCGGGTGCAGACGGCGTTGGGCGAGAAGGTGTAGCGGCCCGTGCCGGAGGCGATGCCGTTTTTAACGGCCCAACGGACAGCAGCGTTATAATACGCGCCGCCGGGAACGTCGGAGAAGGGGTTCGCGCCGGTGATGGCGGCGAGGATGCCGGAAAGCGCTGCATCGGCCTCCTGCTCCTCCGGCTTGGGGTCCCGGTTTTTAGGCGGGCGGCACTTGACCATATTGGCAATGTACACATTCTTCTCCCGGCTCAGGTCAATGCTCTCCAGAAATTGATCCAGCAGCTTGCCGGAGCGACCCACAAAGGGCTGGCCTTGCAGGTCCTCGTTCTCTCCCGGTCCTTCGCCGATTAGGAGAATGTCTGCCGCCGGGTTGCCTACGCCAAAGACCACCTGGGTGCGGGTCTTGCACAGTTCGCATTCGGTGCAGCTGAGGCAGTGGGTTTTCAGTTCGTCTAATGTCATTTTTATCACCTTGCTCATTGTACCAAAATAATGGTTGAAAAACAATAAAAAAAGGTATAAAATATGTGCGTAAGCGAGAATTACAACTTTTTGGAGGTATTATCATGGACAATCAAGTGACTGTTGAGATTTCTGCCCGCCATGTACATCTGAGCCAGGCAGATTTGGAGACCCTGTTTGGTAAGGGCTATGAGCTGACGGTGAAGAAAATGCTGTCCCAGCCCGGCCAGTATGCCAGCAACGAGCGCGTGCGCGTGGTGGGTACCAAGAGCGAGTTCCCGGCTGTGTCTATCCTGGGCCCGGTGCGTAAGGCCACCCAGGTGGAGTTGAGCCTGACGGACGCCCGCTCCATCGGTGTGACCGCCCCGGTGCGGGAGAGCGGCGATATTGCCGGTTCCGGCGCCTGCAAGCTGGTGGGCCCTGCCGGTGAGGTGGAGCTGACCGAGGGCGTGATCGCTGCCAAGCGCCATATCCACGCCACTACGGCAGACGCAGAGCGTATGGGCCTGGAGAATGGCCAGATCGTTAGCGTAGAGATTCCCTCTGCCAACGGCCGTAACCTGACCTTTGGCGATGTGGTGGTGCGTGTGTCTGACAGCTATGCCCTGGCTATGCACATTGACACGGACGAGGCCAACGCCGCCGGTATGGCACCCAATACCCCCGGCACGATTATTAAATAAGTATAGGTATTCGGTAGTAAAAAAGAGCACCTGTGTGGGTGCTCTTTTTTATATGGAAAATGCAGGCGACGGATCGGCTGCATTTGTGCCGCCCCTACGATCGGCGGGAGCAAGCCCCCGCCCTACGAAAATCTTGCAACCGCTATGCCTCCCTTGAAAAGGGAGGGGGACCGCCGTTAGGCGGTGGAGGGATTGTGCGCCGTTAGGCGATGCGGGAATGATCACAGCGGCTGCCCTGTGGTTTGATTTCATTTTTTGAGTATTTTATTGGAATTTTTATTTGCTTTTGGTGTGCAAGGCTCGGGGCGTGGTTCGTCCAATTCCCAGGGAAGTTTTATGTTCTTTACGGAAATTGTAAAGTATCTCCCAGTTTGCTCGTTTGGGGAGGCAAAACCGTTGGTGATCACAACGCTTAAAGGAAAATGGTCATTAATTTCAAAATTATGTCCTGTTGATGCGATGCTTCCACAAACGGTATAATCAATGCTGATATAATCTATGGCATTGTCTGTCTCCACAGAAAGCGTTTCATCCGGTTTGGCGATATCTACCCCAAATTCACTTAAAAAAGCAGATAATTTTGGGAATTTATCTTTTGCTTGTGTGTAAAAATTGCGGCAATATGCGCAGTTGCAAAGCGTATGGATCTCATAATATTTTTTGGCTTTTTCGGTGTCGACAGAAAAAACATAGTCAGCCTTTTGAATGGTTGTCATAGGCACACCTCGTTTTTTGCTATGCGTGCAGTTGGAAATATCGTGAGTGGCAAATTTATATCGGTACATCGTAGGGGCGGATATTATCCGCCCGCTTTTTTTGTGCGTTTATCCCCGCAGTCACTTTGTGACAGCACCTAACCGGTGCCCGTCCCCTCTGTCGCTGCGCGACATCTCCCCACACTGTGGGGAGTCACCCCTTGATAAAAACAAGGGGAGCCAAGTTTCGTCGGCGGTGGCGGGATGGCACCGATTGCCGTATTTATTTCACAAACCGGTCGATGGCGTCGGACAGTTCGGTGAGCATTTCCGTATCGCCGTCCTCCACGGCGTGAACGATACAGTGCTCCAGGTGGTCCTTGAGGATCACCTTGCCGGTGCTGTTTAAGGCGGACTTGACCGCCGCCAGCTGCACCAGCACCTGGGAACAATCCTCGCCGTCCTCTACCATTTGCTTCACCTTTTGCAGGTGGCCGATGGCTCGGGCCAGTCGATTGACCACCTCCCGGGTATGGGTATGGTCGTGATTGTGATTATGCGCCGAGGTGGGTGCGTGTTTTTCGTCCATAGGCGTCAGATCTTTGCCAGGGCCTGTTCCAGGTCTGCCAAAATGTCGTCAATATCCTCAATGCCTACGCTCAGGCGCACCAGATCCGGGCGCACGCCGCAGGCCTCCAACTGTTCGTCCGTCAACTGGCGATGGGTGGTAGATGCCGGGTGCAGGCAGCAGGTGCGAGCGTCTGCCACATGGGTGACGATGGCTGCCAGCTCCAGGCTGTCCATAAAGGTGGTGGCGGCTGCACGGCCGCCCTTGACCCCAAAGCTCACCACGCCGCAGGTGCCGTGGGGCATATACTTCTGCGCCAGATCGTACTGGCGATCGCCCTCCAACATGGCGCACTCCACCCAGGTTACCGCCGGGTGCTGCTTTAAGTAGGCCGCCACTTTTTTGGCGTTCTCGCAATGGCGGGGAATCCGCAGGTGCAGGCTCTCCAGTCCCACATTCAGCAGGAATGCCTCGTTGGGGCTTTGCACCGCGCCCAGGTCCCGCATCAACTGCACCACCGCTTTGGTGATGTAGGCGCCCTTGCCGAATGCCTCGGTGTAGGTAATGCCGTGATAGCTGTCGTCCGGGGTGGTCAAGCCGGGGAACTTGTCATTTTGGGTCCAGTCAAAGTTGCCGCTGTCCACAATGGCACCGCCAACGGTGGAGGCGTGGCCCTCCATATACTTGGTGGTGGAGTGGGTTACAATGTCGCACCCAAAGTCAAAGGGGCGGCAGTTGATGGGGGTGGCAAAGGTGTTGTCCACGATCAGCGGCACACCGGCCTTGTGGGCCACTCGGGCGAACTTTTCAATATCCAAAATCTCCAAGCTGGGGTTGGAGATGGTCTCACCAAAAATAGCCTTGGTGTTGGGGCGGATGGCTGCCGCCAGCTCCTCCTCCGTGGCGCTGGGCGACACAAAGGTAAAGTCAATGCCCAGCTTGCGCAGGGTCACATTAAACAGATTGTAGGTGCCGCCGTAAATGGCGGTAGAGCTGACAATGTGGTCACCGGCGCCGGCAATGTTAAAGACGGCGTAAAAGTTGGCCGCCTGGCCGCTGCCGGTGAGCATACCGGCCACGCCCCCCTCCAGCATAGCGATCTTGGCTGCCACCGTGTCGCAGGTGGGGTTTTGCAGTCTGGAGTAGAAGTAGCCGCTTTTCTTTAGGTCAAACAGGTCGCCCATCTCCACGCTGGAGTCGTATTTATATGTGGTGCTTTGCACAATAGGCACCACCCGGGGCTCGCCGTTTTTGGGGCGGTAAGCCCCCTGTACACAAATCGTTGACAGTTTCATATCTTTTCCATCTCCGTTAAATTCATATTTTTTTGCCTTAGGCGTCCTGCCCCAGGAAGTGGGGCATCATCGCCGGGCCGTTCTCCATATAAATGCCGGTGGCCTTGGCGGTCTCCTCATTGATGGTGTCTACCCCCGTCTTGGGTGCGGACTTTTGGTACAGCAGGTAGGGCACCGGGTCGCTGGCGTGGGTGCGGGTCACAATGGGGGTGGGGTGGTCCGGCAGCAGCAGGATCTTGTAATCCTCGTACTGTTCCAGTCCCTCTTCCAGAATGGGCAGCACCCGGCTGTCGATCATCTCAATGGCTTTTACTTTGTTTTCCGGTTCGTTGCGGTGGCCGCACTCGTCCGGCGCCTCAAAGTGCACATACACCAGATCGTTGCGCGTCAGCAGGTCCAGCGCCGCCTTGGCTTTGCCCTCAAAGTCGGTGTCAATATAACCGGTGGCGCCGGGCACTTCTGCCACTTCCATGCCGGCGCAGTTGGCAATGCCCTTGAGCAGGTCTACGGCAGAGACCATACCGCCCTTGATGCCGTACAGCGCCTCAAAGGGCTGGAGCGCCGGGCGCTTGCCCTCGCCCCACAGCCAAATGCAGTTGGCCGGTCGACGACCGGCAGCCACGCGGGCTTTGTTCACCGGGTGATCCTTTAGCAGATCAAAGGACTTTTCCATCATCTCCAGCAGAGGGCGTGCCGTCTCTGCGGTGGAGAGATGGGGGCCGATTACCTTGCCGGTAATGTCATGGGGCGGGGTCATATTGCCCAGCTCTGTGGTGCCGCCGTGCCAGATCAAACAGTGGCGGTAAGATACGCCGGTGTAAAAATCATATTCTCCGCCGCCAAAGGCTGCCTGCACCGCTTCTATCAGCTGGCGAGCCTCCCCGGTGGAAATATCGTCGGCGCAGTAGTCCTCGATCACCTTATCGGCAAAGGGCTCACCCTTGTCGCTGAGGGTCACCAGGTTGGTGCGCAGGGACACATCGCTGTCTTTCATATCAATGCCGATGGAGGCGGCCTCCAGCGGGCTGCGCCCGGTGTAAAATCGGTGGGGGTCAAAACCCAGCACGCTCATATTGGCTACATCGGAGCCGGGCTTCAGTCCCGGCGCTACGGTGCGCACCAGCCCTACCTCCGCCTTGGCGGCCAGGGCGTCGATATGGGGCTTCTTTGCCACCATCATGGGGGTTTTGCCGCCCAGGGCGGGCACCGGGTAGTCTGCCATGCCGTCGCACAGCACTACAACATATTTCATACGGATCCTCCTGAAAAGCCTATGCCGCCTGCGAGAGCAGACGGCGGCTGAAATTGCACTTATTTGAAGTATTTAACGCCGGACTCAAAGATCTGCATATCCTTGTTAAAGGGTACGTTCTTGTATAGATTTTCGCCCTTGCGTTCGCAGTGACCCATTTTGCCCAGCACGCGGCCGTCCGGGGAAGTAATGCCTTCCACCGCCCATACGGAGCCGTTGGGGTTAAAGGGCATATCCGTGGCCACATTGCCGTCCGGGTCCACATACTGGGTAGCGATCTGGCCGTTCTCCGCCAACCGGCGCAGGGTGGCCTCATCTGCTACGAACCGGCCCTCACCGTGAGAGATGGGCACGGCAAACATGTCGCCTGCCTGGGTGCCTGCCAGCCACGGGGATTTGGTGCTGGTGACCCGGGTGTAAGCCATTTGGCTGATATGGCGGCCAATGGTATTAAAGGTCAGGGTGGGGTCGTTCTCCTGAATGTTCACAATCTTGCCGTAGGGCACCAGACCCAGCTTGATCAGCGCCTGGAACCCGTTGCAGATACCCAGCATTAAGCCGTCACGGCAGTTAAGCAGCTGGGTGACCGCCTCGGCCACCGCCGGGTTGCGGAAGGTGGTGGCAATGAACTTGCCGGAGCCTTCCGGCTCGTCACCGCCGGAGAAGCCGCCGGGCAGCATTACGATCTGCGCCTGCTTAATTTCCTCCACCATCTTCTCAATGGTCTCGTTAATGGCGGCAGGGGTCAGGTTGCCTACGACTAAGATATGGGGGTCCGCACCGGCCTGTTCAAAGGCGCGGGCGGTGTCTACCTCGCAATTGGTGCCGGGGAATGCGGGAATGAATACCCGGGGCCGCGCCACCTTGTTTTGGCTGACGAAAATGGAGCGCTCTTTATAGAGCGGCACATCCTCCACTGCCGCGCTCTTGCCGCTGTCTGTGGGGAACACGCTCTCCAGCTTGCTGCTCCAGGCGGCGATCAGTTCGTCCGCGGTCAACACATCGCCGTCCAAAATAAAGATTCCGTTGCCGTTGACGGTGCCCAGGGCAGTGGCATAGGGTGCCAGGCTGTCGGCCAGGACGCCATCCTCGGGGATTTCTACCACAAAGCTGCCCTCATAGGGTGCAAACAGGGTGGCAGCGTCCAACCCTTGGGCAAAGGTAAAGCCCAGTTTGCTGCCGAAGGCCATCTTGCACACGGCGGCAGCGGCACCGCCCTCTTTCACCACAGCGGCAGAGAGAACGGACTTGTCCTGCACGCCGGCGCAAACCGCCTGCATCAGGGCCATAGCGTTTTTGTAATCCGGCAGACCGGTGGCCTCATTTACCGGAATTTGCAGCAGATACACTTTGCTGCCCGGGTGCTGCAGCAGGGCAGTACCGGTGTGAGACGCCTTGCTCATACCCACGGCGAAGCTCACCAAGGTAGGCGGTACATCCAGTTCGTTAAAGGAGCCACTCATAGAGTCTTTACCGCCAATGGAGGGGGTGCCGTACCCGGCCTGTGCGGTCAGGGCGCCCAGCAGGGCGGCAGCGGGCTTGCCCCAGCGCTCCGGCTTGTTGCCCAGGCGCTCAAAATATTCCTGGAAGGTGAGCCGTGCTTCTGCCGGGTCGCAGCCCACGGCGGCCAGTTTCGCAAGGCTCTCCGTTACTGCAAAGGCGGCGGAATGGAAGGGGCTCCAGCGAGATACGCCGGGGATAAAGCCGTAGGCCATCACCGTAGCGTCGTCCGTTTGGCCGTGCTCCAGGGGCAGCTTGGCCACCATGGCCTCCTCCGGGGTCAGCTGGTACACGCCGGCGTAAGGCATATTTACTGTGGCGGCGCCGATGGAGGAATCGAACCGCTCCACCAGTCCCTTTTGGGAGCAGACTTCCAGTCGGCACAGATTGGCTTTCAGCGCAGCGGACAGAGACAACCCTTGCAGCTCTGCCGGTACGGTATGTAAATAGTTTTTGCTCTCATCAATGGGGGCAATGGACGCGGTGGCGTGCTGGGTCACACCGTTGGTGTTCAGGAAATCCCTGCTGATGTCCACGATCTTGTCGCCACGCCAGGTCATTTCCAGTCGATTGTTGTCCGTGACCACGGCCACCGGGGTGGCCTCTAAGTTCTCTTTATAAGCTGCGGCAATAAAGGCGTCCACATCCTTGGGATCCAGCACCACAGCCATGCGCTCCTGGCTCTCGGAGATGGCCAGCTCTGTGCCGTCCAGCCCCTCGTACTTCTTGGGTACCTTGTCCAGATCCACGGTCAGGCCGTCTGCCAGTTCGCCGATGGCTACGCATACGCCGCCGGCGCCAAAGTCGTTGCAGCGCTTAATGCGGGTGGATACATCCTTGTTGCGGAACAACCGCTGAATTTTGCGCTCGGTGGGAGGATTACCCTTTTGCACCTCGGCGCCGCAGGTCTCGATAGATTCGGAATTGTGGGCCTTGGAGGAACCGGTGGCGCCGCCGCAGCCGTCACGGCCGGTGCGCCCGCCCAGCAGCACAATGATATCGCCGGGAGTAGGACACGCCCGCACCACATTCTCTTTGGGAGAGGCGCCGATCACTGCGCCGATCTCCATACGCTTGGCCACATACCCGGCGTCGTACAGCTCAGTGACCTGGCCGGTGGCCAGTCCGATCTGGTTGCCGTAGCTGCTGTAACCTTGAGCAGCGCCGGTTGTGATCTTCCGCTGGGGCAGCTTGGCCTCCAGGGTGTCTGCAAAGGCGGTGGTGGGATCGCCGGAGCCGGTAACCCGCATGGCCTGGTACACATAGGCGCGCCCGCTCAGCGGGTCACGAATGGCGCCGCCCAGGCAAGTGGCCGCGCCACCGAAGGGCTCAATCTCCGTGGGGTGGTTGTGGGTCTCGTTCTTAAACTGCACCAGCCACTGCTCGGTCTTGCCGTCCACCGTTACCGGTACTTCAATGGAGCAGGCGTTGATTTCCTCACTCTCGTCCAGATTGTCTGCCTTGCCCTGTGACTTCAGATATTTGGTGCCGATGCAGGCCATATCCATCAGGCAAATGTCTTTGTTTTTGCCGGCATACAGGGCGCCGCGCATATCCAGGTACAGGCGCAGGGCGTCCTCCACCGCGGCGGCGTACTTGCTTTCCTCCACGGTGATCTTGTCCAGCTTGGTAGAAAAGGTGGTGTGGCGGCAGTGGTCGGACCAGTAGGTGTCAATCACTTTCAGCTCCGTTAAGCTGGGATCTCGGTGTTCTTCGTTCTTAAAGTAGTCCCGCACCCACTTTAGGTCCTCCACACTCATGGCAAAGCCCATTTGGCTGTGGTAAGCGGCGATTTCGTCATCACTCTTGGTGATAAAGCCGGCAATGCGCGCAATGTCCGCCGGTACATCGGCAGTCAGATCCAGGCTCTCCGGTTTGGCCATGGTGGCCTCCCGGCTCTCCACCGGGTTGATCAGGTAGGATTTAATCTTATCAAACTCCGCGTCCGTAATGTCGCCGGCAAGGGCGATCACCTTGGCGCTGGCTACCCGGGGACATTCTCCTGCGGTGAGCAGCTGAATACACTGGGCGGCGCTGTCTGCCCGCTGGTCGTATTGGCCGGGCAGGAACTCCATGGCAAACACTCGCTCGTCGGGGGCGAAGGTTACTTCGTCTGCCGTATTGTCCAGATTGTCCTCGGCAAAGACCCCGTGCACGGCACGGCGGAACTCCGCCTCGCTGACGCCCTGCACATCGTAGCGGTTAATAAGCCGCAGGCCGGTGAGCGCTGTAATGCCCACATTTTGGCGCAGATCCGTTAAGATCTGCATGGCCTCAATGTCGTTGCCTTTCTTCTTTTCCACAAAAATCCGATAAACATTTGCGAACGATTTTTTACAAGTTAGTAAAATTTTCATAAAGTCCGTAAAAATTTCATAAAACGGTAGGCAATCGGCCGGATTTGTGCTATAATGGCTATGGCGCGCAGGCAGGTGATCTGCCGCCGTTTCAGAAAGAATTTTGCAGTGATACACAGCGCAAAGAAGCAGAGAAAGAGAGGTGGGAGCCACGCAGCGGGAAAATATGGACCCAGCCCCCTATGAAGTTGAATTTATGAATGTGGTGGTGGATAAGGCCAACGATTTGCAGGTGACAGACGCAGACAGCCACTTTGCCCAGTTTGCCGGTGTGCACCCGTCTAAGATCAAACAGGGCAAGCTGTTCCTGTACGACAAATTAAAACCGGCGGACCGGGAGCGGGTGATGCAAAACATCTGCAAAAAGGGCGCCCGATTTACATATATGACCATGGACCTGCTGGACCAAAAGGGCACGCCGCTCTTTGTCCATTGTGTGGGTCAGAATTACGAGGACTCCACCCTGTGCCGCATGACTTTTGCGGATGTGTCCGAGAGCCGGCGGCGCCAGGAGCAGCTGCGGGCCCAGGCGGTGGAGATGAATGAGCTTATCGACCTGGTGTGCGGCGGCGTGTGTCTGTTTAAGGTCACGCCGGAAATGCACATTGAGTGCCTGTATCTGAACAAAGGCTGCTGTCGGTTGTTCGGCACCTCCCAGGAGAGCAGCCGCCTGCGGGCCTATCGACTGGACGAACTGCTTCACCCGGACGACCGCTCTGGGGTATTCCAGGCCATCGGTCGCGCCATGGCCGTAGGTGAGGAAGTGGATTGCGAGTGCCGGGTGCGGGTGCATGAGGGCGAATTTATTTGGTGCCAGCTGCGGGCGGGTATTCAGCGCTACGAGGGCGAGTGCCCGGTGTTTCACGCCGTATTTACGGATATTACCCGCATTAAGGCGGCGGAGGAAAAGGCGGACCGAGAGGCGCAGCGGATGGTGAGTCTGTTTAAGAACCTGCCCGGCGCCACTTTCTTTACAGACACGGCCGACCCTTTGCAGCTGGACTTGGTCAGCGAGGACTTTATCCAGTTTATCGGCTATTCCAGAACGGAGTTATTCCAGCTGTTCTCCGGCAATTTGGCGCGGCTGATGGATGAGAACGAGGCGGCGGCTGTGGCCGTGCAACTGCGCACCGGCGCAGCGGATCGGCGGCTCTTAACGGTGGAATACACCCTTTATATCGGTGATGCCTGCGCCCTGCGTGTGCGGGACAGCCGCAAAGTGATTGAACATCCGGACGGTTCTAAAGCCTTTTTGGGTGTACTCAATGTAATATGAATGTATACAAAAAGTTAAAGGACGGATATTCGCATTCCGTCCTTTATTTATTTTTCGTTCATTTTTCTTTGTCGATAATCCACAAAAGCCGGTGCCAAAGTTTGGCATGTTTTCGGGGCAAAACCGCGGAAAGTGCGTTGCAATACCTTTATTTATGTTTTATAATTATTATGTATAAATGTTGTCGCGGTGCGCCGAAATACAGGTGCTAAGCGGGCAGTGCAAGGGGTGCTGTCGTTGCGGCAAAGCGGAAGGATGGTTCTATGAAGTTTATGTACAGCAAGAAGCGCGTGCTCAGTGTCTTTTTGTCCGTGCTCACGGTGATCACCATGCTGACCCCGGCGTTTTCTGCCTGGGCGGGCGACGTGATCGGCGTGTACAACATTCAGCTGTTTTATGAAGACGGCAATGCGGTACAAGATACGGACGCGGAGGGCAACGCCTACCATGAGACGATGAAGGAGGGCGACACGCTGCAACTGAGCTACAAGCTCATTGACTGCGAGATCCCGGACAACGGCTATGTCAAGTGGTACAGCGAGGCGCCCACTTTGGTGGATGTGGACCAAAATGGCTTGGTCAAGGCCTTTGACTCCTCTAAGGGTGCTGTGATCCACAACTGGATTGACAATGAGGTGAAGCCGGTGCCGCTGGTGGGCAAGATTGCAGGCGCCGCACTGGAAAAAGCCCTGTTCAATGATAAGGTGAATGTGGACACCATGGACACGGACGAGATCATTGCCCTGATTGAAAAGACCATGGGTGCGGATTCTGCCCTGGGCAAGATTTTTGAATCCTATTCCGCCAAATGGATCGAGTCCCTGCGCAAATACCTGGACAATATCAATTCCGTTGTTCATGTTACCCTGTATGACGCCAACGGCGAAGTAAAGGCAGACGACAAGCTGGCTGTGACGGTCACGAAGAACGATGCGTTTTATGCCAACTTCCTGCCCAACGGTACCCATATCACCAATAAGTCCCAGATTGAGACCACGGTAGCCAAGGGCACCACCTGCCAGCTGAGCGCCGTGACCACCCCGGTGCGGCTGCACATGGGCGTGGTCTACTCTGTAAAGAGCTCTTCCGTCTTTACCCAGGGCAAGGTGATTGCCACGGTGGATGACAGCGGTTTGGTAACCTTTAAGAACACCGGTACGGTGACCATCGTTGTGTCGCCGGATACGGAAGGATTTATCAACAATCTGTTAAAGCTGGTCAACTATATTTACAAGTTGGACCACACCGGCACCATTGATACCAAAAAACTGGCGGATATTCTGATCAAGTATTTGGGTATCGACATTGACCGCAATGTGCTGGCGGCGCTGTTGGACGCTTGCTTTGCCATTAAGGATATTGTGGGCGATTCTGCCGACGCTATACAGCTGACGGCTACTGCGGTGAAGATCATCGCCAACATTCTGCTTAAATTGAAATATAATGATACCATCACTTTTAACGTTGTAGACGGTGTGCCTTGCACGGACTTTAACATTACCGGTCCGGATACGGTGCAGGAGGGTGCCCAGATCCAAATGGCCATTACGGACGCAAAACCCGTTGCGGCCGATGTTTCGGATATTACCTGGTCCTCCTCGGATGAAAGTGTGGCCTATGTAGATCCCAAAACCGGTATCATCACCGGTCGTGACGCAGGGGGCAACATGGGCACGATTGCAAACAGTCAAAAGTGCACCATCACGGCGACTTCCGCTGCCAATCAGGTGGTGCGAACCAAAGAGCTTACCGTAACCGGCAAAACCGGGCGGGTGCTCAGCGACGCGGTGATCCACGCCCAGCGGGACTGCAATATCGGCGATCAGCAAACGCTGACCTACACGGTGTACCCGGTGCGTGTAAGCAAGGCCAATAATTTGAATATTACCTGGGGCCTGCTGGACGGTACGGACGCAGACGGCAATCCCAAGTATCTGTGGGCGGGCGACGCCTATGATGAAACGGTGACCGACGAGACCACCGGCGAGACTACCACGGTCCACCACGACGGCTCGGTAGAGGACGGGATCGCCAGGCTGGACAAGGATGGTAACTACACGGCGCTGTCCGGCGGTACCGCCACGGTGGTACTGAAAGCCTCCACCGGCTACAAACTGCTGGATGGCAGCTATTACACCATCTCCCAGGTGCAGACCCAGACCACGATTTTCAACGGTCTGCCGGTGTCCGGCATTGATGTAACTGTTGAAAGTGCCGTAAAGAGTGCTGTTTTGGCCAATAGCGTGAAGTTGCAGCAGCAGCAGACGGAGGTGGCCGGTGAAACGCTGGATTTTGCCACCGTTACTGCCAGCACGGTGTATGATGGCACCGGCGTGCTGGTTAAGGCCAATGTGGACCCGGCAGACGCCACCAATAAGAATGTAAAATGGTATATTGATAATAAGGATCAGTTTGAGCTGAAGGACGAGGACAAGACCGCCGGCACCGTAAAGGTGGTGGCTAAGGCTTCTTGCACCAGCGCCTCCAGCGTACATATTTGGTGCGTGTCTGAGGACGGCGATATTCAGTCCGATGTGGTGACCCTTTGCGTGGTGCGTAACGCCGCAGAGACCAACACCATTAACGGTGACGATCTGTCCGTGATCAACGGCAAGACCCTGGATGTGTCTCACGCCATGACCTTTAGCGGCTCCACCTCCTCGGCACAGGCCTGCTACGGCGCCAACTGGTATTCCTCCGATGAGGGCGTGCTGACCGTAGCCCCCAAGGGCAACGACAACGGCGACGCGGTGGTTACCGGTGTGGATGTAGGCACCGCTACCCTGTACTGCGTGTCTGCTTCCGGCGGTATTGTGGCGGAGAAGCAGGTGACCGTGTATCCGGACAAGGATTACTTAAAGCAGGTGATTAACATCTGCGAGGACACGGTGATCGAGCGCACCAACGAAAATAAAACATTATATAAGGACTTCAGCCGAAAGCTGGACTATGCTTATTATGTCTATTATGATGAGCCTATGGCTGCCCAGGACAGCTGTAATACTTACGCCCGTGAACTGCTGTACGCTTTCTACAAGCTGGGCGGTTATATCGGCTTGACCGGTGTGACCCTTGTAAACAAGGACGGCTCGGACGCCGGCGCGTTCCGCAGCGTAAAGGTGTCTGCCACTAAGCGGTATGACAGCTACTCTGTGGATTTGGACGCCCAGGTGGCACCCAAGACCGCTATGTATCGCACCATCAAGTGGAGCAGCGATAACGACAGTGTAAAGGTAGACGCCAACGGTATTGTGAAGCCCGCAGGCAACAAGGCCTGCCAGGCCAAGATTACCGTTACCGCCACCGACTATATGGATAATGTATACACCGATAGCATGTATGTGGCCTTTGCCAACGATCCGGTTACCGGCATTAAGCTGGACACCACGGAGATCGTCGGCGGTAAGGTAGGCGAAAGCCAGACCTTAAAGGCAACGGTGGAGCCCACCGGC
>OLWU01000246.1_pt1 | contig 13543 bp, 10 predicted proteins | sample 1673351 | NCBI WGS metagenome assembly OLWU01 (sample SAMEA103958109, study PRJEB25191) | human gut metagenome | biome: human-associated habitat [ENVO:00009003]; feature: intestine environment [ENVO:2100002]; material: feces | place: Germany | collected 2013/2015
TGCAAGCTCTGCGAGGAGGCCGGCGCCGCCCTGGTCTTCCACCCCGAGCCCTCCGAGATGTACGCCCCCAACGCGTGCACCTACGTCAACATGGACGAGCTCACGCACGAGCTGTGCGGCCTCACGCGCCCCATCCACTTCCGCGGCGTGTGCACCGTGGTCTCCAAGCTCTTTCACATCGTGTGCCCCGACCGTGCCTACTTTGGCCAGAAGGACGCCCAGCAGCTCGCCGTCATTCGCCGCATGGTGCGCGACCTCAACTTTGACATCCAGATCGTGGGCTGCCCCATCATCCGCGAGGAGGATGGGCTGGCCAAGAGCTCGCGCAACACCTACCTCTCGGCCGAGGAGCGCACCGCGGCGCTGTGCCTGTCTCGCGCCGTGTTCGCGGGCCAGAAGATGGTCGAGGCCGGCGAGCGCGACGCCAAGACCGTGCTCGACGCCATGCGCACAATCATCGAGGCCGAGCCGCTCGCGAAGATCGACTACGTGAAGATGGTCGACTTTGAGAACATCGAGCAAATCGACAAGATCGAGGACGTCCCGGTGCTGTGCGCCATGGCCGTCTACATTGGCAAGACGCGCCTCATCGACAACTTCATCTATGACCCGGCCGAGGACGCCGGCTGTGGCTGCGGCTGCAGCGGCGACTCGTGCTGCTGCTGTGGCGCGTAACGTGGGCTCGCACACGAGCATCGCGTTTGTGGGAGCCGGCAAGGTTGGCTGCTCGCTCGCCCGCTTTCTGGCGGGCGGCGAGGGAGTTGGCCTTGCCGGCTTTTTCTCGCGCTCGGCGGCGGGCGCGCAGGATGCCGCGGCGTTTGCCGGAGGCCGGGCGTTTGACGAGCTTGGCGAGCTCGTGGCAGCGGCGGACGTGGTGTTCGTGACGACGCCGGACGACGCGATTTCACAGCTTGCCGGCGAGCTCGCGGGCTGCGGGGCCTCGCTCGCCGGCAAGCTCGTGGCGCACTGCTCGGGCGCCACGAGCTCCGAGGCGCTCGCGGCCTGCCGAAAAGCCGGCGCGGCCGTGGCCTCGTGCCACCCGCTCTACGCCGTGAGCAGCAGGTTTCAAAGCTGGCAGGAGCTGGGGCGCGCATGGTTCACGCTCGAGGGCGACGACGCGGCCGTCACCGTGCTCGAGGCGCTGCTCGACTCCCTTGGCGCCCGCCACGCGCGCATCGACGCAGCCCAGAAGGCTCGCTACCACGCCTCCGCCGTCATGGCGTCCAACCTCGTGGTGGGCCTCTACGACATGGCGGCCGACGAGCTCTCCCGCTGCGGCCTTGCGCGAGCGGACGCCGAGGCCGCGCTCGCCGCGCTGTTCCTGGGCAACGCCGAGCACATCGCGGCAGACGGCGTCGCCGCCTCGCTCACGGGTCCCGCCGCGCGCGGCGACGAGGCCACCATCGGCCGCCACCTCGCCTGCCTCGAAGGCGATGACCGAGCCGTCTACGAGCTGCTCACCGCCCGCTGCCGTCAGATTGCGAAGCGCGTCAGGGGCTAGGGCCCTCAGCGCCGCAGCGTTCGAGGGCTCCGCAAACACAGCCCTCGCTCGCGACGCAAAAGACGGCTAGCAGAGGCTCAAATCAGCGAACCGGGCGACCGCCGCCGCGTCAAGAGCGTCGTAAGGCACCACGAACCGGGCCCGGCCGTCAGCCGGGGCGTTGCCTGCGTCCCACACGTAGCGCTCGAGCGGCACGAAGGCGACACCGGGAATGCCCAGGTCCACGGCCCGCTCGGCCAGGACCTCCGCATCGCGAACACCCTCGATGGACAGCACGGCATGCAGGCCCGCATCCGCTTCCTCGATGCGGACGCGCTCCGCATCCCCTCGCGAGCGCAGCGCGTTCGCGAGGGCGTCACGCATATCGCGGCAGCGCTTGCGAACGCGGGCCACATGGCGCTCGTACTCACCGCCCTCCAGGATCCGCGCAAGCGTCACCTGTTGCACGGAGCTCACCGTGCTTGAGTAAAAGCCCAGCTCACGCACATAGCGCTCCATCAGTTCCTCCGGCAGCACCATATAGGCAAGCCGCAGCGCACTGCCCAGGCTCTTGGAGAACGTGTTCGTGTAGATGACGTTGCCGGCCACGTCCGCGCTCAGCAGCGCCGGCACCGGACGACCGGACATCCTGAACTCGCAGTCGTAGTCGTCCTCCACAAGCCAGCGGCCCTCGCGCGCCGAGGCCCAGCCAAGCAGCTCGTAGCGCCTTCCGATCGTGGTCACGCGCCCCGTGGGAAACTGATGTGACGGCATGACGTGCAAGACGTCCGCGTCCCCGAGCGCGTCCACGCGCACACCCTGCCCGTCGAGCGGAACGTGGCGCACGCGCTGGCCACAGGCCTCGTAGATGCGCGTGAGGCGCACGTACCCCGGGTCCTCGACGGCAAACTCGCGCCCAATCCCCACAAGCTGGGAAATCATCACGTCGAGCATCTGCGCGCCCGCGCCCACGACGATGCGCGCGGGATCCACCACAAGCCCACGCGACTGCCGCAGGTGAGCCGCGATGGCGCGGCGCAGTCGCATCAAACCCTGGGCAGGCACAGGCGCAAACACCTCCCCTTCCGGCTCCGAGCTAAGCGTCTGTCGCAGTGCGCGCGCCCACAGGCGCGCAGCATCTCCCGAGAACGACACCGAGCTCGTGAGGTCCGCACCGTCATCAACCGCCTCGCAAGCGACGACAGGCGCAGACGTCGGCACCGGCATGCCCTCCCCCGCCGGCAGCTCGCAGGCAAAGTAGCCGCTACGGGGCCTGGAGCGCACGTACCCCTCCGCCGCGAGCTGGGCGTAGGCACCCTCAACCGTCACAACGCTCACGCCAAGGTGCTGGGCCAGCGCGCGCTTTGAGGGAAGCCTCTGCCCAGCCGCAATCGCGCCCACCATGATGTCGTCGCGAATCCGCTGGTACAAATAGTCGTACAGCGCGGAATCGCCACGTGCGGAGAGATCGTAGTCAAGCATCTGGCCTTACTCCTTACGTCAACTGGCCTTATTCTGACCCGCTAACTTTCTCATTCTCTGACTATTTTGCCAAGGCCAGCTCACGCGTAGGCTATCGAGCCACCAAACGCCAGCGCACGCACAGGAGGCCCGCATGACCAGCGCAAACGACCGAACCCAACTCAACCGACAGCTTGCCCAGATGCTCAAGGGCGGCGTCATCATGGACGTCACCACGCCTAAGCAGGCCCGCATCGCAGAGGAGGCCGGCGCCTGCGCCGTCATGGCCCTCGAGCGCATCCCCGCCGACATCCGCGCGGCCGGCGGCGTCTCTCGCATGAGCGACCCAGCCATGATCGAGGGAATCCAGCAGGCCGTCTCCATCCCCGTCATGGCCAAGTGCCGCATCGGCCACATCGTGGAGGCGCAGGTCCTGCAGGCCATAGAGATCGACTACATCGACGAGTCCGAGGTCCTCACACCGGCTGACGACACGCACCACATCGACAAGACGCAGTTCGACGTCCCGTTCGTCTGCGGCGCACGCGACCTCGGCGAGGCCCTGCGCCGCGTGGCCGAGGGCGCCACGATGATCCGCACCAAGGGCGAGCCGGGCACCGGAGACGTCGTGCAGGCCGTGCGCCACATGCGCAAGATCCAAAAGCAGATCCGCGACGTCGTGGCGCTGCGAGACGACGAGCTGTTCGAGGCCGCCAAGCAGCTCGCCGTGCCCCTTGACCAGCTGCGCTACGTGCACGAGAACGGCAGGCTCCCCGTCGTGAACTTCGCCGCCGGCGGCGTGGCCACCCCCGCAGACGCCGCGCTCATGATGCAGCTCGGCGCCGAGGGCGTCTTCGTGGGCTCGGGCATCTTCAAGTCCGGCGACCCGGCCCGCCGCGCCGCCGCCATCGTGAAGGCCGTGGCCAACTACACGGACGCCAGGCTCATCGCCAAGCTCTCGGCCAATCTCGGCGAGGCCATGGTGGGCATCAACGCAGATGAGATAGACATCATCATGGAGGAGCGTGGTCGCTAGTGGCAACCGCAGTTCTGGCCGTCCAGGGAGCGTTTGCCGAGCACGAGGCCAGACTCGCCGAGCTGGGCGAGACATGCGTGGAGCTTCGCCAGGCCTCGGACCTCAGGCAGCGCTTCGACCGGCTCGTGCTGCCCGGCGGCGAGTCAACCACGCAGGGCAAGCTGCTTGCCGAGCTTGGCATGCTCGAGCCCCTGCGCGAGCGCATCGAGGACGGCATGCCCGTGCTCGCCACCTGCGCCGGCCTCATCCTGCTTGCGAGGCACCTCGACGCCCACGACGACCGCGACACGCCGCGCATCGCCACGCTGGACGTCCTCGTGCGCCGCAACGCCTACGGCCGGCAGCTCGGCAGCTTCCGCACCTCGCTGGAGCTTGCCGGCATGGGCACCGTGCCGGCGACGTTCATCCGCGCGCCGTTCGTCATGGAGACGGGCAGGGGCGTGGAGACCTTGGCCACCTGCGACGGAAACGTCGTGGCCGTGCGGCAGGGCAAACAGCTCGCCCTCGCCTTCCATCCCGAGCTCGACGAGGACCCGCGCATCCACCAGCTCTTCCTCGACCTGTAGCAGCCAACCCCATACGCAGGCCCCGCGGGGCGACACCGATTCCATGGAGAGAGCAAAGGAGTCGGCGCCGCCCCGCGCTCCACGTTGTACTCTAATGAGCTGGCATATAACGGCCGCACGAGCGGCGTCACTCATACGGGGAGCACCACCACATGGTTCTCAACATGCTCAAGGGCAAGATCCACCGCGCGACCGTCGTGCAGGCGGAGGTGGACTACGTGGGCTCCATCACCATCGACGAGGACCTCATGGACGCCGCGGGCATCCGCGAGTACGAGAAGGTCCAGGTCGCCGATGTCGACTCCGGCTCCCGGCTCGAGACCTACGTCATCGCCGGCGAGCGCGGCAGCGGTATGATCTGCCTCAACGGGGCCGCGGCGCACCTCGTCACCGTTGGCGATAAGGTCATCATCATGTGCTACTGCCAGATGGACGAGTCGGAGGCGGACGGCTTCCAGCCGCGCGTCGTCTTTGTGGACGAGCACAACCGCATCGCGCGCACCACGCGCTACGAGCGCCATGGCCGCCTGGAGGACATGGCATAGCGCATAGGCGCCCAAGCACATCGACACCGTGATTCATCTGCGGGCCCAGGAACGGGCCCGCTTTTTTCGTCGCCGCGGCGGCGCGCCCTCCTCTGTACGGGTACACCCTAGGTGAATGGCTTGTGGTGGAATCCCCGATGGTTGTTTACGCAAGAGTTAGATTAGGTATACTTCTCTCGGTAAGTTAGATAAAGCTAACTAGTCACGTCAGAAAGGTGGCCCACCATGGCACGCATCATTGAGGTTTACGGTCGCGAGGTCCTGGACTCCCGCGGCAATCCCACCGTCGAGGTCGAGGTCGCGCTCGAGGACGGCTCCTTCGGTCGCGCGATCGTCCCGTCCGGCGCGTCGACCGGCGAGTTCGAGGCCGTCGAGCTGCGCGACGGCGACGCGGAACGCTACCTGGGCAAGGGCGTCCAGAAGGCCGTCGGCCACGTGAACAACGAGCTCGCCCGCCTGCTCATCGGCATGGACGCGACCGACCAGCGCGCCTGCGACCAGGCCATGATCGACGCCGACGGCACGCCCAACAAGGGTAACTTCGGCGCGAACGCCATCCTCGGATGCTCGCTCGCCATCGCCCGCGCTGCCGCGGACTCCGCCGGCCTGCCGCTCTACGCCTACCTCGGCGGCCCGAACGCGCACACGCTGCCCGTCCCGATGATGAACATCTTGAACGGCGGCGTCCACGCGGACAACAACGTGGACTTCCAGGAGTTCATGATCATGCCCGTCGGCGCGCCCGACTTCAAGACCGCCCTTCGCTGGTGCACGCAGGTCTACCACACGCTCAAGGGCACCCTCAAGGCCGCGGGCCTCTCGACCGGCGTGGGCGACGAGGGCGGCTTCGCGCCGGACCTCAAGACCAACGACGAGCCCTTCGTCTACCTGATGGAGGCCGTCCGCGCGGCCGGCTTTACGCCCGGCGTCGACTTCATGTTCGCCATGGACCCCGCGACCTCCGAGTGCTACAACCGCGAAACCGGCCTCTATGAGCTCAAGGGCGAGGGGCGCACCCTCACCTCCGACCAAATGGTCGACTATTGGGAGGACCTGGTTTCTCGCTACCCGATCATCTCCATCGAGGATGGCCTGGCCGAGGAGGACTGGGACGGCTGGCAGAAGCTCACCGAGCGCATCGGCGGGAAGGTCCAGCTCGTCGGCGACGACCTCTTCGTCACCAACACGTCGCGCCTCGCCAAGGGCATCGAGCTCGGCGCCGCGAACGCCATCCTCATCAAGGTCAACCAGATCGGCACCCTGACCGAGACCCTCGACGCCATCGAGATGGCTAAGCGCGCGGGCTACGCCGCCGTGGTCTCGCACCGCTCCGGCGAGACCGAGGACACCACCATCGCCGACCTCGCCGTCGCCGTGAACGCCGGCCAGATCAAGACGGGCGCGCCCGCCCGCACCGACCGCGTGGCCAAGTACAACCAGCTCCTGCGCATCGAGGACGCGTTGGGCGACTCCGCCGCGTACCTCCAGAAGGCAGCCTTCTACAACATCGCGTAGGCAAGAAGGACGCGGACCGGCCCCGCGCGCGGCATCGGAAAGGTACGCTGCATACAGCGCGAAGGCGGCCCGAGGGTTGGAGACCCCCGGGCCGCCCTTCTCTGCAGCCGATCGCCGTCTTGCTTCGCGGACCTCGCCTCGCCTTGAAGCCCGTCGCCACTTTGCTTTGCGGCTTGCCGCAGCCCTTCTTTCCGGCCTGCCTCCGCCCTACTCCTCGCCCATGGACTGGTGGCGCACCAGCCGGCTGCGGTAGAGCCACGTCTCGTGCCGGTTCTCCCAGAGCTTGAAGACCTCGGCGACCAGCGTGGGCACCACGGCGAGCGCCACCGAGAGCGCCCAGCGCTCCCAGCCCAGGCCCACCATGCCGAAGACGCGCCCCACGGGCCCGGCCAGCACGAGCAGCGAGAAGACCGCGGCCATGGCGACGGCGCTCCAGACCAGCGGCATGTTATCGCTCACTGCGCGGGTAAACACCGAGCCACGACTACGCACGGTAAAGACGTGCAGCACGCTCGAGAGCGCCACCACAAAGAAGCACATGGTCTGGCCCACGCCGAGCCCCGCGGCCACGGCGTCAGGGATCTCCACGAAGCACCCCAGCCAGAACGCCAGCAGCCCCACCGCGGCGAACGCCACCGTCTGCTGCAGGGTAGCCCTGACGACCAGCTGCGAGAAGAAGCTCTCGGTGCGGCCGATGGGCTTACGGCGCATGATGCGCTCGTCTGAGGTGTCCTTGGCAAGGCACAGGCCGGGGATGCCGTCGCCCAGGACGTTGATCAGGAGCAACATGACGGGCGTGAGCGCCGTGCCCCAGCCCGCGAGCTGCGCCCCCAGCATCACCACGATCTCGGAGAGGTTGCAGCTGATCAAGAAGTAAACCGTGCGCCTGATGTTGGAGAAGACGTTCCTGCCCTCGCGCACGGCGTCCACTATGGTCGCGAAATTGTCGTCCGTGAGGATCATGTCCGCCGCGGCCTTGGCGACCTCGGTGCCGGCCGCGCCCATGGCAACGCCCACGTCTGCCGCCTTGAGCGCCGGCGCGTCGTTCACGCCGTCGCCCGTCATGCTCACGACCTCGCCCTGCTCCTGCCAGGCCTCCACGATGCGGATCTTGTCCTCGGGCGAGACGCGCGCGTAGACGGAGTAGGCGCGCACGTTGGCGACGAGCTCCTCGTCAGACATTGCGGCGAGCTGCTTGCCCGTTACCACGGAGCCCTTCTCGCCAATGAGGCCGATCTGCCGGGCGATGGCGGCGGCCGTGGCGGCATGGTCGCCCGTGATCATGACGGTGTGGATGCCCGCGCGGCGGGCGGTCTCGATGGCGTCGCGCGCCTCCGGGCGCGGCGGGTCGATGATGCCCACGATCCCCTCGAACGTAAGGTCGCGCTCGAGCTCCTCGAGGTCGCCGCTGGCGGGGAGCTCCTCCACCACGCGGCTCCCCAGCGCGATGACGCGAAGGGCATCCGCGGCGAAGCTGTCGTGGGCCTCCTGGCGCCGCGCGAGCTCCTCGGCGGGGGCCGGCGCGAACGGCAGGCGGTCGAAGGCGCCCTTGGTGAGCACCAGGTAGCCGCCCTGCGGGAGCTCATGGACGCTCGTCATCATCTTTCGGGCGGAGGAGAACGGCACCTCGCCCACGCGGGGCCGCTCCGCGAGGAGCTGCTCCCGAGTCTCCCCGCCTTCCGTGAGCAGGCGCACGATGGCGGTCTCGGTGGCGTCGCCCACGATGCGGGAGCCGCCCTCGCCATCGGGCTCGATGGCGGCGTTGCTGGCCAGCGCCAGCTTGTGCAGCAGGTCGAGCTCGGCCACGCCCTCCACGGCGCCGTCGACCGCCACGGGAACGCTCACGGGGAGGTAGGGTGCCGCCGCCCACATGCGCCGGATGCTCATGCGGTTCTGCGTGAGGGTGCCCGTCTTGTCCGAGCAGATAACGCTCACGGAGCCCAGGGTCTCGACCGCCGGCAGCTTGCGGATGAGCGCGTGCTTACCGACCATGTTGTGGACGCCCTGCGTGAGCGAAAGCGTGACTATGAGCTGCAGCGTCTCGGGCACGGCGGCCACGGCGAGGCTCACTGCTGCGAGCACCATCGCCCAGAACTCCTCGCCCTGTTGGAGGCCCGTGGCGAGCAGGATCGCCGCGGCGGCCAGTGCGACGGCGCTGATGGCGCGCACGACGCGGACGAGGCGCAGCTGGAGCGGCGTCTGCATCCTCTGGGTTTCGTTGAGGTAGCCCGCGATGCGCCCCATCTCGGTCTCCATGCCCGTGGCCGTGACCACCGCCGTCGCGTTGCCGGCCGTGACCAGGCAGCCGGAGAAGACCATGTTCGAGCGGTCGCCGATGGCGGCGTCCTCCTCGGGCAAGGCCGAGGCGTCCTTCTCCGCCGCCTCCGACTCCCCGGTGAGGGAGGACTCGTCCACGGCGAGTCCCGTCGCCTCGACGAGGCGGGCGTCCGCCGCCACGAGGTCTCCCGTCTTGAGGACGAGGACGTCGCCCGGCACGACGTCGGCCGTGTCGATCTCTATGCGGGAGCCGACGCGCAGCACCAGGCACGTGGGGCTGTTGAGGTCCGCGAGTGCCTCGAGGGCGCGCTCGGCGCCGCGCTCCTGCGTGACGGCGAGCACCATGTTCAGCACGATGATGGCCACGATCACCAGCGGCTCGAGGAATCCCGAGCCCTCGCGCGCGGCGAACGCGAAGGACAGCGCCGCCGCCACGAGGAGGATGATGTTCGATACATCCTTGAACTGGCGCAGGACCTGGGATGCGAGGCTCTCGCCCTTCGCCTGCCGATAGGCGTTGGGCCCGGTCTTCGCCAGGCGGCGGGCGGCCTCATCCGGCGCCAGGCCCTCCCGGGCGGACGTGCCCAGGCTCTCGATGACTTCCAAGACAGGGGTGTTCCAGTGTTTCATGTCCCTCGTTTCGTGCGACGCGCGAGCGGGAGACGGGCGCCCCCTGCTGCAGGGGCGTCTCACATTCGCTGGTTGTTAGGGGTGCGCCGACTGGGCACATAGGCCCCGCGGCAACACATACACATAAATGAATACCCTCATTCGATGAGTTTATTACCGAACACGGTTACTTTGTTTATAAAGAGGCGGGCGAAGAGCAGGACCGCGCTCGTCTCGACGAGGCGCCATCCAACGTTGCTGGCGCCGGGCGGGACCACGGCAGACTCGGCAAGGCGCCGTCGGGGCCGGTCGGCGGTATCCTATAGAAAACGAACCCGGCGGCGAGAGGAGCCCCATGGCAGCATCACCCGCAAAGAAGCGCATCCTGGTCGGACAGTCCGGCGGGCCCACGGCCGCCATCAACTCGAGCCTCGCCGGCGTCGTCGCGGGCGCGCGCGAGGCGGGCGCCGAGATCGTCGGCATGCGCTACGGCATCCAGGGCTACCTCGCGGGTCGCACGGTCGCGCTCGGCGAGGCGCTGCCGGACGACGACGCGCTCGCGCTGCTGCGCCGCACCCCGTCGAGCTGGCTCGGGAGCTGCCGCTTCAAGCTGCCCGCGCTCGACGCTCCCGAGGCCGAGGGCTTCTTTGCCGACGCCTTCGCGAAGCTCGAGGCCGACGGCTTCGACGCCATGCTCTACATCGGCGGCAACGACTCGATGGACACCATCGCCAAGCTCGGTGCGTGGGGCGCGCGCATGGGCTCCCCCATCCGCTTTATCGGCGTGCCGAAGACCATCGACGATGACCTCGTGGGCATCGACCACACGCCCGGCTACGGCAGCGCGGCCCGCTTCGTGGCCACCGCCGTGTCCGAGGTCGCGCGCGACGCCGACGTCTACGACCTCAAGAGCGTGACCTTCGTCGAGATCATGGGCCGCGACGCCGGCTGGCTCGCGGGCTCCGCATGCCTCGCCGGCCCCGACCTCGTGCTGCTGCCGGAGGTCACGCTCGACGAGGACGCGCTGATCGAGCGCATCTCGGTGTTGCTGGAGCACCAGAACACCGTGGTCGTCGCCATGAGCGAGGGCGTCCGCGGGGCCGACGGCCACCTGATCGCCGAAAAGACCGTCGCCGCGGGCACCGGCGTCGACGAGTTCGGCCACCTGGCGCAGCTCTCCGGCCCGAGCCGCTACCTGGCCGGCGTCGCCAAGGCGCGCCTCGGGGTAAAGACGCGCGCCGTCGAGCTGTCCACGCTGCAGCGCTGCGCGTCCCACTGCGCGAGCGAGGTCGACCTGGACGAGGCGTTCGAGCTCGGCCGCCGCGGGGTCTCCGTAGCGCTGGCCGGCGAGTCGGTGCGCATGTGCACGCTCACGCGCACCGGCGACGAGCCGTACGCCGCCGAGTACGGGACCGTCGACGTCCTCGAGGTCGCGAACAAGGTCAAGCCCGTCCCGCGCGAGTGGATCTGCGCCGACGGCATGGGCGTGACGGACGATTTCCGCCGCTACGTCGCCCCGCTCGCAGGCACTCTCCCGCAGCAGCTCAAGGGGCTGTAGTAAGCCGCACGATGCGGGTGCCGTGGACCTCGGAGACGCCGACGGCACCCGCGACCTCGGCGGCATTCTCCCAGGTCACGCCGCCTCCGGGCAGGACCGTTATGCGACCGGCCGCGTAATCAGCGAGCTCGCGCAGGCGCGCCGTGTTGTCCGCCATCGGCGTGCCGGCCGCGCCGCCGTGCGTAAGCACCCGGTCGACGCCGAGCTCGGCCAGCGCGTCAAGCGCCGCGGGCTGCGCGGCGGGCGGCAGCTCGTCGAAGGCCATGTGGAACGTGACCGAGAGGCTTTCTTGCTTGGCGAGCCGCACGAGCCGCTCGGTGAGGCCCAGGTCGACCTCGCCGTCGCGGAGGCAGCCGAAGACGACGCCGTCCACCCCCAGCTCAGCTGCGTGCCGCAGGTCATCGGCCATGATGCCCGCCTCGGCTTCGGTGTACACGAAGTCGCCGCCGCGCGGCCGGACCATGCACATCACCGCGACGCCTGCCGGCCGGCACATCCCGACCGCCGCGCGGATCACCCCGTGCGACGGCGTCGTCCCGCCGACGGCCAGGTTGTCGCACAGCTCGATGCGCCCTGCGCCGGCCGCGATCGCCGCCGGGACGTGCTCGACGTTCTCCGCGCAGAACTCGCGCAGCAGCTCTTCACCCATGTGACCGCCCTTCTTTGCAGCTCGTTCGCGCTCAATCGCGCTCGTTCACACAAGTCTAAACGCAGCGGGGGCGATGGTGGTATGGTCGTGTCTCGCGACACGCGTCGCCGCGTTTGCAGCTGATTGGAGACACGCCCATGACCCCCGCGCAAAAGAGAATCGTCGTCACCCTCGGCTTCTGCGGCCTCGTCTCCGCTGCCGACAACTGGTTCGTCTCGCCGGCGCTGCCCGCCATCGCGCAAGCGCTCGCGGTCGCGCCGAGCGCTGCGGCCATCATCCTCACTGCCTACCTCACGCCGTACGGTCTGCTCCAGCCCGTCTGCGGCGCTATCGGCGACGCCGTGGGGCGCGTCCGCCTCCTGCGCATCATCGTCGCGGGGCTCGCCGTGAGCACCGCGGCCTGCGCGGCGGCGCCCACGCTCGGGATCCTCATCGCCGCGCGCATCGTCACCGGCTGCTTCGCCGCGGGCATCATCAGCGTGAGCCAAGCGCTGGTGGGCGACGTGGTGAGCACTGAGGACCGACAAGGGGCGGTCGGCCTGCTCATGGGCATCACCTTCACCGGACAAGGGATCTCGGCGGGGCTCGGCGGCATCATCTGCGACCTCGTCGGATGGCGCGCGGCGTTCGTGTGCTTCGGCGTGCTCGGCGCGGTCGCGTGGGCAGGCGTCATGCGCCTTCGCGGAGTCGGAGAGAAGCGCGGAGCGGCGCAGGCCGAGCCGTTCCGCCCCGCCGCGTTCCTTGTGCAAGCAACGCGCACGTTCTTTGGCCCCGGGCGCGCCGTGTTTCTCATCGCGTGCTCGACCGGCATCATCTACCTGGGCGTCTATGGCTTCATAGGAACCTTCCTCGCCGAAAAGTGCGGCCTTGCGTCCACACAAGCGGGTCTGCTCATGATGTTCTACGGCCTCGCGTGCCTTGCCGGCGGCAGTCTCTCGGGCCGCATCGGCGCCGCGCGCGGGCAGGCCGGCGTCATCCTCGTCGGCGAGGTCTCGGGCATCGCTGCGTGCGCGCTTCTTGCTGCCTCGACGCTCACCGGCTCCTGGGCACCGGCGCTCATCGCGGCGGCATGCCTCGGCCTCGGCTACATCCTCGTGCAGCCGACGCTCGTCGCGCTCTCCATGGACGTGGGCCCGGGCCGCGCGGGGCTTTGCACCGGGCTCATAGGTCTCGGCGTCTTTGCCGGCGGCGGCGTGGGCAGCGTGATCGGCGGCTCCGTCATCGGGGCGGGCGGCTACCTCGCGCTGTGGCTCGCGGCGGGGATCGCCTTGGCGGCGCAAGCCGTGATCGGCGCGAGGGCGCTCCCCCGGGCACGGGGCTGAGCTTCTCCTCGAGCCTGCGCGCCGCGATGTCGCGCGCAGCAAAAGGCCCGCCTTGGCACAGCCCGTAGCGAAAAAATGCCGTTGTGGCACAACCCGTTGCAAAAAGAGGCGCTGTGGCACAACCTGTTGCAAAGAAGGGCGCTGTGGCACGCGATTCCCTGCCACGGCGGCGATTCTTGCCACGTGCCGTGCCACAGCGGCGATTCTCGCCACGCGCAGCGCCGCCCCCCCCTGTGCCGCGGGCCGCGCCTCTCCCCATCTCGCGTGCCATATCGGCGATTTCCGCCACGGCACCCGCCACGCCCCGGGCTTGTCTAGAATTCGTGCCTTCGGGCGGGGCGGGCTTCTTGCCACACGGAAACCGCTGGTAGAATATGCAGGTTGAACCCGCGCGAAAGGACCCCCATGGCCTCCATCAATTACCAGCTCGCTCGCTTCGTGGCTTCCTACGGCGACGTCACGAAGATTCCCGAGCCCACCCAGCCCGAGGTCAGCGTGGCCGGCCGATCGAACGTGGGCAAGTCG
>OLWU01000247.1_pt1 | contig 13537 bp, 10 predicted proteins | sample 1673351 | NCBI WGS metagenome assembly OLWU01 (sample SAMEA103958109, study PRJEB25191) | human gut metagenome | biome: human-associated habitat [ENVO:00009003]; feature: intestine environment [ENVO:2100002]; material: feces | place: Germany | collected 2013/2015
ATGAAAGAATGTCTGTGGTGTCGGGGGGTCTCGATGCAGGCCTGGGTACGGCCCGGAGGGATGTTTCTGCGGTGTTTGGCGCGATAATTGCTGGCTTGTTTGAGGTGCGGCGGATGTCCCGCCGTGATCGTACACTTCAGCAGCTATCGTACAATGTATATCGCATCCCGAAAGCACAAAGAGAATATCGCCGAATACTTGTTGTATATGTGGCAGATAGAGGATATTATCCGTGCCTACAACCTTGATATTGACCATATAGAAGAGTCCGTAATCCGTCCCATGGGGCTTGATGAAGAGCGGGCGCATGCTTTGCGTGAGTGGTACGTGTCACTCATTGATATGATGAGGTGCGAGGGTGTGGAGCGTTCGGGCCATTTGCAAATCAATCGCAATACGTTGGGACAGCTTGTGGACTTGCATCGGCGTCTGTTGTCGAGTGACAAGTATGCCGAGTATAGTGCTCAGTTGTACAAGACGTTGCCGTTTATAGTCGAGTTGCGTGCCAAGGGTGGGAAGGCTCCGGTCGGCGAGTTGGAGACGTGTTTCAATGCGCTGTACGGGGTGCTGATGCTAAGGCTGCGCGGCCGGGAGATTTCCAAAGGCACGGCTGATGCTGTGGCTCAGATTTCCAAGCTTTTGGCGATGCTTGCCGGATATTATAAGCTCGACCGGGATGATAAGCTTGAGTTTTGAGGAGCGTGCTGCCGTCTCACGCAAGTAATATCTTCTATTATAGCCATAATAGTTGTTATGGCCATTATGGTTATTCAGCAGTCATACTGCGTGTAAGAGTCTGTTGTGGCAGCTGTCAGACGTCGATGCGGCTGGCGGTGGCCATTTCGTCGTATTCTTCCCAGTCGGGGTCGTTCTCGCATGTGATTTCCAGTGGCATCAGCGGCAGCTGCGCCAGGGCTTCGTTGAGTTTGCGTCCGAAGATATTGGTGCTGGTGGTGTAGAATACCCATTGGCGGCTTCCGTCACCGGTATATATGCCGGTGAGCACGGCTACGGGGTCTTTGTCGAAGGTGTCGGCCATAGCATCGGTGGCTTGTTCCATGAGTTTGGAGTCTTCGATGCCGGGCATGTCGTGACCTCCGTATTTCCATGTGATGGTTACGCGGATGCTGAAGCGAGGGTTGGTGCGGAATTTTTCGATGTCGGCACGTCCGGTGACCAGGATATCATATCCTTCGTCGCTGATGGTGGGGCATGTCCAGTATTCTCCTTTCATAATATAGGGCGGGGTAGTTTCGAGTGTGGAATGAGGAATTGAGGAATTGAGGAATTGAGGAATTGAGACCTTAGGGACTTTAAGGACTTTAGAGCCTATTATCTGAGGGCTCTGATTTCGAGAGCCGAGAAATAGAAGAAGCGAAAAGGACGGCGGGCGGATGTAAGCCGGGTTCTGTAAGCCCTCGGTATCCCGCGTGGGGACCGGACGGGGCCATGCACGTCATTTATCTGAGCGCCGTGTTGCCACGGCCGCTTTAGCAGTCTACCCCCCGGCAATGGACGAGCAGCCCTTAAATGCCGGTATATTTGACCTTGCAACCCATAAGGTGTGCGGCGAGTCATGTCACCATGTCTCCCGGTGGGCTCTTACCCCACCTTTTCACCTTTGCCGACATCGTCGGCTGTTATTTTCTGTCACACTACTCTGCCGTTTCCGACAGCTTGCCGTTAGCAAGTATGGTGCTCTGTGTTGCCCGGACTTTCCTCCCGTCTGCACAGGTCGGCCTCGCGGTCGGTCTGCCGGACGAGCGACGCGCCTCTGCCCGTCGTCGTTTTCGCTTCGTCTATATGTTTGGCGTCTGTTTAGACGTATCCTTTAATGATGCCGCGTTTGCTGTTGCGGACAAACATGATGATTTCGTCGCGTTCGGGGGTGGCCGGCAGCTCGGCTTCGATGCGGGCGACGGCGTCTGAGACGTTCAGTCCCGAGAGATAGAGGTAGCGGTATATATCCTGTATCTCGCGTATGGTGTCGCTGGAGAAGTTGCGTCGGCGCAGGCCGATGCTGTTGATGCCGGCGTAGGATATGGGTTCGCGTGCGGCTTTGACATATGGGGGCACGTCTTTATTGATGAGTGCGCCGCCTTGTATCATGATGTGCGAACCCAGGTGGCAGAATTGGTGTACCAGTGTTCCGCCGCCGATGATGGCGTAGTCGTCTACGATGACTTCGCCTGCCAATTGTGTGGCGTTGGAGATGATGATGTTGTTGCCTACGCAGCAGTCGTGTGCTATGTGCGAGTAGGCCATAATCAGGCAGTTGTTGCCCACGACGGTGCGGCCTTTGGAGGCTGTGCCGCGGTTGACGGTGACGTATTCGCGCAGGGTGGTGTTGTCGCCGATGACGGCGTAGGTTTCTTCGCCTCTGAATTTGAGGTCTTGGGGTATTGCGCCTATGACGGCACCGGGGAATATGGTACAGTTGCGGCCTATGCGTGCGCCTTCGAGGATGGTGACGTTGGAGCCTATGCGTGTGCCTTCGCCGATTTCGACGTTTTGGTCAATGGTGACAAAGGGGTCGATGACGACGCTGGGGTGTATCTTGGCTGCGGGATGTGCGTATGCTAAGGGCTGTTTCATTTGTTTTTGATGATTTGTGCCATAAATTCGCATTCGGCCACGAGTTTATCGCCTACGAAGGCGCGGCCTTTCATGACGGCGCATCCGCGACGTAGCTCGGTCATGAAGGACACGTGGAATAGGAGTGTGTCTCCGGGGACGACTTTTTGGCGGAATTTCACATTGTCTATTTTCATGAAGTATGTCGAGTAGCGTTCCGGGTCGGGCACGGTGCCGAGCACGAGCAGTCCGCCGGTCTGGGCCATGGCTTCAATCATGAGTACGCCGGGCATTACCGGTTCCTGTGGGAAGTGCCCTTGGAAGAATGGTTCGTTGGCGGTGATATTTTTCACGCCCACGATATAGCTTTCGCTGCGTTCGATGATTTTGTCCACCAGCAGGAAGGGGTAGCGGTGGGGCAGTAGGGCGCGTATCTGGTTGTTGTCCAGTATGGGGGTGGCGTTGGGGTCGTACACGGGCGCTATGGCGTCCATACGGCGCACATCGCGGCGCAGTTTCTTGGATAGTTGGGTGTTGATGGTGTGCCCGGGGCGGGTAGCGATAATACGGCCGCGTAGCGGGGCGCCTATCAGGGCGATGTCGCCTATGATGTCGAGCAGTTTGTGGCGTGCGGGTTCGTTTTCGTGCGTCAGGGGTGTCTCGTTGATGTATCCGTACTCGGTGACGCATTTGTGCTGTACGCCCATGATGTCGGCGATATGGTCCAGCTTGTCTTGGCTCAGGGGCGAGTCGTAGATGACTATGGCGTTGTCGAGGTCGCCGCCCTTGATGAGGTTGGCGGCCAGCAGTTGTTCTATCTCGCGCACGAACACGAAGGTACGACTGGCTGCAATTTCGTCGGCGAAGTCGCTCAGGTGTTCGAGGCTTGCGTACTGGTTGTGCAGTACGGGTGAGTCGAAGTTAATCATCACATCGGCGGTGAATTCTTCGTCGGGTAGTACTATGATTTTGGAGCCTGTTTCGGGGTCGGAGACCTCTATCTTGTGGCGGACGACAAAGAATTCTTTGTCGGCATCTTGTTCTTGGAGTCCGGCTTGGGCTATGGCGTGGGTGTATATTGCGGCGCTGCCGTCCAGTATGGGCATCTCGGGGCCGTCCACACTGATGAGTACGTTGTCTATTCCGGAGGCATAGAGCGCGGCCATGGCGTGCTCTATGGTGCTGACGGTGATGTCGGGAGCGATGCCGATGACGGTGCCGCGGCTGGTGGCTACGACGTTTTCGGCCACAGCGGGTATTATTGGCCGATCTTCGAGGTCGACGCGTTGGATTTTGTATCCTGTGCCTTCGGCTGCGGGGTTGAAGGTTGCCGTGATATTGATGCCTGTATGCAGCCCTTTGCCTTGGAGCGTAAAGGGCTTGGCGAGCGTGAGCTGTTTCATTGTGGCGTATATGGTGTTATATATTGTTTCGTACTTTACTGTTGCTTGGCGGATTTTTCGAGGTCGCCGACGCGGTCAAAGAGCTGGCCCAGGCGGCGTATGTATGCGGCTTGACGGGCAAATTCGCCGGCGGGCACTGCGGGGTATCCCATGATGCGGCTGCCGGGGACGACGTTGTTGGGTACGCCCGACTGGGCGCCTATTTGTGTGCGGTCGCCCACGGCGATGTGCCCGGCGATGCCCGCTTGTCCGCCCACCATACAGTGGCTGCCTACGTGTGCACTGCCTGCTATGCCGGCTTGTGCGGCCACCACCGTGTGCTCGCCTACGGTGACGTTGTGTGCCACCTGTATCAAGTTGTCCAGCTTGGTGCCGCGGCCTACGCGGGTGGCGCCCATGGTGGCGCGGTCCACGGTGGTATTGGCTCCTATTTCGACGTCATCGCCTATCTCGACGATGCCCATTTGGGGTATTTTATGGTAGACGCCTTCGCTGTCGGGTGCAAAGCCGAAGCCGTCGGCTCCTATGACCACGCCGGCATGGATGATGCAGCGTGCCCCGATATGGCATCCGGGATATACGCGGCTTCCGGGGTAGAGCACGGTGTCTTCGCCTATGACGGCGCCGTTGCCTACGTACACTTGGGGATAAATCTTGGCGCCGCGTCCTATGACGGCGCCTTTGCCGATGTATGCAAATGCGCCGACGTATGTCTCCTTGTCTATGACGACGTCTTCGGCTATGTAGCTGGGCTGCTCGATGCCGACGGGGTGCTGTGTCATGGCTGCGGCGGCCATTTCCATGAGCTTGGTGACTGCGCCGTAGGGGTCGGCCACGCGTATCATGGTGGCTTGTACGGGACGCTCGGGCACGAATGTATCGGCCACGAGCACTATCGACGATTGAGTGTCGTAGATGTAGTGTGTGTATTTGGGATTGGCAAGAAAAGACAGTGCGCCGGGATGCCCTTCTTCGATTTTGGCAAAGGTGCTGACTGCGGCTTTGGGGTCGCCGTCAACGGTACCGCCGATAAGGGCTGCTAACATTTCTGCTGTAAATTGCATGTGTCAAGTCGTGTATGATTCATATGAATGCGACCGCAAAAATACGCAAAATAAACGATATAGCCAAATCGGCCCACAGCGCACGCTGTGAGGCCGATTTGGTGGCGAGCTTGGACTATTGTGCTAATGGGAAAGATGGGAATAATGTCATACACCCATAACTCCCATTGTTCTCATAGCTCCCATAACTCCCTTAGTTCTGACATCCCACATTATTTTCATTCCCATTCGATGGTGCTCGGCGGCTTGGAGGAGACATCGTAGCATACGCGGTTAACGCCGCGCACGCTGTTGATGATGGTGTTGGATACATCGGCCAGGAAGTCGTAGGGTAGGCGCGCCCAGTCGGCGGTCATGGCGTCCGTGGAGGTAACGGCACGCAGGGCCACGGCTTGTTCGTAGGTGCGTTCATCGCCCATGACGCCGACGCTTTGCACCGGCAGCAGTATCACGCCGGCCTGCCAGATGTCGTCGTACAGGCCGTATTGGCGCATCTTGGAGATGAAGATGTCGTCGGCGTCTTGCAGTATGCGCACTTTCTCGGGGGTGACTTCGCCCAGTATGCGCACGGCCAGACCGGGGCCCGGGAAGGGGTGGCGGCGTATCAGATGTTCGGGCATGCCCAGCTGCCGTCCGACGGCGCGTACTTCGTCCTTGAATAGCGCGCGCAGCGGTTCGCACAGCTTCAGGTGCATTTTCTCGGGCAGTCCGCCGACGTTGTGGTGGCTCTTGATGGTGGTGCCGGTGATGCTCAGCGATTCTATGCAGTCGGGGTATATTGTGCCTTGCGCCAGCCATTTGACATCCTTGATTTTGCGCGCTTCCTCATCGAAGACGTCGATGAATCCCTTGCCGATGATTTTGCGCTTGGCCTCCGGGTCGGTGATTCCGGCCAGTTCGTCGAAGAATTTGGCCGAGGCATTGACGCCTATGACGTTGAGGCCCAGCCCTTGGTAGTCGCGTAAGACGTTGGTGTACTCGTTTTTGCGCAGCATTCCGTGGTCCACGAATATGCAGGTGAGGCGGTCGCCGATGGCGCGGTTGAGCAGTACGGCGGCCACGGACGAGTCTACGCCTCCGCTCAGTCCGAGCACCACGCGGTCGTCGCCTAATGTCCGGCGCAGGCTTTCCACGGTGCTGTCTATGTACGATGCGGGAGTCCATTCGCGACGCGAGCCGCAGATGTCCACCACGAAATTCTGCAGCAATTGTATGCCGCAGGTGCTGTGGAACACCTCGGGATGGAATTGCACGCCCCAGCATCGGAGGCCTCGGCGGCGATAGGCGGCCACGTGTACTTTGTCGGTGGAGGCTACTATATCCATGCCTTCGCCGACGGCGGTGATGGTGTCGCCGTGGCTCATCCATACCTGTGCGCCGACCTCGATGCCGGTCATCAGCGGATCGGAGCTGTCCACTTCGCTGAGGATGGCACGGCCGTATTCGCGAGTGGAGGCCGGTTCGACGCGTCCGCCGCGCTGATAGGCCATCAGTTGGGCGCCGTAGCATATGCCCAGTACCGGGTAGCGCGACACAAGAGCCTCGGTGTCAACCTTGAAGGCCTTGTCATCGTATACCGAGAAGGGGCTGCCCGAGAGGATGACGCCGATGACATCGGGATCGTCAGCAGGCATACGGTTGTAGGGGAGGATTTCGCAGTAAGTGTCGAGTTCGCGCAGGCGGCGGCCTATAAGCTGTGTCGTCTGCGACCCGAAATCGAGAATAATGATTTTTTGTGGCATCGTCTTTTTTGTGGATGATGTAGCGGTGATTTTTAGAAGAAGTACTCGGAGTCTTCCGGAAAGAAGTACTCGGAGTCTTTGATCAGTGCAAAGGTACGCTTTTTTTGCGAGACCCCGAAAGCGTCCCTAAAGTCCCTAAGGACCCTAAAGTCCCTAAAGCCCCTAAAGTCCATTAAAGCTCCCCAAAGTCCCATCGTCCTCCTCCGCCCATGCGTTGCGCAGCCCATTCCCTCATTAAAAAAAACAGAGCCCGCTAACCTCAACGGTCGGCGGGACTCTTAACTAATTCAGGTACGAATTCTATACATCCGGCCATTTAGGCCGGAGATAGCCCTTACTTTTGTTCTACATTTCAGGTTAGTCAATCACGTCAGCGCATCACTGCGCCTTCATATCAAAATCAATCAGTTGTTTTCGGAGAAGGGCAGGGGCGCTTGGCCGGACTTGCCGACCCGTATGCGCCTCTGTCGCGTGGGATGCCCATGCTACTTCTTGACGATGCGTATGGGCGTTTGTTCGTTGATTACAATCATATACACGCCGGAGGCCAGTGTGGAGACGTCCACGCTTTGGGTGTAGCTGTCTTCGCCGGCTACGCGTGCCACTTCGGCGCCGGTGCTCGAGAATACGCGGATGTCGCGTATAGCCTCGGGACTGGTAACGGTCACCTCGGTGGTGGCCGGTACGGGGTAGGCGCTCAGGCTGTAGCCCGTGGCGTCACCTATGCCGGATGTCCCGACGATGGTAGCGGTGGCGGTGGTGTTCGCACTCTTGCTTATGCGTGCATTGGTGGAGGCGTACACGGCCGTGATGCGGTATTTGTAGCCCGACGGGTTGGTGTTGGTGTAGTAGTACAGCACGCACTTGTGGTCGGTGGCGTAGTTGGCTTTTTCGCGCATGGCATAGCCTTTTTCACTCGGGCTGTCGGCGGCGGTAGTGCCGAATTTGTATTGTCCGGGCACTTGGCCGTTGGTGATTTTTTCGGGATAGTAGTGGTAGTCTTCGCCCTGCTTGAGCAGGTTGAAGTTGCTCAGCGTCTTGTAGCTGTTGCCGCCGTCGGTGGAGACTTCGACGAGGAAGTACGACACGGGTTCGGAGGACTGAGCCGGCAGTGCGCGATCGAAATCGAGGTCTACGCGGTAGGCGTCCTTAGCGCTGCCCGAGCCTTCGTAGGCGTAGGCATTGGCTTCGCCTATGGCTGCCGGGTAGTCGTTTTGGTCAACTGCGAAGTTAGCGGCGCCGTGGATGATGGAGTTGTCTTTCTTGCGCTTGTAGATAGGCACAATTTCGGCGGTGTATTTCTCCGAATCGAGGTTGTACACGCCAGCGGTCTTGCTGTACTCGAGGGTGAACGTGTGGTTGGCATCCTTGACGTCGGGCTCGTTCCATGCTTGTATGATGTTGCCGGACTTGTCCTTGAGCGACACTTCGTAGTGGTCGACTATGACATCGGCGTTTTCGCTCAGGCCGTAATCGTGGTTGGTGCCGGGACGCCGCCATGTAATCTTCGAGTCAAAGTGTGTGATGTCGGTCTTGGCTTTATTGTATCCGGTGGTGATGTCCAATGTCGGGGGTACATCGGGGTACTGCACGCTGATGTACAGGCGGTACTTGGCAAAGCGCACGCCCGGAACGTACTGATAGATGTATATGCAGTTCTCGTCCTTGTTGTACTCGGCGCCGTACCAGCCGGCGTTGGAGTTGCCGGCTTCGAACCGGGTGCTTTCGTCCAACTTGTTGGCTACCGTGGGCATGAGGTTGTCCTTGGAGGGCACGACGGTGTTGTAATTCTCGCCGTTCTTGCATTGTGCGATGTCGATACGGAAGTTGCCGGGGCTGTTGCTGTTGATAGTAGTGGAGTGTAGTACAAAGAATTCGTTGTTGTACGTGAAGGTCACGCCGCCGCACTGGGTGATATCGGCTGTGTTCGAGAACATCAGGGTGTATTTGCCGTTGGCGTCTACGTACCATGTGCCGATGCCGCGTACGGTCTGTATGAAGGCTTGGCGTCCGGCTACGGGGTAGGAATAGTTCTCGGTGGAAGCCAATATATTGATGTCGCGACCGAGGGCTGCGATTTCGCTGATGGGAGCGGTGAATTTCTTCACCTCTGTGGCGGTGCCGCCGTTCATCTTGATGCGGAAGACGTCAGCCGAGCGGTTCATGGACATCAGCAGGAAGCCTGTGCCGTTTTTGGCGTTACCGCCGGCCGAGATGTAGTGCGTACGGTAGTACTGAAGACCTTTGTCGCACGTCAACTTGCCCGTGCCGTATTTGGCGTTGAAATCGGCTACTGCGGCCTTGCCGGCTTCCGAATTAATATAGTCGGTCTCCATATCGGAGAAGTGTTTGCCGTTGTCGTAACGAATCTCGGTCTCGCCGGTTTCGTTGCCATGTACGTATGCTGTCGGGCGGAAGAATAGTGCGTTTTCATCGGAGAAGGCTGCGGAGTGTGTGGCGCGACGCCATTTATTACCGCCTTCGTCTACGGCGACAAACTGGTTTTCAAGGCCCCAGGTGCCGACTTCGGTGTGGAGGTTGTCGCCGATGGTCTTGATGGTAGCTGCATCGGCACCGATGGATTTGATGCCGCCACCCCAATCGCTTTTATACTTTTCGGAAGTTACACCGCTGGGCAGATCCCAATAGTTATTGGGTATATATTTAAGTTGCGGTTTTGTTGTCGTTAGTGCTCCGGCGGCGTTGGGCTCGGTGCGTGCGGTCAGCTGTGCGAGGTACCACTTGCCGTTGTAGTACTGGGCCTGACGGTATATGTCGCCGGGGGCACCCCATGCGCCTACCGGCGTCTTGGCGTTGGCAAACAGGCCTTTGGCCAATACTGCATCGGCGGGCCTACCGGCCTTGTTCCACTCGTCCTCGGTCATGATGTGGTAGTTGTATACGGTGTCGAGGACGTACGATGCTACGTCTTCGGCGTGCTTGATGGTAGCGGATACCGATGTCGAGCGCGTGACGCTGCCGTCTTTCCAATAAGCCACAATCACGTATGAGTATGTGCCGTCGGGAAGGTTGGAGTCGATATACGAACCTCCGGTGTATTTGCCCAAAATCTTGATACCGTCGCGGAATAATTCGTAGTGGTCGGGGTTTTCCGTCGAGGCCACTTCCCATGCCAGAGCGGCGGTGCGGCGTCCCTTATAGGTATCTACGGAAGTGAAGTAGGGTGCGGCGGAGGCCTTCGGCGCTACGGTGTTGGAGGAGGCGGAATTGGTCTTTTCGCCGTCCTTGGTGGTGATGGTTTGGTTCATGGTGGCGCGTACCATCAGCGAGGTCTCCACGGTGACTACAACGCCGTTCTCGGTTTCCGACCCTAAGGGCGAGTAGTTGGCCACATCGTATTTGGTGGTGTTGGCGGGTATGGTGGCGAGGTCTTGTGTCGTGGTGGTGGCGGTGCCGCCGGCGGGTGTCTTTTTGATTACCTTGACCACGGTGAAGTTCTTGATTGTGCCGTATGCCGGGGTACTCCATTCGAGGTGTGCCGTGGCTGTGGCGTCTGTCGGGTCGATGGAGGCGGTCAGGGTGATGTTGCCGAAGCCGGCATCGTAAGTCGAGGCATTGGTGCTTGTGGCGCTTGTGCCTTCGGCGTTGACGGCTATGATGCGGTATTTGTGCTGCTTGCCCGTACCGGTGTTCAGAACAAGTGTCTTCGAGGTGGCATTGCCGTCATATACCTTGGTTTCGGGCGAGTTGGTGCAGTCGTACACTTGATACGAAGTGGCTTTGTCGGCTGCGTTCCATTTCAAGTCGACCTTCTGGGACGTGCCCTCCCACCTTGCCGTGGCGGTGAAGCCGGTAACGGTTGCAGGCCTGCGGTCGTCTTTGTACTCGACACGGACGATGCCGCCATCGGGGTCGATGCCGTAGAGCACCAGATGTCGGTCGGCTTCCTTGATGTCGTAATCGCAGAAGGTGAAGCCTGCATTGCTTATATCGTTATTCGAAACAGTCTGAGCGTCGGTGATAATGTTCTTGCCGTTGGCCACGCCATCGGTGTAGTCGATGAGGGAGAGTTTGGGCGCAGTGGTGCCGCTTGAACAGTTCATATTCAAGGACAATTTGCGGCCTTTGAAGGTGAAGAACTTTTGGCCGGTGCCGTGGATTGAACCTAAACCATTGGCGGAGAGTTCTTCTTTTACGGATCCATCGGCATTAAAGTGGATGCCGTATGTGTTGTTGAAAGACGTAATCCACACTGTGCCGTCATCCATCGGGTCTATGCTGACGTTATTCCAGTCAGAGCCTAAGCTTTTGGCTAATTGGATTTCCTTGACGGAGGTCGTCTGCTTGTTCTTGATGGTAAAGACGAGCAATCGATCTATGGCGTTTCCTTTCGTTGCAATCATGTATATCCTGCCGTCATCGGGTGTACCCCATGCACCAAATCCTTGGTATGGATTAAGTCTTGGATTTCCTGAGCAGTCTACTCGGTTCTCAAGATTGTCATTGAAAAGGTATATTGGTGAGCTTGAGGCACTACTCCAGCAATATATCTTGGTGTTGTGGTTGCTGCTGCTTGGACAATTCATAGCAACGACCGAATTGCCCATACGGGTCATACCTAATAGTGCGGCATAGTAGCTCCCTTTTTCATTGTAGTCAATGGTATTGTCAACGCCGTTCATGTTAGCTTCGCCTTCTTGGGCAAAAGTAGTGCTATTGAGCACCTTAATCTTGTAAGATGATTTCGTGCCCATGTTGCCGTTTTGAGTCAACACCCACAATTGGTTGTTGAAAACGGTCAGACCGGCGGCGCAAACATTGCCGTTGCCGGTGGTGTTGCCGTTGTTCGGCCACCAGGCGTTGACCGGGGAGGCGTTTTTCTTGCAGTAGGTGGTGGCCCCTGCGGGGATGGTGAAAGCCTCGGCGGAGGCTCCCACCGAGGAGCCGAGCGCCGTGATAAACGCCATCAGTGTTAAGAATGCATTTTTGAATCTCATATTATGAAATGTAGTTAATGTTTGTTCCGAGTTTTTCACGCTGTTCCGGTCCAAGCTGCTCTATACCGGTCCAAGCTGCTCTAAGCCATAGGTTGTCGAGGGGAAGCGTAGTGCTTTGTATAGTGTTTCATGCGTGCTTAGTCCTGTCTTGTCAGTCGATGTCGGTCGATGTCAGTCGATGTCGGTTGTCTTGCCCGGGCAAATGCGAGGACTTGTGCCCGCGATGCCACGAATGTGGATGGATGCGTGCTCTGTAACTTTTTATGTGTGTGGTGTGCCGCGGGGCGGTCTTGTGGCAGCGGTGGCGGCGTTTGGTCGTGCGTGCCTCGGTCCTATACTCCGGGAGGTTGTAGAATGGCCTCCGGCTTGGAGGCTTTTTGATAATCGGTTCGCGGACGTTTCTTGCCGTCCGTGCCCATATGCAATAAAGTCAAGGTATGTTATATCAAGCATTGAGCCTGATTTTGGCCTGCAAAGTTAAGCATTATTCCGCATATACAGCACAAAAAGTGCCAAAATAATAAAAAAACGAGCTCCGCTAACCTCGGCGGTCGGCGGAGCCCTTAACAATATTGCATTCTACATTTCAGGTTGATCAATCAATCACTTTTTCAGTGGTTTTTTTTAAGATGCGTGCTGCATCACTGCAGTACTAAGTAATTCTATTAATTTCTTGCTTCTTAGGGCTTCACTCGCACAAACGAGCGGTGGCCCTGCGGGCACGTGCCAACCTCGGTCGGCACGGCCGCATATATCAAAGTATCAATCACTTCTTAACGATGCGCAGGGGAGCCTGCTCGTTGACTACGAGCATGTACACGCCCGGGGCCAGGGTGGAGACGTCCACGCTTTGGGTGTAGTCCTTTTCGCCGGCCACGCGTGCCACTTCGGCGCCTGCTGTCGAGAAGATGCGTACGCTTTCTATAGCCTCGGGGCTGGTGACGGTTACCGCAGTGGTGGCGGGCACGGGGTAGACGCTCAGGCTGTAGCCGGTGGCGTCACTTATGCCGGTTGTCCCGCCGGTGAAGTTCTCGGCGTTGGTCGAGGCGGTCTTGCGTATGCGAGCATTGGTGGAGGCGTACACGGCCGTGATGCGGTACTTGAAGCCCGACGGGTTGGTGTTGGTGTAGTAGTACAGCACGCACTTGTGGTCGGTGGCGGGGTTGGCTTTTTCGCGCAAGGCGTAGCCCTTTTCGGAGGGGGTGTCGATGCCGAATTTGTACGTATCGCTCCCGCCGAACTTGTAGTTGCCGGGCACTTGGCCTTCGGGGATTTGGCCGTTGGGGACTTCTACGGGATAGTAGTGGCAATAAGTATAAAATGGTAGATGGTAAGTGGACGAATATAACTACAGGCAAAGAAGTTGAAGATACCGATGAAGGAAAGGCATTAATTAAATCTCTAAAGAAACAAAGAGGCCATTATTCAGCTTATCAAGAATTACCTGCAGGAGACGTATCTTTCACAAAGAAGAGCTATACTACACAGAAAAATAAGAATGGAAAGACTACAAAGAAGGTTGTAAATAGAGGAAACGTTATGCCTGGAACAGAATGGTATGATAATGGTGGAAATGTAACAATAGATAGTTACGATACTTCTACCCATTCTTCAAAATGGACAAATATAAACAAGAGTTACAATCAGTATTATAAATAATAATTATGGCAAACAGAACAAGGAACGTAAGTCCTAGTATAATCCCATGGGGATCCGAAGGCAGTACTTATGATCCTATCGGGTACATAAGACGTAATAATAGTACGCAGTACAGTAGGGTTACAAATAGATTTAGA
>OLWU01000253.1_pt1 | contig 13449 bp, 17 predicted proteins | sample 1673351 | NCBI WGS metagenome assembly OLWU01 (sample SAMEA103958109, study PRJEB25191) | human gut metagenome | biome: human-associated habitat [ENVO:00009003]; feature: intestine environment [ENVO:2100002]; material: feces | place: Germany | collected 2013/2015
TCCTCTTGGAGACTTACAGGCGTTTGCCTGTGAACGGCAAATTTTGGAAAGGACGATGGACCCGCCATGGGATTCTGGGACAAGAAACGGGAGCGCGCCGCGTTTCAGGAGCGCTTTCAGACGGACGACACAAAGTCCGCGCGGCGCGCGGGCTCGCTCGAGCGCAAGCGCGGCGCAATTGTAAGAGCTTACGAGTCTCCCGTGCTGCCGCGGCTCGCGCGGCTGCTGACGGGGATGCTCCCGGTGCTGACAGCGGCGTGCGTCGCCGTGGACGTCAAAAACGCCCTGCGCTTCGGCGAGCAGCTCGGGCGGGAGCGCGCGCTCGCGGGGATCAGTCTGACCGGACTCGCCGTCTGGGGCGCGCTGACGGTGCTGCTTGCCCTCGTCTGCGCGATCGGGATGCGGCAAAACGGCGCCGCCGTAAGAAAAAAGGCGCGCGAAGGCGGCGCCGACCTCGCCGATCCCGAAGAATCCGCCCGCTGCGCCCGCGCCGCCCGGCGTCTGAACCGCCCCTACCGCGTCTCGCTGCTCATAGCCCTCGCCGGCACCGCGGTATGGGCGGTGTTTTGGGGGATCGTGAGGTAAATCTTTGTGGTGTCCGCTTCGCGGACAAAACTGAAAGGTGTTTCGCGCTGCCCTAAAGGACTAGCGCCTTCGGCGCGAAACCTATTTAACCCCTCGCCCTTGGGGCGAGAAACCCCCTCTTACTCCCCGTCGAACGGCAGCTCCACGGGCGCGCCGTCAGGACCCTTTTTCAGCCTTACCACCTGCTGCTCCGCCTCGTCGAGCATCGCCGTGCAGCGCTTCACGAGGGCGCTTCCCTCCGTGAACAGCGCCATGGAGTCTCCGAGCGAAACGTCGCCCTTTTCCAGTCCGGCGACGATCTCCTCCAGGCGCTTCAGGCTCTCCTCAAAGCTCAGATTTTTCTCTTCCATGTTCAAACGCTCCTCCCCATTTTTTCTTCGACCACGCAGCCGAGCGAGCCGTCGCTCAGCTCTACGCGGATATGCTCCCCGGCGCCGACGTCCCCGACGCTGCGCAAAACCACGCCGCCGCTGCCGCTCGCGATGGCGTAACCGCGGCAGAGCACCTTCAGCGGGCTCAGCGCGTCCAGCGAGGCGGCGGCGCGCACGAGCGCGTGCTTCGCTGCGGCGACACGGCGCTCCTGCGCGGCAGTCAGCCCGGCGCGCGCCATGTCGAGCTCCATGCGCTTCTGATCGATATAGCCCATCGGACTTTTCAGCACGCGGCGTCCGGCGAGCTCGTCCACGCGGCGGCGGGACAGCTCCAGCCGCTTGCGCACCGCCTGAAACGCACGCAGCGACAGGCTTTCCACTGCGTCGCGCAGCTCGCTTTGGTCCGGCACGGCGAGCTCCGCGCCGTTGCTCGGCGTTGCCGCGCGAAGGTCCGCGACGAAGTCCGCGATCGTGACGTCCGGCTCATGCCCCACGGCGGAGATGACGGGCAGCTCACTTTCATAAATCGCGCGGGCGACGCGCTCGTCGTTGAACGCCCAGAGGTCCTCCATGCTGCCGCCGCCGCGCCCCGTGATGATCACGTCGCCGACGCGCCAGCGGTTGGCGTAGCGGATCGCGCCGACGATCTCCGGCGGTGCCTCCGCGCCCTGCACGCGCACGGGCAGGACAACGATCTTCGCCATGGGCCAGCGCTTGCCCGCAACGCGGATAATGTCCCGCACGGCGGCGCCCGCGCCGGAGGTGATGACCGCGATGATATGTGGGAAGCGCGGGATGGGCTTTTTGTGCGCGCGGTCGAAGAGCCCCTCCGCCGCGAGCTTCGCCTTCAGCTGCTCAAACGCCGCGGCGAGGTCGCCGAGGCCCTGCGGCAGCAGCTCCGTGCAGTAGAGCTGGTAAGCCCCGTCCCGCGGAAACACCGAAACGCGCCCCACGGCGACGACGCCCATGCCCGTCTCCGGCTTGAAGCGCAGATGGGACGCGCTGCCCTTGAACATCACGCAGCGGATGCTGCTCTCCGCGTCCTTCAGCGAAAAATAGTGGTGGCCCGATGGATAGACCTTGTAGTTGGAGAGCTCGCCGCTCACGGCGACCTCCCGAAGCAGACTGTCGCCGTCGAGCAGGGTCTTGATATAGTTATTGAGCTTCGATACGGTCAGAATGTTCTCTTCCAATGCCTTCCGCCGCCTCCTTTCCCGAAAAAATCAGACGCAGGGCGTTATCCTCTCTGCGTCTGAAAGCGATTTTTTTACTCTTCCGCCGGGATCTCCGCCGGCTTTTCCGCGCGCTGGAACGCGCCCAGCACGCCGTTTATGAACGCCACAGTGTCCGCGTCCTCGTATTTCTTCGCGAGCTCCACCGCCTCGTTGATCGCGGCGGCGTCCGGCACGTCGGGCATGTACAGGATCTCGCACATGGCGCAGCGGAGCACCGCCGCCGCCGAGCGGGAGATACGGCTCGTCTTCCAGCCGCGGGCGTACTGCTCGATGGCGCGGTCGAGCTCCACGCGGTGGGCGTAAATGAGCTCCACCATGGTGCGGATATACGCCATCTGCTTCTTGTCCGGATACTCGGCAAAAAGCGGGTTCTCGTCCGCGAGCGTGGCGTAGTGCTCCCGGTCAAAAAAGCGCTCCAGCGCTTCCTCGGCGCTCATCTCGCCGCTGGTCACGGAAAAGCCCAGCGCGATGGCAAGCTCTCTCGCTGTCGTTCTCGTCATCTTATCGTCCGTCCCTATTACTTATTGTCAAAGGAGATGCCCGTAACGCGGACGTTCACGACGCTTTCGAGCCCGGTCATGTCGCTGATCGCGGCGGCGGCAGCCTTCTGCGCGCTCTCGCCGATGCCGACGACGGACGTCCCGTAAGTCACGAGGATGCTCGCGTCCACCACGACGACGCCGTTTTCAAAGCTGACGCGGACGCCGCGGGTCTGCGCCTTTTTTCCGAGCAGCTCGCCGAGGTCGGGACCTGCGGTGCTGGAAAAGCCGGCGACACCCTCCACCTCGCCGATTGCGGCGGCGGCGACGGCGGCGAGCACGTCCTCCGAGACATTGACGGCTCCGCCCTCGGTCGGGATAGTGATATAATTTTCAGGCATAGCGATTTACCTCCGATCCTTGTTAACTGAGTTATTGTAACACAGCTCCGGCAAAAAAGGAATAGGCAATCGGAGATTTTTTCCCGGCAAAGACAGAATCTTTCCGCCCCACGGTTTGACAAGCGCGCGGCGGATATGGTATAGTGCGGGTATCACCCGCATTTTTATGATCGAAGGAGGTCTCATCCCCCGATATGAACGCTGCACTTGTCATTATGGCTGCCGGGCTCGGCTCGCGCTACGGCGGCGTGAAGCAGATCGAGCGCCTCGGTCCGGACGGCGAGATCCTGATGGAATACGCGATCTACGACGCGCTGCGCGCCGGCTTTGACGCGCTCGTGCTCATCATCAAGCCGGAGATGGAAGCCGACTGCCGCGCCCTGTTCGGCGACCGCATCGAGCGGGCGACGGGGCTCCGCATCCGCTACGCCTTCCAGCGCACGGCGGGCGCGTGGGAGGGCGTTCCCATCCCCGCCGCGCGCCGCCGCCCGCTCGGAACGGTCCACGCCGTGCTGAGCGCGCGGGACGCGATCGACCGCCCCTTCGCCGTCATCAATGCCGACGATTATTACGGTCCCGCCGCCTTCACCGCGCTCATCGGCGCGCTGGGCGGTCTCACCGGTGCGGAGAAAAGCGCCATGGTCGCCTACGAGCTCCGCAACACCGTCAGCCCCCACGGCGGCGTCACCCGCGGCATCTGCGCCGTGGAGGGCGGCACGCTCCGCGGCGTGACGGAGACGCGCTCCATCCGCCTGATGCCGGACGGCGCGATCCGGGACTGCTCCGTGTCCGAGGACGGTCCGGTCCTGGCGCCGGAAACGCCCGTCAGCATGAACATGTGGGGACTCCACCCCGCCATTTTAGAACCCTTCAACGCGCGTTTTCTCGAATTTCTGCGCACCCTCGGTCCGGAGGACGACCGGAGCGAGTGTCTGCTCCCCGTCGTGATGGACGAGTTCATCGCCGCCGGGAAGACCGACGTCTCCGTGCTCCACACCCCCGACCGCTGGTTTGGTCTCACCTACCGCGAGGACAAGCCCGGCGTGGTAGAAGCCCTGCAAAAGCTCCACGCCGAGGGCGTGTATCCCCCGACGCTCTGGGGGGTATAAAAACTCATCCGGGACCCGCTTACGCTGGGCTCCCGGATGAAAAGGATTCACTCCGCTCAGCGCACGCCCCGTTGGGGCGCACGTTCCCTCCGCGCAGAGTATTTTTCGGCACGCGCGTGTCGCGCCGAAAAATAATCAAACCCTATTTGCGGCGTGCGCGCCGCAAACTCTGCGAGGCCTGCAAACATAACAATGTATTTTATCCGGATTCCCGGCGCTTGTCAAGCGCGTTTGGCGAGGCGGCGGCGGACGATGGGGGCGGCGAGGAGCGTCAGCGCGATCTTCGCCGCGTCGCCGGGCAGATAGGGCACGACCGCCATCATCATTGCGGCGGAAAACGTCAGCGACATCTGCTTCGCGAGCCAGAGCGAGCCGAGCGCGTAGCACGCGGCGGAGCCGAGAACATAGCCGGGGAGGGTCAGGAGCGGCTTTTTGTCCGCCCAGCGGTCCACGAAAAGCCCGATGATGAGCGCCATCGGCAGATAGCCGACGAGGTAGCCGCCGGTCGGTCCCAGCAGCTTCTGCGCGCCGCCGGTGAAGCCGGCGAACACCGGCACGCCGACGAAGCCGAGGAGCAGATAGACCGCCGTGCAGAGCAGCCCGCGCTTTGCGCCGAGCAGGTAAACGGCGAAGAAAATTGCGAGATTAGCAAACGCAATGGGCGCGGGGCTGAAGGGCAGAGGAATGGAAAGCGGACCGAGAACGCAGATGAGTGCGGTCAGCGCGCCGATCTCGGCGAGGGTTCGGAGGGGGATTTTTTTCATTGGGATCTCCTTTGGAATTGACAGACTGCGTGCCGCTCCGGTAAAATGGACGGCGAAGGGATGTGGTTTTGCTTGATAACGGGTGAAATTCCGGTTTTATATTCCGACGCGGCGCTCGCCGTGTGCGTAAAGCCCGCGGGGGTGCTGAGCGAGCCGCCGGGGATGCCGGAGCGCCTTGCGGCGCAGCTCGGTGGGGAGTTTTTCTGCGTCCACCGCTTGGACCGCGACGTCGGCGGCGTGATGGTCTATGCCCGCACGGCAAAAGCCGCCGCCGCGCTCTCCGCCGCGGTCGCGGCGCGGCGGGTGGAGAAGACTTACCTCGCCGTCTGCTGCGGCAAGCCGGAGCAGAGCGCCGGAACGCTGCGCGACCTGCTCTACCACGACCGCGCGCGGAACAAGACCTATGTCGTGCAGCGGCAGCGCCGCGGGGTGAAGGAGGCGGTGCTGGACTATACCGTCCTCGCCGCGGCGGAGACGGACGCCGGCGCGCTCACGCTGCTGCGTATTGCGCTCGGCACCGGGCGCAGCCACCAGATCCGCGTCCAATTCGCCTCCCGCCGCCTCCCCCTCGCGGGGGACGCGAAATACGGCAGCCCCGTCCGCTCCGGCGGCATCGCCCTATGGTCCGAAGCCCTGCGCTTTGCCCATCCGGAAACGGGCGGAACAATGGCGTTCGAGGCAAAGCCCCAAGGCGGCGTCTGGGAGCTGTTCGGGGCGTGATGATTGCGCCACGCACCCATTTAAAGGCTCCCCTGTGCAAGGGGAGCTGGCGCGAAGCGCCTGAGGGGTTGTACGCTCACGAAAATGCCAAACTTGGATATTTCGTCAGCTTACAACCCTCCAGTCACGGCTTCGCCGTGACAGCCTCCCTTGCACAGGGAGGCCTTTAAATTGTGCCGCTTCGCGGCGATATCTCTTTAAAAAGCGATCTGCATAAAGAGCGCCACGCAGCAGAGGATCACCGCGAGGGGCACATAGACATAGCGCCCGACGCAGTACCAGAACGTGCCGCGCTGCTTCGCGGCTCCGGTGTTGACGGCGCCCAGCAGCTCGCGGCGGCGCATGACGAAAAACCACGAGAGCGCGCCGAGCGTTGCGCCGATGGGGATGATGTAGATCGAAACGAGGTCCATCCACGGACCCCACTTGCCGATCGGCTCCATAAAAAGCCCGACGCCGAGGCAGAGCACGCAGAGAATGGCGAGCACGGTCTTCCGTCCCAGCCGCGGGAAGCGGTGGAGCAGCGATTCGGCGACCGCTTCAAACATATTTTGCAGCGAGCTGACGCCCGCAAAGATCATCGCGGCGTAGAGGATGACGGCGAAGAGCCTGCCGAGCGGGATGTCCTGCAAAATGGTCGGCAGCGTCACGAACAGCAGGCTCGGACCCGCGCCGACGTCCAGCCCGTAGGCGAAGCACGCCGGGATGATGACGAGCGCGGCGACGAGCGCGGCGATCGTGTCGAAAAGCGCGGTGCGCCGTCCCATGCGGACTACGTCCTCCTCCGGGGAGAGGTAAGCGCCGTAAACGATCATGCCGCTGCCCGTGACGGACAGGGAGAAAAACGCCTGCCCCATCGCCCAGAGCCAGATCATGGGGTCTTTCAGCGCCTCCCAGCGCGGGGTGAACATGAACACATAGCCCGCCGCCGCGCCGGGCAGAAACGCCACGCGCACGGCGAGCACGAGGAAGATCAGGAAGAACAGCGGCATCATGACCTTGTTCGTCTTTTCGATGCTGTGCGCGCCGAGCAGCAGCGTCAGCAACGTGCCGACCACGACGACGGCGTGGTAGGGCACGACGGAAAAGTCCGCGGAGGAAAATTCGCCGAACCATGCGGCGGCGTCCGCGGTCAGGAGCGTGCCCAGCACGGAATCGACGAGCGCCTTGAGCACATAGGCGATGATGACGGCGTAGCCGAGCGCAATGCAGAGCGAGCCCGCGAGCGGCAGCCAGCCGAGCGCGCCGCCGACCCTGCCCGCCGCCTTCCCGCGCGTCGCCCACGCGCCGCGGTAAGCGCCGAGCGTGCCCGTTCCGGCGCGGCGGCCCACGGCGAACTCCGCCGGGAGCCCGACATAGCTGAAGATGCAGACGAACAGCAGATAGATCAGCAGAAAAGCCCCGCCGCCGTTGCTGCCCAGCTTGTTCGGGAAGCCCCAGACGTTGGCCATGCCGACCGCAGAGCCCACGGAGGCGAGGATAAAGCCCCAGCGCGAGCCGAAATGCTTGGTGTTTTTGCTCATAAAGTTCCCCTCACGCCCGGCAAAAGCGCAGCCGGTCTCTTTTTTTCTCTCGCGCGCCGAAACTGCGGAGCGCTTTGCCATTTTAAAGTTTTGCGGTGGAAAAGTCAAGGGAAATCTTTTCGAAAAAAGCCCCCGCCCGGAACACCGGGCGGGGGCAGGGCATTCACTTTTTCCGTTTCGCCTGCACAACGTTTTCCACGACGTACACCGCGATGAGCAGCAGCACGGAGCCCGCCATGACCGCGTACATCGCGCCGATGGAGACACTTTTGCCGAAGAAATAGAGATTGCAGTCCACGCTGTCGCGGATGAGCTCCACGACCTCGGCGGGGAAGCCGATGGAGCGCATCTCGGCGAACACGCCGCGCAGGGTGTGGTTGTGGAGCAGGCTGGTGCCGTAAGTTCCCGGCAGGAAGCCGAGCACCTTCCGCAGCCCCTCGGAGAAGCTGGACAGCGGCATATACGCGCCGCAGAGGAAGCCGTAGCCCGCGCTGACGATCGTGCCGACGGCGCTCGCCTGCCCGTCCGTCGAGAGCAGACAGTTCACGACGGAGGAGAGCGCCGTGCCGAACATCGTGAGCAGAAACACGTCCAGCAGGAGCTTTGCCGCGTCCGCCGCGGAGAGATACCAGCCGACGAGCGCGAGATAGCCGAGGCAGACCGCCGCGGCGGCGAGCGTCACGATCAGGGTGGAGCAGAGCGTCGCGAGGTAATAGCCGAGCCCGATCACGCCGGGGCGCACCGGCGACACGGTCAGGTCGCGCCGCGCGCCGCTCGTCTTATCGCGGATCATCAGCAGATTGGAGCAAAACGCCACCGTCACGCAGCTCACCGCGAGCAGCGAGGACACGAGCTGTCCGCCGACGCAGCCGTTCAGCAGCTTGTCCGGCACGCTCGCCCCCGCCGCCGCGAGCGCGGAGCGGAAGGAGTCTGTATAGACGTTTTTCAGAAACGTTGCGTAAAGCACGAGCAGGATCACGGGCGTGATGAGCGAGGAGAAAAAGAGCCCCTTATCCTTGAAATAAAGCTTGATATCGCGCCGGATGAGCGCGGAAAGTCCGGTCATTTTCCCTCACCTCCTGCCAGCTTTTTGCCCGTGACGGCGAGGAACACGTCGTCCATCTTGCCCTTCGTGATCTCGTAGTCGCGGAAAATATCCGGGTGCGCCAGAATGAGCGCCGTTGCCGCCGCCGTGTCCGGCACCGCGACGCGGTAAGCGTCCCGCAGCGGCTCATAGGGCGCGCCGAGGCTGCGCACGGCGTCCTCGCTGACGCCGTAGAGCGTGATGAAGTCGCCGGTCCACCTGTTTTTCAGCTGGAGCGGCGTGCCCTCGGCGGAAATCTGACCGTGGTCTAAGATGACGACATAGTCGGCGTCCGCAGCCTCCTCCATGTAGTGCGTCGTGAGGAAGACGGTCATGCCCTCGGTCCGCCGCAGCTCCGCGATGAAGCGCCAAAGCGTCGTCCGCGTCTGGGGGTCGAGTCCCGTGGTCGGCTCGTCGAGCACGAGGATGCTCGGCTCATGCAGCAGCGCGCGGGCGACGTCGATGCGCCGCCGCTGACCGCCGGAGAGCTTCGACAGGGGGCGGTTCAAAAATTCCGTGAACTCCAGCCGTTCCGCGAGGAGCGCAACGCGCTGCCGCGCCTCCGCGCCGTGGATGCCGTAAAGCGCCGCGCGGCTCAGCAGATTTTCGCGCGCGGAGAGGTCCTTGTCGAGCGCGCTGCTCTGGAACACGACGCCGAGGCGGCGCTTCACCGCGTCCGGCTCCGCGTCGATGTCGAGCCCGCAGACCGAAACGCTGCCGCCGTCCTTCGCGAGCTGGCCGCAGAGAATGTTGATGGTCGTGCTCTTGCCCGCGCCGTTCACGCCGAGAAAGGCGAACAGCTCGCCCTCCCGCACGGAAAAGCTCAGGTCCTGCACGGCATGCACGTCCCCGAAGGACTTTTCCAGATGCTGGATGTCGATGACTTTTTCCAAAATGCTTCCTCCTTCTCAAACCTGCGGACGCCGCGGCGGTGCGCCGTGGACAGCGGCGAGCGCGGCAAATTCGCGGCGGAACGCCGCGCGCAGCGCGCCGTCGTCCAGACCGAGATTCCCTGTGTTTGCGAGGATCGCGAGCCCGTAGGAATAATAGGTCATGTCCCGATGCAGCGCCTGTGCGGTTTCGCGGCCGTAGCCGTATTCCTCCTCGATGGTGTCCAGGATCTCCGGCAGCAGAACGTCGTCCGCGCGCGAACCTGCCTGTCCGTCCTCCAGATAGAGCCAGCGGAAAAGCTGGGGCTCCTGCGCCGCGAAGCGGACGAAGCCGAGACCGTAGCTGCTGTATCGCGTGTCGCGCCCGCTGCGCTCGCGCAGCAGCTCGCGCACGCGGCGGATATGCTCCGCGGCGGCGAACTCGGTCAGCGCCGCGCGCAGCTCGTCCATATTGCGGAAGCAGAGATAAATCGGCTGGGTCGAGCAGCCGAGCCGCCGCGCCACGCTCCGCGCGTTCACCGCGCGGAAGCCGCCGGAGCGCAGCACGTCCGCCGCCGCAGCCACGATATCCTCCCGCGTCACCTTTCTGGGCGCCGCCATGGACATCCCTCCTCTTTATAAAATAACATGGCGTTATTATACGCACGCCCGCGTCCGCTGTCAAGCGCATGGAGGAAAAATCCGTGTAAAATCCTTTTGACAAATTTAATACTTCGCGTAATGATGTATTCCACCGAAGGAGGTATTCCATGGATATTCAGTTGAAGCGCGGCGTGCTGGACGTCTGCGTGCTGTCGGCAATTCGGGAGCGGGACTCTTACGGGGATCAGATCATCAAGGACCTCTCGCCCTGCGTCCGCCTTTCGGAATCCACGCTCTATACGATTTTGAAGCGGCTGGAGGCCGCCGGACTGCTGACGGTCCGGAGCGCGGAGCATAACGGCAGACTGCGCAAATATTACCACATCACCGCCGCGGGCGAGGAACGCATCCGCACATTTTTGGACGAGTGGGAGGAGCTTATGGCGATCTACCGCTTTGTTTCCGGAGAGGAGAAGACTCAGGATGAATAGAAAGGAATTTTTCGCATCGCTCCGGCAGCGTGGAGCTCACCGGCAGCACGGCGGACATCCGCTGCGCCGCCTCCGCCGCGGGAGCGATGCGCGTCCGGAGCTCGACCGGCGACATCCGGCTCGAGCGCGTCGACGCCGCCTCGCTCGCAATCGCCGCGACCACCGGCGACGTTACCGGCACGCTCTGCTCGGAGAAGCGCTTTGCCGTCCATACCGGCACCGGAGACGTCTCCGTCCCCGCAACCGCCTCCGGCGGCGTCTGCGAGATCGAGACCTCGACCGGGGACGTTCATATCGAGCTCGCGTAAAAAAGCCGCGGACGCCCGTCAGGGCGTCCGCGGTTTTGCGTCTGAAAAAAACAGCGCAAAGCGGAAAAATTTGCGCGAAATGCTATGGTCTTTCCCGAAAAAATATGGTAGCATAAGATTATAAATCGACGAAGGGAGATACCAAGCGATGAAAAAACAGACCGGAAAGAAGACCGCGCTCCTCCTTCTGACGCTGCTGATTCTTGCGGCGGCGTGTTGGTTTTCCGTCCCGCGGCGGGTTCTGCGGGACGACGGCGCGGACGTGGCGGGCGTTTACCGAAACGGCGACGCCGTGGAGGAGAATGCCTATGATTCCGACTCGCTGCTCGCCCTGCTGCGCACCCTGCGCTGCCGCCCCTGCTTTATGGAGCGGGTTCCCGACACGCTCGGCGACTGGGAGCTTGACGTCGGTCTCCCCGACGGCGACATTATGCGCATCGAGCGCCACGGGGAGCTGACCACCTTCACCACCGCGCGGGGACGTATCCGCTACCGCGTCATAGACCCCGAGGCGCTCACAGCCGCTCTGCGCGCGATTGAGACCTGAGAAGGGAAAGAAGGGAGAGCACTGATCATGTCATCCGCGTTTACCGTTCCGATCCTCGCGCTCTGCTGCGCGATCGCCGCGGAAACGCTTCCGGAGAACACCCGGTGGCATATCATCTGGATGCAGTCGGATAATCAGATCATCCGCGTTTTGTACGAGGCCGGTTAAGCTATGTGCAAAACTCCCCGCCGCGAAATGGCGGCGGGGGAGTTTTTCAGCCGATATTTTCGCCTTCCGCCTCAAACCGCCAGAAGGTGCAGCTGAGGCCCGGAAGGGTCACTGTTGCGGAATGGGGCAGGGCGCAGAAGGGGGTCGGGTCGCTCTCGACCTCGTCCGGCGTCACTTCGCCGTCGCCGCCGAAGCGGGGCTCGTCGCTGCTGAGGAGCTTCGTTAAGCGCCCGGCGGCGGGGAGACCGATTTGGAGCTCCCAGCGCCGGGGCGTGAAGTTGCAGGCGCAGACGAGCGTGGTCTCGCCGTCCGTGCGCGCGAAGGCGACGGAGGAGCGGTCTTTATCGTCCACATTCAGCCAGCGGAAGCCGTCCCAGCCCGTGTCGCGCGCCCAGAGCGCGCGCTCGGCGGCGTAGAGCCGGTTCAGCGCGGCATACCAGCGCTGCATCTCCGCGTGGCGGGGGTAGTCCAGTAGGAACCAGTCCAGCGGGCGCTTATAGTCCCACTCGATGAACTGGGCAAATTCGCTGCCCATGAAGCAGTGTTTTTTGCCCGGATGGGCGAAAGTAAAGCCGTAGAGCGTTCGCAGGCTCGAAAATTTTTGGTTATATTGCCCATACATTTTATCGACCATGCTGTGCTTTCCATGGACCACTTCATCGTGGGAGAAGGCGAGGACGAAGCGCTCGGAGAAGGCGTACATCATCGAAAAGGTCAATTTATCGTGGCTTCCGCGGCGCCAGAGGGGGTCGAGGGACATGTAGTCGAGCATGTCGTGCATGTAGCCCATGTCCCACTTGAAGGTGAAGCCGAGACCGCCGTCGGCGGTGCCGGTGACGTGGGGGTAAGCGCTGCTCTCCTCGGCGATGGTGATCGCGCCCTCGGCGGCGGCGAGGGCGTTGATGTCGCGCAGGAGCGAGATCGCGTCGAGGTCCGTGTCCCCGCCGAGGCGGTTGCGGGCGAAGTCGTCTCCCCTGCCGAAGCCGAGATAGAGCATGCTGCTCACGGCGTCCACGCGCAGACCGTCGACGTGGTATTCGCGCAGGAAAAGCGCGGCGGAGGAGCGCAGAAAGCTCCGCACGGCGGGCTTTTCGTAGTCGAAAATGAGGGTGCCCCAGTCCGGGTGCGACGCCATGCGCGGGTCGGCGCGCTCATAGAGCGCGGTGCCGTCGAAGCGGGCGAGCCCGAAGGCGTCGCGCGGAAAATGGGCGGGGACCCAGTCCAGAATGACGCCGATCCCGGCGCGGTGGAGCGTGTCGACGAAGCACATAAAGTCCTGCGGGGTCCCGTAGCGGCTCGTGGGGGCGAAATAGCCCGTGACCTGATAGCCCCAGCTGGGCTCGTAGGGGTATTCCGTGACGGGCAGCAGCTCCACATGGGTGAAGCCCATTTCGCGGCAGTAATCGGCGAGAAGACCCGCCGTTTCGCGGTAATTTGGGTATTTTGCGCCCTCCGCCGGGGCGCGCCAGGAGCCGAGGTGCACCTCGTAGACGCTCATCGGCGCGTGCAGCGCGTCGCGCCCGCGCCGCGCGGCAAGATAGTCCGCGTCGCCCCAGTCATAGCCGCCGAGGTCCCAGACGCGGCTGCCGTTTGCCGGCGGGGTCTCCCAGTGCAGGGCGAAGGGGTCGGACTTTTCCATGACGGTCCCGTCCGGGGCGGTGACGGCGTATTTGTAGATATTGCCCGGCTTCGCGCCGCGGACCGCTGCCTGCCACACGCCGCAGGAAAGGCGCTCCATGGGGAGGCGCTGCCAGCCGCTGAAATCGCCCGCGAGGGCGACGGCGCGCGCAGCCGGGGCGTAAACGGCGAAGCGCCGCGTCCCGTCCGCCATCGCGTGGCTGCCGAGGGCGCGGTAAGCCTCCGCGCTCTCCCCGGCGCAAAAGCGCTCCAGCGCGCCAAGATACTCCCGTTCCTCCATGCCGAATCCGCCTCCTGAAAGCCTGATACCCCATTATAACCCGCCGAAGCGCCGGAACGCAAGGGGAAAGCTTATGCGGCGGGTACAAGTTTAAAGGCTCCCCTGTGCAAGGGGAGCTGGCGCGCGAAGCGCGACTGAGGGGTTGTAGGCTTGCGAAAACGCCGGGCTTGGATGGTTCGGAAGCTTACAACCCCTCAGTCAGCGCTTCGCGCTGACAGCCTCTGCTGTGCACGCCCCAGTGTGCGCACTGGGGTGCCTTGCACAGGGAGGCCTT
>OLWU01000255.1_pt1 | contig 13437 bp, 7 predicted proteins | sample 1673351 | NCBI WGS metagenome assembly OLWU01 (sample SAMEA103958109, study PRJEB25191) | human gut metagenome | biome: human-associated habitat [ENVO:00009003]; feature: intestine environment [ENVO:2100002]; material: feces | place: Germany | collected 2013/2015
ACTATTTTCTTGAGAAGCGAAAAGAACTGGACATTGCAGGTGGTTATCCGTTCCTTCAATTCCTATTATGCAATTCAGAGTGATTATGCTTTGATCATGGCAGCATCCGTAATTGCAATGATTCCGACAATGGCATTGTTCTTTATTTTCCAGAGAATGATCATTGAGTCCATTGCAATCAGCGGTATCAAATAAGTAACAAATTATAAAATTTGTCTTTTTTAATCCTCAACAAAATATAAGAAAGCAGTTCGCATAAAAATCGCTTGCGCGATGCGGACTGCTTTTGTAGTATTATAACGAACAGACATTTATACATGGTAAAGGGGGGCAGCGTATGCCAAAAGAAAATCCGGTGATTGCTTTTTTAAATAAGATGGCAGATTTGATTTTACTGAATCTGATTTTTCTGCTGTGCTGTATTCCGGTTGTGACGATCGGACCAGCAATTACAGCATTGTATGCAGTTTCATTGCGATCGGTACGCTATGGAGATGGGTATGTTATACAGACTTTTTTCCGATCGTTTAAGCAGAATTTTAAACAGTCTTTTGTGGCGGGAATGATAGGCTTACTTTTTGTGTGCCTGCTTTTTATTGATTTGTTTTTCTGGCGCAGCGGGAATTCGCCGAGCGCAAGGGCTTCGAGAAAGGATACGCCGACGGAGAGGCAAAGGGGATTGCTGACGGGACGGCTAAAGGTATGGCTGAAGGTATGGCTGAAGGTATGGCTAAAGGAAAGGCCGAAGGAATGATTGAAGGCAGACTAGACGTGGCCAAGGCTCTGCTTACCAGTGGAATGCCGATTGAGCAGATCAAGCTGTACACCAAACTTTCCAAAGAGCAGATTGAGGCAATTCAGTAATGGATACTTGAGCATAAGTGGTCCGTAAGAGACATTATCATGGCTAACCTCCGAAAGCTGGGGGTGGCTATGTTGGTATATTCTGTGCCGCAATACGTCGCCGAGGACAAGCACCGTGGCTACAACACCACCCACCTCATCAAAGTGCCACAGAGCCACCACCGTTAATCATAATAGAAGTTACTAAAATGCGCTCCCGGGTTCAGTATTCCGGGAGCGCTTGAATAATATGATCAGCAAGACTGATTACTCGACAACCTCAAAAATAGGGCTCGTTCCTTCAGCATCAGACTCTGCGGCCAAACGACATGTACCTCCATTAGGGGCCTCAAGCGCTTTCTTTCCAAGAGTCCAGTTAACGACACAGACCATTCTGAACTGCATCTCCGTACAAGCTTTCGCCAATGTGAACGTTTTGTCCACAGTGACATTTTTTTTAGACTCCTCAAAATTATACTCCGCAGAACTGCCGGATTCCGTCTCTTTCTTTAACGGATCTGTCGGCTGCCATGCCTCGCCGTCCCAATACTCAAGCCTCCAATATTTCTGACCGGTTCCGGAGCAGCGGGTGAGATACTTTATGTGAAGCTTCGTTCCTGCCGGATACTCATTGCCATCAGTCGCTGTGAACACCCAAGCATCTCCTGGCCACACACCAGTCACATAAGGATGTCCGGTACCTCCTACATAATACTTAGGATTAGGGTCGGAGGCCACCGGGAAGGAAGTCTTGTCAACCTGAACGAAAGTGATGCGTCCACTACCGACCGACTTTCCGTTTGCCTCAACATACATCCCATTGTCTCCTGCCGTATTCTTGAATGTTCCATTCAATGTGCCGAAAGTCTCAACATAGGCATCCTTTGAAGGATCTTCATCAAAGAACCATTTTGCCTTTAGCGCAGGAGCCGGCTCCGTGATTGTGATAATCGGGCCATCTGTGGTTCCGGCCGGTACAGACCAACGGTGAGTACCTCCATTAGGAGCCTCAAGGGCAGCCGCCGAACCACACTGCCAATTTGCCACACAGATAAACCTTATCTTGACAGTCTGGTTGTTTATCGCGCTCTTAAGTTTGACTGTCTCGGAAACCGTCTGGTTATTTTTGGTCAAAATGTGAGTGTAAACGGCATTCTTTCCTGTTTCAGTCTCGGTCTTGGTCTCCTTGACGTACTCCCATTCGCCACCGACGTTGTACATCATCGCCCAATACTTATGTCCTGAGCCAGAGCACCGTGTCACCCCATTAAAGTTGATTTTAGCTCCGGCGGAAGCCGTAACACCGGGAACAGCGAACTCCCAATAGTCGCCTACCCATGCACCTGTAATATATGGTTCACCTGTCCCACCGATAACCTTTGACTTCTTCTTGTTCACGTCAAGCGCGACATTCTCCTCAAGATCAACCCACGAAATGTAGCCTTTTCCCTTGGTTGCAGGAAGAGAGTTGTTCTTCTCAAAGGCATCTTTGTAAGTCCCCATCAAATCCTTTGAGAATGTCCATGAAATCTTGGATTCTCCGGAAGGTGCGGCCGGCCCTTGGTTGACAACAATTGGAACAATAAGGCTTTCCGCCACATTGACAAGATAAATCGTTGCCGTCCTAGGTGTTGTCTCAACATTTGCAGCCGTGTAAAGAATCAAATCAGTTTCCTCAACAAGACCTTTAGTCTCAATCGGTTCGACAGACACCCATTTCACCTCATCCGGAATCTGAATCGTGTAATCAACATTATGCTGCACCTTGACTTTGAAAGAAAGATCGGTCGCGTCTATGTTGAAGTAGTTTCCTCCAGCGATAGAAATAAACGGTTTCAAGGTTTGACCTGCAGCGGACTGAACTACCTGAATCTTCTTGGTGGAGACTCCTGACTTCACGGTGATCTCGGCCTTTCTCAATACGCTGAGTTCGCTTTGGTCACAAGTCACGGTCACTTCATTTGTCTGTCCGGCTCCTCCTTCTCCGTTCTCGACATGCAGCCAGTTGGCGCTGGAGCTGACCTTGAACGCGGCGCTGGAAGTCACATTGAACTTGACAGGAGCGGCAGGTGTGCCCTCAAAAGTAATCAAGTCGTTCTCAATGCCCTCAACCTTAATGTCAGCGGTCACGGCATCTGCGGCAAGCATCACTTCAATGTCATCGAGATAGTAGCGGAACACACCCTTGACCACATCGTCAGAAGAACCAAACTCATTTGAGCGGATGGTGATGGCCGTGGCAGTGGTCGCACCTTTGATAGTGAACATCGCATCCTGCCACATCATCTGACCCTGCTTCTGGGAGTGTGCGAGAGGATCGCTGATCTTGGCGCCATCGGTTCCCTTGGCAGTCACGACTGTACCTGGCCCGTCAATGGCGACAACCATGTGAGTATCGTCAATCTTTCCTGAACCCTGCATCTGAGAGCACCATCTGAACGATACGACAATGTCCTGCTCGCCATCAATCTTGAAGAGCGGCAGTGTCAGCCCAGACTGACTGTTTGTCTTTCCGAATTTGAAATAGGCATCCTGAAGATAGATTGTCTTGAAGCCAGGGTTCAAGTCTGTGTAGCCTCTGGACCTCAATTCACCGAGAACGTCACAACCATTATCCTTCAGAGTTGTGTAAATGTTGGCGCATCCGTCCGCGGACGAGGTGACAGCACCGACACAGTCAGAGATCTTGCTTGCCTCAGGAAGTTTCGAGTTGGCCAACTCAATGTAAGGAGCAAGCCAAGAGAAATCATCGGAATACGGCAGCGGCTTGCCGACTGTGTCATCCACCCCATTGTCTTTCAATGAAAAGATGACAAAAGCATATTGCTTGTCAAATGTGCCGACATAGTAGCAGAGAGCCTCGACCTTATGAACGTTAAGTTCCGTGGCTCCAACACTCTCGACCGGATCGATGATCTTACAGTTGACACCACCTGAAAGGCGAAGAAGATTCCCGATGATGGTTCCTGAAACCTTGGCGTATGTCACCTTGTCAAAAGGATATGAAGTGGATGTACCATCCACGACCACCGGCTCCGCAGGCCGAAGCTCAGCGTTCTGGCCGACCTCCAAGCCGTCCACCACAAAGGCAGGGACACCACCCTTGACCGCACATTTTCCGCTGAGCTGGACAATGTCACCGGCTGTGACACTCCTTTCTCCCTCAACGTACATGTTAGTCTGCCCGTCACCGATGACAAAGCCAGTCTTGGCCACAGCCATGACCTGCGCATCACGAATCTTGGCGACAGTTCCATCCTCAAAGGCAGCGGCCTCGGTCACAGTGGACTCCGCAACCCCAAGGTAAGTGTCACCTTTCTGGTAGATGACGGTGCGGATTGAGTAGCCGCGGTTGTTGGCGATGGTTAGGGTGCCCTCACGAGGGGCGGCCATCGCTCCGTTGGCGACGTTGTCGGTGACGCTCACGGTCACATCTACAGTGTTGGTTCCGGATGTCGGATCGACTGTGATCCAGTCGGCGTCCACATCGATGAACCACGCTTCATCAGAGGCGATGGTCAGGGACTGCGGCTCCGCTCCAATTGCCTCGAAAGTCAGGCTTGACTCCGAAAGAAGGGCGCTCGGCTTGACATATTCCTCCTCGGAGCATCCGAAAATCGGGAGGACGGCAAGAGCCGCGGCGCAGAGTCTTATTATATTCTTAACTATTTTCATAATATCTTCGTTTGTTTCAATGGATTAATTCATTCCATTATCGGTGTCCCCGTCGGAGGAACTCAGGCCGTCATCCCATCCAGGATTCTGCGCAAGGTTCTTGTTAAGATCCCTGTCGCCTCTTGGAATAGGGTACAGATAGTCGCGGTTCTCATCGAACGTGCGGGTCTTGGTGCGGTACATGTCAACATAGCCCTTGTGACCCTCGCTCAGCACGATACCGTTCGAGTACGGCACATAGTTCCCGTCTATCTCGATCTCCTGGATCTGGAGGAACACGAACTTTTCTCCGTATTTCGTTTTGTACTCTTTCTCTATCTTGCTGCCAACATTCTGAGTGTCATAAAGATAGATGTCCGGATTGCCGTCACCCGTAAGGTCGTAAGGGCCGACACCAGGGAAATACGTTCCGTAGAGAGGTTGAGGGAAGCAAAGGCCTTCCTTCCACCTTACGATGTCATCCCAACGGCTCGCCTCCAGAACGAGTTCAATCGTCCTCTCGCGACGAACCTCCAGAATCTGGGCGAGATTGGCGGGATTGAGCCTTGCGATGTTCTGATAGCCGTATTTCTCGGAAATAAGGTAAGGATCCACAGTCAGACCGGCAAGATGAAGATGTGGCATTCCAACCCTGTCACGAAGTTTGTTGATGGACTTGTCCACATCCTCCTGGGTAAGGATATTCAGCTCGGCCTTGGCCTCCGCATAGATGAGATAGGCCTCCGCGAGACGGTACACAGGCATGTCGTTGAATGACATGTCGGCGCGTTCCGCAGTCTCGTACTCCGGACTCATGACAAACTTCTCAAGCTGGTAGCCGGTCGAGGTCATTGTCAGATCCGGGCCATAGACGGTCTTTTTGGAATTTGTGCGGACGTGGCTCGGAAGCCTCATGATCATGCCAAGACGAGGATCACGATCCTTCATCTCATCCACGAACTGCATGGTCTCCCAGCCCTCCTTGTCGGTGAAGCGCGAGCCATCCTTCATGAGGAAGCTATCCACGAACTTCTTGGAGAAGCCCGGGTTGCCGCCTGTGTTCATGAGCACATAGCCTGTGGCGTTGTGGGTACACCCGATGGACTGCTCCATCTTTATGGCGAGGATGTACTCATTCTTGTCGGCGTCAACCTCCATGAAAAGGTCATGGTAGTTCGCGGCTAATGAATATTTTCCCGACTCCATCACCTTTTGGGCAGCCTCGTAGGCCAACTTAAGATAGTCATCGGCGGAGCGTCCACCCTGGAATGAAAGGCCATGGTACTTTCTGAATGTCCCTTCGTAAAGGCAGAACTGAGCCTTGAGCATGCAGGCGGCCCATTTGTTCACACGATAGACACTGACATCTGAAGGGAGAGACTCGATCGCCTCATCTATGTCCTCGATCATGTGGGACATGATGAGTTCTCTTGAATCCCTCGGATTGAAGAGAGTGGAGTCAGTCGAGCCGAGTTCCTTGTCGTACCAAGGAACGTCACCGAACCTCTTCACCTTCTCGAAATAGAACTTAGCGCGGAAGAACTTAGCGAGACCTGTGTATTTCTTGACAGCGTCCGGATCGGAACACTGGTCCATGTGGCCGAGCATGGTGTTGATCTTGCGGAGCTGTCCCCAAGACCAACCTCCTTTGGAAGCCGTTGTTGGAACCTCGCGGGCCGTGCCGCCAAGAAGTTCATCCGAAATCGTTCCTTTCTGGAACACAAGGTCTGACTGTTCGTCGTAAGGAGTTTTATCCAGAAGGTTGTCATAGAAAGAGTTGGAGAACAACTTCAAATCCTCCTCGTTACGGAAATATGTCTCCGGAACAAGCCTGTCCTTAGGGTACTTATCCAAAAAGCTGTCACATGAGGTGACTCCAAGGACGATTGTCAAAATAGGTAGTAAATATCTTTTCATTTTCACTGTCCTCCATCATTAGAATGTTATGTCGATACCGAACATGATGGTCTTCTGCCAAGGATAGGCGACTGCGTCCTTGGCGTCGGAGTTCTTATACAGACCGTCAGTACTCTTTTCGGTGACACGACGGTAGGCTGACTCCGGATCCAGATACTTGGTGTACTTCTTGATCGGAGACCAGTAGGCCAGGTTCTCGCCTGAGAAGTAGAAACGCACCTTGTCAAGGCAGATCGTCTTGGTCCACTTCTGAGGAAGCGTGTAGCCGACAGTCAGGTTCTTCAGCCTGAGATACCTCACATTCTGGATATACCTGCTGTTAGGCGGCGCGAGCTCTCCACCGGTCGATGAATAGACACGCGGCCTTGGGAAATAGGTGTCAGGATTCTCTTCGGACCAGACGGTCTTGATGAAGTCCCGTGGCATGAAGGCCGTGTAGTAGGCGTAGGAATATGATCCCCAGAATGCTATGTTCATGCCGGAAGGATACCAGTAGTGGTTGCCCACACCCTGAAGGAATGTCGAAAAGTCGAATCCCATCCAGTCAAATCCAAGGTTGATACCGTACTGGAGGCTCGGAAGCGAGTTGCCGAGAATCTTGCGGTCGCCAGGGCTGTCGGCGGTGTTGTCGCCAAGGGTGATCTTGTTGATTCCGCCTTCTCCTTCCTGTTTGTTGTCGAGATCGACATACCTGAGGTCACCGGCAAGGAATCCGCCCTGCATACGATTGGTGCCGACATAAGTGAGGGCGTCGCAGACGTTTGCCTGATAGTCCTTGGCTTCCTCATCGGTAGCGAACAGGCCGTCCACAACAAAGCCCCAGATGTCACCGATCCTCTGGCCAACATAGTAGTCAGTGAGTCGTTTGTCAGGATTGTTGGCATATCTGGTGATGTGGGAGTTGTAGTCGCTCACTGAAGCGCGTATGCTGTAGTTGAACGGCTTCCCGAGAAGCTCGAAGCTGTCCCTCCATCCGAGGGAGATCTCGTAACCCTTCGTCCTCAAATCCGCGGAGTTCTCTTTAGGGGCGTCAGCGCCATAGACACTTGGAAGGGCGTTGCCCTGAATGAGCATGTTCTTTGTGTCACGGATGTAGGCCTCTGCGGTAAAGTCAAGCCTTCCGTTCAGCATCGACGCGTCAAGACCAAGGTTGTACTGATAAGTGGTCTCCCAAGTCAGGGATGACGAGTTAGGGGCGGAGATTCCGGCATACTGGGCGTTCGTGGAACCCTCACCGAATGTGAACGCCTTGAAATCATCGATGGAGATGGTTCTCATGAACATGTAGTCTTTGACATTCTGATTACCCAGCGAGCCGAAAGAAGCGCGGAGCTTGAGGTTGTTCACAAGATTCTTGGCCGGGGCGAAGAACGGCTCCTCAGAAATACGCCAACCAGCGGACACTGAAGGGAACAGTCCCCAGCGATGCCCCTTGGCGAAACGGGATGATCCATCGTAGCGTCCGGATGCCTCGACAAGGTACTTGCCTTTGTAGTCATAGTTGACACGACCAAAGAAACCGGCGAGGGCATACTCACTCTGCCCGCCTTCCAAATTGGTTATCTTGGCGCCGGTAGAAGGATCCGGGACAATCAGATTGAAGTCATTCAGGAGTTCATCGGAAATATTCTGTCCCTTGGCGGTCACGTTCTTGTAATGGTAAGTTTCGGCATTGAAACCGAACATCACCTTGACATTGTGGGCGTTGTTGAAGGAATCTTCATAAGTTCCGAAGATGTTGCCGGTGTAATAGTCATATCTTCTCGTCCTTTCCTCCAACTCATTAAGGCCCGCTCTTGTGGTGTAGGCTCCGAAGACTCCCGGACGGATGCCGTAAGGAATGTTCACCGTCCTGCCCATCCCGTTGCGGTTCACCCTTCTGTAGGTGAAGTTGGCTGTGAGGTTGAACTGCTTGACCGGACGGATCACAAGCTCCGTGGTGTTGGCGAAGTTGAACTTCTTGTCGTAGTTCTTGTGCTTGCCCATCGCGAAGACAATCTGACGACCGTTGGCGACGTTGTAGTTACCACCGATGATAAGCGGGTTGTTGTAAAGTCCTGTTCCGTCAGGGTTGAAAAGCGGGAAGGACGCAGGGGTGTGACGAAGATTCCTGAACACATCCTGAATGTCACCCACTCCGATCCATGAATAGTCGGAGCTATAGAATGACATATTGTTGGACAGACTCATGATCTTGTTCAGCTTTGCGTCGATCTTCGCGCGCATGTTGTACTTCTGGAACACATCTGGCTCGGTGGCCTTCATGATACCGGTCTGGCGGTCGTAACCACCTGAGAGGAAGTACTTGATGTTCTTGCTTCCGCCACTGACCGAGATGCTGTGCTGCTGGACTGGATGCTCATCCCTGAACATCTCGTGGTACCAGTCTGTGTTGCAGTAGTAGACCCACTGTTCCTTGCCACCGCGGATGTCCTTGATGACCCACGGGCGGTCAGGGTTCTCGGTCTTGTCATTGACACGCGCAAGCATTTCCATCATGTCGTGCTGGGTGTAGCCAGTGTAAGGAGTGCCGGCGGCCTGTGTCTTCCAGAAAAGGTCAAGAGTGTAGACCGACCAGTAGCCTCTGTCCTCGTAGTCGGTGGAGGTTGTAGGCTCCTCCCAACCGAAACGTCCGCTGTAACGGATCTTGGCCTTGCCGTCGTCGGAGTCACCTTTCTTGGTGGTCACGAGGATCACACCGTAGGCGGCGCGGGCTCCGTAGACAGCCGCCGCGGCGGCGTCCTTGATTACGGAGATGCTCTCGACATCATTCGGATTGACATCCTCAAGGTCGCCCAAGGCACCGTCGATAAGGACGATAGGGTTGGCCTCGTTGATGGATGTGAATCCACGGATGTTCAGTTTTCCGGTACTGCCCGGATTACCGGACTGGGTCGTGATGTTGAGTCCCGGAACAGACCCCTGAAGCATTGTCACAAGGTTGTGTGACGAACGGTCCTTGAGTTCCTTGTCTCCAACGACTGATATGGCTCCGGTAAGGTTCACTTTCTTCTGTGTACCATAACCGACAACAACCGTCTCGTTCAGCATCATGTTATCTTCCTCCAGGACGATAGTGACAGATGCCTGTGAAGCGGGGACAGACACTTTCTTTGTGGCATAGCCAAGGGAGGACACCTCAAGGGTGACATTCCCGGCTGGCACCATCAATGAGAAAGTACCGTTTTCGGAGGTCATGGTTCCGTTGCTCGTTCCGTCAACGATGACCGCGACCCCGACAAGAGGTTGCTGAGCGGCGTCGAGAACTTTTCCCGACACCTCTCTCTGGTTCTGTGCGAAGGCGGCCGTGAGGCAGCACAGCATCAGCGCCAAAGAGGCAGCAAGTGATTTGATAACTCTCATAAAGATGAAAATTGGTTTTTTGTATGTGTTAAACTTGATGTTTGATCATTTCTTGAAATCCTCGACCTTGAAAGCCTTCGGACGCTCCATCTTCTCGGTGTAAACATTGCCGAACTCATCCGTGACAGTGATTGTCAGGTCAGTGTCCGCGTCCGGTGCCGTCACCTTGAAGAAATGATGCCAAAGCCCGGTGGTGAAGCTCGGTGCCTCCTTCAGGCCAGACTTGTTGAACCGCTTGGCGGACAGAGCCGCGATGTGAAGAGGATCATAGGCCGAGGTCCGTGTCCAGTTCAAATCCTTGCCCTTCTCATCGGTCACTGTCAGAGTCCATTTGGAATTCCAGTTCCAGATGTTGATGAGAACCTCATTGTCTGAGTTCTTCGGGTACGCCTTGACGTATTTCCCGAAACCCTTGTCGGTCAACTCCACATTATCTTTAGGCATCTTAGGCACATCCTTCTCATAAGTGAAATAGACTTGGTTGAGATCGTAGGTTCTGAACTGATAGTCCTCGTCCCAGGCGGTCGCCTTGAATTTCCACTTGATGTCGGTCCCGTCGATGTCCCAGATGCCGTAGCCCGCGGGTGATCCGTCAGTTCCGACATAGACACCCGGAGTCAGGTTGCCCGACCACCACCACGAAGCGCAGATCGCGCCCGAGTTGTGCTCGCTGAAATCCGTGGCGCCGTGCTTGCCGGACTCCTCCGGGTTCACGTTATAGATCACATGCGTGTGACCAGAGACAAGATGCACCTTGTAGCCCTTCAGGATGTCAAACAGCCTGTCGGCGTTAGATGTCACGACTTTGTAGTCATCACCGGCTTCAGGACTGAAAATCTGGGCGTGGGTCGTGAGGATCAACGGCGTGGACTTGTCCACATACCTCAGGTCACTTGCAAGCCACTCAAGCTGACCGGTCGTCAGATTCCTTGAATATTTCCGGCTCTTCGTGCCGTCGTAGTTCGAGCAGTCAATGTCGTCCAGAACCACATAGTGGACCTTGCCGATGTTGAACGAATAGTAGGTAGGGGCCACGTTCCTGACATATTCAGAAGCAGCCTTAAAGTCAGCATCAGGGCTGAAAACCTTGTAGTCGTTGTCGTGGTTTCCCATGGTGTGGAAAATCTGAAGACCCTTTATGTCCTGGTTGATCTCCTCCAGGTACTCCTTGAAACTGAAATGTTTGTCGTACCAGTAAATGTCCCATGTCATGTCTCCCAACGTCATTGCGTACATCTTCTCACCAGAGTGAGCGTTCATGTATTTGGTCAGATCGCGGGTGAACACCCTGAACTGAGACAGGTCACCGGTGCGGTTGGCAAGATGCATGTCCCCGAAGAAGAACATCTTGTACTTGTCCTGACCCTCGACCTTCACCAAAGAGAAATCCTTCTGCTCAACCACGGTAGCCTTCTCCGTCAGCAAGGAGTAAAACATCGGAAGAACTCCCTGTGACGGCACCTCGTAGCCGCTTGGCACAGAGATGGATACATAGCCCCATTTCTTGGCGGATTTGAGTTGGTATATTCCCTCGTCATTTGTCTTGGTAACCAAAACTCCATCGGTGACAACAACTCCAGGAACGGCGGAACCGTCACATAGGATCCGTCCCCAGACGGTAGTCCCCTTGTCGGGAGTGAAGCCGGAAGCCGACTTGATCGTCAGGTTCGTCTCGCCGAAGGACTTTTTCTTCTGTCCCCTGCGGATCAGGACCTCGTACTTTCCGTTCGTGAGATTGAGTGGCAGCCTGACATTGAACTCTTTGGCGGAGACGCTCTCAATCTTGCAGACAAGAGTGCCGAACAGAAACTCGTCGGTCTGAAGCGGCGCCTTCTCCTGAAGAACACGAAATTTTACCAATCCGGCCGGTTCAGCTTCAATCTGCGTAGGCAGCGAGAAGAGCACCTCAGAGACATCAACAGTGCCGTCATCACCGCCGCCGGACTTTTCGCATCGAACAAACACCATAAGGCCAGTCAGAGCCAGTACGATGAAAACCAATGATTTGAAACAGAAGTTTTTTCTCATTTCTGAATATGATTATTTGAGTTTAGTAAGAACAAGTTGGTAATCTTTTAAAGGATTACTTTGTTAAACATCAAGTTTAACAAACCCTAAGCGTTGGATTTCGCCAGATTCCTCTCGCTTCTGATCAGCAGGGCGCAGAGGAAGACTCCGATGAGGGCGCCCACTGCTACGGAGAGCATCGCGGTGTCCCAAGAGCTGCCGACGGCGATTCCACCGACAAGGATCTTGGAGCAGACGGCGTCACCGAGAAGGTAACCGAACAGGCCCACGAAACCGGCGGCTGTTCCGGCGGCGTTCTTAGGAACGAGATTCAAGGCCTGGACGCCTGTCAGAGCCACAGGGCCGTAGATGAAGAAGCCGATAAGGCACAAGGCGATGTAGATCAAGGTCTTCTGCAAAGCCGGAGCGGCGGAGATGATACCAGAGCCGACCATCCAATAAAGCAGGACACCGAGCAGGCAGAAGAACATACAGATCACGTTCATCGGAGCGCAGCGGCCTTTGAATATCTTGGACGTGGCCCAGCCGCAGGCAAGCGTGCCTACGGCGCCGACGATGTTGTGCACCGAAAAAGCCACCTTGCTCTCGGCTGCGGTCATTATGGACTTTTCCTGAAGATAGGTCGGAGCCCAGTCACCGATGCCGTAACGGACCATATAAACGGCCACGTTGGAGATGGCCACGATCCACAGGAGCTTGTTCTTGAACACATAGTCCACGAACAAGGTCTTGAACGGAAGTTTCTCGTCAGCTGAGCCTTTGGACTTGATTCCTGACCAGTCCTTTCTCCAGTCCTGGACTGAAGGAAGACCGCAGGACTCCGGCGTGTCACGGATAGCCCACCAGCAGAACACCGCGATCAGAATGGCGATGACGGCCGGGAACACGAAATCGCCCCTCCAGCTCTGAGTGCTGCCGAAAGCGTCAAAGATCATCACACCGGCGATGGCAAGGAATCCAAGGGAGAAGCTGCCGATGGTGTGCGATACATTCCACACGCTCATCTTGAAGCTTCGTTCGTTCTGGCTGAACCAATGCGCCATAATTCTGCCGCAAGGAGGCCAGCCGAAACCGCTCAGCCAACCTACTATCAGCATAAGTGTGAATATGATGGCGGTGTTCACCGCGGTGTTGGCCCCGAACGGGATAAGGCCTGTCAAGATCATAGTGAGAGCCGAAAGGACAAGGCCGACGCAGAGGAACTTCCTGGCGTCAGACCTGTCGGAGACGCTTCCCATAATGAATTTCGAGAAGGCGTACGCTATGGAGACAGCCGACATCGCGAGGCCGGCCTTGCCCGCGTCGATGATCCCGTCGTGGATCATATCCGGAGCGGCCAAAGACAGGTTCTTACGTACAAGATAGTAAGCTGCATATCCGAAAAACGCACCCAGAAAGACCTTGGTGCGCATTGCCTTATAGGTTTTGTCCACCTTGTCCTCTGCGAGAGGTTTACCCGCCTTTGGCGGATCAAGAAAACGTGACATAAATATTATTATTCGTTATTATAACATTTTAATCTCGCAAATTTATCCATTTTGACCCTAAAAAGCAAAAATTAAGCTTTACATTTTGGTAAGGCAGAGTCAAAAAGCAAGTGCAACATTACAACAAATATTTGAAAAACTCATC
>OLWU01000256.1_pt1 | contig 13399 bp, 9 predicted proteins | sample 1673351 | NCBI WGS metagenome assembly OLWU01 (sample SAMEA103958109, study PRJEB25191) | human gut metagenome | biome: human-associated habitat [ENVO:00009003]; feature: intestine environment [ENVO:2100002]; material: feces | place: Germany | collected 2013/2015
GAAGATGACGATGGAGGAGGGGCGCGACATGCCCCAGGACCTCGAGGCGGAGTCCTCGGTCCTCTCGGCCATGATGATCAGCGCCGAGGCGCTGCAGGAGTGCCTGATCGGCCTGACGCCGGACGATTTCTTCCACCCGTCGAATCGCATCGTGTTCGTCGCCATGCGCGAGATGTTCGACAAGAACCGCCCCATCGACGCCATCAGCCTTGCCGACCAGCTGCGCACCCAGGGCGACCTCGAGCGCATCGGCGGCCGATCGTTCCTCCTCGGCCTGGGCAACAACTCGCTCGCTCTCGTCGGCTGGCGCCGCTACATCGAGATGCTCCACCGCGACACCACGTTGCGCAAGATGATCCAGGCCTCGGCCCAGATCACAGCGCTGGCCTTCGACGCCCCCGAGGACACCAAGGAGGTCGTTGACCGCGCCGAGAAGCTCCTGCTCGACGTTACCAACCGCGACGTGCGCCAAAGTGAGCAGTCGCTCGAGGAGATCATGGGCGAGCTCTACGAGGAGCTCGAGGAGCAGTCGATGGCCGGCGAGAAGACCCTCGGCGTCCAGACCGGCTTCCCGAAGATCGACGAGTGCCTGCTCGGCCTGCGCCCCGGCCAGATGATCGTCCTCGGCGCCCGACCGGGCGTCGGCAAGACCTCCTTCGCCCTGAACCTCGCGACGAACGCCGCCTACCACGGGGCCTCCGTCGCGTTCTTCTCGCTCGAGATGTCCAAGGCCGAGATCGCGCAGCGCCTGCTCGCCGCCGAGGCGCGCATCGGGCTGCAGGAGATCCGCTCCGCCCGCATTCGCGACGACCAGTGGCCGCAGATCCTCGAGGCGGTCAACCAGCTGAGCCAGCTCGACATCGTCATCGACGACACCCCCGGCACCACGGTGACCGAGGTGCGAGCCAAGGCTCGTCGCATGCTCCGCGGAAAGAAGCTCGGCATCGTGGTCCTCGACTACCTGCAGCTCGTCTCGCCGCCGCAGGGCGGGCACCGCGCCGACTCGCGCGCCACCGAGGTCGGCGAGATGTCGCGAGGCATCAAGATCATGGCCAAGGACCTCGGCGTCCCCGTGGTCGCGCTGTCGCAGCTCAACCGTACCGTCGAGAACCGAACCGGTAAGCGCCCGCAGCTCTCGGACCTGCGCGAGTCCGGCTCCATCGAGCAGGACGCCGACATCGTCTGCTTCCTCGACCGCTCCATGAACGAGGAAGAGGCTGCCCGTGAGGACCGTCCCGCCGTCGGCGAGACGACCTTCATCATCGCCAAGAACCGCTCCGGCTCGCTCGCGGACGTGCCGCTGACCTTCCTCGCCAGCTCCACCAAGTTCGTCGAGATCGACAACCACTACGAGGACTAGACGCCGTCCAGCGGCGGGCGCTGCTATAATCAGCCTGTATGTCTCAATTCAAAGAGAGGATGCACATGTCCGCAACAGTGCTTGTGGGTGCCCAGTGGGGCGACGAGGGCAAGGGAAAGATCACCGACCTCATCTCCGGTGACTTCGACGTGGTCTGCCGCTACGGCGGCGGCGCGAACGCCGGCCACTCCGTCGTCGCGAACGGCCATCACCTCGCCCTTCACCAGATTCCGTCGGGCATCGTCCACAAGGACGTCCTCTCCGTCATCGGCAACGGCTGCATCGTCGACCCGACCGTCATCCTCGAGGAGATCGACCACCTCAAGGCCGAGGGCCTCGACTGCGCCGGTCTGCGCATCTCGGGCAACGCGCACATCGTCATGCCTTGGCACAAAGACCTCGACGGCGCGCACGAGAAGAACCTCGGCAAGAACCTCATCGGCACCACGAAGCGCGGCATCGGCCCCTGCTACATGGACAAGATGAACCGCACTGGCTTGCGCATGCAGGACATGCTCGACCCCGCCCGCTTCCGCGAGAAGGTCGAGGCGTCCCTCGCTTACCAGAACCCCATCCTCGAGAAGGTCTACGGCCTGCCGACCTACTCCGTCGACGCCGTCTGCGAGGAGTTCGCCGCCTACGCCGAGCGCCTGAACCCGCACATCGTCGAGAGCGGCAAGCTGCTCAACGAGGAGCTCGCCCAGGGCAAGAGCATCCTCTTTGAGGGCGCCCAGGCCACGATGCTCGACATCGACCACGGCACCTACCCGTTCGTGACCTCCTCCAACTGCACCGCCGGCGGCGCCGTCACCGGCTCGGGCGTCGGCCCCACCAACATCGACCGCGTCATCGGCGTGGCGAAGGCCTACCTCACCCGCGTCGGCTCCGGCCCCTTCCCGACCGAGCTCGACCTCGACGAGGGCGTGGGCAAGTTCCTGCTCGAGACCGGCCATGAGTACGGCGTGACCACGGGCCGCAAGCGCCGCTGCGGATGGTACGACGCCGTCGTCACCAAGTTCGCCGCGCAGGTCAACGGCCTCACCGATATCGCCATCACCAAGCTCGACGTGCTCACGGGCCTCGACACCATCAAGGTCTGCACCGCCTACGACTGCGACGGCGTCGAGTATACGACCGTCCCCGAGCACCGCGCCCTCTTTGACGCGGCCAAGCCCAAGTACATCGAGGTCCCCGGCTGGACCGAGGACATCACCGGCTGCAAGTCCTTCGACGAGCTCCCGAAGAACGCCCAGGACTACATCAAGCTCATCGAGGAGCTCAGCGGCGTCAAGGTCTCGTTCGTCGCCGTCGGCCCCGACCGCGAGCAGACCATCAACCGTTTCTGGAAGTAAGAGGCACCGCTCACCCGTGACGCGCAAATCCTTCGCCATAGTCTGCGACAGCACCTGCGACCTCCCGCCCGAGATCCTCTCGAGGCTGGAGGTCGTGTGTGTCCCGCTGAGCATCGAGGCCGGCGGCCGCGTCCTCATGGACGATGCCGACCGCGACGAGGCTACGGCGCTGATCACGCGGCACAAGTCCGCCGAGGTCCAGAAGCTCTCCAAAGAGCGCATCCTCGGTGTTTACCAGCGGCTCATCGACGAGGGCTACGATCACATCGCGACCGTGTGCACCTCGCTTTCGGGCACGGGTAGCTGGGGAGCCGCCGAGCAGGCCATCGCCGAGCTCGGGGGAGGTCCCTGCGTGCTGCGCACCGTCGACGCGGGCGTCGCGTCGGTCGGCCTCGGCATGGTCGTCGAGCGCCTGGCCATGGCGCGCGCGGCAGGCGTCGAGTTCGAGGAGGCGGTCGCACGCGCCCGCGCCCTCGCGCGCGAGGTCAGGTTCCTCTTCATCCCCTCGTCGTCGGCGTCGTTCGTCCGCGGCGAGCTGCGCGGCCGTAAGAACGGCCTCATGGCGCGGGCTTCTTCCCTGCGCCTGCGCGTCATCGGGGAGCGGACGCTGTATCTGCTCACCCGCGGCGAGGCGACCGCGATCGCACGCTCGACGGACCTCTCGAACCTGTGCGGCCGCGCTGCGCACGCCATGAGCTCCATCGCCGCGCAGGAGGGCGATCTCGTCTACGCCGTCATGGGCATGGACGGCTCGAAGACCCTCCGTACGCTCGAGAAGCCGCTCGACACCAACGAGTTCTGCTCCATGCGCCTCGGCCGCGGCCGGACGGCGCCCTCGATTCTGGTCAACACGGGCGCGGATGTGGCCGGCGTCGCCTTCGCCCCGTACAAGCGATACCTGGAGGCGGGCGCCGGTGGTCCTCTTCCCAAGGGGATCATCTACCCGGAGCTCGCGCCCAAGTAAACCGACTAGCTGCATTTCGTTCAATTGGAGGCATCCATGAGCACTTCCCAGAAGGTCGATATCCTGCTATTGGGCGCCGGTGGGCGCGAGCACGCCATCCTGGCCAAGCTCGCCGAGTCTCCGCGCGCGGGCAAGCTCTACGTGGCCCCCGGAAACGGCGGCATGTACGGGCTGGCGACCAAGGTGGAGCTCGACGCGGAGGACCCCGTCGCCGTGGCCGGCTGGGCGCGCGAGCACGCGATCGGGCTCGTCGTCATCGGCCCGGAAGCCCCGCTCGTGGCGGGCGTCGCCGATGCGGTGCGCTCCGCGGGAATCCCGTGCTTCGGCCCCAATGGTGAGGCCGCCCAGATGGAGGGCAGCAAGAAGTTCGCCAAGCAGGTCATGGCCCGCGCCGGCGTGCCCACCGCCGCCTACCGCAGCTTCACCGACGAGGACGAGTGCGCGGCTTACGTCCGCCAGGTCGGCGGCCCCATCGTCGTCAAGGCCGACGGGCTGGCGGCCGGCAAGGGCGTTATCGTGGCGCAGACCACCGAGGAGGCTCTCGAGGGCGTCCACGAGTGCTTCGGCGGCACCTTCGGCGACGCGGGCGCGACCGTCGTGGTCGAGGAGATGATGGAAGGCCCCGAGTGCTCGCTTTTGGCCCTCACCGACGGAAAGACGCTCGTTCCCCTGGCCACCTCGCAGGACCACAAGCGCGCACTCGACGGCGACCGCGGCCCGAACACCGGTGGCATGGGCGTCTACAGCCCGGTCCCCATGGTCACCGACGAGGAGCTCGCGACCATGGTCGACATCGAGAAGCGCGTCGTCGCCGAGCTCGCGGCCGAGGGCATCACCTACTCGGGCTGCCTCTACGGCGGCTTCATGCTGACCAAGGACGGCCCGAAGGTCCTCGAGTTCAACGCCCGCTTCGGCGACCCGGAGACCCAGGTCGTGCTGCCGCGCATGAAGGCGGACCTCGTGGACGTCTTTTTGGCCTGCGACGACGGTACGCTCGACGCGGGCGACGTGCGCTGGGACGACGACTGGGCTGTGTCCGTCGTGCTGACCTCGGCGGGCTACCCCGGCTCCTACGAGAAGGGCAAGGTCATCACCGGCATCGAGGACGCCGAGGCTATGGACGGCGTGACCGTCTACCACGCCGGTACCAGACTCGACGACGAGGGCCGCGTGCTCACCAACGGCGGCCGTGTGCTCGACGTGACCGCGGTCGCGCCGACCTTCGAGAAGGCCCGCGAGCTCGCGTACGCCGCCTGTCAGAAGATCGACTTCGACGGAAAGACCTACCGCTCGGACATCGGCCTGCGCTGCATCCAGGGCCGCTAGGGAGAATCGAATGGCTGAGGAAGAGAACAACAACCAAGAGCTCACGGGCGCCGTCGACGAGATGCGTGACTCCGTGGCCGCCTTCACCTACGACGGGGACCGCTCCGCGCACGACCATGTGTCGGGCGCGCCCGAGGAGCGCGAGCTCGTGCTCGGCGACGACGACCCGCGCGACGCGGGCCTCGCGGAGAAGCCCCTGACCGAGGACGTGGCCTGGACCGGCCGCATCTTCAACGTGAACCGCCTGCAGGTCGAGCTGCCCGACGGCCGCCGTGCCTTGCGCGACGTCGTACGCCACCCGGGCGCCGTCGCCGTCGTGGCGCTGACCGCCGAGGGCCGGATCTGCCTCGTGCGCCAGTACCGCACGGCGCTCGGCCGCGTGACGGTCGAGATCCCCGCCGGCAAGCTCGCCCCCGGCGAGGACCCGCTGGAGTGTGCGAACCGCGAGCTTCTCGAGGAGACCGGCATGGTCGCCGAGAAGATGGCCTTCTTGACCACCATCGCGAGCTCGGACGGCTTCACCGACGAGCTCATCCACATCTATATGGCGACCGGCCTGACCTTCGGCAAGTCGAGCCCGGACGACGATGAGTTCATCAACGTGGACCTCGTCGAGGTCTCCGAGCTCGTGGACGCCGTGCTCGATGGCCGCATCGAGGACGCGAAGACCGTCGTCGGCGCCCTCCTGTGCGACGCCATCGGCCGTCGCCTCGCCGACCAGCAGTAAACCAAGCCGCCTCGCGGCGGCGGAGCAACGGGGGCAGGCACCTTTATAAACGGGTGCCTGCCCCCGTTGTGCCGCGCGTCCCGGGCGCGAAGGAGGAACATAGAAGTGCTCAAGCGTTTTCTTGCTTACTACAAACCGGTCATAGGCCTCTTCATCGCCGACACCGTGTGCGCCGTCGTGGTCGCCGGCGTCGACCTGAGCTTTCCCGTGATCCTGCGCTCGCTCACGGGTGGGCTCTTCATGCAGGGCGCCGCGGCGATCATCCAGGCCCTTCCCGTCATCGCCGCCGCCCTCGTGGCCATGTACCTCGTGCGCTGCGGCTGCCGCTACTTCGTGAGCGCGCAGGGCCACATCATGGGCGCGCGCATGGAGTCCCAGATGCGCCAGGACCTCTTTGACCAGTACGAGCGCATGGGCTTCGCCTACTTCGACTCGCACTCGTCGGGCGACATGATGAGTCGCGTGGTCAACGACCTCTTCGACATCTGCGAGGCCGCCCACCACGTGCCCGAGTGGATCATCATCTGCGCCATCGAGATCATCGGCTCCTTCGTCATCCTCTTTGGCCTCTCGCCGGCGCTCGCGGGGGCGATCCTTGTGGTCACGGTCGTCTTTGCGGCCGTGATGGTGCGCATGAACCTGATGATGCGCGCGACCTTTACGGACAATCGCAAGAAGATCGGCGGCGTGAACGCGCAGCTCCAGGACTCGCTCGAGGGTATCCGCGTCGTCAAGTCCTTCGCCAACGAGGCGGCCGAGTCCGCCAAGTTCCGAGCCTCGAACGAGCGCTACCTCGCCTCGAAGGAGGACATGTACGGCACGATGGGCCGCTACTACGGCGTCTATGGCCTCATGACGGGCGCGCTCTACACCGTCGTCGCGGTGCTCGGCGGCTGGCTCGTCGCCCAAGGCGAGCTCTCGGCGGCGGACATGGCGACGTTCGCGCTGTATATCTCGCTGTTCTGCACGCCCATCGAGACCCTGGTCAACTCCACCGAGATGTACCAGAAGGCCATCGCCGGCTTCCGTCGCATGGACGAGGTCCTGCGCACCGAGCCCGACGTGGCGGACGCCCCCGGCGCGCCCGACCTCGCGGTCGGCCCCGGCGCCATCGAGTACCGCGGCGTGTGCTTCTCGTACCCCGACGTCGAGCTGGACGAGAACGGCGAGGCCCGCGAGCGCCCCGTGATCGACGACCTGAACCTGACGGTGCGCCCCGGGCAGACCCTCGCCCTCGTGGGTCCCTCCGGTGGCGGCAAGTCAACCACCTGCAGCTTGTTGCCGCGATTCTACGACGTGGCGTCGGGCTCGATCACCATCGACGGGCAGGACGTCCGCGACGTCACCCAGTCCTCGCTGCGTCGCGCCATCGGCCTCGTGCAGCAGGACGTGTACCTCTTTGACGGGACCATCGGCGAGAACATCGCCTACGGCAAACCCGGCGCGACGGCCGAGGAGGTCGCGGAGGCGGCCCGCCGCGCGAACATCGCAGACTTCATCGAGAGCCTGCCCGACGGCTACGACACCGAGGTGGGCGAGAGGGGCACGCGCCTCAGCGGCGGCCAGAAGCAGCGCATCGCCATCGCGCGCGTCTTCCTCAAGAACCCGCCGATCCTGATCTTCGACGAGGCCACGAGCGCGCTCGACAACGAGTCGGAGCGCGTGGTGCAGGAGTCGCTCTCCGAGCTAGCCCGTGGGCGCACCACCATCGTGATCGCGCACAGGCTCTCGACCATCAAGGGCGCCGACGAGATCGCGACCGTCGAGGACGGGCGCGTGGTGGAGCGCGGCACGCACGAGGAGCTCCTCGCCGCCGGCGGCACCTACGCGCGGTATTACCGCATGCAGTTCGCCCAAGGGGCGTAAAAGAGCCCCGGCACGAGGCCGCGAGGAAGGCCCGCCCGTGCTTCTTTGTACGCGGGCGGCGTCCCGGCGCGGCCCACAGATGTCGGCCCGGCGGTATACTGACTACATTGCTGTTTCGATTACGGGGAAACACATGGCCAAGAAATACGAAATCGCGCGCATCCAGAGGGGCGCCCTCACCGCCGACGAGGCGGAGGCGCTCTTTGCGACCGTTGACGAGACCGGCCACACCGACGAGGAGCGCGCGGCGCGCGAGCGCCGCCACCGCAAGGAGAAGGGCCACGCCGTCGACGTCGACCCACTGTCCTCCGACGACCCCTCCGGCTCCAACGTCGAGAAGGTCATCGCGAAGACCGCCGTCGCCTTCGTGGTCATCTTCCTCGTGGGCGTCGTCGCCATGCAGGTCTTCTTTGGCCTGGTGCGCCGCTCGAACACCTCGAACCTCTCCGAGAACGTCAACGTTCGCACCGTTGCGTCCGCGCTCGGCGGCGGCGTCGAGTGGGGCAACGGCTTCACGCAGTTCCCCGAGGACTATTCGGTGCAGGAGGCCGACGAGAACACCGGCCGCATCGAGGTGTCCGTCACCGACACGAGCTCCGAGAACGCGCTGCAGTGCTTCGCAGGCTCGCAGGTCCAGGCGACCGCCTTCGCGGTTAACTCGCTGCTCAACCCGAACATCAACACCGTGGTCTACCACGTCAACGTCCATGAGGGCACAGACGGCAAGATCGAGCGCTCGCAGCTCTTCGGCTTCCTCAAGCCGACGGGCGAGGTGAAGTCGATCATGACGTTCATCTGGACGAAGACCCAGTCGAGCGCCGGCGTGAACTTCAGCTGCACGATCACCGGCATCGACGACACGCTCCAAGACGAGCTGAGGGACCAGATAACCACGTCCTTCACGCCCGTTCAGATTCTCACGGGTTCAAGCAATTAATGAATGCGCGGCCCGCTCACCGGCGGGCCGCGTTCATAATCAGGTACATTTAGGGGTAATGTCCACGCGACGTTGGAGGGTATCGATGCGTTGCAGGAAGTGCGGGGCCGAGCTGCCGGACGGAGCCCGTTTTTGTTATATGTGCGCCTCCCCGGTCGAGCCGGAGGAGGGGCGTAAGGGCGCCGCGCCTGCGACGGCCGCCGAGCCTGCCGCCGACGGCGGGGCCGCGGGCGAGGCTGTCGCCGCGGGCGAGGCCGCTACCGGCTCTGCTGACGTTGCCGATGCCGGTGCCGCCGCGCCTGCAGTCGATGCCTCCTCTGATGCCCACCGCGCAAGTCAGATTCCCGCTCCGACGAAGCTCGAGGACCCGCTGCCCATCGGCGCGGTGCCCTTCGTCCCCATGGCGCCCTCGCCCAGGTCGACCTACGTTCAGCGCCGCGGCCCTCGCCCGGTGAGGGCTTCTCGGCCGGGAGCGAACTCCGCGCCCACCTCGGTGAGCGGATACTCGACCTCCGGCTGGCCCCAGAACTCCGCATGGTCTCTCGAGGGGCGCATGCCCGAAGACACCGAGCGCATGATCGAGCGCCGCAACGAGTCGGACGACCCCATCGGCAGTGCGAGGAACAAGCTCGGCCAGGTGTTCTCGTCCTGGACCGCCGCCTCCGCCGAGCGCGGCGAGAAGAAACGCAAGGAGCGCGAGGTCCGCGAGGCCGCTCGCCGCGTCGAGGAGCAGCACCGTGAGGACGAGCGCCTGGCCGCCGAGCGCGCTTGGCGCGAGCGGCAGGAGAAGGAGCGCCTGGCCGCCGAGCGCGCCTGGAAGGAACAGCAGGAAGAGAAGGAGCGCCGCGAGCACGAGCTCGCGGAGCTGCGCATCGCTTCCGAGGGCGCGGGCGAGCGGGCGGATTCTGCGCAGGAGCCCGCGGCCGCGCAGGCGGATCCTGAGGTTGCGGTCGCCGAAGGGGTGGTCGCTGGCGCCGCAGCTGATGCCACGCCTGATGTGGCCGAGGTTGGAGCCGCCGAGGTCACTGGCGAGGCGACCGAAGCCCCGGCCGGCGCCGACACTGCCGCGCAGTGCGATGACGTCGACGAGGCCGAGGAATCCAACGAAGCCGATGCCTCAGCCGCCGCCGTTCCCGTCGCGGACGCCGCCGCTGTCGGCGATGTCGTCGAGCCCGCCGCCATTGAAGGGTCCGGCAAGGACGGTGAGTTCCCGGCTGCGGCGTTCCCGGCTCAGCCCGATGCGCAGGCCGGCGCTCCTGAGCCTGGCCCTTCTTTCCAGGAAGAGCCCGCCAACGACTTCGACACCGAGACCACCCGCGACCTCGGGGCTGTTGCCCGCAGGCTCAAGCAACAGCAGCAACAGCAGCAGGAGGCGGCCAGCTTCGGCAAGGTGCTCATCCCGAGCGCCAGCCGCCTCCGCCGCCATAGTCAGATGCCCGTCCCCGCCGCAGGCGTCGTCGCGGGCGTGATCGCCGGCGTCTTGGTGATCGCCCTTGTCGTCGTTGCCCTTTCCGGCGTGGGCCAAAAGACCGAGAAGCCCTCTCCCGCGCCCGCGCAGCAGTCGCAGACCCAGGCCGAGCCGGAGCAACCGGAGCAGCCGGCCGAGCCCGAGCTCGCCGCCCGCCAAGCGGTCGAGGACTACTCGTGGGACGAGCTGTCCCAGATCTCCCAGAAGATCGCGGCCGCGTCGAGCGACACCGAGGGCCTCGAGATCGCAAAGAAGTACAACCTCGTCTCGGCTGCGGGCACGCTCGACGGAACGCAGGCAAAGACCCTGCAGCTCAGCGACGGCACGAGCGTGAAGATGCGCATCGCAGGCTTCCGCCAGGACGAGCGGGCCGACGGCTCCGGCAAGGCCGGCATCACGCTCATCGCCGACTCCACGGTGGGGGAGCGCGCGGTCAGCGACTCCGGCAACGCCGATTGGGGCAGCTCCACGCTGCGCTCGTGGCTGAACGACGAGTTCGCGTCCGAGCTTCCCGACGAGGTCGCCTCGAAGATCGTCGAGGTCAACAAGACCACTACCCGCGCGACGGACATGTCCTCGCAGGAGACCACGGCGGACAAGGTGTGGATCATCTCGTACTCCGAGCTGGTCGGCACGCTCGATTCCGGCAGCTACCGCTACTCCATCTACACCCCCGAGGGTGCGCAGTACAAGCTGTTCGCGGACCTCGGCTGCACGTGGGGCGCCAACTCCGAGCACTATAAGGTCGCCGGCGGCATCGGTCGTTGGTGGCTGAGGAGCCCGGACCCGCTGGACGCGAGCTGCCACATCGCGCCCAACAACGAGAACGGCGCCCCCGGCTACGCGCGCAACTGCGCCGTCTCGTCCGGCGTCGGCGTCGTCCCCGCCTTCTGCCTCTAACCAACACCGGGTGACAGTCATTGCGTGCAGCTTTATTGCCAGGTACGAAAGAGCTGAGCAGCTTGGCGCCCCCATCGCCCTTAAGCGGACGATGGGGGCGCTTCTTGGCAAGGGCCAAGGGTGTCCCAGGAATTCTGCAGCCAATGACTGTCACCCAGTGATGGGTGGCACCAGATGATGGGTGTCCCCCAAAGCTGTGCGCAATGACTGTCACCCAGTGATGGAGAGAAGGGCGCGCGCGTGGTCGGCGACGAGGGCGCGAAGCTCGGGGTCGTCGACGCGGGCGTGGCCGCCGCAGCCGGCGATCTGGCGCGCGAGCCAGGTGCCGCCGTAGTAGGGGATGGTGCCGCTCGCGGTCCCGGCGACGTCGTCGCGCGTCTCGATCTTGAGTCCAGGCCATACAAAGAGATCGAGGAACCGCAGGTCATCGAAGGAGATTCGCACCAGACGGCAGCTCTCTCCCTCGGGCTCGGGCGCGCCGTCGCCGACCTTCTCGCCCTCGCCGTCGGCGTGCCCGGCGCTCCGCACATCGCGCATACGGTCGAGGCGGAAGCTCCGCTTTGCCTGACGGTCGAGGTCGAAGGCCTCGAGGAACCACGCGTTGTCCCCACGCTCGAGCCCGAGCGGCTTCACCGTCCGCGCCCGCTCCTCCGCGTCCGCCGCGCCCCGGTATAGGAACGCGAGGTCCTCGTGGCGGGCGAGCGCCATCGAGCACGCGAAGCGCACCTTGGCGGTTCGACCGGCCTCGCCGTCGGTGTGCACGCGGGCAAGGAGCCCCTCGTTGATTCCCTTCTCGACAAGAAGCCCACGCAGCTTCTCTCGCAGCGGGTCGTCCTCGGCCACGCCGAGCGCCTCGAGCGCGCAGCTCAGCGCGAAGGTCTCTTTGACCGTGAGCCGCAGCCGCCGCCCGCGCGCGCCGGCGTCGCCGAGCGCCAGGCCCTCTTCGTCCTCGTAGAGCGCGATGCCGTCCGAGTCGCCCATCGTCTGGACCAGCGCAAAGAGGGTCCGCGCCTGGTCGGGCCCGCAGCCGAGCCTCCGCTCGATGGCACGCTCGCTCACGAAGTCGCCGGCGTCGGTGAGGGACCCGACGAGGTCGATCAGCGTCCTCGCGTAACCCTCCGCGCCGCGCCTGCCCGCGCCCGTTGCCCTACTCACTGCGAATCGCCCCCTCGAGCGTCGACTTCCATGCGCCCACCAGCTCAGGCGGAAAGAGGGGCACGAGCCCCTCGGCGACCGCCCAGCACGCGGCGTCCTCGATGCTGCTCGTCTCGACCGACCACGTCTCGCGACCGTCCTCCACCTGCATCTCTCCGTGGACGCGGGCGGTGTCGGGCAACCCGCCCTCGCCTGCGGCGAACACCGCGCGGCAGACGGTCGGACCGATCTGAAACGGGAGCTTGACGTGCTCGTTGATGTCGAAGCCCGCCGGCACCTCGAAGCCCTCCGGCGTCGCCTTCGCCCGCTCGATGCGGTCGAGCCGCAGGGTCCTCGTGGCCTTCGAGCCGTCTTCCTGGATGCAATCGCCGACGACGTAGCCGTGCCCGCGGCACGAGAACGAGCCGTAGGGGAGGAAGGTCCGCTCGGAAGCCCTGCCCCGCGCGTCGCGGTACGAGACTGCGACCGCCTGATGGCTCCCCATGCACTCCACGACGACCTTCGCGGCCTTGGACTCCGCACAGGTGCGCGTCTGGACGGCGCGGTCGGCGGCGCCGAAGTTCCGGTCGATCTTCGCCAGCGCGAAGCGGAGCTCGTCGCCGAAGACAAAGCCCTCGTCCGCGAGCAGGGGCTGGCAGGCGAGGTTGAGAGCCATCGCCTCGAGCGCGCCGAGCTCCGCACCGGCGGCGTAGCTTCGGCACTCGTCGACCTGCCAGCATTTCTCGTTAACGGAGGGCACGCTGACTTCCTGCAGGTAAACGCCGGCGGAGTCGAGGGTCTTGCGGTCGCGGCCGAAGTTCTTGCGCGCGGTTGCGGGGGCCTGACCGGGGTAGAAGAGCTCGTAGACGCGCGACGACGGCACGGGCGCGGAGCTGTTCATAAAGAAGACATGACCTCCGACCTGGCCTACAGCGAGAAGATCGTCCGGCACTACCTCAAACCCGCCAGCGACCTCTTCGCGGCCGAGACTCCGCTGTTTATGGCCCGCGGCAACCACGAGTACAGAGGCAAGGAGGCCCTCCGGATCTCTGAATATTTCGACTTCCCGGAGCACGGCCCCTACTACACCTTTAAATATGGCAAGTTCCTGTTCCTGGTGCTGGACGGCGGCGAGGACAAGGTGGACAGCGACATCGAGAACCAAGGACGGCTCTGCTCGGAGCCTTATCTGAACGAGGAAGCCAAATGGCTCAAGGGCGTGGTGGAGAGTGATGAGTGGAAGAACGCCGAAAGAAGGATCGTCTTCAACCATATTCCCCCTCAGATCAAGAACGCATGGCACGGCAATCTGAATATGTCGGAGAAGTTCCTGCCTATCCTCAACGGTGCGGGTGTCGATCTGAT
>OLWU01000258.1_pt1 | contig 13384 bp, 6 predicted proteins | sample 1673351 | NCBI WGS metagenome assembly OLWU01 (sample SAMEA103958109, study PRJEB25191) | human gut metagenome | biome: human-associated habitat [ENVO:00009003]; feature: intestine environment [ENVO:2100002]; material: feces | place: Germany | collected 2013/2015
CGGTACAAAAACACGGACATCACCATCATAAATGTCCTCTAAAATAACATAGAGGACTTTTTTTTGTTTTTTAGATCCAGAAAAATTAACTTTGTGACATTAATGAACACGAACTTTAACATAATGTCATAAAACACATAAACACACTGAAATCATGAGCAAAGAAATGTCTAGACGCTCGTTCCTCAAGACAGGGACAGCGGTGGCAGCCGGAATTGCAGTTGCCCCGAACATCATCATCGCCGGCGAGAAGACCCCAAAGAAGGAGAAGAAAAAGAAGGTCGCCGCCAACGACAAGCTGAACATCCTTGGAGTCGGTATCGGAGGACGTGGCGCGGCTGACCTCGCCGAAATGGAGACCGAGAACATCATCGGCCTTTGCGACGTGGACTGGAAGTACGCCGATCACGTTTTCAACAAATACCCGCAGGCCAAGAAGTACAATGACTACCGCGTGATGTTCGACGAGATGCTGGACAAGGCTGACGCCGTCATGGTGGCGACAGCCGACCACACACACGCCATCATCGCCGCCCAGGCCATGGCCGCCGGAAAGCACGTCTACGTCGAGAAACCGCTGACCCTGACCGTCTACGAGGCAAGGCTTCTGACCAAACTCGCCGCCAAGTACCGTGTCGCCACCCAGATGGGTAACCAGGGAGCCTCGATGCCAGGCACAAGAAAGGCCATCGAGTGGCTTTGGAACGGAGAGATCGGAGAGGTTAAGAGAGTTGACTGCTTCACAGACCGTCCTATCTGGCCTCAGGGACTTGAGAAGCCGACAGCGGTGGAGCCTATACCATCAACCCTGAATTGGGACGCCTTCATCGGCCCGGCTCCGATGCGTGAGTACAACTCCATCTACACTCCTTGGAACTTCCGCGGAGGTTGGTACACCAGAGGGTGCTTTCCTGTACGAAACGGCAGCAAGGCGGAGGTTGGTACACCAGAGGGTGTTTTCCTGTACGAAACGGTGACACGGCAGCAGGCCACATCACAAGGGTATGGTGGAAGAACCGATGGTTGTACAGATTTGTGACATACATTCTACCCTATCGACAGGAACCCCTCTCAACCCAGAAATTTTGGTAACGTGCAAAATTTCGGTTGAGAGGGGTCCTGTTCGATCTTAGCAATGATGTCGCTTCAGCGGTAACTGTCAAGCCATCGGAATGGCACGCTTCGACAAGCTCAGCGACCAATCAGGCTATTCGCCCACCTCGCCAGAGGCCTCAACATCAGTCCCAGAACCAGTCTTAAAACCAGCCGAAGAGCCAGTTGTAGAGCCATCATCAGTCTCAGTATCAGCCCCGGACAGTGAGCGGGCCGCGGCAAGGGCACAGTTGATGCCGTCGATGGCCGAGGAGACGATGCCTCCGGAATATCCGGCACCCTCGCCACACGGAAGAAGTCCTGGGAACGCGTCCGCCTCGCAGTTGCGAGGATTCCTCGGAATACGGACCGGAGACGACGTCCTGGACTCGACACCGATGAGAAGCGCGTCATTCGTGTAGTAGCCGCGCATGGTTTTCTGATTGACGAGCGGGAAGACATCCTGAAGCCTCTCGGCGATCACTCCCGGCAGCAGCTCGTGGAGCGGAGCAGGGACGACTCCCGGCTTGTAGGAGGTCTGAGGAAGATCTGCTGACTCCTCACCCTCGCAGAAATCCACCATCCTCTGCGCCGGAGCGACGAAAGGATTCTCCGAATCGGAATGCTCGTGGGCATATTCCCACATCTTCCTCTCCACATCCTTCTGGAACTCAAGGCCCGCGAAAGCGCCCTTGTCGGCATATTCCTCCGGAATGTCCTCAGGATTGATCTGCACGACCACGCCGGCGTTGGCGAACTTGCCGCTTCGCGCCGAGTTGGACATTCCGTTCATCACGATGGTCTCAGGTTCGGTCTCCGAAGGCACCAGAACGCCGCCAGGGCACATACAGAACGAGAACACGCCACGGTCGTTAACCTGCTCTGTGAATGAATATTCCGCCGCCGGCATACCCGGTTCCCACTGGCCGTGGTAGCGGATGTCGTTGATCAGGGCCTGTGGATGCTCCACACGGACCCCCATCGCGAATCCCTTGGCCTCAAGGGCGCAGTCCTTGGCGACAAGCATCTCGTAAATGTCACGGGCGGAATGACCGGTGGCAAGGATGACCTTCTTCGCTGAATATTTCTGGACGCTCGGCTTGCCGGTTTTCGTAAGGTTCTCAGAATCAAGTGCCGAAACCTCGATCGTGCCGTCCTCATTGCGGGTCATGTCGGTGACCTTCGTGCCGAAATGATATTCACCGCCCCTGGACTCGATGCACTGGCGGATGTTCTCCACGACTTTCGGGAGACGGTCCGTGCCGATGTGCGGGTGGGCATCGACGAGAATCTGAGGGCTTGCGCCGAAGTTCACGAACTGGTAGAGCACCTCTCTGATGTCACCCCTCTTCGAGGAGCGGGTGAAGAGCTTTCCGTCGGAGAACGTGCCGGCTCCGCCTTCGCCGTAGCAGAAGTTGGACTCAGGATTCAGGATTCCCTCGCGGGTGAGTTTCGCCATATCGAACTTGCGGTCGCGCACGTTCTTGCCCCTCTCCAGAATGATCGGCTTGAAGCCGAGGGTCAGGAGCTTGAGGGCGGCGAACATTCCGGCGGGACCGGCTCCGATGATGATCACGGGGTCGGCGTCGGTGACATCCTTATATTCAGGAATCTCGTAAGGGACGTAAGATTCAAAGCGGTGGTTGTAGCCCTCGATGCGGTAGCGGTAGATCACATCGTTGCGGGCGTCGATCGAACGTTTGGCGATCACGCAGGTCGCGTCGGCGTTCGGGAAGGTCGGTTGGTAGGACTTTGTCGGGTCAATCACGTTGATGACCGCGTTGCCGCGGAGATTCATCTCTCGCGCCGCGACTATCCTCACGTCATCCGGCCTGAGGTCACGGCCAACCCTACCTGTCATTTCAAATTCAATCATATTCTTTTCCTAAAAGCAGATTTTTCCCTATTATACAATATTATCAAAATTTCAAGCGATCAATTCCATTTACGTTACCCTCACCCTAAATCCCTCTCCTCGAGAGGAACTTACCTGAACCACAAGTGGTTCAGAAAGGTTCGTCATTGGAACATTTCCTATCATATTCATTATTAATAATCCGCGATGCGGGAGACGGGGGCGATGTCAAGGGGGGTGCGCTCGCCGGCGAGGTAGTGGAACCAACCGGCTATGGCGATCATCGCGGCGTTGTCGGTCGTGAACTTAAACTCGGGGAGATATGTGTTCCAGCCACGCTTGCGGCCCTCCTCCTCGATCCGGGAGCGGAGCCCGCTGTTGGCGGAGACTCCCCCGCCGATGGTCACGTCCTTGATCCCGGTCTGTCCCGCGGCCTTGATCAGCTTGTCCATCAGGATGTCTATCAACGTCTTCTGGAAGCTGGCGCAGATGTCCTCCTTGTTCTTCTCCATAAACTCCGGATCCTTCGCCATCTCGTCACGCACGAAATACAGCAACGAGGTCTTCACTCCGCTGAAACTGTAGTCCAGCCCCGGAATCTGCGGCTTCGCGAACTTGAAGCGGTTCGGATCCCCCAGTTTGGCCAGCCTGTCGATGACAGGGCCACCAGGATAGCCAAGTCCCATCATCTTGGAGCATTTGTCAAACGCCTCACCCACAGCGTCATCGATCGTCTGGCCGAGAATCTCATAGTCCAACGGGCCGTTCACCTTGACAATCTGCGAGTTGCCTCCGGAGACCAGCAGACAGAGGTACGGGAACGCCGGCTGGCGGTTCTCCTTGCCCTCCTGCTTCACGAAGTCAGCGAGAATATGCCCTTGAAGGTGATTGACCATAATTATAGGAATATTCAGGGCCACACCAAGAGCCTTGGCGAACGATGTGCCGACAAGCAAAGATCCCAGAAGCCCGGGGCCACGGGTGAAAGCTATGGCCGTGAGGTCCGAAGCCTTGATCCCGGCCTTGTCCAACGCCTGGCTTACGACAGGCACGATGTTCTGTTCGTGGGCTCTGGAGGCGAGTTCAGGAACGACTCCTCCATAATCCTTGTGGACCTGCTGGCTCGCTATAACGTTGGAGAGCAGGAATCCGTCCTTGATAACGGCGGCCGATGTGTCGTCGCAACTCGATTCGATTCCAAGGATATAATCCGACATATTCTTCAAAGACTTTTTATCGAACGGCAAAGATACAACTATTTTCGTCAATCCAACGGATATTTAGTATCTTTGTTGTTACAAGCCTCCGGACGCACATCGCCGTGGCTTGCGGTTATTGAAGAAGGCTATCAAGATATTCCGGGGCATCATTGTGGTGACGGCCTCCGTGCTTTTCGCCTGCTGGATTCTGTTGCAGACTCCGGCGGTCCAGACTTTTGCCGCAAGGAAAGCCGTTGAGGCTCTGGGAGACGCGCTGAACGGACGCGTGGAATTCTCAAAAATCCACCTGAAGCCTTTCTCTGCGTTGGTACTCAATGATGTGGTCCTAATCGACAACGCCCCCGTGACAGACTGGAACGGTGAGCGGCTCGACACTGTCGCCAAAGCCAGATCCATTGTCACCACATTCTCCCTCAAAGGATTAAGGAATGACGGGACGCTCCACATAAAAAGGCTCAGTGTCAACGACGGCATGTTCGTCTTGGCGAAAGACGAACGGGGCGGCAACATAGGACGCCTTTTCAACAAGTCCGAGGAAAAGAAAGAAAGCGCCCCGCTCACAATCAGGCTTGACGCGGACAGGGTCAGAGTCAAGAATTTCCGTTTCCGGCTTGTAAACAAGACAGGCACATCCCCGCTCAAGGAATATGGCATAGATTGGAAGAACCTTGATGTCACCGCTCATGACCTTCAAGTCCAAAATCTCAGTTACTCTGACGGGCGCACCGCCGGCACGGTGAAGAACCTGAGCGCAAGCGAGAGAAGCGGCTACGAAATTCTGGCCATGTCCGGAAAAACCACAGTCGGGAAAGACAGGACCTCCATCCGGAACCTGCATATTCTTGACAAGTGGTCAGACATAAGCATGACTGAATACACCATGGAATATGCCGGTGTATCCTCCTTCTCCAACTACATAGAAGAGGTCGTGATGACGGGAAACATATTCAACAGCAGGGTGGATTTCAATAGCATTTCCTACTTTGCCCCGGCCTTGGTCAAAATGAAATCCGTGATAAACCTCAGGAAGGCTGACGTGAATGGTTCCGTCAAAGACATGTATATCAGGAACTTCGACTTTCACGAGACGTACAGCGGAGTCTCAGGGTCCATTGACGGAAGACTTTCCGGGCTCCCGAGCGCGAGCGGCATGCTGCTGGATTTCAGACTTGACAACCTGGCGTTCACCACAGACGAGCTCGGAACCTTCATAAGGGGTTTCGCTCCAGGCGCGTCCATAGATCTGTCCAAGTTCGCTCCAGGGACTAGATTCACGTTCAACGGAAATGCCAACGGAACACTTAACAGACTGAAAGTAAAAGGCAACATAACATCTTCGCTGGGAGCGCTGACCGCAGATGCCTATATCCGGGACATCCTGACAAAAGGAAAGGCCATCGGACTGGGCGGAAATGTCTCCGCCAGAAACCTTGACATAGGAAAACTTGCCGGAGTCAAGCAAATAGGTGAAGTGACTCTCAGGGGTGCCATGGGAATGACCGTCGGGCAAGGAAGGACCAGCATTCACATAGACACGCTGTCCGTGGAGAAATTGTCGGCGTTGGGTTACGATTATTCCAATATCGTGGCGGCTGGGACATATTCAGACAACGCTTTCGATGGCCGCATCGTGTGCGGCGACCCGAACCTGAATTTCCTCTTCCAAGGTCTGTTCACACTCTCGGACAAAACCCGTAACGGACTCTATAAATTCTATGCGTCAATCGGTTACGCCGACCTGCATGCATTGAGACTGGACAAGAGGGAAAACTCCAAGATCTCCGGAAGAATCAACGCCAACTACATGAACATCAGCCGAGGAGACCTCATCGGGGACCTCGATGTACTGGGGCTTACTCTTGAGAACGACAACGGCTGGCACGAGATCGGAGACATCTGTGTGAAATCCCATTCCAACAACAACGTCAACCGGGTCAACGTCACGTCAAGCTTCATTAATGGCGGTTACGTAGGTTCGAAACCTTTCACAAGCCTTATCAGAGACGTGCAGGGGCTTACAGTTCAGAGGGAACTCCCGTCGCTCTACAAAGGGAAGACGGCCGATTGGAAAGGCGATGAATATGACCTGAGTCTGGATGTTGCCGATGCAAGGGACGTCCTGTCGTTCCTGAAGCCTGGACTCTACATCGCCCAAGGCACGAAAGTGCGTCTGAACGTGGCCGGTGACGGTAATGTGACAGCGTCCGTAAAATCACCGAGAATCGCCTTGGACAAGAATTTCATCAAGGACGTCAACCTGAGCTTTGACAACAAGGACAGCAGCCTGAACGCGACAGCGTCTTGTTCAGCGATCACTATGTCCGGACTCAGTCTATTGGACGACAACCTCATTCTCTATGCCAAAGGAGACAGTTTCGGAGTCGGATTCACCTACGACAACGGCACCGAGCGCGCCAATAAAGGTGAGCTGTACCTCACAGGAAAACTGGGACGGTCGCATGGTGGAGAATTGATGGTCAACGCCAAGACACTTCCTTCCTACATCTGGTATGAAAACGCCACGTGGAATGTGTCGGGATCAGCGATCAACGTGATCGGGAAAGACATCAAGGTTGACAATCTGACAGCCGTGTGCGCGGATCAATCGGTTCAGGTTGACGGAGGATATTCATCAACCACGAAAGACACGCTTTCAGTCAATCTTGTAAAGTTCGATCTTGGCATCCTCAACAAATTTCTCGGAGAGAACTTCGGAATATCCGGTCTCGCCACAGGCCATGCCATCATCTCCTCGCCGTGGAAAAGCAACGCCGGCCTTATGATGAGACTGACTTCTGATTCCACCCAAGTGGCCGGACACCGAATGGGAACATTGCGCCTGGCCAGCTCGTTGGACGACAACAAGATGCGTGTCATCGCCAGAAATGACATCAACGGAATCACCACGCTTGGCGTCAGCGGGGATTATTTCCTCGACAGACACACGATAGACGCCACCGCGGATTTCAACGGCATGGACGTCGGATATATAGCCCCGGTGCTGGAGTCCGTGTTCAGCGAGATGGGCGGTGCGATGAGCGGCAGGGTCCATGCCCGCGGCCCGCTGGGCTCGCTCTCCCTGTCCAGTGAGGGAACCACTTTCGACAATGTGCTGCTGAAGGTAGGCTTCACGAATGTACCTTATTATGTCAACGGACCGTTCTCCGTCACCAATCAAGGCTTGTTCTTCGATGGCGTAACGATCAAGGACCGTTTCGACGGCACCGGAACAATCTCCGGCGGGTTGCTGTTCGATCACCTGAAGGATTTCAGGCTGGACACAAGGATAAAGATGCAGGGCATCGAGGCTATCGACATGACGGAGAGCGACAACCAGGCGTTCTACGGTCATCTTTTCGCCAGCGGCGATGTCCTGGTCAAAGGGCCGTTCGATGCAGTGCAGTTGGATGTCAACGTCCGCACTGACAAGAACGGACGCATACATATTCCTATAGACAACGCCTCCAACGATGGTAAAAACGACCTCCTGACATTCAAGCAGGCCTTCAAGGAAGTCTATGTGGATCCTTACGAGGCAATGATGATCAATATGGAGCGGAACCGTGGCAAGGGCAGCGACTTCGGGATAAAGCTCAGGGTAAACGCAACTCAGGGCACAGAGGCGTACATCGAAATCGACAGGGCCGCCGGGAACGTGCTGAACGGCCATGGTCAGGGAATAATCGACATCGAGGCTCGCCCGGGACGAGACTTGTTCACGATTAACGGCGACTATACCCTGCGGTCCGGTAATTTCCACTTCAACGCCATGGACATCGCCAAGAGAGACTTCACCATCTCGGACGGCAGTTCGATCAGGTTCAACGGAGATGTGATGGACAGTGACCTGGACATCAAAGGAATATATTCCACAAAGGCTTCGGTGGCCACCCTGCTTGCCGACACGACGACAGTTTCGGCAAGGAGGACCGTAAACTGCGGCATCGGTGTCTCCGGGAAACTCCGCGAGCCGAAACTATCCTTCTCCATCGAAGTCCCGGATCTGGATCCGACCACGAAATCAAGGGTGGAAAGCGCTCTCAACACAGACGACAAGGTGCAGCGTCAGTTCCTGTCGCTCCTGATCTCGGGCAGTTTCATGCCGGAAGAGCAGTCCGGTGTCGTGAACAACACGAACATGCTCTACTCCAATGTGGCGGAAATCATGGCCGGACAGCTGAACAACATTCTTCAGAAACTGGACATTCCGCTTGACCTCGGACTGAACTACCAGTCCAGCGAAAGCGGCACCAACATATTCGATGTGGCTGTATCAACGCAACTCTTCAACAACAGGGTAATAGTCAATGGCAATGTCGGGAACCGTGAATATGCCAAATCCTCCTCATCATCGGACGGTGATGTGGTCGGTAATCTGGATATCGAGATCAAGCTTGACAAGTCCGGCCAGCTGAGACTGAATCTGTTCTCACATTCGGCGGATGACTACACCACCTATCTGGACAACACGCAGAGAAACGGTGTCGGAATCGCCTACCAGAGGGAGTTCAACACGCTAAAGGAGTTCTTCCGCAATCTGTTCACGGGCAGGAAAAAACGGGAGCAGAGGGCGGCGGCCTATGACAACGGACCTCGGGAACTTAAAAGGATCTCCATCTTCAAGGATGGAGATCAAGGAGAATCAAAGAAAAAGTAAACAATTAATATTCAGAAATATGATAACAAACATCGCATTGGTGGCTCATGACTCAAGGAAGCAGGAACTTTTGGATTGGGTACGTTACAACGCTGGTTCCCTCAAACATTGCCATCTGTTCTGCACCGGCACGACCGGCCGTCTTGTTTCCGAGGCGCTGACAGAGAAACTTGGACCTGAGGCTCCGTCTGTCGTGTGCATGCTCAGCGGGCCGCTCGGCGGTGATTTCGAGATCGGTGGCATGATAGCCGAGGGAAAGATCGACATGTTGGTATTCTTCTGTGACAACCTCATCATGCAGGGGCATCAGAACGATGTGATGGGCCTGACCCGTCTCGCGTCCTTGTACAACATCCCGTTCGCAACCAACCGCAGCACCGCTGACTTCATCATCTCCTCCCCTCTCTACACCAGCGAGCACTACAAGCGCATAATTCCAAACTGCATCGACTCTTACAAAAACCGCAAGTTATAATCCCCTCCTGGGGCTGTCACGCAGTGACTGGGGGGTTGAATAAGGAACAAAGTTCCGGCCTTTTTTGCCAAACCGCCCGGAGCGGGGCGACGCAAGGGGTCTGGGGAATCCGGTCCCCAGTGCCCCTCTGGGGCTGTCACGATAGTGACTGGGGGGGGGTTGAATAAGGAACAAAGTTCCGGCCTTTTTTGATAAAATCAAAAAAGGCCGGAACTTCACAGCCCCGACCTTTCCCACTTAATACAAACCTAATTATGAATAAAACGTATGATAAACAGTCCCCATAGGCTAATAGATTAGAAAGATAAAATCCTATTAGAACCAATTAACTCTTTGTCCTTCCTTATGCATTATCAGTGCCAAATCGACTTTTCTTTCGAATATTATGACAATTTTGCCAAAAATCAAACATAAAGCATCAGTTTTTAAAGGTTGTCCCAAATTCTTCACACTGCCAAAATCCAAAAACCTTGAAATAATGGGAAGAGATGCCTATCTTTGAATATTATTAATAAGGAATATGAAGATCGGCATAGCACTCACGACACTGACACTTCTGCTGGCACACCCCCTGTCAGCCACTCCGGACACGGACTCCACACAGACATATTCATTGGTCAGAAAGGCGGACACATCCGCGCTTGTAAAGTCTTTTCAGACACCGCCGAAAGACGCAAGGCCGCAGGTTTGGTGGCACTGGATGGACGGGAACGTCTCAAAGGAAGGCATCCGCAAGGACATCGAATGGATGAAACGCAACGGGATCGGCGGCTTCCACCAGTTCGACGCGGGCGGAGTGAATATGCCGAGAGCGGCCAAGGTCAAACTCCCCTACCTCAGCGACGGTTGGAAAGACGCTTTCCGGTTCGCGCTGAATCTGGCCGACTCGCTGGATATGGATGTCACTATCGCAAGTGCACCGGGCTGGAGCTCGACCGGCGGAACGTGGGTGAAGCCGGAGGATGCGATAAAGAAACTCGAATGGAGGTCAATCGACACCAGAGGAGGCAAGATTTCCGTGCAACTTCCTGACCTCTACAATGTTGTCGGCCCGTACCAAGACTATCACACAGACAACGACCGCATCAAGATAGAGCCTTATGGCAAGGATCTGTACGTCCTCGCTGTCAGGCTGCCATATTCAGACAAGTCGATGAACGCACTCGGAGCGCAGGTCAGCAAGAGCGAATCCACAATCAGCGTCGAGTTCCGGAAGCCGCAGACAATCAAGTCTCTGACATTAAAGACAATGGCTATGGGCGACAGGCCGAGAACCGGGAAACCGGAATGCCGGAATATTCTCGAATGCAGCGACGATGGGTTGAAATGGCGGAAGGTCTGCGACATTGAGCCGACCGTACTGCCATACCTGACGGTGAACGTTCCTCCTACCTGCGCCCAATTCTTCAGGGTCAAAGGCGAGAAGCTGGAGTCACTGGAGCTGTTCACGGTAATGAAAATCAATCACAGCCAGGAACTTGGCGGATTCGGAATCATCCACGATTTCTGGAAATACCACACACCGTATTCAAAGGACGCGATCAGGACCTCGGACATCATCGACCTCACCGGGAAGATGACCGCGGACGGAAAACTGGAATGCTCGCTGCCGGCCGGACGCTGGAGAATCTACCGATTCGGATGGTCGATCACCGGAAAGATCAACCACCCAGCCTCTCCGGAAGCGACAGGGCTGGAGGTTGACAAGCTTGATCCGGACGCCTGGATGAGATATTTCCGAACCTATCTCGATATTTATAAGGATGCGGCCGACGGGATGCTCGGCGAAAAAGGCATCCGATATCTGCTGGTTGACAGCTACGAGGCCGGGGCATATACCTGGACACCGAAGCTCGCCAAGGAGTTCAAGGCGCGCCGGGGCTACGATCTGCTGCCGTGGCTGCCGGTGCTCGCGGGCGAGATCATCGGCAGTTCCCAGATGAGCGAACGTTTCCTCTGGGACTGGCGCCGCACTCTCGGCGAACTGTTCTGCGAGAACTACGACAGAATCAATGAGATAGTCAATGAATATGACCTTGCTGGCCGCTACACGGAATCCCACGAGGCAAGCCGTGCCTACACCGGAGACGGAATGGATCCTAAGATCAAGGCCACGATTCCGATGGCGGCGTTCTGGATGGAGAACACTCCGACCGGATCGGCCGTGCCGTCAGCGATCTGCGACATCAGGGAATCAGCCTCTGTGTCACATATTTACGGACAACGGCTCGTGGCTGCGGAATCCTTCTCCGTGAACGGGGACGAAGGAAGGGCGTACACATATTGCCCAGAGAATATGAAGTATATCGCCGATGTGGGGCTCAGCGCAGGTGTCAACAGGTTCGTGATCCACGAGTCCGCCTCGCAGCCGAACGACCAATATCTCCCGGGCCTCCAGCTCTTCCGCTACGGGCAGTGGCTGCACCGGAACGAGACGTGGGGTGAATATGCATGGGTACTGACCGACTACCTTGCCCGCTCCAGCTCGATGCTCCAGCAGGGAAACTCCGTCGCTGACATATTACTATACTACGGAGAGGACTTGAATATCACGGGGCTCTACGGTGGACAGGCTTTCAGCAGTCTGCCGCAGGTTCCTGACGGGTATAACTACGATTTCGCGAATCCGACCGTGCTCAGGTCCGGGATCAAGGTTGAGAACAGGACACTCGTGGCTCCGTCGGGAGCGCGATACAGGGTTCTGTGGCTGGACAGGAACTGCGAGGTTATGTCCTTGGATATTCTTAAAAAGATAAAGGAGTTCGCCGACGCCGGGGTGATTATCTGCGGCAAGGAGCCGAAGAGTTGCGCGGGGCTCAAGGCTGACGACAGGGCTTTCGCCTCGATTGTGGATGACATCTGGCATTCGCGCAGGAAGAATGTATTTGCCAAAGGGCTTGAAGACTGTTTGAGGCGCAGCGGGATTCAGCCGGATTTCAGGGCCACGGTCACTTCACCGGTCGCGGAGCCTGTGGTTCGGCATAGCTCACCAACCATCAAAGCGACAGGTGGCTCCGCAGGTCACTTCGACAAGCTCAGTGACCAGGAAAATGCTGTCGAGGCGCCGGCGAACGCTCCGGACAGTTACGGAGACTTTAAATATGTCCACAGAACCCTACCGGACAGCACACAGATCTACTGGGTGAGAAACTTCTCCGGAAAGGATTCCAATGTTGAGCTCAGTTTCCGGGACGGCGGTAAGTTCGCGGCCATATTCAATCCTGAGAATGGGGATGTCACGGACGCTGACGTTAAGTTCGGCAACGGCCGTTCGACCGTCTCACTTCCGCTGCTCTCCGCCGACGCAAGGTTCGTCGTGCTGTCAAACAGGCCGCAGATCAAGGTGACCATCGACACTGTGTTTGTCAATACGACAGACACAACTATGATTTGCACATCGGACTCTACTGAGGTTCACCCGGTTGATTCGCTGGTGAGTGCCGGCCACTTCGATACTACGGCAAGCTCAGCACAACGCAAGCTCAGTGACCAAGGAATATCTCTCAGAGACCAGCAAAATTCGGTCGCTGAGCCTGTCGAAGCGACCACAATCCAGACCGTCACCTCGACCTGGCAGGTGCATTTCGACCAGAAGAACGGCGGCACCGCCGACGAGGAGTTCCCGGAACTGGTGTCCTGGACCAGGAAGGAGAACCCGATCGTGAAATACTTCTCCGGCACCGCCATCTACAAGACCACGGTGACTATCGACTCCACCCAGCTGGCCTCCAGCGCAAGGATATTCATAGATCTTGGAGTCGTGAAGAACATCGCAGACCTTTCCATCAACGGCACCCCAGCCGGCGTCCTCTGGAAGGCCCCGTTCAGAACCGCCGACATCAAGCCGCTTCTCAAAGAAGGAGACAACCTATTGGAAATCAAGATCACCAACGTCTGGCGCAATCGTATGATCGGCGATGTGCAACCCGGCGAGAAACACCCCGTCACCGCCATCCGCCGCTTCTACAAGTCCACCGACAAACTCCTCCCTTCCGGCCTCCTCGGCCCGGTACGAATCATTACTGAACAATAAGAAGCTGTTTTGAATTGTTTGTTTGAAGGGTTGAGAGTGAAAAACTTCAGTT
>OLWU01000259.1_pt1 | contig 13342 bp, 13 predicted proteins | sample 1673351 | NCBI WGS metagenome assembly OLWU01 (sample SAMEA103958109, study PRJEB25191) | human gut metagenome | biome: human-associated habitat [ENVO:00009003]; feature: intestine environment [ENVO:2100002]; material: feces | place: Germany | collected 2013/2015
GGATCTTTGCCGACAAGGTCGCCGTTGACGAGGAGACCGTCCGCCTCCGCAGCCACGTTGCCCAGATGCGCGAAATGCTGGAGACCGGCTCGCCCATCGGGCGCAAGATGGACTTTCTCGTGCAGGAATTCAACCGCGAGAGCAACACCATCGGCTCAAAGTGCAGCGACAGCGAGATCACGAAGGTGGTCATAGAGCTGAAAAGCGAGATCGAAAAGATCCGCGAGCAGATCCAGAACATTGAATGAGAGGGGAGCGGGAGAGATGAAGCTCGTCAATATCGGGTTCGGCAATCTCGCCGCCGCGTCCCGCATTTTGTCCATCGTGAGCCCGGAGAGCGCGCCCATCAAGCGCATCATTCAGGAAAGCCGCGACAAGGGCGTTTTGGTGGACGCCACCTTCGGACGCCGCACCCGCGCCGTTATCATTATGGACAGCGGGCATGTGATTCTCTCCGCCATTTTGCCGGAGACAATCGCCGGAAGAGCCGCAGGAGGTGACGCGGATGAGTGAAAAAAACCAGCGCGGCGCGCTCATCATCGTCTCCGCACCCTCCGGCTGCGGCAAGAGCACGCTGCTCCACCGCCTGATGGAAAAGCGCGAAAAACTCCGCTTTTCCGTCTCCGCAACGACCCGCCCCCCGCGCGAGGGCGAGGTGGACGGGAAGGACTATTTCTTCGTGGACCATCCCACCTTCGAGCGAATGATCGCGGAGGATGCGTTTCTGGAGCACGCCGAGTATGTCGGCAATCACTACGGAACGCCCCGCGCCGCCGTCGAGGAGCTGCTGGACGCCGGGTATGACGTCTATCTCGATATCGACGTGCAGGGCGCGATGCAGATCAAGCGCATCCGCCCGGAGACCCTCACCATTTTCGTCACGCCGCCGAGCCTGCCGGAGCTGGAAAACCGCCTGCGCAGTCGCGGAACGGACAGTGACGAGGTCATCCGCTCCCGCTTGGAAGCGGCGGAGCGCGAGCTGATCCTGAAGGATCATTACGATTACGTGGTAGTCAACGACGAGGTCGACCGCGCCGCGGGCGAGATCTCCGACCTCATCGACAGCTATAAAGCAAGACTCAGCCAGAAAGACTGAAAAAATAATTTAAGAGGTGCTATTCAAAATGATGCTCTATCCCCCCGTAGCCGATCTCGTCGACAAGGTCGGCAGCAGATACCAGCTTGTGAACGTCGTCGCCCAGCGCGCGAGAAAGATCTCCGCGGAGTATGAGGAAGCGGGCGAGCCGCTGGACGAGAAGGCGGTCTCCATCGCCATCAACGAGGTCTATACCGGAAAGCTCACTATCAACCGCGACGCCAAGCCCGCTGCCGAGGAGGAGACTCCCGCCGAGCCGGATCAGCCGGCGGAGGAATAAAAAAGCGGCTTTTTAAGAGCCAACACCCGATTTGAGAAAGGAGGTCCGCGGCAGGAATTATGGCAGAGCAGTTTGCAAAGGTCGCGGTCTCCGACGTCACCTATTGGGTCGACCGGCCCTATGATTACCGCGTGCCGTCCGCGCTCATCGGCGCGGTCGCGCCGGGGATGCGCGTGGTCGTGCCGTTTTCGCGCGGCAACCGCCGCGCCGAGGGCGTCGTCCTGAGCCTTTCCGACCGCTGCGATTACGGCGCGAAGGTGAAGGAGATCGCCTCCGTCGAGGACGAGACTCCGGTCCTGACCGCGGACCAGCTCGACCTCGCGCTCTGGATGCGCGAGCGCTTTTTCTGCACGGTCTATGAGGCGCTGCGCGCCATGCTCCCCGCGGGACTTTGGTTCCGCAGCGACGGCAGCCGCCGCGTCGGCGACAAGCTGACTGACTGCGTCCGTCTCGCGCTGACGGCGGAGGAGGCGGCGGAGCTCGCCGGGCAGAAGGCGGGGCGCGCCAGAATGCAGTCCGCCGTGCTGCGATTGCTCTCCGCCGTCGGCGAGGGACCGATCGCGGAGGTCTGCGCCCTCACGGGCGCGAGCCGCCAGACGATCAAGACCCTGTGCGACGCCGGTGTGATCGAGCGCTTCACGCGCGAGGCGTTCCGCCGCCCGCAGTACCGCAGCGGCGAGGAGCGCAGCGCGCTGCCGGAGCTGAGCGAGGAGCAGCAACGCGTGTTCGAGGGCTTGAACGCCCTCCGCGGGAGCGGCAGAGCGCAGGGCGCGCTGCTTCAGGGCGTCACCGGCAGCGGAAAGACCGCGGTCTATATCCGGCTCATCGCCGCCGAGCTCGAAGCGGGCGGCTCCGCGATCTTGCTCGTTCCGGAGATCGCGCTCACACCCCAGATGCTCGAAACCTTTTCCTCCTATTTCGGGGAGACCATCGCCGTGCTCCACAGCTCGCTTTCCGCGGGGGAGCGCTACGACGAATGGAAGCGGATCAAAAACGGCTCTGCGCGCCTCGTGATCGGCACGCGCAGCGCGATTTTTGCCCCGCTGGACCGCCCCGGACTCATCATCATCGACGAGGAGCAGGAGGACACCTATAAATCCGGCAGCGCGCCGCGCTACCACGCGCGGGATGTCGCCGTCTGGCGCTGCGCCCGCGCCGGTTCGCTGCTGCTGCTCGGCAGCGCAACGCCGGATGTCTGCACCCGCTATCTCGCGGAGACCGGGCGCTATGCGCTCTTTGAGCTCAAAAACCGCTATAACCGCCTCGCGCTCCCAACGGTGGACATCGTCGACGTGAAGCGCGAGCTCCGCGCCGGGAACGGCAGCTCCGTCAGCTCCTTCCTGCGCGATGAGCTGCAAAAAAACCTCGACAGCGGCGAACAGAGCATTCTGTTCTTGAATCGCCGCGGCACGGCGAAGCTCATCACCTGCGTCGACTGCGGCTATAACTTCAAATGTCCGAGCTGCTCCGTGAACCTCACCTACCATGCGCCGCGCCGCCGCCTCGTCTGCCACGTCTGCGGCTACTCCCGCCCGGTCGCGCCCTGCTGCCCTGACTGCGGCGGGGAGCTGAAGTTCACCGGCGACGGGACCGAGAAGGTCGAGCAGCAGCTGCGCGAGCTGTTTCCGGAGACGGAGATATTGCGCGTGGACACGGACACCGTCGCCGCCGCGGGCGGGCATGACGCGCTTTTCACCCGCTTCCGCAAGGAAAAAATCCCCATCATGATCGGCACCCAGATGGTAACGAAGGGCCTCAACTTTGAAAACGTCACCCTCGTGGGCGTCCTGCTCGCGGATCAGAGCCTTTACGCCGGCGATTTCCGTGCCGGGGAGCGGACCTTTTCCCTCATCACACAGGTGATCGGGCGCTCCGGACGCGCCGTGCGCCCCGGGCGCGCCGTGATTCAGACCTTTACGCCGGAAAATCAGGTCATACGCTTCGCCTCCGCGCAGGATTACGAGGGCTTTTACCGCAGTGAAATCGAGCTGCGCCGCGTGCTCCATTGCCCGCCCTTTACCCAGCTCATCGCCCTGACTGTGACGGGCGTGGACGAGGCGCAGGTGCTGCGCTGCTGCACGGCGCTGCGCCGTCTGCTGGAGCATGCGCTCGCCGGAAAGCCGGGGACGGACCTGCTCGGTCCCGCGCCTTATCCGATCGTCAAGGTCGTGAACCGCTACCGCTACAAGCTGACCCTCCGCTGCCGTCCGGACCGCGAGCTCCGCGCCGCCGTTTCGCGCGCGCTCATCTGCTGCAACACGGACCGGGAGTTCCGCGGTGTCGCGGTTTACGCCGATCAGGACCCGCTGGAATGAGAACGAATAGAAAAAAAGGAGTGTTTCAACTATGGCACTGAGAAATATTGTGGAAAAAGGGGACGCCGTGCTGACCAAGCGCTGCCGCCCCGTGACCGACTTCAACGACAAGCTGCACACCCTGCTCGACGATATGGCGGAGACGCTCGCCAAAGCCAATGGCGTCGGGCTCGCAGCGCCGCAGGTCGGAATCCTGCGCCGCGCCGTGCTTGTGCTGGAGACCAACGTTCCCGAAGGGGAGGACGAGTACGTCATCGAGCTCATCAACCCGGAGATCATCGAGCGCAGCGGCGAGCAGTCCGGTCCCGAAGGCTGCCTCAGCCTGCCGAACGTCTTCGGCTGGGTGACGCGCCCGGACCATGTCCGCGTCCGCGCGCAGGACCGGGACGGCAACTGGTTCGAGGTCGAGGGCGACGGTCTGACCGCCCGCGCCTTCTGCCATGAGCTGGACCATCTGGACGGAATTTTGTTTGACGAGCTTGCCGACCATATCATGAGCGACGAGGAGCTCGACGAGTATTACGGACATGCCGGGGACGGAGAAGATTAAGAACGCTATGCGAATCGTGTTTATGGGCACGCCCGACTTTGCCGCGGCGTCGCTGGAAAAGCTGATCGAAAAGCAATATGAGGTCGTCGGCGTGTTCACCCAGCCGGACCGCCCGGCAGGGCGCGGCATGGAGCTGCGTCCGTCGCCGGTCAAGGCGCTCGCGCTCGCCCACGGTCTGCCGGTTTTTCAGCCGGAAAAGCTCCGCGGCAACGCCGAAGCGCTGGAGACGCTGCGCGCCCTTGCACCGGACATCGTCGTCGTGGTGGCTTACGGCAAGATTTTGCCGGACGAATATCTGACCCTTCCGCCGCTCGGCTGCATCAATGTCCACGGCTCGCTCCTCCCGCGCTACCGCGGCAGCGCGCCCATCCAGTGGGCGGTGCTGAACGGGGACAAGGTGACGGGCGTCACGACGATGTATCTCGCCCACGATATGGACGCCGGAGACATCATCTACCGCGCGGAGACGGAGATTGGCGAGTTCGAGACGAGCGGGGAGCTCTTTGACCGCCTTATGCACCTCGGCGCGGAGCTGCTGGACCGCACCCTGCGCGATATCGAGGCGGGCACCGCCCCGCGTATCCCGCAAGACCACGCCGCCGCGACCTATACGAAACAGCTGGATAAATCCATGTGCCCCATCGACTGGACGCGCGGCCCGCGCGAGATCGTGAAGCATATCTGCGGCTTGCAGCCGTGGCCCGTCGCCACGATGGAGCTGGAGGGCGGCGTTTTCCGCGTTTTTGCCGCAGAATATACCGAAAACCGCACCGATGCCGCGCCGGGGACCGTTCTCGCCGCGGATAAGCGCGGGATCGAGCTCGCCTGCGGCGGGGGAGAGACCCTGCGCGTGACGGAGCTTCAGGCGCCCGGCAAAAAGCGGATGCGCGCGGCGGACTATCTGCTGGGGCACCCGATCCGGGTGGGCTGACGATGGGCGACGCAAGACGCGCCGCACTGACGGCGCTGGAGCGCTGCCGACGCGGCGGCGCGTGGTCGGACGCGGTGCTCTCCTCCGTCCTGACCTACGAGGGGCTCGACACGCGCGACCGCGGTCTCGCCGCCGCGCTTTGCTACGGCGTGATGCAGAACAGGACCTATCTCGACTGGCGCATTGCCGCCGTGAGCAGTCTGCCGCTCCGGAAGATCGAGCCGAAGGTGCTGGACGTGCTCCGCATCTCGGCTTATCAGCTTATTTTTATGGACCGCATTCCCGACTCCGCGGCGGTGAACGAGGGCGTGAAGCTGACTCGCGCGGTGGGCTTTGCCCGCGCCGCGGGCTTCGTCAACGCCGTGCTGCGCCGCCTCGCCTCCGCGCAGGAGCCGCCGTTCCCAGCAGACGCGGCGGAGCGGTTATCCATCCAATACAGCCACCCGCGCCCGCTCGTGGACGCGCTGCTGCGCCGCCTCGGCGAGGCGGAGACGGAGGCGCTGCTCCGCTGCGATAATGCGCCCGCGCCCGCGGCGCTTCAGGTGAACACCCTGCGGACGGATTGTCGCTCGCTGCGCGCCCGGCTCGCCGCGGAAGGGCTTGAAACGGAGTTCCATCCGTTTTTGCCCGACTGCCTCAGGGCGGACACGGTCGGCGACCTCGCCGCGCTCCCGGCGTTCCGGGAGGGTCTTTTTTACGTGCAGGATGCCGCGGCGCGCCTTGCCGTAATAGCGGCGGAACCGCAGCGGGGACAGAAAATTCTGGACGCCTGCGCCGCTCCCGGCGGCAAGAGCTTTGCCGCAGCCGTTGCAGCGGGGGAGGCGGACATCACCGCCTGCGACCTGCATGAGAACAAGCTGAAGCGCATCCGCGAGAGCGCGGCGCGCCTCGGCATCGACAATATGATTCAGACCCTCGCCTGCGACGCGCGGGAAAACCGCCCGGAATGGAACGGCGCGTTCGACCTTGTGATCGCGGACGTTCCGTGCAGCGGGCTCGGCGTCATCCGCAAAAAGCCGGATATCCGCTGGAAAGACCCGGCGGACTTCGCTGCGCTGTCGGAAATTCAGGCGGCGATCCTGAAAAACACCGCGCGCTATGTCCGCGTGGGAGGGACGCTGCTTTATTCCACCTGCACCGTCCGGCAGGAGGAGAACGAGGACACGGTCCGCGCGTTTTTAGCGGAGACGCCGGACTATACCGCGGAGCCCTTCTCGCTCCCCGGCGGGCTCACAGCCCCGGAGGGGCTGCTCCAGCTCTGGCCCCAACGCCACGGCACGGACGGATTTTTTATGGCAAAGCTCAGGAGAATGGCATGACAGACATCAAAGCGATGCTCCCCGCGGAGCTGGAACAGTATATTGTCTCCCTCGGAGAGCCGAAATTCCGCGCAAAGCAGGTCTATTCGTGGCTCTTAAAGGGCGTCGGCAGCTTCGACGAGATGCGCAACATTCCGCAGTCGCTGCGCGAAAAGCTCGCCGCGGACGCCCGGCTTTTCCGCTTAAAGCGCCTACGCAAGCAGATCAGCGCGGCGGACGGCACCGTGAAATATCTCTGGGAGCTCGCCGACGGCAACGCCGTCGAGACGGTCGTCATGCGCTATGCCCACGGGGCGACGGTCTGCATCTCGTCCCAGGTCGGCTGCCGCATGGGATGCGCCTTCTGCGCGTCCACCATCGGCGGACTCGTGCGGAACCTGACTGCCTCCGAAATGCTCGACGAGGTGCTCTGCTCGGAGCTCGACCTCGGCGAAAAAATCAGCAACATCGTGCTGATGGGCATCGGCGAGCCGCTGGATAACTACGACAATGTTCTGCGCTTTCTGCACCTTGTGAACTGTCCGGAGGGGCTGAATATCGGCATGCGCCATATTTCGCTCTCCACCTGCGGGCTGACCGCGGGGATTGCGAAGCTCGCGGAGGAGGACCTTCAGCTGACGCTCGCGATTTCGCTCCATGCGCCGGACGACGAAACGCGCACGCGCCTGATGCCTGTCAACCGCGGCACCGGCGTGGATACGCTTATCGACGCCTGTGAGCGCTATTTCGCCGCGACGGGGCGGCGCATTACCTTTGAATACGCAATGATCAACGGCGTGAACGATTCGCCGGAGCAGGCGGAGGCGATCGCGAAGCTCGCCCGCCGCGTCCGGGCGCATATCAACCTCATCCCGCTGAACCACGTCGAGGAGCGCGAGTTCGCGCCCTCCGCGCCAGAGCGGATGCGGGCATTTACGAAGATACTGGATACCCGCGGGGCAAATTACACCGTCCGCCGCTCGCTCGGCGGCGATGTGGACGCCTCCTGCGGACAGCTCCGGCGCAAGCGGGAGCTTGAAAGGGGGACGACGACATGATCGAGGTCTTTGGCATCACCCACCGCGGCGGGGTGCGCAAGGAAAATCAGGACGAGGTCCGCTTTGATGCCCCGGCGGGGCGCGAGCTGCTGGCCGCCGTGCTCTGCGACGGTATGGGCGGCGCGCGCGCCGGCGGGCTTGCGAGCTCGATTGCGGCGGACGCTTTTATGTCCCACGCCGCGAATTCGCTCGACGAGACATCCACGCCGGCGGATATCCGCGCCATTTTGACCGAGGCGGTCGATTACGCGAACCGCCGGGTGTATGAAAAGGCGTTTGATGACCTCAGCTGCATGGGCATGGGCAGCACGCTCGTGGCGCTGCTCGTCAGCGGCAAGCGCGCCTTTGCCGCGAACGTGGGGGACAGCCGGGCTTACACGCTCTCCCGCGGGCGGATGAAGCAGATCACGCGCGACCATTCGCTCGTGGAGGACATGATCGCCCGCGGCAAGCTGACGCGTGAGCAGGCGCGGACCCATCCCCAGCGCAACATCATCACCCGCGCCGTCGGCGTGGAGGCAACCGTGACGGCGGATATCTTTGAGCTGAAGCTCCAGCCGGACACACGCCTTCTGCTCTGCTCGGACGGTCTGAGCGGCGTCGTTCCGGAGAGCGAGCTGCTCGCGCTCATGCAGGGAAATCCCACGCCGCAGAAGGCGTGCGAGGCGCTGCTCGCCGCGGCGCTGGAGCGCGGCGCACCGGACAACGTAACCGTTCTTGTCGCGCAGCACGGAACATCCCGGTCTTTGGAGGAATGAGTTTTATGGATAATTCCAATATGGACAGATACCTCGGCCAGATGCTCGACGGTCGCTACGAGATTCTGGAGGTCATCGGCCGCGGCGGCATGGCGGTCGTGTATAAAGCCAAGTGCCACCTTCTGAACCGCTTCGTCGCGGTGAAGATCCTGCGCGACGATATGGCGGCGGACGCGGAGTTCCGCGCAAACTTCAAAAAAGAAGCGCAGGCTGTCGCCATGCTGAGCCACCCGAACATCGTCTCCGTCTACGACGTCAGCCGCACGCCGGAGGTCGACTATATTGTCATGGAGCTCATCGAGGGCATCACGCTCAAGCAGTATATGAAGAGCAAGGGCGTGCTGAGCTGCCGCGAAAGCGTCCATTTCACGACCCAAATCGCGAAGGCGCTCGCCCACGCCCACGGCAAGGGCATTATCCACCGCGACATCAAGCCCCAGAACGTAATGATCACGATGGACGGCACCGTCAAGGTCGCCGACTTCGGGATCGCCTATCTGGAGAGCGCGCTGGAGGAGAGCCGCGGCACCGCGGTCGGCTCCGTCCACTATATCTCCCCGGAGCAGGCGCGCGGTCTGCCCGCGGACGCACGGAGCGACCTCTATTCTCTCGGCATCGTGTTCTACGAAATGCTGACGGGGCACCTGCCCTACACGGGCGCGAGCGCGGAGGAGATTGCATTGCAGCACCTCGCCGGGAACCCCACGCCGCCGCGGGAGCTGAACCCGGAGATCCCGCCGGAGCTGGAGGCGATCGTGCTGAAGACCATGGCGGTCGATCCGGAGCAGCGCTATCAGACGGCGGAGGCTCTGCTTTCCGATCTGGAGGAGTTCCGCTTCGGGAGCACGGCGCCGCTGCCCCATGTCGGTGAGAGCGCCGAGACTGTGCCCTCGGAGCCGCTGCCGGAGAACGTCGAGCCGCTCAGCCGCGCCGGTGAGCTTACGAAGGAGAGCTATATCCGCCGCCATCGCCGCGCCGCAAAGGTGAGCCTGCTTTCCGGTATCCTGCTGGCGCTCGGCTTTGCCGTCGCCGTGTTTGTCTTCCTTTGGAACTACTGGCTGCGCGACCTGTTCTCCGACCCGGTCAAGATCAGCATCCCCAGCTTCGTCGGCAGCGAGCTGGAGGACGTGCAGAACAACAAGGAGTTCCAGAAGCTCTATAACTTCACCGTCATCTACGTCGTCGACCCGGACGTCGAGGCGGGCGTCATCGTCCGTCAGGACCCGCAGAGCGGCAAGAGCCGCACGCTCGACGGCGACGGCATCGACGTCAGCCTGACGGTCAGCACCGGCATGCAGATGATCGAGGTGCCGAACGTCGTAAACACCGAATACCGCGACGCGACGCAGATGCTCCAGAAGGCGGGCTTCGTCGTCGGCGAGCTCGAATACGAGGCGTCGAAGGAGATCACGAAGGAATACGTCATCTCCTCCAACCCCGCCGCGGGCGAAAAGCTGCCCGCCGGCGCGACCGTTTACCTCACGATCTCGACCGGACCGACCGTCGCAAAGGTCCAGATGCCCCAGCTTGTGGGTCTCAGCCGCTGGACGGCGGTCGACAAAATCGAGGGTGCAAACCTTGCACTCGGCTCCGTGACGCTTGTGGAGAGCGAAATGGCGGCGGGCACGGTTATCTGGCAGAGCGTGGACGCTTACACGATGGTCGACGAGCATACCCGCGTGTATCTTCAGGTTTCGAGCGGTCCCAAGGAGACCGAGCCGCCCGAGGAGACGCCGGAGCCGGAGGAGTCGGACGCCCCGGCGGACTCCACGGAGCCCGTTGCGCCGCAGATGCGCATGACCGGCATCGGGGGCTGACGCGGCATGCCGGAAGGAACAATTATGAAAGCCCTCAGCGGCTTTTACTACGTCCTCACCGCGGAGGGCGACACCGTCGCCTGCCGCGGCAGGGGCAAGCTTCGACGCGACGGGATGAACCCCCTCGTGGGCGACTGCGTCCGCTTCGTGCAGAGCGCAGACGGCAGCGGCGCCGTGGAGGAGATCCTGCCGCGGAAAAACTGCTTCGTGCGCCCCGCCGTTGCGAATGTCGACGCGCTCGTGCTGCTCGCGGCGAACGTCAACCCGGTGACGGACCCCTTTCTCGTCGACCGTGTCGCCGTCATCGCCGAGCACAGCGAGTGCGGCGTCATCGTCTGCATCAACAAATGCGACGCCGACCGCGGCGACGCGCTCTATGACGCCTTCAGCCGCAATACCGGCTACCCCGTGCTGCACACAAGCGCCGTCACCGGCGAGGGCATCGACGCGCTGCGGGCGCTCATCCGCGGCAAAACGGTGGCGTTCACCGGCAACTCCGGCGTCGGGAAAAGCAGCATTTTAAACTGCATCGCCCCGGAATTTCACCTCGCCGTCGGCGAGGTCAGCGACCGCCTTGGCCGCGGACGGCACACCACGCGCCACATCGAGCTTTTCGACGTCGGGGACGGCACGCTCATCGCGGACACGCCGGGCTTTTCGTCCTTTGACCTGACCCAAATGCAGCCGATCTCCAAGGAGGAACTGCAATGGTGCTTCCCGGAGTTCCGCCCCCATATCGGCAATTGCCGCTTCGACGACTGCGCCCATCTGCGCGAGCCGGGCTGCGCCGTGCTCGCCGCGCTGGCTGAGGGCGAGATCGCGCCGAGCCGCCACGAGAGCTACAGACGCCTTTATGAAATTTCTGCCCAGTACCGCGACTGGGAGCAGAAGCCCCTCAAATGAGACCCGCTACGCTGGGCTCTCATTTGAAAAGGACTCGCTCCACTCAGCGCACGCCCCTTCGGGGCGCACGTTCCTTCCGCGCAGAGAATTTTTCGGCACGCACGGGTCGCGCCGAAAAATGGATTGAACATTATTCGCGCCTGCGACGCGCCGAAGGCGCTAGTCCTTTAGGGCGAGCGCGAACTCTGCGAGGCTTTTTTAAAAATGAAATACCGTTCAGCCATCGCCGCTTTTCCGCATAGAATGCAGGGGGAACTTTTTCCCCTCGGATCTTGTTCGGAAAGGCGGTGCTTTTTTTATGCGGAGACCGAGACCCTTTGGCAGCTGCATCGGTCTGCTGATGATCGCGGCGGGAGTCGTCGTGCTGCTCGCCATGGTGCTGCCGTCCGGCTTCTGGTGGTTTCTGATCGGGCTCGCGCTCATCGTTTGCGGCTGCTGCGTCTGCGGACACAGGTGAGGGCATATCCAAGACATGCGGCGCATAGGCTCTAATACCAAAAATTTTTACCGAACAAGGAGAGCAAACGCTATGGAGGTCAAGCTGAGCGCCGCGGCGGTGGACTGCTGCCGCCGGGTCTATTCGCAGACTGTCAGAAAAGAGGAGAGCATGGACTCGGTCGTGCCGGACACGCTGCCGGATATCGGGGAGGTGCTCTGCACGACGGGCGACGTGCTCATCCGCAGCAAGGACGTCGCCGCGGGGCGGCTGCGCATCGAGGCGAACGTCCCCGCGCGCGTCTGCTGCGTGCCGGAGGAGGGCGGTGTGCCGTTTTTGCTGGACGTGAACGTCCCGCTCGCGCTCACCGCGGAGGACGCCGCGATCCCGGAGGGCGGACTCTGCACCGCGGAGCTGCGCCTCGCCGCGCTGGACACGCGCGTTCTGAATCCGCGCAAGGTCTCCGTCCGCGCGGAGGTGGAGTTTTCCGTCGCCTGCTATGAGTGCGCAAAGCGCAGCGTCTGCGCTGCGCCGGAGACGGCGGAGGCGGGTATCCAGACCCGCGAGCGCGAGATCAGCTTCTCCGCCGTCGCGTCCGTGACGGAGAAGACCTTCGTGCTCACCGATGAGCTCGAAGCCCCGGAGGGCGTCGCGGCGCAGCGCATCGTGGGGCAGAAGACGCGCATGGAGACCGAGGAGGTGCGCACGGTCGGCAGCAAGATCGTCGTGAAGGGGAGGGCGGAGAGCCGCCTGCTCGTCCTTGACGATCGCGGCGGCATCGCCGCGGCGGAGTTTTCCACACCATTTTCCCAGATCATCGAGGCGGAGCGGCTGCCGGACGAGGCGCTCGTGACGGTCGCCATCCAGCCGAGCGGAAGCTACTATGAGCTGACCGCCGCCGGGCGGATCGAGATGGAGCTCCACCTCGTCGCACAGGCGACGGTGCGCGGAACGGAGACGCTCCGCTGCCTCACCGATGCTTACAGCAACGCCTTTGCCGTCGAGAGCGAGCGCAGCGCGGAGACCTTCTCGCTCATCCGGCGCGAGACCGTGCTCCACGGCGCGCTGCGCGCCCTGTTCCCGACCGCGGAGCTGCCGGCGGAGATCAGTACTGTCTGCGCTTCGGCGTGCGCGCCGGCCGTGAGCGGCGGGAGCGTGACGCTGCCGCTTAGCGTGCTCCTCGTCTGGCGCACCGCGGCGGGCAGCGTCTGCGCCGCGCGGCGCAGCTTTTCGCTGGAGACCTCTGCCGAGCTTATCGAGGGGGAGCGGCTTGAGATCGTGTCCGCAGAGCTCACGGAGGTCTCCGCCGTGCCGTCGGACGGCGGGGCGGAGGTGCGCGTCGCGGCGGCGCTCCATGCGCTGCTGCGCACGGAGGAGACGGTGCAGTGCATCACGGCGCTGCGCTATGACGAGACCGCGCCGCTTGAGACCGCCGCGCGCCCGACGCTCGTGCTCCTGCGCGCCGACAGCACCGCCGATCTATGGGCAATCGCGCGCGACAACTGCTCGACCGTCGCCGCTATCCGCGAGGCAAACCGCCTCGACGAGGCACCCGAAGGCTGGTCGAGGCTGCTGCTCATCCCGAAAACCCTGTCGTAAACGCGCTTTGCCTCTTGCCATGTCGGAATGTTTGTGCTAAAATGTATAAGCTAATTTTTATACAAGGGGCTGTGAGATACATGTCAGGACATTCCAAATGGCACAATATACAGAAAACCAAGGGTGCCGCCGACGCAAAGCGCGCGCAGGCGTTCACCAAGATCGCGCGTGAAATGATCGTTGCGGTCAAGGAGGGCGGCAGCGGCGACCCGAACAACAACTCCCGCCTCGCCACCGTCATCGCCAAGGCCAAGGCCGCCAACATGCCGAACGACAACATCAAGCGCACCATCGAAAAGGC
>OLWU01000261.1_pt1 | contig 13323 bp, 9 predicted proteins | sample 1673351 | NCBI WGS metagenome assembly OLWU01 (sample SAMEA103958109, study PRJEB25191) | human gut metagenome | biome: human-associated habitat [ENVO:00009003]; feature: intestine environment [ENVO:2100002]; material: feces | place: Germany | collected 2013/2015
TCCGCGGCTGGCCGACGATCACCGCAAAGAGCTGGAAGCGCTGCTCAAGAGCGAAAAGCCCTCCAAGCAGCATCCGGTCCACCGCCGGAGCGAGAACCTGCGGGAGCAGAACTGGGAGAACAACTTCGACGCAGCCAAGCAGTATTTTGAGAAACACGGCAACCTGCTGGTGCCCTCCAATTACGTCAGCGCCGACGGTTTCCGGCTGGGCGTCTGGATGTCGAACCTCCGCGCCGCCCGCAAGACCCGACCGGATTCCTTCCAAGTGACGCAGGAGCACATCGAGCGGCTGGACGCCATCGGGATGGAGTGGGACGCCCGCATTGCCAAGTGGGACCTTGCCTATGAGCACGCAGAGGCCTACGCTCAGCAGCACGGCGATCTGCTCCCGCCCGCGACCTTCCGCTGCGAGGACGGCTTCGGCCTCGGCGACTGGGTGCGCCGGATGCGCACTGCCTACGTCGAGCACGACCCCAAGCTGACGCCGGAGCGGATCGGCCGCCTGAACCAAATCGGGATGCAGTGGGTGCTGCACCGGAAAGAAGAGCAATAAAAAAAGCGAGACTGCTGGAAAAGCCCAACAGCCTCGCTTTTCATTTTATAGGTTGTCCAGTTCGGTCTGCAGCTGCGCCAGTGCGGTGCGGATGGGCAGGTGCTGGGGGCAGACAGCCTCGCACCTGCCGCAGCGGACGCAGTGGCTGGCCTTTTCGGCGTCCGGGAAGTGGGCAGCCCACTGCTGTTTCACGGCATCCGGCTGGCCGAACATCCCCAGCTTGTTCCAGATGCTGAAGTTGTCCGGGATGTCCACCCCCATGGGGCAGGGCATACAGTACCGGCAGCCCGTGCAGCCGATCTTGATCCGGCTGTGCAGGATGCGGGCCGTCTCGGCCACGGCGTCCATTTCAGCGTCGTTCAGGGGCCGGAACTGGGCGAAGGTGGCAAGGTTGTCGGCGAGCTGCTCCTCGGCGCTCATGCCGGAGAGGATGAGGTGGACGTTCTTGTGGCTGCCCACCCAGCGCAGCGCCCACGAAGCGGCGCTGGCGTCCGGGTCAAGGGCGGTCAGCGGGGCGGCGGCGTCTGCCGGGAGATTGGCCAGCGTGCCGCCCTTGATGGGTTCCATGATGATGAGGGGGATGCCCAGTTCTTCCGTCAGCGCGTAGCCCCGGTCGCCCGCGATCTCCTCGGCGCGGTCGTCGGTGTCAAGGTAGTTGTATTGCAGCTGGCAGAAGTCCCACGGCTGGTCCCGCAGGATATGCTCCAGCCCGGCGGCGTTGTCGTGGCAGGAGAAGCCGAAGTTTCGGATGCGCCCGGCCTTTTTCTCCTCCCACAGCCAGTCCACGATGCCCAGCGCCTTGGCTTGGTCGTACCGGGCCGTATGGAGGGAGTGGAGCAGATAGAAGTCGATGTACTCGACGCCCAGCCGCTCGAACTGCTCGCGGTAGATCTTCTGGGCCTTTTCCAGCGAGTCGCACTGCCACACCGGCAGCTTGGTGGCCAGATAAAAGCTCTCGCGGGGCCACTTGGCGATGACCCGCCCCACGAAGGGCTCACTTTTGCCCCCATGGTAGGGGTAGGCGGTGTCAAAGTAGTTGACCCCCGCCTCGCGTGCGGTGTTCAGCAGCGCCTCGGCCCGCGCTTCGTCGATGCCGCCGTCCGGCAGCGTCGGGAACCGCATACAGCCGTAGCCCAGCAGCGAAGTGGTGAGGTTTGCTTTTTCCCAATGACGGTGTTCCATAGAGACTCTCCTTTTTCAGTGCTTCCTCTTTTTCCGGTCATCCCAGACAAAATAAACGGTGTAGGCAGCGAAGACGACCAGCGCTGTCTGGGTGACAGCCTTGCTCAGGCGGATGCCGGCGGGCTGGTAGACGAAGTCGATGGTGCTTTCCCCGGCGGGGCAGAGGACGGCCATCAGACCCTCATCCACCCGCAGGATGTCGGCCTCGCGGCCGTTGACCGTGGCGGTGAAGCCGTCGTCGTAGGGGACGGAGAAGAACACGAGGTTCGCGGTGTCCAGCGTGATCTCGGCGTGGAAGCCGGAGTTCGTCATCTGGAAGACGCTGCACGCCGAGGCGCGGCGGTCGGCGCAGTCCTGCACGTAGCGGTCATAAGTCAGGTCGTTCAGCTCGGCGGCGGGCAGCTCGGTCAGGTACTGGCCGTAGGCGGCTGCGTCCTCCTCCGAGAGGACCAGCGCCCGCATCAGCAGGTTCGAGCGGGTGACGGTGATCGTGGACTCATAGGCGTCCTCGGTGAGGTAGTAGTCGTAGGTGAAGCCCATGGGCACATAGTTGTCGTTTTCGTAGAGGGTGAAGCCGTCCAGCGTGTCGTAGTAGCTCCAGCCGTCGTCCGCCACGGCGAGAAAATCGCTCTGGTGGGCGGGTGTGGTGATGAGGTACTTCACGCTCAGCAGCCCCCGCAGCGCGTAATTTTCCAGCTCCGGCTGGCTGCGGACATCCCGCTTGACGCCCAGCGCCGGATAGAAGCTGAGGATGCTGGGAGCCGCCGTGCTGCCGAAGTATTGCAGGCTGCTCTTGTCCAGCCAGAGGCCGAGGTTGTCGTGGGTCTTGTAGGTGTCAACGCGCCAGTCACCCGCGGGGAGGTCTTCTTTCAGCTTGAGGGCGTTGGTGTACTCCTCCACCAGGTCGCTGTCGGTGTTCCACTGGCCGAACTTGCCAATGCCGATGTGCACCACGCTGAACGCGCAGGCAAAGGCCAGCGTAGCCGCCAGCAGCCGCCGGGCAAACACTTTCTGCCCCTGCCAGCGCCCGCAGATAAAGCGGTACACCAGCAGCCCGCCCAGACCAAAGGCGAACACCGCCGCAAACTGGCCGGGGTTCTGCAGCACGCCAAAGCTCCAGCTCCCGCTCTCCGTGTCCTGCACCGGGACCACGGCAAAGGCCAGGGTGGCCACCATCAGCCAGCCAATGCCCCGGGCCGGGGCATCCAGGTCGGTGTCCGGCGCTTCCAGCGCACAGGCTGTCATGGCACTGAGGATGAGCACCGGCATATAATACCAGCGGGCATAGTAGCTGGAGTTGAGGGCATAGAACGCGCTGTTGAGGACGGGCACCAGCGCAAACACGGCGCAGGTGCATAAAATCCGCTTAAAGGCGTTTTTCTCGGTGCAGCGGCACCAGGCAAGCACCCCGCTTGCCCCCACCAGCGGCAGAAAGCAGGAAAGGCTGGTCCATTTGATGGTGCCCTCGTCGAACAGGGTGGCCACAAAGGGCGTTTCCGGCGGCAGGAACAGGCTGGCAAAAATGGCAAAGTACTGCTGCACGTTGCCGTACATCAGCCAGCCGTACCCGCTGGAGAACTGCCCCGTGCGGGGATTGCCCAGCAAAAACGCCAGCTCGGGGATGAGCAGCACACAGCCCATGCCGCAGCCCAGCAGGCTTTCCAGCGCCAGATGGCCGAACAGCCGGCCGGTAAGCCGCACCTCGCCGCTGGCCACCTTGCACACAAAGTAGATGGCCAGAAACACCACCTGCCCCACAAAGAAAAAGTAGTTGTTCAGCAGGTTCAGCGCCACCAGCGCCGCAAAGGGGCCGCGGCGCTTTTCGTAGAGGGCACCGTCCAACGCCCACAGAAGGTACGGAAACAGGGCCACCACGTCCAGAAAGTGGTTGAAGAAAATGTTGTAGACGGAAAAACCCGAAAGCCCATACAGGCAGCCCGCCACCACGGCGTAGTTCGGGTCGCGCACATAGCGCCTGGCCCACAGGTAACCGCCCGCACCCGCCACAGCCATTTTCAGGCAGAGCATGGGGGCCATGAGCCAGGGCAGCGCCCGGGCCGGGAACAGCAGGGTGAACCACCAGAAGGGCGAACCGGTGAGGTAAAAGGAATAGCTGTTCCAGAAATCGCTGCCCAGGTCCGTGGCCCAGCTGAAGGAGCCGCCCCCGCTTTTCACAAACTGGTTGGCATAGTAATAAAATGGAATCTGCTGGCAGTTAAAATCGCCTGCATAGTGAAAAATGCCCTTGTCCACCAGCACGCAGGGCAGCAGAAAGCTGGCCGCCCCGGCAAAGCACAGCCAAAAGGTAAGCCAGAATTTGTTCTGCGGCCTGCGGCCCAAAGCAAGTTCGCCGCTGAGCATCCCGTTTTTCATGAATGTTCCCTTTCTTTTCAAAGGCCCTCTGCGCCCGTGCGGGAGCGGAAGCCCCCTGCTTTACCCAAGCGGATTTTCCCGGTACACCTGCTCGATCAGCCGGTCGATGTCCTCAAAATGGGCCAGCTCACAGCAGGCCCGGCGCAGGCCGGCAGCCCCCCGCAGGCCGTGCATATAGTGCAGCGCCTGGCTGCGCGCCTGGGGAATGGCCGCCCACTCCCCTTTTTCCTCGCACATCTCATACACCTGGGTGCGCATGGCCTCCATGCGCTGGGTGAGGGTGGGCATGGGGGGAATCTCCTCCCCCTTCAGCGCCGCCGCAATGCGGCCGAACAGCCACGGGTCGCCCAAGGCAGCCCGGCCCACCATCAGGCCGTCACAGCCGGTGGCCTGCACCATGGCCAGGGCGTCCTCAGCCGAGGCGATGTCACCATTGCCCAGCACCGGAATGGCCACCGCCTGCTTCACCGCCGCGATCACCGAGAGGTCAATGCCCGGCTGGTACATCTGCTCCCGGGTGCGGGCGTGCACGACCACGGCCGCGGCCCCCGCCGCCTCACAGGCCTTGGCCACCTCCACGGCGGTGCGGTGGGCCTCGTCCCACCCGGCCCGCATTTTTACGGTGACGGGGCGGCCGCCGCTGTGTTTCACCACGGCCTCCACGATGCGCCCGGCGAGGGCCGGGTCCAGCATCAGCTTGCTGCCCGCACCGGAGGAGACGATCTTCGGGGCGGGGCAGCCCATGTTGATGTCGTAAAAATCAAAGTCCCGGTCCGCGATCAGGGCGGCTGCCTGGCCCATGGTCTCCGGCTCTGCGCCGAACAGCTGCACCCCGTAAGGGCCGGGGGTGTCTGCGCCCCGGCGCAGCAGCCGGGCGCTTTTTTTATCGCCGAAGGTCAGGGCCTTGGCGCTGACCATCTCGCTGATGGTGTACACCGCCCCGTGCTTGGCCGCCATGCGGCGGCAGGCGGCGTCAGTAAAGCCGGCCATGGGGGCAAGCGCCGCGCCCGGGGCCACTGTGAGATTGCCGATCTGCATTCTGTGCGTTCTGTTTCCTTTCGCTCTGCGTTCTGTTCTGTGGGGCCGCTGCCCCAAAGCATACAAAAGATAGTTTACCACATCCTGCCCGCCGCCGCCACCGGTTTTTGGCGCAAAAAGGCCCTGCTCCCGTTTTCGGGGGGCAGGGCCTGCGGAACAATGCGCTTATTTGCCCGGCTTCGGGGCCAAGCTGTTCGTGGCGGCAAACAGGCTGTCGGTGGGGGCCACCGGGCACATCAGCACCTTGCCAGTGCCCCGGTATACGTTCACCAGGCCCTCGCCGCTCACCGCCGAGCCCAGCAGCGTTTTGGTGGAGCGCTCCACCGTGAAGCTGAGGGAGGAGGACCAGCACACGGCCAGATTGCCGTCGATCTTCAGCTCATCGCCGTTCAGCTCCACTTCCACCAGCTCTTCGCAGGGCACGTTGGATTCCAGCGCCGCCACGCCGCTGCCGGACAACGAGAGATTGAACAGCCCCTCGTTGCCCAGCGCCGCGCTGGACAGGTTGGACCGCATGACCACCTTGTTTTTCACGGTGCCGCTGCAGGCATAGAACATCCCGTCCTCCAGCGTCACACCCTGCGGGCCCCAGGAACCCACGTCCAGCAGGATCAGGTATTTGTACGTAGGCTCCAGCACCAGAATGCCGCTGCCGGTGTACTCCGGCTTCACCGCCGACTCCTTGGTTACGGCACCCTTGACCATCTTGCCGAACAGATCGCCCACGCCCTTTACGCCGGTGGTGGCCTGCACGTTTCCGGCCATCCACTGCATGGCCCCTGCCTGAATGATGGCGGTGTCCTTGCCGTTCATGTCGATCACGACCTGCCGGCGGCGCACCCCCATCTTGCCCATAAAGTATTCCGCCGCCGCGTTGGCCGGGGAAACAGAAGCATCCTTGGCGTACTCCAGAACATGGAAATTGCCCATGGTGCTGACGATTTTACGGTTCTCATTTTCCAAATTTGCAACGCGCATGGCTTTACGTCCTTTCTATTTTGCGGCTGTTTGCCCGGGGTGAATCCGGCGCTCTTTCCAGGTTCAGTATAGCACGCCGCCCGGGCGCCCGTCCGCTTTTTTTCACAAAATTTCAGCCTTTTGTTTCAAAAAGCGCGGCACCCGCATTTTCACCCGCTTTTCCTCCCGCCTGCATTGGATTTGCCTGCATTCTGTGCTATACTATTTTAGTTACGGCAGAATTTGCTCTGCCCTACGCCCACACAAACGGGCCCGCGGCCCGGAGGGAGGAAACCACCCCATGAAACTGCTTGTATTGGACGGCAACAGCCTGGTCAACCGGGCCTTTTACGGCATTACGATCCTCACCACCAAGGACAATCGCCCCACCAACGCCATCTACGGCTTTTTGAACATTCTGCTGAACCTTCTGCGGGAGAACCAGCCCGATGAAGTGGCCATCGCCTGGGACCTGAAGGCCCCCACCTTCCGCCACAAGATGTACGACGGCTACAAGGCCACCCGCCACGGTATGCCCGATGACCTGGCCCAGCAGATGCCGGTTCTGAAAGAACTGCTGGCCGAACTGGGCTTTGTGATGGTGAGCCGCGAGGGCTGGGAGGCCGACGACCTGCTGGGCACCCTTTCGGCCGCCGCGGCCACCCGGGGCGACGAATGCCTTCTGGCCACCGGCGACCGGGACAGCCTGCAGCTGGTGAACGAACACGTCACCGTTCTGCTGGCCTCTACCCGGGGCGGCCGAAGCGAGACCGTGCCCATGGACCCGGAGGCCATCCGGGAGAAATACGGCCTGGAGAACCCCCGCCAGCTCATCGAGGTAAAAAGCCTGATGGGCGACACCTCCGACAACATTCCCGGTGTGCCCGGTGTGGGCGAAAAAACCGCTCTGGCGCTGGTGCAGGCCTTCGGCAGCCTGGATGAGGTGTACGCCCATCTGGGCGACCCCCGCATCAAGCCCGGCGTGCGCAAAAAGCTCACCGAAAACGAAGACAAGGCCCGCCTGAGCCACACGCTGGGCGAGATCCGGCTGGACGCCCCCATTGACACCGCCCCCGGCGCTTACCGCCGCGGCCCCGGCGAGCCGGAAAAGGCCGCCGCCCTGCTGGCCAGCCTGGAAATGCACAGCCTGATCCCCCGCCTGGGCCTGACCGAGAGCGCGGTACCCGCCGCCCCGGCGGAGGAGCGGGCGCTGGCTGCGGCCGATGCGCCGCTCACCGGGCAAATTTTTCTGGTGGCCCTGCCCGCCGGGGACGGATGGGCCGCCGTGGACGAGCGCGGCATCCCCTTCCGGCTGGAGGGGCAAGCCCTCACCGACCTGCTGGACAGCCCCGACGCCCATCTGTGGGTGTTTGACGCAAAGCCCCTGTATCATCTGGCGCTGGCCGCCGGGGGCGTGGGCCGCGCCATCGAATTTGACGGCAAGCTGGCCGCCTATCTGCTGAACCCGGCCGCCAGCAAGTACGAACTGGGGGCCCTGGCCGCCGAATACGGCGTTGCCCCGGCCTTCACCTGCCCGGATGCCCCGGACGCCGGGCTGCTGGCGGGCCTGCTGCCCCTGCTGGACGCAAAGCTGGCCGAGCTGGGCATGGACAAACTGCTGCGAGAGATCGAGCTGCCCCTTGCCCGGGTGCTGGCGGACATGGAGCGCACCGGAATGCTGGTAGACCGGGACGGCATTGCCGCCTTCGGCGACGAGCTGCGAGCCCAGCTGAACGACTGCCTGGGCCGCATTTACGGGCAGGTGGGCTATTCCTTCAACCTGAACAGCCCCAAGCAGCTGGGCGAAGCCCTGTTTGACAAGCTGGGCCTGCCCCACCGCAAAAAGACCAAGAGCGGCTATTCCACCGACGCCGCCACTCTGGAAAGCCTGCGCAGCTACAGCCCCGTCATTGAGGACATTCTGGAGTACCGCAGCTGCCAGAAGCTGCTTTCCACCTATGCCGACGGCCTTTTGAAGGTCATCGGGCCGGATGGACGGGTTCACTCCACCTTTTTGCAGACCGAGGCCCGCACAGGCCGCCTTTCTTCCACCGAGCCGAACCTGCAGAACATTCCGGTGCGCACCGAACAGGGCAGCCGCCTGCGCGGCTTCTTTGTGGCCAAGCCCGGCTGCATTCTGCTGGACGCGGATTACAGCCAGATCGAACTGCGCATTCTGGCCCACATCTCCGGCGATGAAGCCATGCAGGAAATCTTCCGCACCGGCGGCGACATTCACCGCAGCACCGCCGCCCGCATTTACGGCATGCCGCCGGAGATGATCACCCCGCGCCTGCGCTCCAGCGCCAAGGCCGTGAACTTCGGCATTGTGTACGGCATTGGGGCGTACAGCCTCAGCCGGGACATCGGCGTGACCGTGAAAGAGGCGGAAGCCTTCATCAACAGCTATCTGGACAGCTTCCCCGGCGTGCGCAAGTATATGGACGACACCATTGCCTTCGGCAAGGAGCACGGCTACGTGGCCACCCTGTTCGGCCGCCGCCGCGCCCTGCCGGAGCTGACCAGCAGCAACTTCAACGTGCGCGCCCTGGGCGAGCGCATGGCCATGAACACCCCCATTCAGGGCACGGCCGCCGATGTGATCAAACTGGCCATGGTGCGGGTGTGGCAGCGCCTGCGGGATGAGAGGCTGACCGCCCGGCTCATTCTGCAGGTACACGACGAACTGATCGTGGAGGCCCCGCTGGAGGAGGCCGACAAGGCCGCCCAGATTCTGGGCGAGGAAATGGAGCACGCGGTGGACTTTGCCGTGCCCCTCACCGCCGATGTGACCCGCGGCCACACCTGGCTGGAGGCCCATTGATGGCCCCGGCCTGGCGGGCAGCCCCGCTGCCCAAAGCCCACTGTGCCGCCGCCGCGGCCATTGAGGCCACCGCCACCGAGCCCTGGACCGAGGTCCAGCTGCTGCAGGAGCTGGACGCCCCCGCCGGGCGGCTGTTCGGCCTGTATGCAGGCGAAACGCTCTGCGGGGCGGCGGTGTTCCAGCTGGCGGCCGATGAGGCCAGCCTGGAGAGCGTGACCATCGCCCCGGAACACCGGGGCAAAGGCGCCGGCCGCGCCCTGCTGACCCATGCCCTGGCCGCCCTGAAGGCCGAGGGGGCCGCCCTGTGCTTTTTGGAGGTGCGGGCCCACAACGCCCCGGCCCTGGCCCTGTATGCGGCTCTGGGCTTTGAGAGCGTGGGCCGCCGCAAAAACTTTTATAAGAATCCGCCGGAGGACGCGCTGGTGATGCGGGCCGAACTGTGACCCGCGCCCTTCGGCGTTCCGGCATTGCCCAACATTCAGAAGCCGGGCTTCTGTGCAGGCGAAGGCGCCGCCCCGTAACCCCGGCATTCAGGAAGGAAGTACAAGTATGCTCGTATTAGGCATTGAATCCAGCTGTGACGAGACCGCCGCCGCCATTGTAGAGAACGGCCGCACCATCGTGAGCAACGTCATCTCCACCAGCGTGGCCGAACAGGCCCTGTACGGCGGCGTAGTGCCGGAAATCGCCAGCCGCCGCCACGCCGAGTTCATCAGCGCCACGGTGCAGAAGGCCTTTTCGGACGCACAGCTCACCCCCGCCGATCTGGATGCGGTGGCCGTTACCTTTGCGCCGGGCCTCATTGGCGCGGTGCTGGTGGGGGTCAGCTTTGCCAAAGGGCTGGCCTACTCGGCCAACAAGCCTTTGGTGGGGGTGCACCATCTGCGGGGCCACATTGCCGCCCTGTACCTGACCCACCCGGACCTGAAACCGCCCTTTTTGTGCCTGGTGGCCAGCGGCGGCCACAGCCACATTGTGCAGGTGGAGGACTACACCCGGTTTCACGTTCTGGGCCGCACGGTGGACGATGCCGCCGGCGAAGCCTTTGACAAGGTGGCCCGCACGCTGGGCCTGCCCTACCCCGGCGGCCCCAGCGTGGCCAACGCCGCCAAAACCGGCAACCCCCACGCCTACCGCCTGCCCGTGCCCCATGTGGAGGGCAAGTACAATGTGAGCTTCTCCGGCCTGAAAACCGCCGTGCTGAACGCGGTGAACCAGGCCCAGATGAAGGGCGAGCCCATCTCGGTGCCGGACATGGCCGCCAGCTTTCAGGAACGGATCGACTCCATCCTGGCGGACAAGCTGCTGCTGGCCGCCCAGGACACCGGGGCCAAAACCATCTGCCTGGCGGGCGGTGTGGCCGCCAATGGCCGCCTGCGCGCCCTGCTGAACGAGGGCGCACAGAAGCTGGGCGCACGCCTGTGCCTGCCCCGCACCGCCCTCTGCGGCGACAATGGGGCCATGATCGCGGCCCAGGGGTACTACGAGTACCAGGCGGGCAACCGGGCCGGGCTGGACCTGAACGGCCTGCCCACCCTGCCCATCGACTACCAGTAAACACAATTTTTTCGCATAAAATGGCCCGGCTTTCCCTTTTTCGGGCAGACCGGGCCTTTGTTCTGCGGCCCGCCGAACACGCGCACCCTGATCCTCTGATTTTTCATCTCGCAGAAAGAAGGCGTATTTGTTTGTGAAGTCCGTTTCCCTTCACCGCCCCAATCATTCCGGCTCCTCTTCCAACAATGACTTCTCCCAGGGCTCCATGTGGCGCAACATTCTCACCATGGCCGTTCCCCTGATTCTGGCCCAGGCCGTTCAGGTGCTTTATAATGTGGTGGACCGGGTGTACATCGGCCACCTGCCCGCCGATGCCGCCCTGGCCTTCACCGGCATCGGCCTGACCTTTCCCATCGTGAACATCATCTCGGCGTTCACCAACCTGTTCGGCTCCGGCGGTGCGCCCCTGTGCAGCATTGCCCGCGGCCGGGGCGACATTGCCCGCGCCCGGCGCATTATGTGCAACTGCTTTGTGATGCTGCTGGCCACCGGCTTTGTGCTGATGGCGGTGTGCTATCTGGGCATGAAGCCCATTCTATACCTGTTCGGCGCCAGCGACGCCACCTGGCCCTTCGCCCGGGATTATCTGTACATCTATCTGCTGGGCACCCCCTTTGTGATGGTGGGCCTGGGCATGAACAGCTTCGTCAACGCCCAGGGCTTCGGCCGCATGGGCATGATGACGGTGGCCCTGGGGGCCGTGGTCAACCTGATCCTGGACCCCATCTTCATCTTTGGCTTCAACATGGGCGTGCAGGGCGCGGCGCTGGCCACCATCCTCAGCCAGGCAGTCAGCGCCGCGTGGGTGGTACGGTTTCTCACCGGGCCGAAAGCGCTGTTCACCCTGTGCCAGGCCGATATGACCCCGGATTGGCCTCTGCTGGGCCAGGTGACGGCGCTGGGCGTTTCCGGCTTTGTGATGGCCGTGACCAACAGCCTGACCCAGATCGCCTGCAACGCCACCCTGCAAACCTGGGGCGGCGATGTGTACGTGGGCATCATGACGGTGATCAACTCGGTGCGCGAGCTGTTCACCCTGCCGGTGCACGGCCTGACCCAGGGCGCACAGCCGGTGCTAAGCTACAACTACGGCGCTGGCAAGTACCGCCGGGTGCGCAAGGGCATTGTGTTTATGACGGTGAGCTGCTTCGCCTTCACAAGCCTTGTGTGGCTGGTCACCATCACAAAGCCCGCGCTGTTCATCCGCCTGTTCAACAGCGACGAGCAGCTGGTCACCCTGGGCGCGCCCGCCCTCGCCCTGTTCTTCCAGGGCTTCTTTATGATGAGCTTCCAGTTCTCCGGCCAGGCCGTGTATGTGGCGCTGAACCGCCCCCGCAGCGCGGTGTTCTTCTCGCTGCTGCGCAAGGCGGTCATCGTGGTGCCGCTCACGCTGGCGCTACCCCACTTCTTTGGGCTGGGCGTAAACGGCGTTTTTCTGGCCGAGCCCATCTCCAACTACATCGGCGGAGCGGCCTGCTACATCACCATGCTGCTAACCGTGTGGCGCGACCTGAAAAAGGCCGACGTTGAGGCACAGGCCGCCCAATAATTCCGACAGCTTTCGTATTATTCAAGCAATATTATACAAATCGTATTCAAATCACAGAGACCGCCGGGCTTTCCCGGCACAGGAGGTCATCATATGCTCCTTCGCAGCTACCAGGGCAAAACGCCCTGTTTAGGCAAGCCCCGCTTCATCGCCCCCAACGCCACCATCGTGGGGGACGTAACGCTGGGCGACGGCTCCAGCGTATGGTACGGGGCGGTCATCCGCTCCGACCTGAACCCCATCCGCATCGGGCGGGACTGCAACGTGCAGGACAACGCCACCATTCACAGCAACCGCAATAGCGTGGCCACCCTGGGCAACGGCGTAACGGTGGGCCACAATGCCATTGTACACGGCGCCACCATTGAGGACGACGTGCTGGTGGGTATGCACGCCACCGTGCTGGACGGCGCCCACATCGGCTCCGGCAGCATCATCGCCGCCGGGGCGGTGGTGCTCTCCGGCATGGAGGTGCCCCCCAACAGCCTGGTGGCCGGTGTGCCCGGCAAGATTCTGCGGCGGGATGACCCCCACTCGCTGGAGCGCACCCGGGACAATGCCCAGGAATACATTCTGCTGGCCGAGGGCCACGCCGAAAGTGAGGATCTGACATGAACACTTCCATCTTCCGCCGTCTGGCTGCCCTTGCGCTGACCCTGGCCTTTGCGCTGAGCTTCTGCGCCTGCTCCGACCTGGCGGATGCCGCCTTTTCCGAAGCCGCCGATGCAGTGCTCAGCCAGGCGCAGAGCGCGCTGGACGAGGCCGACGCTGCCCAGAGCGGCACCGATGCCGTCTCCGCGGCGGCCTCGAACGCCGATGAACAGGACAATCAGGAAGAGTCCGGCCTGAAAGAGCAGACCCTGGCGGAGGACGGCTGGTATTACAGCCGGGACGATGTGGCCCTCTACCTGCACACCTATAACCACCTGCCCACCAATTACCTGACCAAAAACGAGGCCGAAGCCCTGGGCTGGAACAACAAGGAGGGCAACCTGTGGGATGTGGCCGACGGCTACTGCATCGGCGGCAACAAGTTCGACCCGGAGGGCAATGTGACCCGCGAGCAGATCGCCGCCATCCTCTTCCGCTATGCGGCGTTCAAGGGCGTCGACACGGCCGCGCGCGCCGATCTCACGGCCTTCCCGGATGCGGAGAAGACCAGCGCCTATGCGCACGACGCCCTTTCCTGGGCCGTCTCCGCGGAGCTCGTCAAGGGCACGAAGGAAGGCTCCACGATCTACCTTGACCCGCAGGGCAGCGCCACCCGCGCGCAGGTCGCCGCCATCCTCT
>OLWU01000280.1_pt1 | contig 13061 bp, 18 predicted proteins | sample 1673351 | NCBI WGS metagenome assembly OLWU01 (sample SAMEA103958109, study PRJEB25191) | human gut metagenome | biome: human-associated habitat [ENVO:00009003]; feature: intestine environment [ENVO:2100002]; material: feces | place: Germany | collected 2013/2015
ATCAACGGTCAGGGCATGCACTATGAGTTCGCCCTGATGAGCGACATCACCCTCTGCGTTCCGGAGTACAGCTTCTCCGACGCGCACTTCTCCAAGAACATCGTCGGCGGCGACGGCATGAGCTTCGCCATCCGCACCTGCCTGCCGGTCAAGATGAGCAACTACTTCATGTTCATGGAGCCGCAGATCCCCGCCGAGAAGGCCAAGGAGATCGGTCTCGTCAACGAAGTCGTCGAGCACGACAAGCTGATCGAGCGCGCTTATGAGATCGCGCACTATCTGATGAAGACCAACCGCTCCGTCCGCCGCCTCCAGCACGAGATCGCCATCCGCCCGTGGAAGCAGTCCCTTCAGGACAATGAGCGCGTCCACGTTCTCTGCGAGATGTACGGCGTCCAGCTCAACAAGTTCGAGCACCACTTCGACAAGATCGTCGAGTCCTTCGACGCCAAGCGCGAGGGCTAAGTCACACACACAAATAAAATGCACCGGCATCCGAAAAGATGCCGGTGCATTTTTTTACTCCTCGTCGCTTTGCAGCAGCACGGCGCGGACGGGGGCGGCGTCGCAGCCGGCATATTTTGCGGGAAAGGCGAAAATGAGATACTCCCCGTCCTCCACGCCGTCCAGCACGGCGTTTTCCACGACGGCGACACCGCCGCGGGCGAGGATGACGTGGACCGCAGCCTCGTTGTCCGGCGGGGCGACGCTGAGCGCGTCCGTCACGACAAGCTTCACGCCGCATTCGGCGAGATACTCCGCCGCCTGCTCGCAAAGATAGCTTTTCCCTCCGGTATGGAGCACGACGCGCTCCGCGCCGGCGATGCGGCCTCGCAGCTCGTCCGCGCGGATGAGCTCCTCCGCGGAAACCGTCAGCACACGGCAGTCGCCGCAGTAGGCGTCCAGCGGCATCGCGTCGATCGGCGCGCCGTCCGGCAGAAAGTGGCTCTCCGCGTCCGCGTGAGTGCCCATGTGGCTCCCCGCAGTGACGAGCGTCTCGCGCCAGCCGCGCGTCTCGATGTCCGCGACCGGCTCAAACACAGCCGGGGCGGAGCCGGGGTAAATCGGCGCGTCCTGAAGCGCACGGGTGATGTCGTAGATCTTCATGGATTGATCTCCCTCCTCTAAATCTGACGTTCACAAAAAGGCAGTGAGGACCTCACTGCCTTATGGTCTTTATTTTCTTCTCCGCGCACTCTTTTTCTGCTGGTCGTAGATACGGCTGCCGGAGATCTTTCGGTCGGATTCCTGCATGAAAAGCTTGAGCTTGTCCTCGAAGCTCTGATCGCCGGAGGAGTGCGGAACATAGCCGCCGGCGGGCTGGGACGCCGCCGCAGGCGCGGCGGGGCGCGGCGCGGGCTTTGCGTCCGTCCGCGGGGCGCGCTGCTGCTGCGGGCGCTGCGGGCGGCGCTCCGGCGCGCCGGGCTGTGCCTGACGGATGGAGAGATTGATCTTCCCCTCCGGTGTAACGGAGAGGACCTTGACGGTAACGGTCTGGTCCTTCGTCAAAAATGCGTTGATGTCGCTGACGTATGTATTCGCGACCTCGGAGATATGGACGAGCCCGCTCTTTCCGCCCGGCAGCGCGACAAACGCGCCGAAGGCGGTGATTCCCGTGACACGGCCCTCCAGAATGGAGCCCACTTCAAGCTGCATGCGTTTAATTTTCCTCTCTCGCCGCCGCTCTCTTTCGCGGCAGCGGGGTTTATTTTTTTCTCAGTTGCTGACGTCGTAAAAGATCTTCTCGCCGGGCATAACGAGTCCGAGCTTCGTGCGCGCGATCTCGGCGATGGTGTCCGGATCGCCGGCGTGCTCGATATCGTATTCCAGCTCGGCGTTTTCCTGAAGCATCGCGTCCACTCGCGCCTGAAGCACCACGCGGTCCGCCTCAGCCTCCGCGACGCGGTTTTTCGTGTTCACAAGGCTGATCGTCGCGTAAACAATCAGGGCAAGGAGCACGATCTTGGTAAAGATACTGGACCGTTTGAGTTTCATCTTCCGTTTCCTCCGGAGCCGCGGGGCGCACTGCGCCGTTTCTGCGTTTTGTGGCTATTATTGTAAACCAATTTTTCGTTATTGTAAACCACTTTTTCGCAGATTTTTTGATTTTTTCCGCCGGTGCGCAAAGTTTTTTCACCGGTGCTGCGGCGCGGCGCGCAAGACGCAGTCCCCGGCGGGCGGCGCGGCGCTCCGGCGCGCCGAACAGCGCGATCCACGCCGCGCCCCCGGCGAGCAGCAGCGGCGGCATGAAAAGCCGCAGCCGCCCCTCCCCCGGTCCCATGCCGAGCGCAAAGAGCGTGAACGCAAAGAGCAGGCAAAAAAGCGCGTCGCAGCCGAGCGCGGCGAGCGCGCCCCGCCCCGTGCGCACGACCCGCAGCAGGTCATAGACCGCGCCGAGCGCCATTCCCGCGAGCAGCACCGCCGCGCAGACCATCGCCTGATCGCGCAGCGGCAGCGCGAGCTCCATCAGTGGAAAAGCCGCGCCCAGAAGCCGCCGCGCGGCGCGGCGTCCTCGTAGCGCAGCTCCGTGACGAGACCCTCCACGCTCAGCTCGCCGGTCTCCGTGCTGAGCTCGCCTACGCAGAGCTCCTCGCCGCGCAGGATGAGCGAGCCCTCTGTCGTCCGCATCACAATCTCCTGACCGTCGAAGCTTTCGACCTCCTCCACCCCGCTGAGCGACAAGCGGCGGCGGGACTTCATTGAAACATCATGCGCCCGCTTCGGCGGCGCGGCTTTTGCTTTTTCCTCGTAGGACATCGGCGTTTTCCTCCCCAATCGCGGTTTTTGTTGATACTTATGCGGCGTGGAGCTGGAAAATGCCGTTTTGTTTTGACGGGATGCTTCGCGCCCTGCGGGTGCAAAACGCCGGTTCGAATTCAGTTTCCTCCCCCGCAGCTCTTCTGCCACCGCCACGCATCGCGGCACATATCCTCCAGCGTCCGCTCGGTCTTCCAGCCGAGGACGCGGAGCGCCTTGCCCGCGTCGGCGTAAAACTCCGGGAGGTCCCCGTCGCGGCGGGGAGCGATCTCATAGGGCAGGGTCAGCCCGTTCGCGCGCTCGAAGGCGCGGACAACCTCCAGCACGCTGCTGCCGTGACCGCTGCCGAGGTTGAAGATCTCCGTGCCGCTGTGGGTCTCGGCATAGTCGAGCGCGGCGAGGTGGCCCTTTGCGAGGTCCACGACGTGGATATAGTCGCGCACGCCGGTGCCGTCCCGCGTCGGGTAATCGCCGCCGTAAATGCTGAGATGGTCGCGCACGCCGGCGGCGACCTGCGTGATATAGGGCATCAGATTGTTGGGGATTCCGTTCGGCTTTTCGCCGATGAGCCCGCTCTCGTGGGCGCCGATGGGGTTGAAGTAGCGCAGCAGCACGACGCTCATCGCCCCGTCCGCCGCAGCGGCATCCATCAGGATGCGCTCGACCATCCACTTGGTCCAGCCGTAGGGGTTCGTGCAGTCGCCGGTCGGCATGGTCTCCACGTAGGGGATGGGGTTGCGCGCGCCGTAAACCGTGGCGGAGGAGCTGAAGATAAAGCAGCGGCAGCCGTGGTTGCGCATGACCTCCAGCAGCGTCAGCGCGCCGTCAAGGTTGCATCGGTAATAGTCGAGCGGTTTCTTCACGCTCTCCCCCACCGCTTTTTTCCCGGCGAAGTGCATGACGGCGCTGATGTCGTCCTCCGCAAAAATGCGCTCCACCGCGGCGCGGTCGGTCACGTCCGCGGGGATGAGCTCCACCATTTTGCCCGTAATGCGCGAGATGCGCTCGGCAACGTCGGGAGAGCTGTTGCTGAAATCGTCCGCCAGCACGACCTCGCGCCCGGCGTTCAGAAGCTCGACAGCGGCGTGGGAGCCGATATAGCCCGTGCCGCCGGTGAGTAAAATTTTGCCCATCTTGAAAAATCTCCTTATTTCCGCGCGTTTCGTTCGAGAAACACGCCGTTTTCATAGCCTTGGATGCGCCGGTCCGTCTCCGCGCGCTCCAGCCGGTACTGCGCCCACGCGCAGTACTGTGCGCTCTGCTCCACGCCGACGAAGTGCCGCCCTAACTTCTTCGCCGCAACGGCGGTGCTGCCGCTGCCGAGGAAGGGGTCCAAAACCGTGTCCCCCGCGTCGGAGCTCGCCAGAATGAGCCGCGCGAGCAGCTTTTCCGGCTTTTGGGTCGGGTGAGCGGTGTTTTCCGGCATGGACCAGTACGGCACCGTAATATCGTCCCAGAAATTGCCCGGACAGGTCAGGCGGAAGTTTCCCTCCGGCGTCGCCTCCCAGTCCCGCGGCGCGCCGTCCGTGCGGTAGGGCGCGACGACACGCTTGCGGAGCTTTACAGCGTTTAAGTTAAAGGTATAGCCCTCCCCCGCCGTCGCGAACCAGATGTCCTCCGCGGTGTTTTTCCAGTTGCGCGCCGCGCCGCGGCCCTTTTCGCGCTGCCAGGTGATGCGGCTGCGGACGGTAAAGAGCTCGCCGAGCGCTGCGCCGACCGCGCCGGAGCAGCGCCAGTCGCAGCAGACATAAATGCTGCCGCCGGGCCGCAGCAGCGGGCGCACGAGCGCGAGCCAGCTGCGCGTATAGTTCAGATAATCCGCCTCCGATCTGCGCCGGAAGGGCGCGCCGTCAAAGTCGTAATCGAGGTTATAGGGCGGGTCCGCGACGATGAGATCGGCGAGCCCCGCCGGCAGGCAGGGCAGCACGGCGAAGCTGTCGCCGCAGATCACGCGGTCGCGCACCGCGTCGGCGCCGACCGGCTCCGTTACGGCGATGCAGCGTGCGAGATAGTCTGCACCCTCGCCGGCGGAAAAGTCTATGGTCTTGTTGCGCGGTGATCTCGCCATCGGCGTCCCTCCCTTCCGTTTTTTTCAGTTTACCACATCCGGTCCGGATTGTAAACTTGCGCGCGGGCGATTTTTATGATAAAATGAGTCGTTATCAGCAAAGGAGAATCCCATGAATTTTGATAATATGCTCCGCTACTGCGCGCTTTTGGAACAGCATAACGACCGCGCGTGGTTTCATGAAAAGGAAAACTATAAGCTCTACACCGCCGCAAAGAGCGATTTCACGGAGCTCGTGGAGCTGCTGAAGTTCCGCGTCGCCTCCGTCGCGTCGCCCGACCTTGCGGAGGGGCTCATTTTCGCGGACGCGAAGGGGCTGCTCTACCGCATTCCGCGCGATATGCGCGTCCACAAAAACCAGCCGCCCTATAATCCGAGCTGGCGCGCGGACCTCTCCGCCGGGCGGCACATCGAGATCCCCATCGGCTACTATCTGCGCATCCAGCCCGGCGGACGCAGCCACTTCGGCACCGGCGCATGGTGCTGGGAGGCGGAGCAGCTTTTTCAGGTGCGCAGCCGCATCTCGCTCCACTTCGGCGAGTTTCTGGACGCGCTGGACGCGAGCGGCTGCGAGCTCTGGGGCGATAAGCTGAAAAAGGTCCCCGCAGACTTCGACCCGCTGGACCCCGCGGCGGAGTTTCTGAAGTATAAAAGCTGGCTCGTCAGCCGCGATTTTGCGGACGCGGAGCTGACGGACTTTGAAGCCTTCGGCGACCTCGCCGCGGAGACGGCGGAGCGCATGGAACCGCTGCGGCAGTTCTTCAACGCCGCTCTTGCAGGGCCGCGCCGCGACCCGCTGCGCGCTGACGACTGGGACGCGAGATGAACTACACCTACATGCTCCGCTGCGCGGACGGCACGCTTTACACCGGCTGGACCAACGACCTCGAAGCCCGCATACGCACCCACCAGTCCGGCCGCGGCGGAAAATATACCCGCAGCCGCCTGCCCGTAGAGCTTGTCTGGTTTGAGGAGCACGCGGACAAGGCGGAGGCGATGCGCCGCGAGTGGGCGGTGAAGCGGCTGACGCGGGCGCAGAAGCTCGCGCTCATCGCGGAAAGGAGTCACGAATGAAGATCGCACTGGGCTATATTTTGACCTTCGGCTGGGTCTTTCTCGTCCTCGGACTGACGCTCGTCCTGAAGCGGCGGACCGGCGCGGACGACGAGCTGACGCGCAAGATCGTCCACGTCGGCGTCGCCTTTGCGTGGGTGCCGATGTATTTCTGCTTCGGCGCGAGCTGGCACCTTGTCGTGCCGCCCGCGGTATTCATCGTGCTGAACACGGTGTCGTATCAGAAGAATCTGTTCGCCGCGATGGAGCGCACCGACGCGAGCAAAAAAAGCCTCGGCACCGTGTATTACGCCGTCAGCATGACGGTCATGGCGGCGTGGTGTCTGCTGATGCCGGAGTGTCTCGTGCCTTACGGGATGGGACTGTTCTGCATGGCGCTTGGCGACGGGCTCGCGCCCATCTTCGGTGCGATCGGAAAGGGCAATGTGCGTCTGCCCGGCGGTCGGAGTCTTTACGGAAGTCTCGGCGTGTTCATCATCTGCCTCGGCGTCGCCGCCGCGATGAGCGGGCTGTTCGGGCTGCAATTTCCCTTCTGGAAATGCCTCACCATCGCCGCTGCCGCGACGGTGCTGGAGTTTATCGGCTTCAAAGGGCTCGACAACCTGACGCTGCCGCTCGGCGTGTTTCTGCTGACTTTTTATTTTATGCTCTGAGGGGTAAAACTTTATGGACCTGCTCTGGAAAGCGCTGCTCTCTCTTGCGCTTGCCGCGGCGCTTGCAGGCTTTGCCGCGTGGAAGCGGGCGCTCACGCCGGGAGGGCTCGCCCTCGCGGGCGCGCTCGCGCTCTGCATCGGCTTCTGCGGCGGCGTGAGCGCCTTTGCCGTTTTAGCGGCGACGTTTTTCTGCACGGTCGCGGCGGGAAAGCTTTCCGGCGCCGCCGGCGCGGAGATCGGGCTGCGGCTGCACGAAAAAGCCGGCGCGCGCGACGCGGTGCAGATCGTCTGCAACGTGCTCGTCGGCGCGCTCTCCCTCGCGCTCGCGGCGCTGACAGGGCGCGAGGTGTTCATTTGGTGCTACGGCGGCGCGATGGCGTCCTCGCTTGCCGATTCCATGGCGAGCGAGCTCGGCGTTTTAAGCCGCACGTCCCCGCGCGATATCCTGACGCGCCGGCGCGTGACCCCCGGTCTCTCCGGCGGCGTCACGGCGCTGGGGCTCGGCGCGAGCGCCCTCGGCGCGGCGATCATCGGCGGGCTTTACGGCGCGCTGCGCGCCTCGCTGCCCCTTGCCCTCACCTGCACGGCGGCGGGCTTCCTCGCCGCCCTCGCCGACAGCATTCTCGGCTCCTGCGCGCAGGTAAAATACCGCTGCCCCGTCTGCGGCGCGCTGACCGAAAAGCCGATCCACTGCGGCGAGCCCGGCAAGCCGGAGCGCGGCGCGCGCTGGATGACGAACGACGCCGTGAACTTTCTCGGAAACCTCGCCGGAGCCGCGCTTGCCGCGGCGGGGTATGCGCTGTGGAGTTCGGCTTTATGAGAGGCGCTTCGCGCCCGCAGGCGTGAAACGCCTCTTTCAGCTCTGCCTGCAAAGCAGACGCAAAAAGCTCCCGCCCGTCTCGGGCGGGAGCTTTATCTTGTTTTCCATCACTCTCCGAACGTCCGCCGGAGAAATGTCACGATCTCCGCCCTTGTACATGTCCGCAGCGGCTCGAAACGGTTTTCTCCGCCGCCTTGGGCGACGCCGTTTTCCAGTCTGACGGTCCCGCCGGTTATCAGCACGGCATCAAAATCCGTGCGCTCGGTCTCCCGCTGAGCGCGAGCGCCGCGGCGAGGACAAGCAAAAGAATGCCCGGCTTTCGTTTCATAAGTCGTGATTCTCCCTGTCATCGCTTCCGCTGCGTTTTTCCCGCTCGCGCAGGCGCGTGCACAGGAGCGTCAGCGCAACGGCAAGCACGAAGGCGGCGACGCCCACGAGCACATAACCGCCCGCGCCCTCCGCAAGCAGCGCCGCGCCGGAAAAGCCCTGCACCGCGCCCGCGCCGCGCCCGGCAAAGCGCGCCAGCGCCGCCGTAAGTCCCAGCGCCAGCAGCGCCGTGAGCGCCGTGAGACGCCGCAGCCCCCGCCGTGCGCCCCGCCGCGCAGCCGCGCGATAAACGCGCCGCAGCCGCTCCGAGGTTTCCCGCATTTGCGTCCCCTCCTTCCCGTTTTTTTTGCGTTCTGTCCCTATAGGGGCGGCGGCAGGGGAAAACTACGCAGGGAAAAGCGAAAAAATGCAAGCGGCGAATGCCGCTTGCATTTTTTACCGCCGTCTTCTCCGAACTGCCGCGGCGACCGCCGTCGCCATCGGAACAAAGTAGGCGATAAGCTGCACCGCACCGCCGGCGGTGACAAGGAGGTTATAGATCGCGTGATAAATAATCGCCACGCAGAGCAGGCCGAACAGGCACGCCGCGCGGAGAGGGCGGCTCGTCCAGACCGGGCGCAGCGCGCTGCCGTAAACACCGCCGCAGACGACGTGCATCGCACCCGTGCCGAAGCCGCGGACGAGCAGATGGGTGATCTGCCCCGCGCCGTTCTGGGTGAGGTAGCAGACGTTTTCAAACGTCGCGAAGCTCACCGCGACGATAACGGCGGCAAGGCGAAAGCGCGCCGGCTCCGGCTCGAACACGGCAAGATAAAACAGCAGCGGCAGCAGCTTCAGCGTCTCCTCCACGACGGGAGCGATCTGTGTCGCGGCGTTTGCTGCGTCCGCGCCGCAGAGCTGGGCAAAAAAGGTGTTCAGATAAGCCGAAAGCAGGCACATCCCCATCCCGGCAAGACAAAACGCCACCGCCGCGCGGCCGCGCCGCCCCAAAAAGAGCAGCGCCACGGCGAGAGGCGCCGCCATGCAGACGAAAACATTCTCGATATACGTCATGCCTCCACCGCCCTTCCGAGCGCCGGGACGAACAGCGGCAGCGCCAGCGTCAGCAGCAGATCGAACCAGAAATACGGATTCGCCGGCGTATCGCCCAGCCAGAAGCAGGAGCTCGTCCAGAGCGCATATTCCAGCGCAGCGAAGACCAGCACCATCGCATAAAAGCCGCGCCGCCGCGGCGAACCGCAGCGCAGGGCGCGCACTGCGCGCATCGACGCCGCCATCGTCGTGCCGCACATCAGAACGTTGGTAAACACGTCGCCATAGGTGACGTAAAGCGCGAACTGGGGCAGATAGAACGCCGGGACAAGCCAGCATAGCGCCGTTTTTCCACGCTCCGGCGGGTCCGGCAGCGTCAGTGCGAGCGCAAGCAGAAACACGAAGCTCGCGGCCCACGCGAGATCCGCAACATAAAACACCTGCGGCGTCTCGCGCCGGAGCAGCAGATGCAGCGTCCAGTAGAGCGTGCCGAGCGCAAAGGTGCCGTAAAAGCAGCTCAGCAGGAACCACGGCTGCTGCCGGCTGCGGTAATAGCGCCGCAGGGCGAGCGCGAAGCCCGCCGCCGCGGAGATGAGCTGGAGCAGATAGTCCCAGAGCTCAATCATCGTCCCGGTCCTCCTCCCCGCGTCTGCGCAGACGCAGCGCCAGCACCGTCACGCTCACACCGAGAGCGAAGGCGAGCAGCCCCACCGCGGCATAGCCGAGGCTCGCGCCGCTGAACATGCTCGCTGTCGTCCCCTCCGCCGCCTCCGCGCCGGAAAAGCCCGCCGTCAGCCGCGGCAGCGCAAGCGCGAGTGCGGCGACAAGCATGAGGCAGAGCGCCGCCGAGAGCGCGACGGTGCGCCTGTTCCGCCGGGAGCGCGCCATTTCCCGCGCACGGCGGCGAACCGCGTCGCAGCGCGCCTCAGTTGTCCGCATAGCAGAAGCCCCCCTCCTCCAGCCGCCTGCGCAGCGCCTTTTTCCCGCGGTAGACAAGGTCCGCGACCTGCCGCTCGCGCTTTCCCATCACGCGCGCCGCCTCCGCGTGGCTGAGTCCCTCGAAATAGACGAGGAAGAGCGCCTCGCGATAATCGCCGTGAAGCTCCGCCATCGCTGCATGCAGCGCCTCGGCGCGCTCGGCAAGCTCGGCGGTCTCCTGGACCATTTCGCGCGCCTCCGGCTCCGCCGTCAGCTCCTCGAGGGAAAAGCACAGCGCCGACCTCCGCTTTGTCAGCGTGCGGAAGGCCATGCGCCGCGCCGCCTTGTAGAGATAAGCACGGAAGCCGCCGTCCCGGATGTGCGGCTTTTTCGCGACGAGATAGGCGAACGCCTCGATCATCACGTCCTCCGCCTCGTGGATATCGCGGAGATAGCCGTCCAGATAAAGCGTCAGCCGGTCTCCATGCCGCTCCATCAGCGCCTCCAGCCCTCCGTCGTCGCCGTCCAGATAGCGGCGGTATAAAAGCTCGTCCGGTATCAAGATCCCGCCGCCCCCTTTTTCTGCGTTCTCTCCGCCATTATAAGCGATACTGCCGGGACTTTCAAGCAAAAAAGCCCCCGCCGGTCAGGCGGGAGCTTCGTGCGCTTTCGCAGGGGCGGGTCTTATTCGGCTTCAGCCCGCGAGCCAGCCGCCGTCAACGAGGAGGGTCTCGCCGCTGACGAAGGCGGCGTCGTCGCTTGCGAGGAAGAGCACCGCGGCGGCAACGTTGTCCGGCTTGCCCGGTGCGGCGGGCAGGGTCGCCATCGTCCGCTTGGCGCGCGCATAGCCCGCCTCGTGGGGCACGCCCATGCTCTTGCTGATCTCCGTCGCGACATAGCCCGGCGCAACGGCGTTGCAGCGAATGCCGTCCGGCTGATACATAAACGCCGTATTCTTCGTCAGCGAAACGATCGCCGCCTTGCTCGCGCAGTAAGCCGCGCCCGCGACGGAGCGGAAGCCGCTGACGGACGCGGTGTTCACGATCACGCCGCCCCCGCCCTGCGCCTTGAAGGTGTTGACCGCCTTGCGCAGCGCATAGATGGGTCCGTAGACATTGATGTTGAAAACGCGCTCTAACTGCTCGTTCGTGAGGTCCCCGACGGGACTCATATCGTCGGCGACGCCGGCGTTGTTGACGAGGATGTCGAGCCTGCCGAACTTTTCCACGGCGAAGTCGATCATGCCCTCGTTCGTCTCCTGCTTCGTCACGTCGCCGGGGTAAACGGCGAGCTCGCCCGGCTGACCGGCGAGGGACGCCGCGAGCTCCTCCAGCCGCTCGACGCGGCGCGCAACGGCGACGACCTTTGCGCCCTCGCGCACGAAGGTCTCGCAGATCGCCTTGCCGAGCCCGGAGCTCGCACCCGTCACGACCGCAACCTTATTTTCCAGTTTCATATCAAATCAATCTCCTTTCTTGTTTTAACCTTTAACCGGCGCACCAGCCGCCGTCGAGCAGCAGCACGTCGCCGTTTACATAGCTCGCGCTGTCGCTCGCAAGAAACAGCGCAGCCTCGGCGATCTGCTCCGCCGTTCCCATCGGCGGCATCGTCGCCATCGCCTTCTGCACGCGGCCGTAGCCCGCCATGTTCGGCATGCCCATCGAGCTGCTGATCTCCGTGGCGATGCCGCCCGGCGCGATGGCATTGCAGCGGATACCGTCCGGCTGATACATAAACGCCGTATTCTTCGTCAGCGAGATGACCGCCGCCTTACTCGCGCAGTAGACCGCGCCCGCTACGGTGCGCAGCCCGCCGACGGAGGCGATGTTCACGATCGCGCCGCCCGCGCCCTGCGCCTTGAAGGTGTTGACCGCCTTGCGCAGCGCGTAGAGCGGACCGTAGACGTTGACGGAGAACACCTGCTCGATCTTCTCGTCCGTCACGTCGCCGACCGGACTCATGTCGTCCATCACGCCGGCGTTGTTGATGAGGATGTCGAGCCGCCCGAACTTTTCCACGGCGAAGTCGATCATGCCCTCGTTCGTCTCTTTCTTTGAAATGTCGCCGGGGTAAACGGCGAGCTCGCCCGGCTCGCCGGTGAGGGACGCCGCGAGCGCCTCCAGACGCTCCGCGCGCCGCGCGACCGCCACGACGAGCGCGCCCTCGCGCACGAACAGCTCGCAGATCGCCTTGCCCATACCGGAGCTCGCGCCCGTCACGACCGCAACTTTATTTTCCAGTTTTCCCATTTTTAATTCCTCCTTGTCAGCTTTGTTTTTCACTATCAGAATAACGCGCCGCATGCCGCCATGTCAATGATAGATAAAATAACGATCTGAACGTTATTTTAACAACCATTGACGCGGGCGCTTTTCTGGTGTAAAGTAACATAGAATTCGGATCGGAAAGAGGAACGCGCAATGACCCACAATCCCTATAAGACCCGCGCCGGCGGCGCGACCGTCACGGTGTTCGTGCCCTACGACTGCAACAACAACTGCCCCTTCTGCATCAACAAGCCCGAATACGCGGACTGCACCGGCTTCAGCGCCGAGCGCATCTGCGAAAGCATCCGCGCGATGGACGCGCTCACCCCGCGCTGCGACTTTGTCTTCACCGGCGGCGAGCCCCTCGCCGACCTCGACGCACTGGACAAAATGCTCGCCTGCGTGCCGGGGACGCACCGCGTTTTTATCAATACGACCCTGCCCGTGAGCCGCCGCTATTCCGAGGACGAGCTCGCCGCATTTCTGAACAGCCACAAGGACAAGCTGACCTGCATCAACGTCTCGCGCCACCTCTACCCCTTCGTTGAAGAGCGCAACGACAGCATCTTTACCCGGCTGGAGGTCCCGGCGCGCGTCAACTGCGTGCTCTTCGGCGACCACAGCCCGGCGCGGCTGCGCCCGTTTCTGGACCGCTTCGCCGCCGTGAACGTGCCCATCCAGTTCCGCTCCGACTACACGAAGACCACGCCGGAGAATCTCTATGACGAGACGGACGACACCATCCTGCGCGACCTGCGCACGATCCTGACGCCGACGGCGCTCTGGGGCTGCCGCATCCGCTGCAACTATGAGTTTTCCGACGGCGGACACACCGTGTCCTACCACAAGACCCTCCCCTACTCCACCGTCACGGAGACCGACGCCGAGGGCAGAACTTGGGACATTCTCTACGACATCCTCATCAAGCAAACCGGCGAGCTCCACTCCGACTGGACCGGCGTGAAGATGGACGTGGAGAAATACCGCCGCGTCACCTTTGAGCCCTATGACCTGCGGGTGCTGGAGGGCACCGTGGACTTTTGATAATACACCGGCAAGGCCCGGACGGCGAACCGTCCGGGCCTTGATTTTTGATAAGCCAGGCCCCGGGACGCGTCAGCGTCCCGGGGCCTGATTGTTACCTT
>OLWU01000288.1_pt1 | contig 12930 bp, 12 predicted proteins | sample 1673351 | NCBI WGS metagenome assembly OLWU01 (sample SAMEA103958109, study PRJEB25191) | human gut metagenome | biome: human-associated habitat [ENVO:00009003]; feature: intestine environment [ENVO:2100002]; material: feces | place: Germany | collected 2013/2015
TGCGGGTGGAGGCGTCATAGCACAGCTCCGCCCCGGAAGCGGCGGCGGAGCCCGCCCCGGACTCCACGGCGGCAGCGGCCGAGCCCGTCCCGAAGGCGCCCCCGGCCAGGCGCGAGCGCCGCTCGAAAGCCGCGCCCCCGGAGAAAAAGCCGGCGCGCAGGAGCGGAGCGCGCCAGGCCGCGCCGGAGGGCGAGAAGGCAGCCGACGTCCCGCCGCCGGAGGCGACCGCCCCGTTGAAGGAGAGCGCGGCAAAGGCCAAGCGGCGGAAGAAGGCCGCGCCGGGCCCCAAGTCGCCCGAAGCCGAACAGGGCGGGGCGGGGGAGAGCGCTGTCCAGGCGGAGCCTTCCGCAGAAGCGGCGCGGGAACGCGCGCCGCGGCCGGAAGCCGCCGAAGCGCCCGCCATGCCCGCCGAAGCGCCTGCCATCGTCGCCGAAGATCCCGCCGCCGGCGAAACGCCTTCCGGGGCCGCGGAACTCCCCGCCGCGTCGGAAAGCGCTCCCTCACTGCCGCCCACGTCGGAAGCGCCGGCGCTGCCCGCCGCGGCGGCGGAGACGGACCGCTTCGGCGAGCCGGAGACGGTTGCGCTCGCCATCGGCGGCGACGCGATCAAAACCGGCGGGGGCTTTTTGAAAAACATCGTCTGGCTGACGCCGGACGACCTCGACGCCGTCGCCGCCGCGCCGAGCGGGGAGAGCACCTACCGCCTCGGTCTTGGGGACAGCTTCTCCGAGCTGCTGACCTATTCCACCTTTGAAAACCACGGCGTCCCGGTCTACGGCTGGCGGCGCGTCTATGGGCTGGACTTGAAGCTTCTCGCGGAGGCGCTCGGCGTAGACACCGCGCAGAGCCTGAGCGTCACCGCCCTCTCGTCCGACGGCATGAGCAAGACACTGCCGGACGCCTTCGGGGCGGACACGGCGCGCTACAGCTTCGATCCCGCGGGGGAGAAAATTTCGGAAATAAACCCCGTCCTCGCGCTTTTTGAAACGAGCGCGGAGACCGAGGAGCAGAGCGCGGGCGTTTACCCCGCCGCGCCGGTCCTCGGCGCGGAGAGCGCCGACCGCGTCGCGCCCGTCTTCGGCTTCGGGCAGACGGAGCCGACGGAGATCACCGCCTGCTTCTGGGTCAAGGACGTCGTGAGAGTGCGCCTCGGCGCAGAGTCCGTCGCCCTGACGGTCACGGCGGGCGGCAAGACCGTGACGAGCCCGCTGAGCGCCATCGTGCGCCTCGGCGCGTGGGACGCGCGCTTCGGCTCGGTCCGCGCCCTCGGCGCGCCGGTGACGGAGCTGCTCGCCGCGCTCGGCGTCTCCGTTCCGGAGGGCAAGGCGCTGCGTGCGCAGTCCGCAGGCGGCGCGGAGGCGGTCCTGACCGAGCTTTCCGGCGCTTTCGCCGCGTGGCAGGCGACGGACGGCGGCAGCGGCGTCAAAAACGCGACCGCGCTGCGCCTTTACTGGGACGGCGGCGAGCTCGCCGACCTCGTGAGCCTGACGGTCTGCGACGCGCCGGAGGAGCCGGCGCCGGTCTTCACCGATATGGCGGGCCATGACTGGGCTGTCGAGGCGGCGGAGGAGCTCTATGCCTGCGGCGTTGTCCGCGGGGACGGAACGGGGCGATTCCTGCCCGGCAATGCGCTCCGCCGCGGCGAGCTTGCGCTGATGCTTTCCCGTGCCTTCGGAGCGGAGGCGGCGGAGGCAGACCCCAACGCCCCCATCACGCGGCAGGAGGCGCTGACGCTGCTCCACCGCGCGCTGACCGCCGGCGGCAAGGAGCTGACCGGACGCGATAAGCTGGACGGTTTTGCCGACGCCGGGTCCGTTGCCGACTGGGCTGCCGACGCGATCGCGGCGCTCGCCGCCGCCGGCGTCGTCCGCGGGGACGGGACGAATCTGAACCCCACCGCGCCCATCACGCGCGCGGAGATGGCGGTTGCGCTCTGGCGCGCCGTGAAAGCTGTGAGATCTGTGTGAAACACACACTCAAATAGAAAACTACACAAAGGAGAAAAAGCACACACATGAAAGCAAGCAAACGCATTCTGGGTATGGTCCTTGCGCTGGCGCTGGTGTTCAGCCTGAGCGTCGCCGCCTTCGCGAAGACCAGCTCCGCCGGGATCACCGCCCCCGGAGATGATTTCATCGCCTTTTCCATCGAAGCCGGCACCCGCACGGTCAACTTCACCTGGAAAGAGCTGAAGGGCGAGGGCAAATATAAGCCCTTCACCGCCACCTATGCCGCCAAGGTCAACGGCGAGCTCACCACCGAGGACTGGACCGGCGTCCGACTCGCCGACCTGCTCACCGCGGCGGAGACGAAGCTCGGCGTCAAGTTCGCCGACGATTACCGTCTCAGCGCCATTGCGGCGGACGGCTATGTCAGCACCTTCACTGTCGGCGACGTCCGCGACGCGGCGAATAACTACATGGTCGCCGCCGAGGCGGTCAGCAACACCGACGGCGAGACCGTCTACCCGAACAGCTACGCCCGCATCATGCGCGGCGACGCGGACAGCATGCCGAACCAGTCCAACATCCGCTGCATCACCGGCATCACCGTCACCGACGCCGCCGGCGCCGCGATCGCGGCGCCGTCCAAGGCGGAGGGCGGCGATGTGGCCAACGCCGTGTTCTACATCGCGGTCAAGGAGACCGCCGAGAGCGCGTACAAGTTCTATTACTATACCCGCGCAGAGCTCGAAGCCTATGACAACATCTATGCCTTCGATTACACCGACCACAGCGTCGACAAGGTCGTCTACGGCCGCGGCGCGGCGGTGAAGAACCTGCTCGCCGACCTTGAGGGCGTCACCGTTACCGACACCATGATCATCCAGTACGCCGAGTCCGACGGCTACCATGCCGACGCCAAGACCCCGATCGAGGACTCCGCCTACAAGGATCAGGTCGCATGGCTCTCCGCATCCCACGTCACCGCCGGCGGCGAGACCGCCGCTGCGGTCGAGACCGTCGTCTGCTACGACAGCTGGACCGTTTACGATAACCAGACCGAGAATAACGTCAACTCCACCGCGTGGGAGGACGCCGACGTCGGCAGCGGCTATCTCCGCGCTTACCGTCAGCGTGACGACGCCAACTCCGCCGTCATCAAGACCCTGATGGGCATCGTCGTCAGCGCAACCGGCGACGTGTTCACCGGCAAGGACGGCTATACCCTGAAGGCGCAGTCCGTCAAGGGCGACACCATGCAGATCGTTGAGCCCAGCACCGGCAAGGCTTACACCAGCCAGAAGATCACCGGTCTCGTGCCCGGCATGCAGTTCGGCGTGAAGGCTCCCGTTATCGCGAACGCGGCTGTCTCCGGCGACGGCGTTCAGGTCATCACCGCCGGCGAGGGCAGCGCCGCCGAGGTCGTCTTCACCTATGCCGAGAACGACTATCTCGCCGTGAACGGCACGGTTTACACCCTCTCTGCCTTCCAGGCACTGGAGACCGCGGTCCAGACCCCAAGCAAGGAAGAGGTTGAGGCGCACGGCGCGCCCTACGGCTACTATGACGCGATGTACTACCGCTATAACGGCGTGTGGCTGCGCGACCTCGTGAGCGGCGACGTTACCGTCACCGCCGCCGACGGCAGCAAGCTCGAGATCCCCGCCGCCGACGTCGGCAAGTATTTCGTCGCTTACGGCAATACCCAGTCCAAGTCCGACACCAACGTCAGCGAGGGCAAGCGCTTCACCTTCACCTATGACCAGCCGAAGCTGCTGATCCCCGGCGAGGGCACCCTCGTGGGCGAGGCGGAGGCCAAGACCGAGGGCAACAAGATGGTCACGGTTGCGCTGAGCGGCGTCACCGGAATCAGCTCTCTCCCGTTCACGGACGTCAGAGCCAACGACTGGTTCACCGGCTATGTTTTCCGCCTGTATGAAAAGGGCGTCGTCTCCGGCATGACCGCGACGACCTATGAGCCGAACGGCACCCTCACTTGGGGTCAGGCGCTGAAGCTCCTGCTCGTCGGCACCGGCAAGATGGAAGTTGCTCCTGCCGTGGACGCCGACTGGGCGAAGCCCTACGGCGAGAAGGCAGCCGAGCTCGGCATCGTGCCCGAGACTTACGACCTGAACGGTCAGATCAGCCGTCTGGAGTTCTGCACCGCCGCCGCGAAGCTGCTGGAGCTGAGCGGCGAGACCGCTGCGGAGTTCCCCGACTGCACGGACGGCTATGTTGGTGCGCTCGTCGCAAAGGGCGTCATCTCCGGCTTTGAGGACGGCACCTTCCGCCCGGACGAGACCCTGAACCGCGCCCAGATCGCCCGCATCATCGACTCCGTTCTGAGCCTCGGATAATTTATTTCGCAGCAAATTCTCTGCAAGACAACGCCGAAGGGGGGAAAATACCCCTTCGGCGCGTCCTGCGTTTTTTGACGGAGCGGAGAGGAGCGCGGAGGTGTGTGCCCGCGCCCTTCTCCCGTCTGCCGAAACCTGACAGAAAAAGAGGAAAATACCGATGAAACGACTTATCTTTGCCCTGCTTGCACTCGTCATGGCGCTCGCGCTCTGCGCCTGCGGCGCCGCCCCTGCGGAGCCTACCGCCAGCCCTGCCCCGGCGGAGACGCCCCAGCCCGCCATCGCGACCGCGGGACCGGAGGGGACCTTTGTACCCGCCCCGGAGACGACGCCGACGCCGACGGCGGAACCGATGCCGGAACTCACGCCCGCGCCGACCCCGGAGGCGACGGAGACCCCGGCGGAGACCGCGCCGCCCGTCGCCGTCGTCATCACGACCCCCGCGCCGAGTCAGGCGCCGGAGCCCACCCCGGAGCCCACCCCGGAGCCCACCCCGGAGCCCACCCCCGCAGCGGAGCCTTACTCCGTTCAAACGGCGGACACGGTGCTGACCGTCCGCGGCGACGCGCTCGCGCGCGAGTGGTACTTCACGCTCGCGGAGCTTCAGAGCGCCGGCGGCTATACCGCGGCGGACTATTTCTCCCGCGGCAAGGACCCGCAGGAGGCGACGAACAGCTTCGAGGGCATCGACCTGCAATATCTGCTGGAGACGGTCATCGGCGTTTCAGACTATAAAAAGATCACCGTCCGCGCGAGCGACGGCTACGCTTACGGCTGCTCGCGCGGCAGCGTCAACATGACGTATATCAACGAGCAGGTCGAGGGCAGCGCGCTTAAGATGATCCTCGCATGGAGCGAGGACGGAGCGCCCATCACGCTCCGGCTCGTCATGGGCCAGATGGCGGCGGGCGAATTTAACCGCACGAACTTTGTCCGCTCCGTCACGGAGATCGAGGCCAAGGCGGGATGAAGCGGCTGCTGCAAAAATTCACGGTCCGCGATCTCGTGCTCATCGCGGCGATGGCGGCGCTCGGCATTGCGATCAAGCCGGTCGTCGTGCCGCTGGCGCATCTTGTGAGCACGCCGCTGATGATCCCCGGCGGCGCGCTCGCCGGCGGGCTTTACATGATGTGGATCGTCGTCGCCTTCGGGCTCACGGGCAAGCACGGAACGGCGCTGCTCGTCGGGCTCGTGCAGGCAATCCTGGTGATGATTACGGGCGTCTCCGGCTCCCACGGGGCGATGAGCCTTTTGAGCTACACCCTGCCGGGGCTGCTCGTGGACCTCGTGTTCCTCCTGCTGCGCCGCGGCATCGACTCGCTTCCCCTCGCGCTGCTCGCGGGGCTGCTCGCGAATCTCGCGGGAACGGTCTGCGTCAATATCGTCTTCTTTGCGCTGCCGCTCATTCCGCTGCTGCTGAGCCTCTGCGTGGCGGCATTTTCCGGCGGACTCGGCGGCGTGCTGAGCTGGCTGCTGCTGACCGCGCTGCGCCGCTTCGGCGTGGGGAAACGGCGGGCAAAATGAAAAAACACCTCGCCCTCGCCCTGCTCGCCGCGCTGCTGCTCGGCGGCTGCGGCAAGACTGAGACCTTCTCCTTCCCGGTGATCGAAAACGACGCCGTGACACAGACGGAGGTCCCCGAAGGCACGACCCTTCCGGGGCGCTCGCTCGTCTACACCGCGGCGGGGGACGTTTTTTACGCGGAGGATTACGCCGTCGCGGAACCGCTGACCGGCGTCATCTCCGACCCGCCCGCGAGAAGCGTTATGGATGCCGCCGTGCTCGCGCGCGAGGCGATGGACGCCGGGGAGCGCGTGTTGCTCATCTATATCGACGGTCTCGGTTACGAGCGCTTCCGCGACGCCGCAGCCGCCGGCGAGGCGCCGAATCTCGCGGCGCTGACGATAGAAAAATGCGCGAGCGTTTACCCGACCATCACGCCCGTGAACTATGCGGCGATGGTCAGCGGTCTGCCGCCCGCGGAAAACGGCGTGGACCGCCGCGGCATCCACGCGCTCACCTGCGAAACGATCTTCTCCGACGCCGCGGCGCGCTCTCTTGTCGCCTTCGCCGCCGAGGGCGACAGCCAGATCCTGGCGCTGCCCGGCGCAGAGCTGGAGCTCTGCCCGGACCTAAACGGCGACGGCACCGGCGACGACGAGATATTCGAGACCGCCATGGCGCATCTGGACGCCGATCTGCTCTTTGTCCATTTCCACAGCGTGGACGACGCATCCCACGAAAACGGACCGTGGTCCGACGCGGCGAAGGCGGCGCTGACGCAGGCGGACGCGTGGTGCGGCGCGCTGCTCAGCGCGTGGGACGGTGCGGTGGTCATCGCCGCCGACCACGGTCAGCATGAGCAGGACGGCACCGGCGACGCCGCTTACGCCGACCGCCGCGGCACCCACGGCGACTTTGCCCCCAGCGACATTTTCACCCCGTTTCTGACCCGATAAAGGAGGTTTTCTAAAGCGATGAAAAGACTGCTTTCCCTGCTCCTCGCGCTCTCGCTCCTGCTCGCCTGCGGCGGCTATGCCGTGGCAGCGGGACACACGGAGGAAAAATATCTGACCGACACGCTGACCCTCGCCGGCAGCGGCTTCGACGGCGTGCGCACGCTCACGGTCGCCGTTGTCGAGGCGCTGGCGGACACGGAGCTCGGCTACGAAAACGATTACAGCTTAATGACGAGCGGCAGCGTGTTTTCCACCCACCGCTTCCGCGGCGTGAAGCTCGTCGAGCTGCTGCTGCACGAGGGGATGGACCCCGATCTGCCGGACGCCACGCCCGTGAAGCTCATCGCGAAGGACGGCTACACCATCGCGCTGACGCTCGGCGAGCTGCGCAGCGATAAGCGCGGACGCTACACGGAAAAGGGCGGCGCGCTGGAGGAGAGCGGTCTGCCCGCGCTCGTGGCGTTTTCCTCGGACGGCGAGATGCTCGTCGGACCGACGGGGCGCGAGAGCGTCTATAAAAAATTCACCGCCGCGGAGGGCTATGACGAGTCCGCGGACAACGTCGGCGGTCCGCTGCGCCTTGTGCTGGGGCAGTCGGACGCCTATGAGTTCAACGCGCCGATGTGCGCCAAGTGGCTCTCCGCCGTCGTCGTCGGCGACGCGGACGGCTATGTTTACACCCGCGAGACGGACGCCGTCGCCCCCGCCGAGCGCGAGCCGGACCAAACCGGCGACTGGACCCATCGGGGCGCGCAGAGCGAATTCCGTCTGAAAATTCACGGCAGCGAGGCGAAGGAGACGGTCAGCCTCTCCCTCGCGGAGCTTGAGGCAATGGCGGAGGGCACGGTGCGGCAGTATTTCGCCGCCTCCGCCGGACGCAATGCCTACGAGGGCGTGACGCTGCGCTATCTCGTGCAGCAGTATCTCGCCGACGGACTCGCCGCGCCGACGCGCGTCACCGTCAAGAGCCCGGACGGCTATACCAAGCAGGTGGACCTCAGCCAGCTCGCTGACGGCATCGGGAGCTTATATCAGCCGGGCGAGACGCGCGACATCCTGCTCGCGTGGGCAATCGACGGCGCGGCGCTCGTCCCCGGCACGGAGGGCGAGGGCTATAACGGCACGAACGGCTACGGTCCGCTGCGCCTTGTGGTGGAAAACACGATCTCCATGTGGGTCAAGTCCGTCGACGAGATCATTCTCGGCGAGGACGAGACCCCGGTGTTTGCCGATCTCGACGGCACGGAGCCTTATTACGCCGCGGCGAAGGGGCTCGCGGACGCCGGGCTGCTCTACGGCGACGGCGACGGCAACTTTATGCCGGACGGCACGCTGACGCGCGCCCAGCTGACGGCGCTGCTCCACCGCGCGTCCGGCAGCCCCGCCGCGGGCAAGGCGGCGGGCTTTGCCGACGTTTCCGGCGCCGCGTGGTACGCCAGCGCGGTCGACTGGGCGGCGGAGACGGGCGTCATCCTCGGCTACCCGGACGGACGCTTCGACCCGAACGGCGCGGTCACGCGCGAGCAGCTCGCCGCGATTTTGTACCGCTACGCCGCCCAGCAGGGGCTGGATGCCGTGACGCTGGAGGACAACCTCCGCGTCTTCCCGGACGCGGACGCGATCGCCGATTACGCGATCTCGGCGCTGAACTGGTGCGTCGGCGGCGGGCTGCTCGCCGCACGCACGGACGGCGCGCTCTGTCCCGGCGAGCCCGCGACCCGCGCGGAGGCGGCTGCGGCGCTCTGGGGTTATCTGAACCGATAAAAAACGCAGGGGAGCTTTGGAACGATGAACAAGAAAAAGAGAAACATCCTCATTGCGGCGCTGGTGCTCGTCGTGCTCGCCGCGGCGATCGCGGTGCTCGCGGTCTTAAACCGCCCCGGCGAGCTGCCGGATAGCGGCTCCGTCGCCATACGTCGGGGGGACGAGGTCCTGCGGACCTATACGACCGCAGAGCTGAAGACCCTCCCCGCCGTGGAGGTGGAAAAGGAGCTCGTCTCCTCCAGCTTTGCAAACGACGCGGGGCTCTTCCGCGGCGTCGCGCTGCGCGCGCTGCTTGCCGACGCAGGCGTGGACGTCGGGGCGCTGACGCAGATCGTCGTGCGTTCCGAGGACGGCTTCGTCGCCGCTTACCCGGCGGACGAGGTCGCGGAGAGCGACGGTATCTTCCTCGCCTATTCTAAAGACGGTGAGCCCCTCGGCGACCGCGAGAGCGGCGGCAGCGGTCCGCTGCGCATCGTCGTCACGGAGGACGAATTCGGAAACCGCTGCGCCAAATATGTCAGCGAGATCGAGGTAAAATGAGTATTTTAACGGTCGAGGACCTGCGCTTTTCCTACGACGGGGAGCGGCAGATCCTAAACGGCGTTTCGTTCACGGCGGAGGCGGGCGAGGCGCTCGTGCTTGCAGGCTGGAGCGGCTGTGGCAAGAGCACGCTCTGCCGCTGCCTCTGCGGCGTCATCCCGCAGAGCGTGGAGGGCGTGTTCTCCGGAAGCGTCACGGCGGACGGCTGCGCGGTCTCCGCCGCGCCGCTCAGCGAGAGCGCGCAGCATATCGGCATGGTGTTCCAGAATCCGGACGATATGCTCGTCTGCTCCACGGTGGAGGACGAGCTCGCCTTCGGGCTCGAAAATCTCTGCGTCCCCCCGGCGGAGATCCGCGCGCGGGTGGATGAGTATCTCGCACGCTTTTCGCTGGGCGGACTCGCCCTGCGCGACCCGGCGACGCTCTCCGGCGGGCAGAAAAAGCTTGTCAGCATCGCCGCGGCGCTCATCATGGGACCGAAAATTCTGATTTTGGACGAGCCCATGACCGGGCTGGACGCGCCGAGCCGGGACTTGGTCCGCACCGCGGTGACGGAACTGCTGCAAGGCGGCTGCACCGTCGTTGCCGTGGAGCACGATCTCGCGATGGCGGGCTATGCCCGGCGCATTCTCTATCTGCGGGAGGGACGACTTTATGATCAGCCTTGAGCATGTTTCGTTCCGCTACCCCAAGACGCGGCGGGACATTCTGACGGACCTCTCCTGCGCCTTCGCCCCCGGCGAGCGCGTCGCCGTCACGGGTCCGAACGGCTGCGGAAAAACAACGCTCGTGCGCCTTCTGACCGGCATTCTGCGCCCCACGGCGGGCAAAGTTCTGCTCGACGGCACGGATGCGGCGTCGCTGGAGCTCTGGGGCATCGGGCGCATCATCGGCTGCGTGTTTCAGGACCCGGCGCGCCAGCTTTTCTGCGCCACGGTGCGCGAGGAGATCGAATACGGGCTGCGCAATCTCGCCCTGTCGGAGGAGGAGATCGCGGCGCGCACGGCGCGCTATCTCGCATTTTTCCGGCTGAAGCATCTGGAGGGCGCGTTTCCAGGAACGCTCAGCCAGGGCGAAAAGCAGCGCGTGCTGCTCGCCGCCGTGCTCGCGATGGGGACGCGCTATGTCCTGCTCGACGAGCCGACCGCGAGCTTAGATATGCGCGCGCGGGAGGAGCTCGGCGGGCTGCTGACGGAGGTAGCCGCCGCGGGCAGCGGCGTCATCTTCGTCAGCCACGAGCGGGCGTTCATCGAAAAATACGCCGACAGAGAGCAGGTGCTGGGATGAAGCTGGAAACGCTCGATCCGCGGGTGAAGCTCGCGATGCTGCTCGCGCTCTCCACGGCGTCCGTCGCGTCGATGAACTTGGCGCTGCTCGCGCTGCTGCTGGCGTTCACGGCGCTGATATTGCTGCTCGGCGGGGTGCATCTCGGCCGCGCGCTCTGGCGCGTGCGCGGCGCGCTCGGCATGCTCGCAATGCTCTTTTTGCTGCAATGCATCTTCAACCGCAGCGGCGAGCCTCTGCTGCGCCTCGGCGCCTTTACGCTCGTGACGACCGGGGGCGTCTCCGCCGCCGCGGCGGTGGCGCTGCGCCTGCTCATCGTGCTGCTCAGTGCGCTCATCATTTTGACGGGACAGCGGCGGGATTACCTGCTCGCGCTGCTTCAGCTTGGGCTGCCTTATGAAATCTGCTTTATGGTCCTCGCGGGGCTTCATTTTCTGCCGCTGCTGCGCGAGGAGTCGCGCGACGTGATGTACGCCGTGCAGATGCGCGGCACGCGCGTGCAGGGCACGAGCCTTAAAAACCGCCTCGGCGTTTATCTGCGCGTCGCGGTGCCGATCGTGGCGGGCGCGATCCGCCGCAGCGAGCAGATGTCCGTTGCGATGGAGACCCGCGCGTTCCGCTCGCGCCCGAAGCGCACGAGCATGCGCCGCCTGCGCATGCGCCGGAGCGACTGGGCGGTGCTCGCCGTCTTCTGTGCCGCGCTCGCGGCGATCATTCTGGGGGTGAAACTGTGTCCGTTCCTGTGATCTGCTTTCCCGGCGGTATTCCCGCCGGGCTCGTGTCCGCGCTGCAAGGACGCGGCGTGGAGCCGGCGCTGCCGCAGGGCGGCAGAGTCGGGGCGGGGGATATGCTGCTCCTGCCCGGCGAGGTGCCCGGTGCGCTCTGCATTTCCGAGCCGGGCGAGCCGGAGGCGCTCGCGGAGCGGCTCATCGCAGACTGCGCCGCGGCGGACCCCTGCTGGCTGCCTTACGCGCGCTTAAAGCGAGGGGAAAAGCCGCAGCGCGGCGGCGTCACGCTCGCGCTCGACGGCGCCGCCGTGCCGCTGCTGCCCTTCGTGCAGGATATGCTGCGCGGCGCGGTTCTCGGCATGGTCGGCACGCTGAAGGACACCGGGCTCGCGGCGGCGGAGACGCTGACGCTTGAGCTCCGGCTCAGAGAGGGGAGGAGCGAATGAACGGAGAGAAATTTCTGATTCTGGACGGCGGCTTCGGCACCATGCTGCTCGCGCGCGGACTGCCCGCGGGGGAGAGCCCGGAGCGCTGGAATCAAGAAAACCCGGAGGCGGTCGCCGCCGTCCACCGGGATTATGCCGCCGCGGGCAGCCGCGTTGTCTATGCCAACACCTTCGGCGCTGCGGCAAGGTGTCTGCGCGGGGAGGACATCGAGGACCTCGTCGCCGCCGGCGTCCGCGCCGCGAGAGCGGGTGCGGGGGAGGGGGTGCGCGTCGCGGTCGACCTCGGTCCGCTCGGCGCGCTGCTCGCCCCGCTCGGCAGCGTCGGCTTTGAGGAAGCTTACGCCGCCTTCCGCGCCGTCGCCGCCGCCGGGGAGCGCGCGGGCGCGGACCTCGCCGTCGCGGAGACGATGAGCGACCTGCTGGAGCTGAAGGCGGCGCTGCTCGCCGTAAAGGAGAACACGCGCCTGCCCGTCTGGGCGACGATGACCTTCGAGCGCGGCGGGCGGAGCTTTACCGGCTGCTCCGTCACCGCCTTCACGCTGACGGCGGACGCCCTCGGCGCGCAGGCGCTGGGTTTCAATTGCTCGCTCGGTCCGGCGGAGCTGCTGCCGCTCGCGCGCGAGGCGGCGGCGTGGACGGATAAGCCGCTCATTTTAAAGCCGAACGCCGGGCTGCCCGACCCCGTGACCGGGCGCTACCCGCTCGCGCCGGCGGAGTTCGCCGCCGCAATGCGCCTCGCCGCCGCGCAGGGCGTGACCGTTCTCGGCGGCTGCTGCGGAACGACGCCGGACTATATCGCGGCGCTCGCCGCCGCGCTGCGCGATGCGCCGGAGCCGAAGCGCCCCGCGCGGGCGCACCGTGGGCTCTGCTCCGACCGCGCCGTGCTGCATCTTTGCCCCGGCGAGACCGTCCAAGCCTCCGCCGGGGAAGAGCCCCCGGACTGGACCGATCCCGACGAGGTTCAGGACTGGGCGGTGGAGCTTGAGGACGACGGTGCGGAGCTGATCTTCATCGATGTGGGGGACACAGATGGCGATTTGGAGAAAATTCTTCCTGAAGTGGTGACTGCGGCGCAGTCTGCCGCCTCCACGCCCCTGCTGCTCCGCTGCGGAAACGCCTCCGCCCTTGCCGCCGCGCTCCGCCGCGTCCGCGGGCGCTGCGCCGCGGTGCTGACGGACCCGTCGCTCCGCGCGGTCTGCAAGGCAAACGGCGCCGCCGTCGTCCTGCCCGGCGAGCTGCCCGGCGCCCTCGGCTTCGTCGAAGCAGACAGCGCGCGCTTCTCTATCTTCGACGCATAAAGACAAAGAAAAACGGCTCCGGGAGACCCAAAACGTGGTCTCCCGGAGCCGTTTTCCGCTTATGAAAGCCTTTTGAAAGTAAAATAAACGGCACCGGGAGAATTTTTCTGT
>OLWU01000295.1_pt1 | contig 12860 bp, 12 predicted proteins | sample 1673351 | NCBI WGS metagenome assembly OLWU01 (sample SAMEA103958109, study PRJEB25191) | human gut metagenome | biome: human-associated habitat [ENVO:00009003]; feature: intestine environment [ENVO:2100002]; material: feces | place: Germany | collected 2013/2015
TCGTTGCTGCTCTTATACTTGGGATCGTCCGCCGCCTTGACCAGCGCCTGGAAGAAATCGTTGAACACCTTCTTATCGCTGAAATCGTGATAATACAGCACGTGGCTGGTGTCATAGGGCACACCGGCGAAAATGCGGTACGTCAGCTGCCGCCCCGGCTGATAGATGTAGATGACCGCCTCATCGTCGAACTTCAGCGTCTCGGCATAGCTCTGCAAGCCGCCGAACATGGTGCGGTTGGCCATGTTGTGGCCGTAGATCACCGTCACCGGGTCGCTGAAATCGGTCTTGTTATAGGCTTTCTCGGTATACAGCGTGCCGGACTTGGCGTCCTTGCCGTCCAGGTCGCGGTACAGGTAATACCCGTCATCGCTGGCGTGCTGGGCGATAAAATACCCCATCTCGTCGCTGATGGCACAGCGGGTCGCGCCGGGGATGCGGATGCAGGCGTACACGTCCGGCCACTTCTTCTGCGCTGCCGCGAAATCCACCGGCACCTCCACCGGCTCGGGCTTCACGATGACCTCATCATCCTTCGGATCAGCCGGCGTAGGGCCGTCGTCCGTCGTCTTGCCGCACCCCACCAGTACGGCGGATGCCAGCGTCAGGATGGCCAAAAGCAGCGCCAGGCGGCGCGGAAGCTGCGCTTTGATCTTCATGATTGCTCCTTTCCAACGGCTTCTGTCTCTCCGAAAAGCCGCCGCGGCGACACCGCCGCTATGTAAGATACTCATATCATGATACCATACGCCGCCCCTGTTTGCAACCTATTTTTCCCCGCCGCCCCGCTGGGGCTTACAGTCCCGCGCTGCGGCCATAGCCCGCGAACAGCGCCTCGAACCGCTGGCGCTGCACCGGCGTCATACGCCCGGCATACTGCTGCCACAGCGCCTGGGCCGCGTCCTCCCTGCCGCTTTTGAGATAGTTCCCCACAGCCCGCTGCAAGCTCTCCGCCGCCGTACTGCTCAGGCTCTCCTTCCCCGTGTCCGCCGTATAGCCGCTCTCCTCCAGCTTCGCACCGCCGGCACTGAGCTTCCGCTCCTGCTCCGCCTTGTCCTGGTAATGCTTCAGCATGGTCTGATACGACTTCGCGTCCTGCGCCGCCGTGTCGTCATACTCCGACTGCGCCTGGGCCAGCGCCTTCTGCCACTGGGCCACTGTGTCCTGCCAGCGGTCATACGCCGCGCTCTCCTGCTGCCGCAGCAGCCCGTACCGATCCGTCAGCGCCTTCCCCTCCTGGGTATATTCCGCCAGCGCCGCCTGCCGCAGCTCCGGCACAAGAGATGTCAGCTCACCCAGATAGCGGTCGTAGGCCTGCTGTCCCACCGCCTGGGCGTAGCTTGAGCCGTACCCGCCGGTCAGCGCCGCCGCCTGCCCCATGGTGTCCTCCATGGCCGCCGCGCCCTGGGCGGCGTACAGCCTGGCGTAGCGCTTATACATCTCGTCCTCCTCCGGGTCGTAGGAAAACGCCTCCCGGCCCGCGATCTGGTCGTACAGCTCCTGCAATCGGGCCTCAAAGCCTGAGGTATAGTCCTCCGGCTGCATGGCCGCCACGCTGTCCCGATAGGCCCTGGCCGCCGCCACGTCCTCCGACGGCTGATAGCCCCTCTCCAGCTCCGCCAGCTTCCGCGCCGTGCTCTCCGTCACCCGTGCCTCAGGACGAGCCGCCTCCGCCGCCGCGGCGGCAGCCGCCTGCTCCGCGGCCTGCTGCTCCGCCATGGTGGGGGCGGACAGCAGACTGCCCCACGTCTCGTCCCCCGCGATGCCGTCCACCATCGTCAGCCCACTCTTTTTCTGATAGTCCCGCACCGCCGCCTTCGTCTTTTTGCCGTAAATACCGTCCTCGTCCAGCTGATACCCTCTCTTGTTCAGCTCGCTCTGCAGCTGCTTCACCGCGCCGCCCTGCGAGCCGTAGGCCACCATGGTATACTTTGATGCCATTGTTTCTTCTCCCCTTTCTCATGTCGTGCGCCGCCAGACGTACACGCCGCTCAGGCCCGCCTGCACCTGCTGCCACGTCCCCGGCAGCTCCGGCGCGGCAGCCGTAGCCGTCAGATACGCGCTCCCCACCGGGAACAGCCTCTCCTCCACCGCCGCGCCGTTGACCTTCAAGCTGCCGGACACCGCCACATCGCCGTAGAACACCGCCGGCCACGCGCATTCCAGCGCCTCCGCCTCCGCGTACTTACCCAGCGCCAGGCCCTTGCCGCCGCTCCGCAGATGCACCGTCACCTGCTTCGTGGCCGCCGTGTACCGCACCGTCCGCACCGTGCCCACCGTGTCCTCGGCACGCAGCTCCACCTCATAGGCCCGCGATGCCTCCAGCCCGCCGCCGATAATGGTCTCCGCGCCGTTGAGCAGCGTGGTATACGCACTCCACTGTCCGCCCATGACCCGATAACGCACCCGTGTCGTCACCTCGTTCTGCCCCGCCAGCATGGAGCAGGTAGCCGCGCACCGCACCTTCAGATACGCGCCGTCGTCCTGCTCCGTGCCGCTGGCACTGCACCGCACCGCCGCCGAGGCGGTGATGACCGGCGGACGGTACTCATACACCCGGATGCTGCTGCCGTACACCGTCTCCGCCCTGCCTCGGCTGTCCGTCACCGTCACCCGGGGCACCTGCACGCCGCTGCCGCCCAGCGGCCCTACCGTCCCCGAAGTGCCGCTTCGCGCCTCGCCCGCCAATCGGAACTGACAGTCCGCCAGCGATGCGCCGCCCTTCAGCGTCACGGAAACGGCATACTGCACCCGGCTCATGCCCTGCACGCACAGCCCCCAGCCCTGCAATACCGCATTGTCGTTCACCACCGTGGTGGTCACGGCGGCCTCCGGCCTGACGCTGTCCGGCACGTACAGCGTAAACGTGTCGCTGACGCTGCCGATATACGACCCGCCGCCGTATATCTTGGCCGTCATCGTACCGCTGCCCCATGTGGCGTTGGGAATGCGTGTCATCAGGCTGGTGGGCACGGTCCACTGATACACCGCCCGGCCCTCGCTGCTGCTCACCGTCTGCAAAGTCCCGCTGCCCAGCGTCTCCGTCACCCCGCCGAACGTATAGGAGAACTGGCAGCTGTACCCGTATCCCGGCCTGGTCAGCGTCAGCGTCCCGGTCTGTCCCATGGTGGCATTTCCCGCCGTCAGGGTGAAGTCCCCGATGCTCTCCACCCGCTCCACCGGCAGCGTATAGCTGTAGCTGTCATCACGACTCGAGCCCGAGCCGCTGTAAAGCCGTATACTCAGCGGCACATAGCTGCCGTACCCCGTCACCGTCACCCAGCCGCTGTTATAGGTGATGGCGCTGCTCCAGCGGTTGGGCGAGGCCGCCTTCATGGTGTACCCGCTGGTCACGCCGCTGCCGTCCACGTACACCGACAGATAGATGGGATACCCGAAGTAGGAAGCCCCCGTCAGCGGGTCTATCGTCACCCAGATGCGGTACTGCATACTGCTGCCCGACCGCTGGCTCTCATAGCCGAAGCTGACACCGATCTGCGGCACGCCGCCCCATCGGATGCTGTCCAGTGTGATATAGCTCATCCCGTCACGCTCCTATCCATCGGAACACCAGCCCGTCCTCCGCCGTGCCGATGCTCCATTTCCCCATGGTGATACCGCCCAGCACCGTGATGTTGGTGATATACAGCCGGTTGTTGGACACATAGGCCACCTCCGTGGCATCCTGCCAGAACGACAGCCGCGTGGCGGTGAACACCGCCCGGAAGTTGCTCTGCTCCACCACCTTCTCGCCGTCCACCTCCCGGCACGTCAGTCCCTGTCCCACCGCCACGCCGTACACCGGCACACCATCGTCGTAGTACACGATGCCCGTTCGGATATATCCCTCCGTGTCCACCTTATAGTGGGAAAAGGCCGCGTCCACCGCCTCCACGTTGGTCTTCAGATCGGACACGAAGCTGTAATACTGTGTCAGCGCCGCCGGGTTGGCCTCCAGATAGGCGCTGAGACCGGCGATATACTGCCCGAAGTCCGACGATGCCACATAGCGCTCCTTCATCTGCGCCGTCAGCTCCTGGGTGGACTTCTCCACCTGCGCCGCCGTCTTGATGATCATGCTCCGCAGCGTTTCATACTGCTGCTCCGCCTTGTCTATGGTGCTGCCGCCCATCCGGCTGGCCGCCTGGCGGCGGGCGGAGGCCAGTCCCGTGCCGCCGCCCGTACTCTCCTCTAACTGCCCCAGCGCCAAATTCAGCTGCTGGGCCATCTGCACCAAATACGCATACTGCTGCGTCACCTGCTCCTGCAAGCTGCCCGCCGGTGTCATCGGCATGGGAAGCGTACTCATGGCCCGTCACTCCCCTTCTCATACACCGCCGACGCGCTATAAAGGCGGCAGCCGCCGCTGCCTGTCAGCTTCAGCCGCAGATGTTCGCAGCGCCGCGGCCTTATCTGCATCACATAGCCGCCCACGCGCCCGTCCCCGGCCACGCTGCCCGCCTTCTCCCAGGTACTGCCGCCGTCATAGCACACATACGCCTCCGCCGCCGCGCCGCTCTCCATCTCCAGCCGCAGCTCCAGCCGCTCCAAATACTTATGCTCCGGCGTATACAGGCCCAGGTCTCCCGTCTCGGCGCTCCATTCCACCTGCGTCTCCTTCGTGCCGTATGTCCCACTGGTGTCCACCAGCGTCCCGTCCCGGCGCAGCAGCATCATCGCCCCGCCGTACCGCGACAGTGCCATCAGCTCCTGCCCGTCCTCCTTGTGCCACAGCTTCCGCGCCGTGTCGTACACCAGCAGCTCCCACGTCCCGGCGCTGTCCTTGGCCGCCAGCCAGTATTTTCCGCTCTCGCCGCCGGCCACGCCGCCCACGTACCGCTTCTCGCCCAGCTGCCGCGACACGCACACCGGCACGCTGCCGTCAAAGGCGTACACGCCGTCCAGCCCCAGGTAATACACCGCGCCGTCCGCCACGGCCACCGTACCGCCCGCGCCCTTCCTCACGCCGCTGCACGCCACGGTCACGATCTGATGTCCTCCTCCTGCGGCGGGATACACCCGCTCCATGCAGTTCTCCTTGAAGAACACCACGCCGCCCTGACACACCGCCGCCCCGGTAAACGGCCCGTCCGAGCCTCTGCCCGCCGCGTAGCTGTCGGTGCTCAGCCCCGCAAAGCTGTTCCAGTTCCGAAAGTCCCCCAGCTTGCAGGCGTAGACCTCATTCACCGCCTCGCCGTTGACGATACCGTACTTGCAGCCCCACAGCCGGTTTCCCTGCTCCACCACAAAGTCCATATCCGGCACGGTACGCAGCACCGTCACCACGGCGGTCTGACTGTCCAGCGTCCGGCACAGCGCCGGCACTACCAGCCAATCGTTGCCCACCGCCTGCAATACGTGCAGCCCGTTCACCTCCGAAGACCCGCACCCGGACAGCGTCACGCCGTCCCCGGCGGAGAACCCTCTCCCGATGTTGGCCGCGCTGACCTTGGTACACACATTCTCCACCTCCAGCCACGCGCTGCCGTCATACCGCCGCATCACGCACTCCGGCCTGCTGGTGTCCAGCCACAGATCCCCCGTCTCCGGCTCACCCGGCGCATACGTCCGCACCGTATAGTCCCCCAGTGCCGCGCCGTCCCTGTCGCACAGGGTGAACGTCACCTCGCCGCTGGTCTGTCTTGTGTTCTCAAGACTTCCCCAGTCGGAGAAATCCCGCGTGTTGATATACACCTTGTCCGGCCATATCAGCAGATACGCGCCCATGTTCACCAGCCGCTTGTCCCCGTCTGTAAGCACCGGCTCGGTCTGCGCCCCGTTGATATACAGCGCCGTGCCGTCCACCCACACCAGCGCCTCCCGGCCCAAAAAGCCGTGAGGCTTGGTCAGCGATGCCATCACGCTGCGTTTGGGCCGCACCTCCAGCGCCGGATAGCCGCCGCTCCACAGATTCTTCATGTCCCACATACAGCCCGCGCCGCTGCCGGGCCGCCGATCCAATCCCGGGAACTGATCCACCGCCAGCCGCTGGCGGCTCTGCGCCTTCAGCTTCGGAAAAAACATCCCTCCGCACCTCCTAACACAGCCGCAGTGCCTTCGCCCGCCCCTCCGGCGTCTCCCTGCGGCAGCAGTAGTCCCTGTATGTGAGAAACCCGTTGTTCCACAGGCTCACCGCGTTGTTGTACCGCGCCGTTTCGCCGTTGGCGTAGTGTACCTGCGCCTCCACATAGTACCGATACATCTCGTCATAGGGTGTCTCCGCCGTCAGCTCCGTCTCCTTCGCCACCTCCGGCAGCGCGCCGTCCGCGCCCCGCAGCTCCCGCAGCACGAACCCCTCCGCCTGGCCCAACCACCGCAGCTTTTCCGCCTCGGTGTACCCATTGGGCAGCAGCGTGTCCACCCGGGCCAGCACCTCCTTGGCCTTCACCTTCGCCATCCCGGCCACCTCAGGAAGCTCGCTCGTCCACGTAGCGCCGTGCCGTCTCCGCCATCATGCGGCCATTCTCCAGCACCTCCGCCACATACTCCGGCACGCTGACCTCCACGCCCCGCATGATCTTCCAGCTCCGCCCGTTGACGGACACGATCACGAAGTTCTCCTCGTTCTTTCTGCCACGCGGCAGCAGGATCTTCACCATTTTCTCCTTCATAGCACCCTTCTCCTTTCGTATCGTCCGTTATCCCAAATTCCTGTCATTCCGAGGCGCGAAGCGCCGTGGGAATCCGTATTCTCAAAACTGCAGATCCGCCCAAACCGCAAAAGCCCCTTATTTTGGGAACGTATTGCCGCACCGGCGTGACCACTGGCTCACAATGGCAGACTATTTGACCGTCCGGGCACTCCCCACAGGGGGAGCGCCCGGGCCTGTCCTCAGTTGGCCTTGTCCTCGCCGGAGTAGCTGGAGCCGCACTCCACGCGCACCATGTACTCGTCATACAGGATAGCCGCGGCGTGTACGCCCTTCCAGCCCACGCTGGAGCGCTGATCCAGCGGGTCAGCCGTGCCGGAGCTGCCGCGGGGCTTCACGATGACCTCCGTGCCCTCGCTTAGATCCACCACGCCGTAAGCGCCCTTACCGATGAACAGACAGCCGTACACGGCACAGCCGTCCTTGCCGCCCTCGGCAGGCTGGATCACCGCGTTGTCCGACACGGTGACACTGGTGCTCACCACCATCTTGCTGGCGGTGTTGCTCACCACCTTGACGCGGTTGGTGCCGATTTTCACATAGCGGCCCGCCAGCGCACCGGCGGCCACCGTGCCGCCGTCAAAGGCCACCTCCGTGTCGTCCACCACCGCGCCGTTCACCAGCAGCGTGCGGCTGTTCTGCGCCAGATCCGTACCGCGGTAGATCTTGGCCTCCGTGGTCTCCACAAAGCGCACGCCGTGCAGCTCGCCGATCTCGCCGGAGAACAGCTCCGTAGCGGCGGCATACTGGTGTGCGGCGATCCACGCCTCGTCCTGGCGCAGGTCAAAGGCCACGCTGGGGTGGATGATGCACACGTACTTGCCGTCAAAGGTAGGCGCGTTCATCTTCTTCAGCTGGGTGGCGGCCTTGGCCACCAGCTCGCTGGTCATCTTGCAGCTGCTGTCCAGCTCGGCGCGGCTTGTCACCTCGGTCTTTGCGCCGTTTGCGCCCAGCTTGGGCGCATAGATGACCTGGTTGCCCTGCTGGATCTCGTTGCGCGTCACCGTGTCCAGCGTCAGGCCCATGTTCGCGCCGTGACGGTCGGTGATCTCCAGCACCACGTCGTCGATAGCCGTCAGATCCAGCATATCGGACACGGTGGTGTAGTCGCCGTACTGCGCCAGCTCCTTGGTGATGTAGCTGACGGAGATGCCGCTGCCGTCGGGGGTCACGCCCTCGGTCAGCGGTGTCAGCGCCTTGTCGAACGCGCCGAACTTACGCCACTCCACGGTCTTGCCGCCGCCGGTGGGCAAGCCCTTCGTAGCCGCGAACTGGTTGTGTACCAGCTGGGGCTTGGCGTTCTCCAGCAGCTCCATGCCGTAGTACGTCTTCATCTCGGCGCTGAGACCGCCGGTGGTCTGTGTGTTGGCCTCCGCAAACACCTGCAAATTCATATTCAGTTTCTTCTCCATTTCCCTTTCTCCTTTCCCGTTCCATCCTCTTGTGCCGTCATTCCGAGAAAGTGACCGATGTCACTGGCTCGGGAATCCGCCCCACTCAAAACCGTATCTTCTCCCCCTCCTGCACTCTCTTACGGATGTCCGCCAATTCCTTTCCGCTCAACTCCCTGGGATCACACCGGCTGACGCTGCGCCGTCTGCCGCCGTTCTCCGCCACGCGGCTGCCGCCGCTGGCGATGGCCTGAGCCATCTGCCGCCGTGTCCGCGCCACCGCAAAGTCCATCGCCCTGCGTAGCTGCTCCTCCTCCCGCTGCCGCTGCACCGCCGCCTGTACCACGGCGGCCCGCTGCCGCAGCTCCGCGTCCTGCCGCAGCCGCATATTCTCCTGCCTCAGATTCCGCAGCCGCCCGTCCAGTATCCTCTGCACCCTTGCGTCAAACGCCTCCTTGTATCTGCCCCTGATCAGCGTCTCGAAATCCTCCGCACCCTGCTCCCCGGCGTCGGGAGCGCTCTCCTCGCCCGTCTCCTCGGCAAATAGCTGCCAGTCCTTCCAAAGCTGTCTCATGCCAACTCCTTCCCGTGGTAGGTCACGACCCCATTTTCACGCACTGTGGATACCGCTCCGCCAGCATGGCCAGCCCCCGGCATACCAGCCCGAAGTCCCCGGCGCAGTCCCCCCTGCCCGTCACCTCGGCGTACCCCTTTCGGATGTCCAGCCCCGCCAGCCTTCCCGTTTCCGCCAGCGTCTCCGCCAATGCGTACACCAGCGCGGACGCAGCCGCGCATACGATGTCCTGTCCCGCCGGTCCATACCCGGCGTGCCCCTGTACCACCAGGCGCTTCCCACCTGCCTGTACCTCGATCATCTGGGCCGCACCGCCTGCTGTGTCTTGGCCCGCTGCCGCTCCACCGCGCTGCTTTTCCGCGCCGTTACCTTCCCGGTATCGCCCGCGGCCTCGTCGTCCGCCAGCTCCCGCTCCAGTGCCTCCGCCAAACGGCTGCCCTGCACCTTGTCCAGCATGGCCACCGTCTTTCGCAGCGCCTCCGTCAGCCACGCCCTCTGCTTCGCGTCCTTCTGTCCCTCCCGGATGACCTCCGTCAGCGCATCCTTGTTCTTGAACTCCATCAGCTCCAAGCATCGCAGCGCCTGCTCCGCCATATCGCTGCGGAAAAAGCCCATCTGGAACAGCTGCAAGGCCAGCTGATTGTACTCCATGGTCTTGTACGGTGTCTCGTTCTGTGCCGACACCTCCAGATCGAACTCCGGCACGCGGTAGCCGCCCATCAGCAGCGCCCTGGGCTTGAGACTGCGGTTGTCGAAATCGGCGAACTCCACGCCCTTCTTTCCCAGCAGCCGGAACTGCCGGGGCATATCGTAGAACTGCCGCACCAGCTCGATGCACAGCGTCAGCACCTCGGCGAACGCCTCATACCCGTCGTCGATCATGTTCCGGGACAGCTTGCCGCCTGCCTCCTGCAAGGCCGCGATGGCCGTGGCCGCCGTCACGCCGCCCGCCGTACCGCCGCTCATCACGTCCCGGTTGCCCGCCGTCTCCTTCATCTCCGCGATCTTGTTCTGCAACACCGCCACATACACGCTGTCCAGCGCAGGCACGCGGATAGGCGCGATGGAATCCGCTCCCAAATTGCCGTTGGTGTGGACAAAGGGCCGTGTCCAGTCGGCGTACTCGTTCTCGTTCACCGCCCCGTCGGAGCGGATGAAAAATCTGGGCGTGGCCGATGCCAACGTGTTCTTCAGAATGGCCTGGTTCATCAGATCGATCTGCTTCTGCGCCGACTTGCACAGATCCACATACCCGTACCCGCAGGGCGTTCCCTCCTCCGGGAACAGCACATCGAACACGAACGGATACTGCCCGTGGTCGTACCAGCCCTTCCCCGCCATCTCCGGGTCGTTCTCCGTGGCATACAGCACGTTCTCCCCCACGAACTTGCAGTATTGCAGCACTCTGCGTCCCTGCTCCACCGTGTGATAGTACCAGTCCACCACCAGCGACTGCTCCGATGTGTCCACCTTGTCGTCGTACAGATACCGGCTCACCTGCCCGCCGCTGCGTCCCAGCTTGCCCGCCAGCTGCGGATACTGCTCCTCCAGCCGCCTGTTGGGTGTCAGTTCCGTGGAGAAGAAGTGCTCTGACTCCTGTATGCTCTGCACACCCGGCTCCCAAAACAGGTTCAGCACGTCCATGCTGCGGATGTCGATGTCCCCCAGCCCGTGCAGCTTTCCGCCGTCCCAAAACACGCCGTACACGGCGCACCCGGATTTCAGCTTGTTCCACCACGCCTGGGAATACGCCTTCTTGAACTTGTTGTTCTTCAGGATCACCGGCAGGATGCGGGTCAGCACCTCCGCCTCCTTCCGATCCCCCGGCTCTCTCGGCAGCACCGTGGGCTCGGGATAGCTGTCCATAGCGTCGGCGTGCTTGGCCAGAATGCAGTTCACCAGCCACCCGCTGGCGGGCCGCACATCCTGGGGATTGCCGCCCTCGCCGCCCTTCTCCATCTGCTCCCAGTGCCGCAGCTTCCAAAACTGCTCGTTGTCGATGATGCGCCTGTCCAGGTTCTGCTTTCCCAGCCGGTACTTCCGCAGCACCTCCGCCGCCTGCCGTACCTGCTCCGCGCCGATCCTCGGAGTCAGCACCTCCTGACCGCCCGTGACCTCCCTTTCCATCTCGACCCCTCCTTTTTCGTCGTTCTGTCCCTGTCCTCCCGCCCCGCCAAGGTTGCACGCCGCCGTGCAACCTAGAAAAAACTTTTTCACCGCCGCACGAACCCGTTCCAGCTCCCGGCCTCCGGTCTCCGCATATTCAGCGGGTCGTCCGCGATCTCCAGCGCCGCCTGCTTTCGCGGCGCGATAGGCCGCATCATGCAGAAATACCGGCTCTCGTCCGCCGCGTGATCCTCCTGCCCCGTGTCCACGTCCTCCGGCGTCACCCGGCTGTACTCCAGCAGCGGCACGGTGCGGATAAACGCCCGGCAGTTCTCGAACACATACAGCCCCGGATACCCCTCATCGTCGAACTGCATCCGATAGTGCAGCTGCATCCACCCGGCGATGCGCCGGTTGTCCCCCTTCACGAAGAATATCCTGTGCCGCAGCGCCGTCTCATAGATGCTCTCTCCCCGGCTGGCGTCCCAGATAGCCGGATCGGCCACGCCCTGTATCTGCCGTCCCCGCAGCAGCGGATGCTCCTCCTCTATGCGCCGTATCTCCCCGAACTGCCGCTCCGGCGTCCACAGCACACCCTCGTCCGGCGTGCCCGTGCAGCCGTACAGCTCCGCGATGCGGTACACGCACCCGTCGTGATCCACCGCCCACCAGCCGCAGGAGAACGGCTTGGCGTACCCGAAGTCGTAGCTTCGGTACACGTTCCACTCCCTCGGCACGTCAAAGGGCTTGATCACGTGGGTCCACCGCCTGTCCTCATAGTGGGCCGGGTCGTCTGTGAACTCCTGGAACACCTGCCCCGCCAGCACGTCCCACTTGCCCTCCAGCCACGCCGCCCGCAGCTTGGGCGGCAGCGCCTCCAGCTGCCTCACGTACTCCGGCTGGCTCTCCAGCAGCACCCGGTTGTCCGTCACCCTGGCCGGGATGAACGCATAGTCCTCCCCGTCCTCCCCCGGCTCATACCGCCGGTCGATGAACAGCCGCTTGATGTACCCGTGTCCCGGCCCGCCGGGGTTGCAGGTGTAGTACACCCGCTTGGGAAAATCGTTCACGCCGCGCACGCAGGCACTAAGCTGCCGCATCCACTGCTCCTTCAGCTGCGTGGCCTCATCGAAAAAGATCACGTCGTACTCCGCGCCCTGATACCGCTCCGCGTCCCGGTCGCACCCGCAGTACCCGAACTGCAAAACGCTGCCGTTGGCGAACACAAACCGCCTCTCGCTGTTTTTAAACTCCGCCACTCCCGCCAGCTCCCGCTGCAAAAAAACCAGATGGTTGGCCTCCAGCTCCGGCAAGCTCCGCCGCACCAGCAGCATCCGTATCCCCGGATACCGCACCGCCAGCAGCTTGGCCTTGCACCGCACCGCCCAGCTCTTCCCGCCGCCCCGTGCCCCGCCGAAAGCGACGTACTTCTTTTTGCACCGCAGAAATTCGTCCTGCTTTGCGTTCGGCGTCCCGATGTATATATCCTCCATGTTCTCTCCCCCTTGTCTCTCTTCTCTCTCCGCGCTTACTCGCTCAGCGCCCGTACCCCCTCTCCCATCAGCACCTGCACCGTCTGCACCGCGGTCCCGCCGCCCAGCTCCTTCTCCAGCCCCGCCAGCGTCTGCAATATCCCCGCCAGCTCCTTCAGCTCCTTGGTGCACGCCTCACCTTTTTCCGCCTCCTCGGCCGCCCGCTTCGCGCCCCGCATCAGCGCCCGCGTCATTTCCAGCAGGCAATCCCTGCTCTCCGCCCTGCGCCGTCTCTCGTTCCGGCACCCGCTGACCCAGTTCTCCTTCCGCGCGTGCCGCCCCACGCTCTGCACCGAAACGCCGTATTCCTTCGCCAGCTGCATATAGGTATATCCGCCCGCCTCGTACTTCTCCCGCAGTTCCTCCCAGGGTGCCGCCTTCTTATGCATCCGCCTCACCTCCGACCACCTCATACGCCGCCAGTATCTGCGCCGCGAAATCTGCCAGGCAGCCCCTGCACACGTTCTCACCGCTGATCCGGTAGTATCGCTCTCCCCGCCGCAGCTCTCCGCCGCACAGGTCGCACTGTCCGCACACCGCGTCCGTCCCGTTCTTTCTGTACTTCATATCCGTACCCACTTATCAAGATCGTCTGCCCCCATCCCCG
>OLWU01000302.1_pt1 | contig 12714 bp, 6 predicted proteins | sample 1673351 | NCBI WGS metagenome assembly OLWU01 (sample SAMEA103958109, study PRJEB25191) | human gut metagenome | biome: human-associated habitat [ENVO:00009003]; feature: intestine environment [ENVO:2100002]; material: feces | place: Germany | collected 2013/2015
TGCACGAGAGGATGTCCTGGGTGGGGGCGTCCTCGCGAGTGAGGTAGTGATTGTCGTTGGTGGCGATGACCTTGATGCCGAGCTCGCGGCCCAGGCGGATGATCTGCTCGGAGAGGGAGCGGTCGTCAAAGCCGCCCCAGGCCGGGTCGGATAGGCCGTGGTCCTGGACCTCGAGGTAGAAGTCCTCGCCGAAGATATCTCGGAAGGTGAGGGCCCACTGCTTGGCCTCGTCGGGCCTGCCCTGGAAGTACATGCGCGGGATGATGCCCGACACGCACGCCGAGCTGCAGATGATGCCCTCGTGGTAGCGGCGCAGCATGTCGAGCGTGGTGCGCGGGTAGTAGTAGAACATGTCGCCCGAGCCGGCCTCGCTCATCATCTTCATGAGGTTGACGTAGCCGGTCTCGTTCTTCGCCAGGAGCAGCAGGTGGTAGCGGTGCTGCTTGGTGCCCTTCTCGATGCAGTCGTCGGTGATGAAGTATGCCTCGCAGCCGAAGATCGGCTTGATGAGGAGCTCGGGCCGGTTGGCCTCGACGGCGGCCAGGTCATGGCCGGACTCCTCCCAGACGGCCACGTCGGAGGCCCACTGGGCGTGCACGCGGTCGTGCGGGCCGGCGTCGTCGGCGTCGGGCTCCGGTTCCTCGAGCTCCCAGTCCTTCTTAAAGCACTCCACATCGTGCTTCCACTGCTTCATGTCGTTCTGGGCGTCGTTGTACTTGCGGCACTCGAGGTCGAAGTCGGGCACGCCGAACATATAGCCGTGGTCGGTGAGCGCGATGGCCGGCATGTGCAGGTCGACGGCGCGCTTGACCATGTCCGGGATGCGGGTGGCGGCGTCGAGGATGCTGAAGTCGGAGTGGTTGTGCAGGTGGACGAAGGCCATGTGACGGGTTCCTTGCAGTCGAGAGTTTTCCGTACCTAGTGTAACCGCGCTGGGGCGCCCCAGCGCAATCGCATCGCAATGAGCTCGCCAAGAGCCTCGTCGGCCGTCGCGCGGGGCCGGTGTCGGGTTGTTCCCGGCGCAGTTCCGCATGAGCCCGAGGCCACTTAATGTGGCCTCGGTGCGAAGAGGACAGTCCGAGCACGGGGACAACGCCGACGCCGGCCCCGCGCGACGGCCGACGAGGCGACCTACTCCGCGCCCTCGCCGAAGCGGTAGCGCAGGACGAGGGGCTCGGCGGGGTCTGCGGGGTCCTCGCGCTCGACGCAGACGAAGGCGCACTCGACGCGGGAGTAGCCTTGGCCCGTAAGGACGCCGGCATAGAACTCGGCCTGCACCGCATGCCGCGCGCGGACCTCACCGACCGAGAGGCCGGCGTCGCCCGTCTTGTAGTCGACGACCAGCGCCTCTTTGCTCCCCGGATCCGTGCAGAGAAGGTCAATCGCGCCCTCGAGGTAGTCGCCGTGCTCCGAGGGGGCAAGGACGAAGAAAGGCTGCTCGGGCAGCACGAGCGTGTGGCGGAGCGCCTCGGAGCGGATCGAGGATCCCTCCCAGCGCGCAAGGGCGCGCTCGAGCCGGGCCCGTGCGCGGGCCGAGAGGTTCCACCTGCGGGCCATGGCGTCCACCTGGGCATCATTGGGCTCGCGGCCGCTTTCGGCCATGGCCTGAGCGAGCTCGTGGAAGGCGGAGCCGAGGTTCGTCGCGCGGTCCGCGTCGGCACCCGTGGGCGCGCCGTCCTCGGCGGCCTCGCGCTCGGCACGCGACGGCGCGGGTGCGGGCTCGCCCTCCCCGACAGCGATCGCGGCGTGGACTGAGCTGTAACTGTAGACCCCCTCGCGGGCGCGCCAGGTGCCAATGCGCCCAGGGGCCGCGGACGCGATGTCGTAGAGGTCGAACCCGCGCTCAGGGGACCCGGCCTGGGCAGCCTGGGTGCCCGTGGCGACGATGGCGGCGGGGTCGAGCGGCACCGGGCAGTCGAAGCCCGGAAGCGATCCCCCGGAGTCGGCCATGCAGGCCTTCTCCTCTCCTTTACCATCGGTCTGGACCTCAACGCACCGCACGCGGGCGGGCGAGGTCCCCCCGAAGTCGACGGAGCCCACGCCCGGCGCCGGAGGCTCGCGCGTCCCGAAGAGCGCGAAGAGCGCGTCGGAGGCCATCGTCGACGAGACCCCCGCCTTGCCGCAGGGTGCGGAGACGCCGAGCACGAGCGCCTCGCGGGCGCGCGTCATCGCGACGTAGAGCAGGCGCGACTTCTCTTGCGCGGCCTCGATCGAGTCGCGCTGGCCGCAGGCGACGAAGGCCGCGGAGAGCGGGAGCGCCCGGCCGTCCTCGAGGTCGGCGAGCGCCTCCTCGGCGTCGATGGCGCCCAAAACCGAGGATAGCTTCTTTGCCTCGGCGTCGGGGAGGCCTGAGGGCTTGAGGACGAGGCCGGCGGGGTCCTTTCCGAACACAGCGATGCCCGAAGAGTCACGGGGGTCGTTCCAGCACTCGGCCACCGCGGTGACGGGAAACTCGAGGCCCTTCGATGCATGGATCGTCATGATGCGCACCGTGCCCGCGCCCTGGCCGCCGTCGGCGCCCGCGAGCGAGGCGGGCGCGATCTTCGACGAGGCGAGCCAGAGGTCGAACTCGGTCGCGGCGCGGGCAGGGCCCAAGCCGAGAGACTGCGTGAGGTCGCGCACATAGCGCACGGCTGCGAGCACGTTCGCGGCGCGCGCCATGCCCTCGGTGCCGCCGGCCTCGAGACGCGCGAGCCAGCCGGAGTCTCGCACCGCGCGGGCGCAGACGTCCGCAACCGGCATCGTTCGCACGTCCTCGAGAGCGCGCGAGATCACCTCGCGAGCGAGCGAGAGGCGCGCCGAGGGGACGTGGCCGGGCAGGAACTCGAAGGCGTCGAGCCCCTGGTCGATCGGCCGCTTCGTCGGGGCGTCGAGCTTCTCCTGCCGCCTCGTTCCGAGCTCGCAGAAGTCGTCGGCGTCCGCGCCGAACATCTCGCTCGCGAGCAAGGGGAAGAGCCCCGACTGGGTATCCGCGGGGTTGGCCAGCGTGTGGAGAAGCGCGCAGACGACCTTGACCTCGGGGGCCTTCGTGAACGTCGAGCCGCCCGTGACCACGCACTCCAGCCCACGGGAGCGGAGCGCGTCGATGTAGAGCGCGGCGTTGGAGGTCACGCCAAGCAGCAGGGCCATGTCACCGGGGCGCTCGCCTGCGTCCCGATAGCGCACGAGGGCGTCGGCGACCTGCGAGGCGAGCGTGGCCGCCTGCTGCTTGGTCGCGTATCCCGAGGCGCCCTTGCCGCGGACGACCTCGACGTCGATGCGAGGAAGGTCGGCCGCGCGGTAGGCGTCCTTGCGCGTCGGGCAGTCGTCGAGGTGCATGAAGGCTCCGGGCGCCATGGTGCCCCGCGCGCCGCCGCCCGTCCCCAGGCCGGGGGCGGAGTTGCCGCGGCTCACGCGCTCTACGAACTTGAGGATGTCGCCGTGGCTGCGGTAGTTCGTGTCCAGCCGGACGCGCCCGGAGTCGGCGACGCCCTCCCCGCGCCGGTAGAAGACCCCCACGTCCGCGCCGCGGAAGCGGTAGATCGACTGCTGGGCGTCGCCGACGGTGCACAGGTGCCGGCCGTCCTCGCCCGAGAGCAGCTCGATCAAGGCGAGCTGGGTGTCGTCGGTGTCCTGGAACTCGTCGACCATCACGAGCCGGAAGCGCCCCGCGTAGTCGGCGCGCACCGCCTCGACGTCGCGCACTGCGGCGTAGGCGAGCTGGACGAGGTCATCGTTGTCGCAGGCGCCGGCCTCGAGCTTTGCCCTAGAGTACTCGGCATCGAGCCTGCGGGCGAGCTCGAGGAAGGCCTCAGCGTGCCCCCTCGACCTGAGGAAGTACGCCTCGGCGAGGGCCTGGGCGTGCGCCTCCTTGACGTCCTTGAGCTTATCGGCGATCGCCTTGGAGGAGCGGGGGAGCGCGACCTGGCCGAGCGCCTCGAGCGCGGCGTCGGCGTCCTTCTGGCCGGGCGCGAGGGCGTCGAAGCCGCGCAGGGCCTCGAGCGCGGGCCCGACCTTCGACGCCGCCGAGGCCGAGAGCTTCTCGGCCCCGAGCTCCTCCATGCGAAGGAGGAGCTCGCGCATGAGGGCGTCTATTCCGCAGCCCTCCGACGGCTCGGCGCACCTGAGCGAGCCGATGCCGCCCGGCAGTGCCTTGGAGGCCCTGAGGACGCCGTCGACGACGCCCATGGCGCTCGAGTACCCGGAATCGGGAGACCAGGTCCCCGTGCCGAGAGACGCGACGGCCTCGCGCAGGCGCGCGTCGTCGCGCGCCCCGCGCATGACCGTGTCCATGGCGCGGAAGTAGATGCCGTCCTGCTCAGAGCCGGCGACGACCCGGAAATCGGGGTCGAGCCCGAGGTCGAGGGCATGGCGGTGCAGGATGCGCGAGCACATCCCGTGGATGGTCGATATCCAGGCGTCGTCCACGCTGAGCGCCGCCTCCTGCATCCCCACGCGTCGCAGCGTCGAGCGCACGCGCTCGCGGATCTCGCGCGCGGCGGCCTCGGTGAAGGTGATGACGAGGACCTGGCCGAGGTCGTCGATGAAGGGTGCTCCGTCGGGGCCCGACCCCGGGGAGAGCGCCCAGGCGACGCGCTGGGTCAGGGTGAAGGTCTTCCCGGAGCCGGCGCCCGCCTCGACGAAGAGGGGCGCGTCGAGCGTGCGCGCGATCCTCGCCTGGCCCTCGTTCAGGCCGGACAGGTCGACGGCCGGGGCGGCCGGTGTGTTCTGGCTCGTCACTTGGAGCACCTCTTCTCGCAGTTGAGGACCGGGCAGTAGTCGCAGGCGTGGGCATCTATGGGGCGCGCCTCGATGTCGCCCGCGAGCATCCGCCCGAGCGCCGCGGCGATCTTCTCCTCGCAGGCGTCGAGCAGCGACTCCATGCCGTGCCCGCCGGCGACGTCCCCGAACCCCGCGTCCCTCGGGACCTCGAGCCGGGGCCTGCGAGACGAGCTCGGGGCATGCGCGCCGAAGACGTTGTCGAGGACCTCCGCGTCGACGGCTCCTGCGAGCTCATGGCCGGGCTTGGTGCACAAGTACACCGACGAGACCACCTTGAGCTGCGGGAACGCGCGGCGGACCACCTGGCCGTAGATCAGCGACTGGACCCTGCGGGGAAGGACGAGCCCGTCGGCGCCGAGCTGCGCCCCCCAGCCTTCCTTGCCGAAGGCGTCGTACTCCGCCGCGAACCCGCGCGCTCCCTTGTGCTTGTAGTCGATGACCGCGGCCTGGCCGTGCGCGTCCACGTCGATGCGGTCCACGGTGCCCGTGAGCTGAACGCCCGCGTACTCGACGTAGGCCCCGCGCTTGCCGAAGCCCCATTCGAAGAAGCGCGGCTCGAACCCGAAGAGGATCCCCGCCTCGTAGCCGAGCAGGCTCGTGAGGTCGCGCCGGAGCACCGCGACACTGCCCTCCTCGGCGGCCGTGTGCGCGACGAGGGCCTGGGGCTTGGGTCTCTTTCCCTTAGTGAGCTGGAACTGGTGCGCGAGGTGCCCGTCGAACTCACGCGACATCAAGTCGCGGGCGGCCCCAAGCGTGTCCAGGTCAACGCGGGACCCCGCCAGGCGGGCCGAGGGGGCCTCCTGCGCGAGCGCGACGAGGCGCTCGGCGCAGGCGACGTAGGCCTCGGACTGCATCCCGTCCTCCTCCTCGCGCTCGAGGCGAGCGAGCTCGCCGTCCCCGTCCGCCGCGGCGCGCGCGGAGGCGAGCAGGTTGCGGTGGGTAACCTCGAGCACGCGGTGGGCGAAGGTGCCGGTCTCGGCCCCGGTGAAGCCGGCGTCGGAGTCTCGCAGCCTGAGCCTGCGCAGGCTGAACCACTTGTAGGGGCACTCGAGGTAGGTCTCGATCTGTGAGGCCGAGAGGAGCGGCGAGGCGTCCTCGGAGCCCTCCTGCGGGGGCGTGACGCAGGAGGCGAGGCCGGGGTCGATCTTCCCGGCGGGCGCGGGCGGGCAGGAGGCGGCCTTCGCAGGCGCCTCCCCCGTCGCCGCGGCGTTGGAGCAGACGTCCGTCTCGCCGCGCGACGCCACGCTGCCCGGGCCCAGGGCGGCTTGGACATCGGAGGCCGAGGCGTCCGCGGAAAGCCCGTAGCACGCCAGGGCCTCGCCCATAGCGACGCTCGGGAAGCACTCCTTGGAATCGGCCGAGAACAGGCAGCGCTCGAGGACCACCGTGCGCCGCGCGGCGCGGACGGCGCGGTCGAGCGATCTGCGCGCCCGCGCCATCGCCGAGCGCTCGGGCAGCGCCCCGTAGGCGCGCAGGATCGCGGCGAGCGCGTCGTCGGTGCCCGAAACGGGCGACTCCACCGAGGTCTGGCCGCAGACGATCACGGCGTCGAAGGACAGCGGGGCCGCGTCGAGCGCGGAGGGGACGCAGATGAGCGCCTCGGCCCGGGAGCCCTCGACCTCGCGCGACGCCCTCAGCGTAACGGAGCGGCGGCGCAGCACCGCGGAGGCGGTGTCGAGCAGCTTCGATAGCTCGGAGGGGCTCGCCGAGGCAGCGTCGGACGAGATCCCGCACTCCTTGAGCGCGGCGCCGACCGAGAGCGCCTGGGAGAGCACCGCGGTCGCCTCGGCGCGGAAGGCCTCGGGGACGGGCGCGCCCTCCTCGGTCCCCTCGCCCCGGCCGAGCAGCGCCTGGAGCAGCTTCGAGGCGCACGACCCCACGCGCCCGCGGAGAAGCTCGCGCACGGCGGCGGCGCACGGCGCGCTCGTCGCGCGCTCGTTCTGGAGCTGGTCGAGGACGGCCTGGGGGGTGAGAAGCCTGTTCGCCCTCCAGCGCGCGTCGAGCGCGCGGGCGCGGGAGGCGTCGACGCCCGAGATCCGCGACGCCAGGAAGTCGGAGAGCCCGCGGGGCGGCCACCACGACATGTCCCGCAGCTCGACGCGAAGGTCCTTGTTCTTGAGGCGGACGGGCGCGGGCCAGCCCTCCAGCAGACCGACGAGGCACGAGACCCCGTCGATGAGCTCCAGGAAGGCTCGTCCGGCCTCGAGGGAGGCGAGCGGCACCCTGCGGCTCGTCCTGGCGCCGACGCCGCGGGCGGCGAGCCTCGGGGAGAGCTCCCTCCAGGCGGCCTCGGCGTCGGGCGCGAGGACGGCGATGGACCGGCACCCCTCGCCTGCCTCGCGGCCGGCCTCGCAGGCTATTGCCTCGGGCTCCGCCGAGGGACCGGCGGGCAGCAGCACCCTCACGGACCCGGTCGGCTCTATGGGGGCGCTCTCCGAGCGGAACACGCGCGAGACGAGCTGCGCGAGCTCCCCCGGTCGGCCTGCGGGGCCCACGCCCTCGTCCTCGGCCTCCTCTTCGGCGGAGGCGCCCGCCTCGGCCGCGAGCGCGAGGAGCTGGTCCGCCGCGAGCCGACCGAGCTCGTCGGCGGGAGCATCGGTGGCCCTGCAGACGAAGGTCACCTCGCGGTCGCGCGCGAGCCGGGCGAGCATCCTCAGCTGTGGGAGGCCGGCGTCGTCCAGGCCGCTCGCGACGACGGCCGAGGCGTCCGCCGCGGAAAGAGCCTCCGGCAAAAGCCCGAGCACCTCGCAGGGCTCGACGAGCCCCGCGCCCTCGAGCTCCCGCGCATAGTCGCGGGCAAGGCCCGCGACCTCGGCCTCCGCGTCCGAGAGCCCGCAGGGGGCCTCGCCCGAGAGAAGCTCGGGCAGGGCGCGCGAGACCAGCCCTGCGAGCAGCCCCCTCGTGCCCTCGTTGTCCCGCACGCGCGACCCCGCGCGCGATGCCGCGCGGGAAACGACGCGCAGGCAGAGTATGTCGCGCGAGATGCCGTCGACGACGCGCCTGCCGTCGCCCCACACGCCCCAGCGCTCAGCCGCCCAGGACGAGGCCGTCGTCGCCTCGACGCCGACGCCGAGCCCCGGCATCGACGCGAGCTCCCGCTGGGCGCTAAGGGCGCAGGAGAAGGTGGGCAAAAGCAGCGTCGCGCGCCCGCCGGCGCCGATGCCAGCGCGCAGCGCGCGCTCGACGGCAGGTGTGAGCGGCTCTTCCCGCTCCGTTCTGACGATGTGCAGGGCCATGGGCTCCCCCATCCCGCGCAAAGCGCGGCTCAAGGTTCTTCTTTGTTTGATGGTACGACGGGGACGGGACAACAATCCCCTAGTCGGCGCAGCCAGCCCCGTCGAGGCGCGAGAGCACCGTGCGGTAGCCGCCCCGCTCGCCGTTCAGGCATTTGGACACGCGGCTCACCGTGGTGGAGGAAGCGCCGGTCGCGCGGCTCACGTCGGCGTACGAGTGGCCCTCGGAGAGCATCGCCGCCACCTCGAGCCGTTGCGAGAGGTCGTCGATCTCGCGCGGGGTGCACAGGTCGCCGAGGAACGCCGCGGCCTCCTCGTCGGTCCTGAGCGACCGGAGCGCGGCATAGAGCCTGTGTTCCTCGGTGATCTCCATTCATTACCTCCTGGCGCGAGCGGCGGGTCGGGTGCCCGGCTTGGGCACGGTTTTCCTAGAACACTTTAGCGCAATAAAGCATCCAGCTGCCGGGCGCGCCGCGCCGAGCGGCCGTTAACGCCAGAACAACAAGATATCGCGCGATGAGCCTGCCGCGGGAGCAACCTGCGGACATAGGACCGGCCCCGGCTCAGATGCGCAGCCGAGGCCGGGTTACTCACGAGCGAAAACACATGCGGCTACTGGATGACCGAGCCCACGAACATCCCGACGAGGCTGATCACGATCGCGCCGACGAACGCCGCGCCGAAGCCGTCGACGTAGACGCCCGCGTGGAAGATGTTGCGCGAGAGGTAGCTTGCGAGCTCGAGGACGAACGCGTTGACCACAAGGCCGAAGATCCCCAGCGTGAGCAGGTTGACCGGCAGCGAGAGGACCTTGAGGACCGGCTTGACGGTGGCGTTCAGGATGCCGAGCACGAGCGCGGTGAAGATCGGCGCCGCCCAAGACCCGCCGATGGCCTCGATGCCGGGGACGAGCCAGATGGCGACCGCCGTCGCGATCGCCGTCGTGATCCAACTGCCGATAAAGCCCATGACCGCTCCTTAGAAAGAAGGTTGTTCGTCGTATGGAAGCCTACCCGTAAAGACGGGCGCGCGCCATGCCCGCGGAAAAAACGAAGACCGAGGGGGGAACGCGCGGAAAGACCGGGGTGCCGGCCGCGCCCGCCATGCCATACGATCAAAAAGGGCCTCGCGGCCGCACGCGCCCTTACGCGCCGAGCCTGGAGACCGCCTGCGCCGCGGCGCTCACGACGGCGTCCTTCGCGGACTCGACGTTCGCGCCGATCGCGGCGCCAAGGAGCTCCCAGACGAGGTCCTTGGTGCGCTGGTCGGCGGCGCCGAGGGCCGCGAGCACCTTCTGGATCGACTGTGGGCTCGCCATGACCTCGTCGAGCCTCGTCGCGCCGCCCGCCTGCAGGACATCGAAGAGCTCGTCGGTGAAGCGCTCCCGCTCGTCCGGCTCGACGCCCTCGAGCCAGCCCGCGAGCGCGGCGTTCATGCGCACGCAGTCGGGCTCGAGCCCGGGCGCCTCGACGAGCCCCGTACGCGTGACCTGCCATGACATGGGGTCGTGCTGCATGGCGCCCGAGGCGGAGCTCTGCACGATGAGCTTGTCGGAGCCGTCGTCGAAGAGCATGCCGACGATGTCGTAGGCCGGGACCACGTGGGTGAACCTCTGGCCGTACACCTCACTCGCGTGCGCAGGGATGGCCTCGGAGTACATTCCGGGGCCGTCGTCGCTCCACACGTGCTCGACGCAGCCGCGCAGCTCCTCGGGCAGGACAGCCGCCGCGTAGGCAGCGAGCACGCCGCCCTTCGAGTGGCCGCCGACGAGCAGCCGCCTTCCCTCGCTCGTGGCGAGACGAGCCTCCATCTGAAGGTAAGACGCGGCCGCGAGCTGGGCGGCCGTGACCCGGAAGCTCAGCATGAAGTCTTCCTTCCAGCCGACGAGGCTGTTGTCCGTTCCCCGGAACGAGACATACGAGAGACCCTCGGCGACGTCGACCGTCAAGGCGGAGAACTGCAGCGTTCGCTCGTCGTCGGTGACGTCGACGTAGTTGCGCGCGACGGCGCCGCCGAAGCGCTCGGAGCGGCCCAGTGCCCGGACGAAGCGGTCGTCGATGGTCGCGAGCGAGCGCACCCAGGGGCCGATATCCTCGCCCGCGGCGCGCGCGAGGAACTCCTCGCAAGCCTGCGCGACGTGCTTCTTTGCGGACGCGCCGTCGAGGATGCCGCGGAAGTCGAGGTACGAGAGGCTCGCCAGGATCACGTTGTCGACGTCGTTGAAGGGCCGCTCGCAGAGCAGCAGGTCCCCGCGAAGCTCCAGGTAGTCGCGCACGTCAGCCATTGTATGTCCTCTCTTTTGCGTCGAGGCGGGCGCTTAGCGCCTGCCGCCGTGGTCGCCGGGGCGGCGCCTCGCGGGCGCCTTGCCAGCGGCTTTGCCGGTGCCTTTGCCCCTGGCCGAACCCTTATTCGCGCCCTTGCCCTTGGCCGAGCCATTGTTAGCGCCCGCCCCCGCGCACCTGCCCGCGGCGCGCGGGTCGTCCTTGGAGCCGTGCGCTCCGTCGGCTTGGCGCCGCTCGGGGCGGCTGCTGCGGCCCGCGACGTCGCCGTACTCGTCGCCTGCGCGCTTGCCCTCGCGGCGCGCCTGCTCTAGCTTCTTTTTTGCCTTCGACTTGCCGCGCTTGGTCTTCTTCCTCGGCTTGTGGTCCGCGGGGTCGCGGTTAGGGTCGAGCTGCGGGGGCTCGGCTCCGAGCACGAGACCAGTGGCGTCGTAGGGCTCGGCGACCTTGCCCATGAGCCCCTCGATGTCGAGGTACTCGTCCAGCTCCTCCTCGGTCACGAAGGTGACGGCCCAGCCGAGCTCGCCCGCGCGGCCCGTGCGACCGATGCGGTGGATGTAGTCGTTCGGCTCCGACGGGACGTCGAAGTTAACCACATAACGGACGCCAGGGATGTCGATGCCGCGCGCGAGCACGTCGGTCGCCACGAGGACGTCGGCGTCGCCCGAGCGGAAGTCGTTGAGGGCGCGCTCGCGCTGGTTCTGGCTGCGGTTGCCGTGGATCGGCGCGGCGGAGATCCCCGCCTTCCGCAGGCGCCGGCAGATCGCGTCCGCGCGGTGCTTGCCGCGGGTGAACACGATGACGCGGGAAGGGCCTTCTTTTTTGAGGAAATCGGGCAGCAGCGCGTTTTTCGCCTCCGGCGAGACGGGCAGGACGTACTGCTCGACCGTGTCCGCGGTGCTCGTCACCGGGGCGATCTCCACGCGCGCCGGATCGTGGACCAGGTCGGCGACCTCGCCCACCGCCTCGTCATCGAGCGTCGCGGAGAACAGCAGCGTCTGGCGCGTCGGCGGGGTCTCGCGAACGATACGTCGCACCGTCGGCAGAAACCCCATGTCGAGCATGCGGTCCGCCTCGTCGAGCACAAGGACGCGGACCTCGTCGAGGTGGCAGGCACCCTGCTCGATGAGGTCGACCAGGCGCCCCGGCGTGGCGACGAGAATGTCGCAGCCGTGCTCGAGGGCCGAGACCTGCGGCTGGTAGCCGACGCCGCCGACAACGGTCAGCGCGACGTGGCCCGTGACGTCCGAGATCTTCGAGGCGACCTCGTCGATCTGCTGGGCGAGCTCGCGCGTCGGGGTGACGACGAGCATGGCGGGGCCGTGGCCGTTGCCCTCGCCCCTGCGGGAGCCGCGCGAGCCCGAGCGTCCCGGCATGGGCTTGGGCGGCGCGACGTGCTCCAGGCGATCCATCGTGGGCAGCAGGAAGGCAGCGGTCTTTCCGGTGCCGGTCTGGGCCGCGGCGAGAAGGTCGCGGCCGGCGAGCACCTCGGGGATGGCGCGGACCTGCACAGGGGTGGGCGAATCGTATCCGAGGACGCGGACGGCCTCGAGCATCTGGGCGGAGAGCCCCAGCTCATCGAAGCGCGGGCAGATCTCGTGCGCGCTTTCGGGATTCTCGGCGTTATCGGGGTTCTCGGCGCGCCCTGCGCCGGGTTCGAGATGTTGCATATGGTCGTTCCTTATCTGCGCGCATGTCTTGCGCGCGAATCATGCGGGGCGCGAAGCCCCGTGAGCGTCCGCGCGGTCGCGCGGGCCACGTGATTATACCCGCGGCGCGACGAGAAGAGCGCCGAGAAGGATCGGCTCCTTCCCGGCGCTCACTGAACGGCCCGAAAACCCGGCGCAGATAAAGCTAGGCTGCGGGGCAGATCTTCTTGAAGAGCTCGATGACGTCCTCGAGGCTGGCGTCGCGCGGGTTGCCCGGGAAGCAAGCGTCGGCCATGGCGTCCTTTGCCAGGACCTCGATCTCATCGGCCTTCATGGCCTCGCAGGTCTTGGGGATGTTGACATCCTCGGAGAGCTGCTTGACGGCGGCGATGGCAGCGTCGGCGGCCTCGTCCTCGCTCATGCCGGTGGTGTCGACGCCCATGGCAACGGCGACCTCAGCCAGGCGCTTGGTCACGACGGGCTTGTTGAACTCCATCGCGATCGGGAGCAGCATGGCGCAGGCGACGCCGTGCGGGGTGTCGTAGTGTGCAGAAAGCGTGTGGGCCATGGCGTGGTCGATGCCGAGGCCGACGTTGGAGAAGCCCATGCCGGCGATGTACTGGCCGAGCGCCATGCCCTCGCGGCCGGAGGCCGGAACGCCGCTCTTCGCCTCGGCGACGGAGTCGCGAAGGTTCTTGGAGATGAGCTCGATGGCCTTGAAGTGGAACATGTCGGAGAGCTCCCAAGCGCCCTTGGTGGTGTAGCCCTCGATGGCGTGGGTCAGAGCGTCCA
>OLWU01000307.1_pt1 | contig 12659 bp, 7 predicted proteins | sample 1673351 | NCBI WGS metagenome assembly OLWU01 (sample SAMEA103958109, study PRJEB25191) | human gut metagenome | biome: human-associated habitat [ENVO:00009003]; feature: intestine environment [ENVO:2100002]; material: feces | place: Germany | collected 2013/2015
TATTACCATTGAATGGCGTATTACCTTTGGTCCTATTTTGCGCTATTTCCACAATTTTTCCCGCGGAGAGGTAGTACAGCACGCACGCTGACACCTCCATGCCGAATATCCGGCGCAGTGCTGCCGCGTAGGCGCGAAGCTGAGGCGCGTAGAACTCACTGCGCCGGGCGATCTCCTCATCCGTGCGGACGCGGTCGGTCTTATAGTCGATGATGCACAGCGTCCCCCGCTCCTCAAGGCAGCAGTCCACGACGCCCTGCAATAGTATCTCCTCGCCCTCGGCAGTGCCGAACAGCTCCTTCGCGTCACATAAAAGCGAGAACTTGAACTCCCGGTGCAGCGCATCCGCCGCGCGCATGCGCCGCCCCAGCGGCGAGGCAAAGAGCTTATATATCGCACCGGCGTCCACCGCCTCCGCCTCGCGCGCGCTGATAAACTGCCCGCACTCAAGCCGCGCGATCTCGCCCCTGACCTCGTCCACAGACGCGGTTTTTGCAAAGTCCATGCATTGCAGCGCAAGGTGCGTCGCGACGCCGCGCTCCGCCCCTGTCACCGGCTTATCCGCGCGCGTGAAGTCCGGCATGGGGAAGCTCGTGTGCCGCTCTGGCAGAAGCGGCGCGGCCTCGCCGTCGTCCTCCACGCGCCCCTTCAGCTCCGTCGCCGTGACCTTCGAGGGCAGCGTCTCCGCGTCGCGGTGCGGATAGACGAACGCCAGCCGCCGCTCAAGCTCCGCCCTCGCGGCGGGATCGGCGGGGAGGCGCTCCGCGCTCTCCGTCTCCTGCGCACGGGCATCGCCCTTCCGGCACAGACGTATTTTCAAATGCCGCTGCCCGTCGGCAAGCGCGGCGTATATCAGCCAGTTGACCGGCGCGGACACCGAAGCGAGCACCTCGCTCGCCATAGGGCTCGTCACCGCGGCGGACGATTTTTCTATCAGCTTCTCGGGGTCCTTCACCGCCGCCGTCATGAAAAGCCGCTCGCGCGGGCGCGTCAGCGCCACGTACAAAAGCCGCATCTCCTCCGACAGCATCTCCCGCTCAAGGCGCAGACGGATGGCACTGCGCGCGAGGCTGGGGTACTCCACGCGCCGGTCAAGATCCGTCACCTTTGGTCCAAGCCCGAGCTGCGGGTGGACGAGCACCGTATCGCGGCTGTCCATGCGGTTGAAGGCGTGCGCCGTGTCGCACAGAAAAACCACCGGGAATTCCAGCCCTTTCGACTTGTGCACCGTCATTATCTGCACCGCCGACGTGCTCACCGCGCCCGTCCCCGGCTCCTGCCCGCGCTCAGCAAGCTGCCGCAGCCACTGCACAAAGCGGTGCACCCCGCGGTAGCCCGTCGCGTCAAAGCGCTCGGAGAGCTCTATCAGCTCAAGAAGATTTGCCCGCCGCTGCGCGCCGTCAGCCATTGCCGAGCACAGCGCCAGCATGTCCAGCTCATCTACGAGCTGCCACAAAAGCTCCGCCGCCGTGAGGTCGGGCTCCAGTGCGCGAAAGCGCGCGAGCACCGCCATGAACCTTGCGCCCATGCCGTCACTCTCTGCATAAGCCGCGAGCGCTGTATAGAGGTCGCCCTTCGTGTCCGCGGCGCGCACCGCGGCAAGCTGCTCCGGCGTGAAGCCGAACGCCGGGGAGCGCAGCGCCGCGATGAGCGGAATGTCCTGATGCGGGTTATCTATCACCGCCAGCATCGACATCACGCCCGACACCTCCACCGACGTGAAGAAGCCGCCGCCCTGCCCCGCCGCCACGGGTATGCCCATTGCCGAAAGCTCTCGGCGGTATATCGCGCCCACGGAGTTTGCCGAGCGCATCAGAATCGTAATATCGCCGTAGTCCAACGCCCTGCCGCCGACCTCCATGCCCGAGCGCATCAGACGCAGTATCTCCTCTCCGACACAGCGCGCCTCAAGCGCCGTCTTGTCCGGGCGCTCAGCGTCATCGTCGTCTGCCGCCGCGCCGATATCGACAAGCAGCAGCTCCGGCACGGGGACGCTGCCCTCATACGCCGCCCCGGCACGAAGCTGCGCCGCGTCGTCATAATCTATGTCCCCCAGCTCGCGCGACATGCACCGGGAAAACACCGCGTTCGCGCAGTCGAGTATCTCGCGGCGCGAGCGGAAATTCTCCTGCAATATTATTCTGCGCGGCTCGCCGGGCGCGGCGTCCGCCGCGTCTGCAAAGCGCGTGTATTTCCCGGTGAATATCTCGGGATCGGCAAGGCGGAAGCGGTATATCGACTGCTTGACGTCCCCCACGAGGAAGAGCTTTCGCCCCTCGTCGGACACGGCCCTGAATATCGTGTCCTGCACCTGGCTGACGTCCTGATACTCGTCGACCATGACCTCGGTGAAGCGCGCGGACATACGCACGGCAAGCTCCGTGTGGCTGCCGTCCTCATTGGTCAGCAGCCGCGCCGCGATATGCTCAAGATCGGAATAATCCACCAGACCCGCGCGGCGCTTGGCGAGCGCATACTGCGCGTCGAAATCCAGCGTCAGCTCCAATAGCGCGCGCATGGCGGGCGCGGTCGTGCGCATCTCGTCCAGCAGCTTTTCCGAGGGCGCGGCAAGCGTGCCCTCTATCGCCTCCATCGCCTTTTTGCAGGCGGTGCGCCGCGCCTTGACGCGCTCAGAAAGCGCAACGTCCGGCGACGCGCGCAATGTGCCGAGACGTGAAAACGTTATCGGCAGGCACCCGCGCGCCCTGTCCCAGCCAAGCTCAAGACAGCGCGCAAGCTCGCGTATCTCGTCCGCCGTCGCGCTCACGCTCGGCATATACGCCGCGCTTATCTTCTCATTCGCCGCCATCGCCTGCATGAGAGAATCCATCTCGCCGCTCCAATAGCGTGCGGAGCGCGCGGCGGCTGAGAGTATCTCCCGCCCCCACGGCGTGTCCCCCGCGTCGGCCGCGCCGCGCTCCAGAAGCTCCGTCTGCTCGCGCGCCCACGCCTCCGGGCGCGCGTGGCACTGCATTTTTTCGTGCAGCGACAGCACCAGCGCGCCGAGGCGGCTGTCGTCGCGCCCGACGCCTACGGTGTCCGCCAGCAGCAGGAAGCCGGGGTAGTCGCCGCTCCTGGCGTAGCGCGCTTCCAGCACGCGCTCAAGCGCCGCCGCCCTCATGCCCGCCGCGCGCTCGTCGTCCGCGATTTTGAAGTCCGGGCTTATCCCGGCGATGTGGCTGTTCTCGCGCAGAAGCGCGGCGCAGAACGAGTGTATCGTGCCTATCTGCGCCCGCTGGCACAGCGCGCTCTGCCGCCGCAGACGGCGTGAGCCGGGGTCCTGCGCCAAACGCGCGGCAAGCTCATCCATTATCCTGCCGCGAAGCTCGCCCGCCGCCGCGCGCGTGAATGTTATTATAAGAAAGCTGTCGAGGTCGGCGGGGTGCTCCGCGTCCGTGACAAAGCCCATCAAACGCTCGGTGAGCACCTTGGTCTTGCCGCTGCCCGCACCCGCCGAGACGAGCACCGTGCTGCCGCGCGTTTCGATGGCGCACTGCTGCGCCGCCGTCGGTTTGAAATCAGCCATTGTCGTCCTCCCCCTCCAGCATGCTCCACACCTTGTCGGGTCTGAGCCGTGCGAGATAGCGGCAGCTCTCGCCGTTCTCGCCGTCGGCAAAGTGACAGGCGTCGAAATAATCACAGTTGACACAAGCGTTCTCGCGCTGCCCGCGATAGTACGGGTCGGCCGCGATGCTCCCGCGCCTGAGTTCGCCCGACATCTCCGTCAGGCGCTTTTTTATGTGCCGCGCCAGCAGCCCGAAGCGCGCCGCCGTGGCGACGTCGTCCGCCGCCGGAGCTCCGTTTTTGAAGTGCACAGGAATATAGCGCTTGTCCGCGCCGCGCTCCCACGCCTCCATCAGCTCCGTGTCGTCCAGCACGAGCCCGCTGCGGCGTATTGCGTCGGCGCGCTTTTTGTCAAGCTCCGTGTCCTCCGCGTCGCGCTGGAGCGAGAGCATGGCGCTGCGCGCGGGGACGTACATCACCCCCGCGGGCACGGTCTCCGCGCCGTAGAGCTTTTCCCCGTTCTCGCCGAGGGCGAAGAGGTATAGGAGCATTTGCAGCCCCATGCCGTACCACACGTCCGCCATGGAGAATTTTTTCTTGCCCGTCTTGTAGTCGACAACGCGCAGGTAGAGCTTGCCGTTATGCAGCCAGCCGTCCACCCTGTCGGCAACGCCCGTGAGCGTCACGCTCCCCTCGCCGTCGCCCAGCTCCACAGGCGGCAGCTTCTCCGCGCGGGAGAAGTCCAGCTCGAAATCCAGCGGCTCGAAGTCCGATCGGCGCAGCTCATCCGCCATATCCGCCACGACCTGCCGCACATCGCGCGTCAGGCGGCGGAAGAGGTAGACAAAGCGCGCGCTCTTCTCCTCAAAGTCGTTGAGCTGGGTGTGTATATATGTTTCCACGTGCCGGGTGCATATCTTCGTCAGCTCGCCGTCGTCCACGGCACGCCAGCCGCCGCGCTCCTTGACCTCGCGCGCGGTCTGTTCGAGCACGAAATGCATGAACGTGCCTATCTCCGGCGGAGTGAAGCCCGCGGGCTCATAGGGCTTCGCGCGCAGACCGTACTGGCAGAAGTATGCATATCTGCACGAGGCGAATTTATCTATTCTCGACGCGCTTAGCCGCAGGCGCTCGCCGTAGAGACTGCGCACCGCGGCGGGGCTGAGGCTGCCGCGCGTCATATCCGCCGCGCGGGCGATAGCGGCGCTCCGCTCCGGCTGGGTCTCCATAAAATACTCCGCCGCCGCGCACTCTGCGCCCGTGCCGCCGTGCACCGCGTGCGCGGCAAGCCCAAGGGCGGGTGCGGGCGCGGACATGCGCGCGTCCTCAAGCCGCCCGTGGCGCGGCGTGATGCCGAAGAGCGCCGCCGCGCGGTTATAAACGAACGCCGGGCGGATGCTCTCGCCGTCGCTGTCCGTCAGCGGGCAGAGCATCGTCAGGCTCTCCGACGGGAGCGTCAGGCAATTATATATGAGCGAGAACTCGCGCCATAGCTCGCTCTCCCCTCCCCCGCCGAGGTCAATCCCCTGCTCGGTCAGGCGCACGCGCTCCGCGTCGGAGAACACCCCGGCGGTGTCGTCCGCGCGCGGCAGACGCTCGTCGCTCGCGCCGAGGACGATGAGGTGCTTTATACTGCGGCGGCGCATACGGTCAAAGTCGCCCGCGGACACCGCGTCCAGCGAGACCGGTATAGTGCCTATGTCGTATTTTGAAAGCGTGAGGTTGAAAAGCCGTCCGAACTCCTCGCGCGTCATCTCGCTTCCGCCGAGGATGGCGGCGCTCTGCTCAAGCGCGGCGGTGATGATGCCCCACAGCTGCACATATTCCTGCGCGAGCGCGCCGCGCCCCTCATCCGCCAGCGCCGCCGCGCGCGCCTCCAAAAGCTCCGGCAGCTTCAGCCGCGCGAAGAACATCGCCAGCGCAGACGCCTGTCCCTGCGCGGTCTCCGCCGCCGCGCTCTCCCGCTCAAAGTAGAGCAAGGGTCCGGCAAGGCGGCGGCGCAGCGCGTTTATCCGTTCCAGCCGCGCGTTCGTCTCCTCGTCATACTCCGCGCCGTAGCCGTCGGGGTGCTGGTGCCAGTCGTCCGGGCGCGCCCACGCGCCGCCGCGCAGCTGCCATTTGAAGATATACGCCTCAAGCTCGTCGCACTCCTCCGCCGTCAGCCCGGTAAGCCCCGTGTGCATATAGCTGATGACGTCGTCAATGTCCCAGCCTCCGCCAACTATCTCGTACACCAGCGACACCAGCAGCGGCAGCGGCTTATACAAAAGCTCGCTCTTTTTCGCGGCGAACAGCGGCACGCCGTAGTGCCGGAAGATGTTTTCAAGCGTGCCGCGGTAATCGTCAAAGCCGCGCACCGCCACGGCAATATCGCGCCAGCGCGCGCCGCGCTCGCGCACAAGCTCAAGCGCCTTCGCCGCGGCAAGCTCGCACTCGGCGCTCATGCTCTCCGCTGTCACAAGCCCGACGGCGCACTCGCCCTCAAAGCGTGCGGAGGAATAGGAGAACATATTGTCGGCAAAAAAGCGTAGGGAAGCGCACTTGCCGGACGCGCCGTCGAGCCACCGTTCGCGCTGCTCCACGCCCAGCTCCTCCGCCATGGCGGAAAGCGCGCGTCCCGCACGGCGGCTGAGAGCGAAAACCTCGCTGCCGTCCGTGAGCGAGTCGACCGTGAGGCACACGCTCACATCCGCGCCGCAGCTCAAAAGCGCGCGGACGACCGCCGCCTCCTGCGCGGTGAAGTCTATAAACCCGTCGATGTAGATATGATGCGCCGCACCGATGCCGCTCTCTGGGATCTGCTGCGCCAGCACGGTCAGCGCATCGGCGGGATCGGCATGCCCGTTGGCGACGATGGCATCATACGCCTCGCTTATGAGCGCAAGGTCGGTCAGCTTGTCGCCAAGGCTGTCGTCCAGCTCCGCCGCCGCGGCGGCAAGCTCCTCAGACGTTATGCACGACGCCTTCAGCTCATCCACCGCAGATAGCAGCAGCGCCTGCAGCTCCGCGCGGCGCGCGGCGGCGGAATACACGCGCAGACGGCTGCCCACGCTCGCCGCGGCGAGCGCCATGCATAAAAGCCGCCCGCCCTTGTCCAGATGCTTTGCCGCACCGCCGCCGAGCTGTGTTCTGAGCCTTCTTGCAAGCCCTGTGAAGCTGAACACCTCCGCATAGCGCGACACGCTGTCGCCGCACACGCGCCCCAGCTCGCGCTCGGCCTCGTGGCTGTACTGCTCCGGGACTATCAGCATCCGCTGTCCCTCGTGCCGCCCGACAGCCTCGTTTATCTCATCTATCACGGCGGAGGTCTTGCCCGTGCCCGCCTTGCCGGTTATGAGAGTGAGCATATCCGCCCTCCCGTTCTGTCAATACTTATTATAATGGATTATATCCGCGTCTGCTCCTTGCGTCAAGTTTTGTAAATTTATATGTACAATTGCATTTTTTGTGATATAATGCGTGGCATGAAAAGATGGCTGTCGGTTTTGCTCGCGGCGGCGCTGCTGGCGTATCTTCTGTCAAGCTGCAGCGGGCATATCATAAAAAAGAATACCGTAGTCGCCGCGCTCTCCCCCGCGGGGCAGTTGCTGACGCTGGCGGAGTGGTCGGCGGACAGCGACACCCAAACGCTCACATTCAGCGAGGACGGCACGGGCGCATATGCCGCCGCGCCCTTTGAATGGACGGAGGCGGACGGCGCTGCCAGGCTGCGCTTCTTCCCCGGCTGCATGGCCGGCGCGGAGCGGACGGCAAAGCTCGATACTTCCGGCGGCGCGCTCCGCCTCACGCTGGATGACGCGACGTTCACCCCCGCGTTCCTCACCCCGCCAGATAAGGAGGCCGAGCCCGCCGTGCCTCGGCCGACGGCGGAGGAGCTGCTGGGACAGCAGATCGCCGAGTACGCTTCCGGCTACATCGGCGCGAAGTATAAATACGGCGGCAAATCGCCCGAGACTGGGTTTGACTGCTCCGGCTTTGTGTACTATATCTATGAGCAGTTCGGCTACCGTCTGGAGCGCGTGGCGAACGATCAGGCGCAGCAGGGCGTAGAGATCGAGCATGACGCGCTCATCCCCGGCGACCTTCTGGCGTTCTATACCTCCGGCAAATACGTCGGGCATATCGGCATATACATGGGCAGCGGGTATTATATCCACGCCATGGGCTCGGCCTACGGCGTTGTGCTCACCTCGCTCGATGATGCGTACAGCCAGCGCGACTATACCGCCCGGCGCATCATCGGCTGTGACGAGCTTCTGCTGGAAAACCAGACCGCGCCTTGATATACTGATATACATCAAAACCTCACGGTCAGCGTGACCGTGAGGGTTTTTATCACTATTCCTTCAGACTGCCCTTCACATCCGGCAGCTTTTCGTTCGGGTCGCCGACATGGTGGGCGTTGGTGTGGACATTGATGTACTGCGCCTTGAGCTTTGAATAGAGTATCGTCTGGCTGGAGTACAGCCCGCCGTAGCCCGAGAGCATATAGCTCACTCCGCAGGCGAGCGCGAAGTACAGTATCCCGCTCCCGCCGAAAAGCTCGATGGACAGAAACGTCGACGCGATGGGGCAGTTCGTCGCGCCGCAGAAAACGCTCACCAGTCCCAGCGCCGCGCCGAACGACGCGGGCAGCCCCAGCAGCGGCGCGACGGCGCAGCCGAACGTCGCCCCCACGAAGAAGCACGGCACTACCTCGCCGCCCTTGAACCCCGCCGCGAGCGTCACCGCGGTGAACAGCATTTTCAGCGCGAACGCCTCCGGCTTCACGCGCCCCTGCTCTATCGCGGCGGTGATGACGTCCATGCCCGCGCCGTTATAGTCCGTCGTGCCGCAGATAAGCGTCAGCGCCACGACGATCGCCCCGCCCGCGGCGGCGCGCAGCCACGGATTGGGGATGAACTTTTTCATATGCCGCGCGGAGGCGTGCAGCAGCGCGCAGAACAGTGCCGACACCCACGCGCACAGCGCCGCGAGTATCGCCGCGCGCACGAGCCCCGTCGAGGCGAGCGCGGGGATGACCGCCGTGAAGCGCACCGGCGCCACGCCCAGCCACATCGACAGCCCGTAGGCCACGAGCGAGGCCGTGAAGCACGGGATGAACGCCGCGTGGTACAGCTCCCCCACGCTTATCGCCATGATGGCGAACATCGTCGCGGCGAGCGGCGTGCCGAAAAGCGCGGAGAAGAACGCCGCCATGCCGCACAGCGTCCCCGTGCGCGTGTCGCGGTCGTCAAGGCGCAGCGCCCGCGACGACCAGTAGCCTATCGTGCCACCCATCTGCAGCGCCGCGCCCTCACGCCCGGCGGAGCCGCCGCAAAGATGCGTCAGCACCGTGCCGATGAATATCGACGGCACGAGCTTCGCGCTCAGCGGCTTTCCCAGATGCACCGCGTCGATAATATCGTCCGTGCCCATGCCCTCGGTGCGCAGCGCCCGGTACACCGATGCCACAGCCACGCCCGCCAGCGGCAGCAGGTACAAAAGCCAGCCGTTCGCCGCCCTCAGGCGCGTCACATAGCCCACGCTCAGCGCGAACGCCGACCCGATAAGCCCGCACAGCACCCCCGTCAGCGCCGCCACGGCAAGCCACTTGCCCAGCGCCACGGCGTACAGCCGCACCTCATTTATGAATTTACGCACCGCGTTCATAGGCTCTCTCCTTTTATTCTGAAAACCGCTATATTTTACGCCATCGCGCCGCAAAAAGCAACAAAAAAGCTGTGGGAACTGCTCCCACAGCTTTTTTCGGTCAACATGCGGAAACTCAGGCTTCGGCTTTCCTGTTCTCTGCCGAGCGTATCACGAACAGCGTCCCGACCGTCAGCACCGCGCCGACGATGAGGCTTATCACCGCGTTCTGCACGAACCCCGCGAGGATGTACGTCACGAAGCTCACCGCCGCGACAGTGATAACATAGGGCAGCTGCGTGGTGACATGGTCGAGATGGTTCATCTGCGCACCGGCGGACGCCATGATGGTCGTGTCGGAGATGGGGGAGCAGTGATCGCCGCAGACAGCGCCCGCGCAGCAGGCGGATATGCCGATGATGAGGAGGGTGCTGTCGCTGGGGAAGATGGCCGTGACAATGGGGATGAGTATGCCGAACGTGCCCCAGGACGTGCCGGAGGCAAAGGCGAGCACGCACGCGACGATGAAGATAACGGCGGGTAGCATGTTGTAAAGGCTCTGCGACGCGCCGACCATCAGATCATGCACGTACTCCGCCGCACCGAGGTTGGAGGTCATGGTCTTCAGCGAGACCGCCATCGTGAGGATGATGATGGGCGGCACCATGGCGATGAAGCCCTTGGGGACGCACTCCATTGCCTCCTTGAAGGTCATGAGGCGGCGGGCAAGCATGTAAATGACGATGAGTACGAGGGAGATGATGCCGCCCCAGGGCAGACCGACAAAGGCGTCGGTGTTGCCGAACGCGGCGATGAAGTCCCCGGCGCAGTCCGTGCCGCCCCAGGCGTCAACGCCGAAGAAGCCGCCGACGTAGATCATGCCCACGGTGCACGCGACAATGAGAACGCACACGGGGAGGATGAGGTCGATAACGCGGCCCTTGGGGTTGGCGGCGGTCGCGCCCTCCTCGCTCTCCAGCGCACCGAGATCGCCGTTGAGCTGGGCGTTCATCTCGTGCAGGCGCATGGGGCCGTAGTCAAACTTCATGCAGGTTATCGCGATGATGAAAACAAAGGTGAGCAGCGAGTAGAAGTTATACGGTATCGCCATGACGAAAAGCTGTATGCCGGACACGCCGATGTCAAGGTCGGACGCGACGCCCGACACTGCCGCCGCCCATGAGGAGATGGGCGCGATCATGCATACGGGCGCGGCGGTCGCGTCGATGAGGTAGGCGAGCTTTGCGCGCGAAATCCTGTGTCCGTCCGTGACCGGGCGCATGACGGAGCCGACGGTCAGGCAGTTGAAATAGTCGTCAATGAAGATGAGAACGCCCAGCACGAACGTGGCGATGGACGCGCCCACGCGGGTCTTGATGTTCTTTTCCGCCCAGCGCCCGAACGCGGCGGAGCCGCCGGAGGCGTTGACGAGGGCAACGATGATGCCCAGCAGCACGAGGAAAAGGAAAATGCCCGCGTTGTCCGCAATGGCGGAGATGAGCCCGTCATTGAGCGCGATGTCGAGCGTCCCGACGGGGGCGAAGTTGGCGCAGAACATCGCGCCGATGATAACGCCGATGAAGAGCGCGGAGTACGCCTCCTTGATGATGAGTGCCAGCACTATTGCCACCAGCGGCGGCACGAGCGCCCAGAAAGTTCCGTACATTAAATGTACCCTCCCAAAACAAAAAAATCATGAACAGAGCAGACACTGTTCATGACATGCAAATCCTTGACCGTCTGACAGCACTCCACCCCGTGCGGGATGACAGTCCGCGGGATATTGTCCCGCGTCCCAGGTACAGCGCACCGGAAAACGCGCTGCCCTTCGGCGGCAGACCCTTTCGCCCCCGGCGTTTCCGCGCCTTGCATGGGGCTACTCCTGACAGCCGCACCTCTATCTAACTATGTTCACTGCCGACATTATACAGCCTATATCCGAAATGTCAACAGCTTTCGCCCGGAAAATCGCGGATATTCCGCCGAAAGGCGCGCATAGGGCACGCGCGGCGTGCATACACTATATAAAATGTCGGATATTATATCAAATTTCTTTCGGGTTGAGGGCGGCCTCCGCTCCCGCGGCTTCGGGATGTTCTCCTTGGGACATATCGCGTGGCTCGCGGCGGGGGTGATCTTCGCGCTTATAATGTGCAGGGCGTACCTTGCCGCGCCCGCCGCGGCGAGACGGCAGCTGAGACGGGGCACGGCGCTCTCCGCGCTCGCGGTGGAGCTTTCGCGCGCGGCGCTGCTCGCCCTCGCGGGGCTGTACGGTGTTGACCGGTTGCCGCTGCACCTGTGCGCGCTGGCAGTGTACGTCTCGGCGTGGCACGCCCTGCGCGGCGGCGAGCTGACGGGGCAGTTTCTCTATGCCTTCTGCATGCCCGGCGCGCTTTCCGCGCTGCTCTTCCCGGATTGGCGCGTCTACCCCCTCGTGTCATTTCTGACGTTCGCGGGCTTTGCCGGGCATTTTCTCATCGTCACCTATGTCGTCATGCAGGTGCTCGCCGGGGACATCGCCCCGGATATCCGCCGTGCCGGAGCCTGTCTGCTGCTGATGCTCGCGCTCGCCGCGCCCGTGTTCATATTTGACCGCCTCACCGCGACGAACTATATGTTCCTCAACTACCCCTCCCCCGGCTCGCCGCTGGAATGGTTTTCGTTCCTTGGCCGCCCGGGCTATATCCTCGGCTACTTCCCGCTCATCGCCGCCGTGTGGGCGGTGATATACGCGCCGTTTGTGACCGTTCCGCGAAAGAACAGGCCGAGTATATAAAAAGCGGCGGACCGAATAGCTTCAGTCCGCCAAAAACAGGGTTGTGGGATAAAGATATGAGCCTGATCTCCTGTGGAGATCAATTGGATAAGCTGTGAGTATAATGTAGCACTCCGGCGGGCAATTGTAAAGAGCGAACGGACACTAGTTTTGTCGAACGCAAATTTTTTTGCATAAAGCCGCTGCACCGGGACAGACTATGGGAGAAACCATACGGCGCGCGGCTCGCTGCCGCGCCGCAAGAGAGGAGTTCTTTTTACATGGTAATGGATCGCATAGCTCTGATACTGACGATAATCGGCGGCATCAACTGGGGCAGCGTTGGTCTTTTCCGCTTTGACATCGTCGCGTGGCTGTTCGGCGGTCAGACCGCGACCGTCAGCCGCGTTGTCTACACCCTCGTGGGTCTGTCCGCGCTGTGGTGCGTGTCGCTGCTGTTCCGCACCGACTCCGTCACAGACGACGGCATGTGAGCTTTATATCGGCAGAAAAGAGCTTGGGGCGTTTTGCTTGCTCCAAGCTCTTTTGCTGTATATTGCTGTATATATTATACTTTCCTCAATGTCCTCTTGGCTTGCGCTCGAATTTGCCGCGCTCCACCTTGAGATCGGCATACATGAGGTCTGCCAGCACCACTGCCAGCGGCAGCAGCACGAAGAACATCGCCCGCCCGGCAAAGCGCATGCACAGCAGCACCGCGCATATCACGCCCAGCACGAACAGTCCAAGCATTTTCAGATGGAAGAAC
>OLWU01000313.1_pt1 | contig 12495 bp, 6 predicted proteins | sample 1673351 | NCBI WGS metagenome assembly OLWU01 (sample SAMEA103958109, study PRJEB25191) | human gut metagenome | biome: human-associated habitat [ENVO:00009003]; feature: intestine environment [ENVO:2100002]; material: feces | place: Germany | collected 2013/2015
TCAGAGTGCAAAAGAGGCTTTGTTGTATTACAATAATGGCTGTATTGGAGTGTAAAAGAGGCTCTATAGCAGAGGAAAGTGGCTCTTTTGCAAGTCTGATTTCATAGCGATTTATCAGAAAGCCGTATAATCCACTGTATATAAACATGTTATCTCCAACCGCTCAAAACTCAAGAATTTCGCACCAAAGATTTTGTTGTGCGCTGGACTCATAGTATTGAGCATCAGAAATGCAAATATTGTATCCGGTAGAATCTAAAACGCTACGTTGAATCCGACGTTTACGCTGGCGTTGGAGCTGAGCGGGATAAATTCCTTGCTCACCTTGCCCAAGATGTGGTCCATGCCGAGGAAGACGTTGAAGCCCTTGGGGTGAGCGTTTATCACCCATCCGCAGCTTGCCGTGAAGCTATTAACGGCGAAGCTCATGCTGCCGTCGAGCCAGTCAAGCGGAGCTACGTTGGCACTCACACGGCCTTCGGTCCATGTGTATTTGCCGTTGAAGCGTGTGGTGCTGAGCGCACCGAACTTCAGCTGACGATAGAGCGGGAACACGTATTCTGCGCCGAGGTTGAGCGTGGCACCGATGCCGGTGGTACGTCCGCCCTTGTCGCCCTGGTCAGTAAGGTTGGCGAAGTCGGCTATCTGGTCAGCATACTTGTCGCCCTGACTCTTGAACGAGTTGTCGTTAAGGTTGCCGTTGTTGTCATACTTTTTGTACGAGATGTCGTGGAAACCGTTAAACTCGAAACTTTCCTGCTTGTTCTCAGCTGTCATATTGTTGCTCCAGCTGATAAAGCCGAGGTCGATAAGAGCGGCGCTAACCTGCCAGTCGTCGTTTATCTTGTAGACGCCACCGAGGTCGAGTGCAAGACCGAAGCCTCCGATGCCCGGGCTGTTTACGTCTACGTCGTTTACGTAGCGGTACGTGCCCTTGTTCTCATCCTTATATTCCTTCTCCTCCTGCTGGTAAGAGAAGCCCTTCATCGACACGTTGGCCACTGCCTTGCCGGACATCATCCACTTGTCTTCGCCCGCAAGGTCAGCGCGCAGATTGCTGATCTGCATGTCACCTCGTGCCACACCGAGCAGCACTTTCAGCTTGCCGCCCACGCGCAGCTTGTCGTTTATCTTGCGTGAATGTCCGAACGCCAACTGCACGTACGACTGTGCATGCACGTTGATGTCGTCCATCACGTAGCTCTTGTTGCCTGTGTTCTTCGCAAACTCAAACAGTGTGTAAGGCACAGCCACGCCCATGTTGGTTCGTGCGTCTATGGAGATGGTGTTGTATCCGCCGAACGCCTTGAATCCTGCTGAGAGCAGTGTGATGTCAGCGTCCGCATTGATGCGGTTCGTACCCGAAGCGAATCCAGACAGAGCCTCCGACGTGGATATGTAGGGGTTCATGAATGTGGTCTTCTTCTTGTCGCTGTCAATGCCGTAGCGCGGATTGTCAAACACGAGGTCGCCCAGTCCGAAATTGCCCTGCGTACGTACGTTTATGTTGCCGAGAGCCGGCAGCGAAACGTAGTTCTGCTCATTGTCGAAGGCAGGGTTCATGTTATGGCGGAACTTATAGTCCTCTACGAAGTAGCCCGAATTGAGTCCCTGCGCCATTGCGTTGCAGCCCACGGCAGCAAGTGAGGCAGCAAGTATGTATTTTCCTATTCTTTTCATTTACTTGTTTACGGTATTGTCAATTATTTTAGTTGAAGTCGCCGATGATTCTTCCCACGAGTCTCACCTTGATGTTATGAGCCTTGAGCGTGTGCTTGTATGCGTTGAGGGTCTGTCCCACGATGCTCTTCTGTCCTTCCTCACCGGAAGCTGCCGCGATGCGCATCACGATGCCGTCCACGTCCTTCAGCGCCCCCTTCGCGCTCTCGTGCATCTGCAATGTCACGGGAGTGGTGACGGCTGTGTTGCTGTCCTCGGAAGCCTTCACAGAGTTAGATACGTCCACTCTGATGCGGTCTTCTGCTATTTCGTTGCCGTTCACGTCGATGGCGTAAGCCTTGACGTTAAGGTAAGCCGGAATCTTGTTTTCCACGTCCGTAGTCATCTCGATGTATGCTCCTTCTGCGAAGCTGAACTTGTCGATGTCCTCGTTCCATCCGTCGATGGTGTCGGTGTAGACAATCTGTGCTCCCTCGTCGAAGGCGAGCGGTGCCTTTATGAACGATGTGGCCTCGATGGTGTATTCCTTGCCGAGCTCCAGTGTGCCTTCGCGCTTTGCGTCCGCCTTTGCGTCGGCCTTGCATACGATGTTGTGCGGAATCTTCTTCACGAGGTCAGAGAGGTTGCTCACCTCCTTCACCTGGTCATACTTTGTCTTGTCTATCTCTTCTGCGTGCTTGCAGATGCAGATTCGTGTCACTGAGTTAGGATTGATGTTCAGTCCGGGGATATCTATGTTAGCCAGCATGTTGCCTGCCTTGTCCTCAGCCGTGAGTGTGCCGTTCATTATTCCGGCGATGTCGGCGTCGCTCGATACGGTCAGCTCAATAACGGGGTTGTAGAGATTGATGGCCACGTCCTTGTCAGTAAGGAAGTCGGGCACGTCGTTGACGTTCATGCTGCCGAGGTCGTCCAGGTCGATCTGTGGATTAAACTTTCCGGTGGCTTCATTCACGGTGATGTCTCCCAGCGACATGTCTGTGCTGAGGAAGAGGTCGTCTGTGGAGTTGTTTGTCAGGTCCACGTCGTCGAATGTGATGCCCATGTTGGTGACGCCGTTGAGGTCGACGCTTCCGTTCTTGCCTTCCTTTCCAGCTGTGAAGTTGATGCTGTTTTCGCCATCGTTATTCATGGAGAAATCCAGCTTGTTTACGTCTGCCACCAGATTGATGTTGTCAGAGCTCGACACGTTCTTGAATGTCACGACGCCCGTCTTCTCATCGTATTCGGGTTGTGACGGTGTACATTTTTCGAGCTTCAGCTTCATAAACTTCGGCATGTTGAATGTCAGTGTCTTGAATGTAGGCACCACTTTCTTAAGCTCGTTCGATACTTTCACGTGGATTTTGAGTTCTGCCGATGTGCTGGCCGGAGTGATGTCGCGTATCTCGTTAGGAGTCATACCGTGATACTTGAATTCAGACGCCTTTCCGTTGACAGAGGCCAGGTTGTTGCGCTTCTGTCCGCGTTTCTTGCGCTGCACCTGCATGAGAGCGCTTTTCGGCACAATAATCTTAAAGTCGTTATTGATTTTAGCTTCTTTCAGCACCACCTTGTCCACAGAAGGGTGTGCAGGCTTCATGCCTTCCGCTTCCTTTACAAACATATAGTCACCGTTCTCGGCAATCTTTATGAAGTCGCTGTTCTTGATGTCCAGAACATTGTCAAGAATCATGTCTTCTGTACCGCTGGTAGGAAGCTGCAATCCTTCTCCTCCGAGTCCGATGGTAGAGTCAATGTTCGACAAGTCGAAGTTGCTGTCCGTACAGCCTGATCCGATAGCCATAAAGCCAGCAGCAAGCATACACGCAACAAATTGAGATTTGTTGATACGTTTGTTCATAAATTTCTCTTTTTAAAATTAAGCAATACTTATTATCTCATCTATTCTGTTTTCTTTCATACTTATATAGGTAGAGTAGAATTAGATAAAAGCGGTTGAATCGTTAAATAATTGGTCTATATTTCACAATGCAAAATTAGTTTAATTAATCCAAATATGCAAATAAAAATAGTGTAATATTTAAATCGTTTATAAAAAATAGCCACTCCTGCATTTGCAAAAGTGGCTATTAAATACTTTATTACTTTCCTGGTGTGAAACGCAGGGTGTATGTGTATGATCCCCATGACGGGCAGGTGTAGTCGCTCAGACAGCTGTCGCCGCCGCATGAGTTGTTGCCGAGACCGCGCTGGAAATAATCGAAGTGGGCGTAAATCTGCGGGTCACGAGAGAGGTCGTACCAGTGGAGCTGTGAGTTCCACATCGAGTCGCCGTACGTACACCAGCGTGTTTCGTCATAATGACCGAGCGAAAAGCTCACCTGACCCTCCGTCTGCACGTTGAGGCTGAGTCCGTTGGTGAGGTTGCGGAGCGTGAGGTCGCGCAGGTCCTGATGGTCGCCGTAAGTCTGCGGATGAATCATCTCGTCCACCATGTCGTCCACGGTGGTCTGATAACGTCCGAGGAACGAGCCGGTCTTGCGGTCAGAATAGTTCGACCACGGGCCGCGTCCGTAATACTCCACGTCCTCCATTCCCTGGGCAAACTGCATTCCAAGGCCCATACGTGCGAGGTTGCCGCTGGGCGAGAAGGTCACCTTCATGTCCACTGTGGCGTCCGCATAGAACGTATAGTCGATGGTGTATGAGCATGAATATGCGTAGCCGCTTACTGACATTGTGGCGTTGTTGCCGCTCTTTGCCAAGGCTCCGGTTACGGAAACGCTGGTGGAGTTGGTGAAGTCAGGCGAGAAGTTGCGGTCGTTGTCCACCTTGCGGTAGCTGTTGAAGTCGGGACCCTGAGCGATGATGTTCTCGCCGTCGAATGTCCACGACGTCATCTTGCCGTTGGCGAAGCTTACGGAGAACGCTTTGCCGTCAGCCGTTGTTCCGCTTACGGTCTGTCCGCTTACGCTTAGCTGTCCGCCCTCAGCGTTGTGGCTGGCGAGTGACGGGCGCTTAACCAGCTCAAACTGGTCTTCTGCCACGGCGTAACCTTCCTCTGCCCACAGCGTCTGCGCCTTGAGCTGCAGCTGCACGTTGACGAGCCATTCGGCGACGTTGTCGGTCTCTGCCTTGATGGGGAGAGTGACGTCGGCTGACGATCCGGCTGCTATGTTAGGCATCTGAGCCGTTCCTTCCTCCACGAGGCGTCCGTCACGCAGCACGCGATAGACGAGGCGATAAGCGTCGAGCGACGCGAAGGAGTTCTTGTTCTTTATGGTTACGGTCTTTCCGTCGTAGCTTGAGAAGCTTACGTTCTGATAGACATGCTTCACCTCAGTAAGCTTTCCGGTCCAAGCACGGTCCGGTGTGATGATGCCGTTGTTGAGGAAGTTGCCCTGGAAGCCTTGACCTACGCCCGACGGTGAGTTATAGTCGTAGCCCGAAACCCAGTAGTTCATTCCGTTGACATCCTTCTTTTCGCCCTTAAGCAGACGCTCGGGGTCGTATAAAGCCTGGTCTACCCAGTCCCAGATACATCCGCCGGTGATGCCTGAGCTCTTCTCGATGATGTCCCAGTATTCCTTAAGGTTGCCGACAGCCTGACCCATTGCGTGTGCATACTCGCAGATGAAGTAAGGCTTGCCGCTGTAACCGTTGCTGCTGCCCGATACGTTAGATACGGTGGGATACATGCTCGAACCGAGATCAGAGTACGACATGTTGCCCTCGTAATGGATAAAGCGGTCGTCGAGGCTCTTCATCTCAGAGTAAGCTGTTGAGAAGTTGCTTGCCGAACCGCACTCGTTGCCCATCGACCAGAAGATTACGCTCGGATGGTTGCGGTCGCGCATCACCATGCGGACTTCGCGGTCGAGGATGGCACCGTTCCAAGAGTAGTTGGAAGAAAGGTTCTGATTGTAGTGGCACTCCACGTCAGCCTCGTCCATCGTGTAGATGCCGTAGGCGTCAAACATGGCGTACATCTTAGGCTGGCGCGGATAGTGTGATGTGCGCACGGTGTTGACGTTAGCCTGCTTCATGAGAGTAACGTCGCGGAGCATTGTCTCGGTGTCGATGGCGCGTCCGTATTCAGGATGTGTGTCCTGCGTGTTGACACCCTTGAAGAACACGCGCTTGCCGTTGATATATATAAGGTTGCCCGACTTTGTGATCTTACGGAAACCGTACTTAGTGGAGAACACCATCTCGTCTGCGCCGTCGGCATCAGCCTGACGCACCACGACGGTGTAGAGATAAGGATCTTCTGCGCTCCAGGGATGGAGAGCGGAAAGATTGTTGAGCTTTACGTCTACCGATTCGTTGGCGCTGCCCTGGTAAGAAGCCGAGCCGGTGGCTACGGTCTTGCCGTCAGCGTCAAGAAGCTCCACGTTGAGCTGCTTCTCAGCCTGCACAGCGTCACGGTTGTCCACGGTAAGCTTCACGTTGAGCTGTCCGCTTGTGGCGTCGTTGCTGAGCGAAGAAGTGATGTAGTGGTCGGCGACGAACACCTTCGGAGTGGCTACGAGATAGACGTCACGATGGATGCCGGAGAGGTGCCACATGTCCTGACCTTCGAGGTACGAACCGTCGCACCAGCGATATACGCGAACCGAAAGCTGGTTGTCGCCAACCTTCGCAAACTCTGTTATATCGAACTCGGCGTCGTTGTTAGATCCCTGCGTGTAGCCCACATACTTGCCGTTCACCCATACCACGGCAGCGCTGTAGATGCCGTCGAAGTGGACGAAGAGTCGCTTGCCGTCCCACGACTCGGGAATGTTGAACGATCGGCGATAGAAGCCCGTGGCGTTATTGTCCTCCACACCATAGTAAGAAAGACCCTGATTGGCGTTAGGAGGATTGTTGCTGAAGGGATAGCCCACGTTGGTGTAGACGGGCTTGCCGTAGCCAGCCATCTCCCATGACAGCGGCACGCGGATGTCGTCCCATGCAGAGTCGTCAAGGTCAGCGTCGAAGAAGTCGGAAGCGCCTGGACCGGAAGTTGTGCCGGGGACGTACTTGAACTTCCATGTGCCGTTGAGCAGTTGTGTCTGCGCCTTCTCCGGAGTAAGCCAAGGCTTGGCGTAGTTGGCGTCCGCCTTCATGTCCGCTACGCTGGCGTAGGGGATGAAAGTGGCGTGACCGTCCTCTTTATAGTCAGCATACTTGTTCTGATTGCTTATCCATGACGCGTCAAACTTGCGCTCGGTGGCAGTTCCGCCGCCTCCGCCTTCAGTTCCGCCACCGCCTGATCCGCCTTCAACGTCCTCAAGCGAAATCTCCTTGTATGTAGCCCATGAGCGAGTGTTGCCCTGCGTGCTGCCGTAGAGGATGTTGGAGAGGTTGAGAAGTCCGCTGATAGTGGAAGCGTCGCAGCGCTTTGTGCCGTTGACGTACAGACCGTCGCTCTTCAGCTCGATGGTGGTCTCGCCGGAAATGCCTGAGATATCCTCGCGGTGAGTCTGCGAAGTGTTGAAGCAGTTTATCTGGAGCGATGACGAACTCTTGGTATAGAAGAGATGTATGACATAAACGCCGCCCCATCCGTTGGCGCCTTGCAGGTCCTCGCCGATGGAGAGCACGTTCTCGTGCTGTGTGGACGACTTGCAGGTGCTGAGGTCGAGCACCGCCTTGAACGTCTGCTTCTGGAAGTTAATGGCGGTGCTTCGTGTGAACGACTCGCCGTTGGGAGTATAGTCTTTTAGTAGCGACGTGCGTGCCGACATTGTTAGCGTCATGCCGGAGAGGAGGCAGATGAGCGCTATGACGGTGGCGAATCGCTGTCTGAATATGTGTATCATAAGTGTATGATTATGGATTTGTTAGATTAGTTTACTTGGCATGCTTCTTTCCGCCAACCACGTAGACACCGTGCTGGAGACGCTTCGCTGCCTTCTTGCCGCTGCCTACCTTCTGTCCGCCGATGGTGTAGATGTCGCCTTCTGGAGTTGTTGTGGTGATGGTGCCGATGCCGGTGGTTCCGTCAAGGCTCCAGCAGTCGATGACGACGTCAAGGTAAGATACATAGTATGCACTCATGGCGTCCACTACATAGCCGTTATCTATCGGATCCACGGCTGAAGTGTTGGGGTTGAGGGCGTAGCCGAAGTTAGGCTTGGTGACGGTGAGTGTGCCGTAGAATGTGCCGCCGTTGACGGGTACCGTCTCTGCCTGAGAAGCGAAGGTGAAGTTGTCCTCAAGCAGATATTCATTGTTCTCTGTCGGCTTCATCACCTTTATGATGCAGGGCACGCCAGCCTTGAGGCTGTACGATGTGACGAACTGCAGCTCATTGGTGTTCTGAGCCTTGAGTTCAGCCACCTGCACATCGTCGCCGAAGAGCTGCTTGAGCTGTGTTTCGGTAAGATTGACGGGCGAGCAGAAGGTGGTCCACTGACCGGGCTGGAAGGTTCGGGTGATGCTGACTACCCAATATCCGTCGCCTGGGTTCTCGTATGTCTTGCTGTTCTCGTCGAAGCCGTAGAGTGGGGGAGTGTTTTCTCCTGTGTATACGAGCTTCCATTGAGCTGCCTCAAACTGTGCTGAGGGCTGCTGCGGTACGGCAGCGAGACGTCCGAGTGCTTCGTTCTGATAAAGATAGAGCGATGCGCTTGCCTCCGTATTGCGGCTTGCTATGGCATAAACGTCCTTCTTGCCGTTGACGGGCTCGATGCGCCACTGGCTGAACTTGTCCGTTTCGAGAGAAGGTGTGCCGTAGAGGTCGGTATGCCATGTTCCGTCAGGTGATGTAAGGCGGAAGAATCCTGGTGTGTTGGTGTCGTTGACGGCAGAAAGCGTAACGTCCACCTTTTCTCCTCCGAGTACGAGGCGTCCGTTCTCAATGCCGAGAAACTGCTTCGTGCCCACATTGTAAAGGTTGTACGTGGCTCCCGATTCGGGTGCCGAGCCCTTGTGTTCCTGCGCCGCGACATTGGCTGTCATGGTGCATGAAAGCGCAAGGACAGTTAGAAAGGTTTTGTTCATATCGTTATATAGATGTATTTATACGAGTATAGATAGATATATGTATGTTTTATTAATAGGTTTATTGATATAGGTATATACACTAATAGCCTTCTTCCTCCGTTGCCGCTTCGTAAGGCAATGAAGGCCGAAGGCTATGCTTTTAATATCCTTATGGGTGTGATGTTGCTGAGTTTGTCAAGATGGTTTTTAGTAGAACTGTCTGCAAAGTTAACGCTTTTTTTGTAAATTACAAAAAGCAGATACGGATTAGGCTGATTTTTCTGATTCCTGTTTAATGAATCAAAATAAATCAGCCTAATCCGTATTAGCCTATAAATAATAATTAATAATTACCAATTAATAATTAAATCTTACGCTTCGCGCTGTCTTGTTCCCATGCGGGCTTCCACAACGTTCACCACGTAATCGCCGAGCTTTTCGCATTCTGACACGATGTCCATATACATTGTGCCCATGGCGTAGGTGTACTTATGGTCGTTGACGTCGTTGATGTTCTGTGAGCGGAGCTGGTTGCGATAGTTGTTTATCTCGTTCTCCACGTTGAACGAACGGTTGACGTCGAGCGAGTCCTTGCGTCCGGTCAGCATGATGTCCATCTGCGTGAGCGAGTCGTCAGTAAGCTCGAACATCTGATGGAGGTGTTCATACTGCTTCTCTGTGAAGTCCTCCTTGCCCTTGAACTTGCGGCTCATGGTGCGGGCGATGTTATAGCAAGAGTCGCCGATTGACTCCAGTTCGGAGATTTCGCGGAGCATAGCACGAATCTTCGCCTTAGTTTCGTCAGAGAGGTGGGCGTCCGATACGTTGTCGAGGTAATTGGCAATCTCAATCTCCATGTTGTCCGAGATGCTCTCATACTTTTCTATCCTTGTGAAGAGCTTCGTGAAAGCCGTTTCGTCCTTCACGCCGAGCAACTCTCTTACCATGCCGAACATACGGTGAATGCGCTCTGCGAACGACTTGATTTCCTTCTGTGCCTCCAGTACGGAAAGCTCCGGAGTCTTCATGATAGACGTGTTGCCGATGTAGCGCAGACGGAAGTCGTCCTCGTTCTTTGTGGCTTTCGGCTTGATGATGTAGCATACCAGGCGCTCCATCTGCGGGATGAGCCAGATAAGCACGGCGGTGTTGCAGACGTTGAAGGTGGTGTGGAAGGCAGCGAGAACCACGGAGAGGCGGGTGGCGTCGATGTGGTCAGCGTGCGGGTCAACTCCCACGAAGCCGCAAACCATGTCAATGAAGGGATAGAAGCAGCACAACACCCAGAAGACGCCGAAGACGTTAAACGAGAGGTGGGCGAGGGCGGCGCGTCGAGCCTGCGTATTGGCTCCCATGGCAGCGATGTTGGAGGTGATGGTGGTGCCGATGTTCTCACCGAGCACGAGGGCTATACCCATATAGATGGGGAGCACGCCGGAAGAGCAGAGCACCATGGTGATGGCCATAAGAGCTGCTGACGACTGCATGCAGAAGGTCAGAATCGTACCGATGATGAGGAACGAGAAGATGGTCAGATAGCTGTCTTTGTCGAAAGACGAGAAGAAGTCGATAACCGTCTGGTTATGACTGAGGTCCATTTCCTTTCCCGTAGCGCCGAGTGTGGAAATGGCAAAGAACATGAATGCGACGCCGAAGAGGAAGTCGCCTACGTAGCGTTGTTTCTTACGATAGATGAGCAGCAGGGCTATGAAGAAAACGGGGAACACGAGGTTCGCCATGTTGAAATTGAAGCCCAGTGTCATAATCCATGCCGTGAATGTAGTGCCGATGTTGGCTCCCATGATTACGGAGATGGCCTGTGCCAGTGTGAGCAGTCCTGCGTTGACAAACGATACGGTCATCACCGTCGTGGCTGTGGACGATTGCACAGATGTTGTTACGAACATACCGGTCAACAGACCGGTGAAGCGGTTGGTAGTCATGGCTCCCAGGATATGGCGCAGCTGCGAGCCTGCCATCTTCTGGAGTGCCTCACTCATCACCTTCATACCGTAGATGAGGAGGGCAAGTGAACCAATAATTTTAAAAAAAATCCAAATCGACATATTTTTAATTTTATTTATGTGTCTGTAGGCGCATTGTGTCGAGAAAACGGAGTATCTTTGGAAAGTTAACCTATAAACATTATATGAAAATGAAACAGTTAATACAAATCCGTTGCAAAAATAATAAAAAATCTTTAAAAGTGGAAACGGGAAGTACACTTTCTGACATTTTTAATCATTTAAATCTCAATATGACATATCCTCCCATCAGTGCCAAGGTGAACAACAAGGTGGAGGGTATGCACTATCGCGTGTATAACTCGAAGGACGTTGAGTTCCTTGACCTCACCACTCCCTCCGGTTCGCGTGCTTACACCCGTTCGCTCTTCTTCGTGCTGTGCAAGGCTGTACACAAGCTTTTCCCCCAAAGCTCGGTGATTATAGACATTCCCGTGTCTAACGGATATTACTGCGACCTGCGCATCGGTCGTCCCGTCACCAAAGAGGACGCTGACGCCATCCGCACGGAGATGCAGAGCATCATATCTCGCGCCATGCCCATCCGACGCCATGAGGTTCCTACGGAGGAGGCGATAAAGCTGTTTGAGAGTATGGGATATCACTCGAAGGCTCTGCTGCTCCGCACTACGGGCAAGCTCTATACATATTATTATGACATCGGTGGCTTCGTTGACTATTTCTACGGCACGATGCTCACCAACACGGCGCAGCTGACGCTCTTCGGACTGGAGAAGTATTATGACGGCTTGCTGCTCCGCATCCCTTCGCTCTCCGACCCCTCACGCCTCGGCGACCTTATACGTCAGGACAAGATGTTCGAGATATTCCAGGAGCATCACCGCTGGCAGCGTCTGCTCGACATGTCGACGGTGGGCGAGTTTAACGAGGCTGTGGCAAGCGGACACGCCACGGAGATTATAAACGTGTCGGAGGCGTTGCAGGAGAAGAAGATAGCGCACATCGCTGAGGAGATAGCCTCACGTCCTGAGGTTAAGATGGTGCTCATCGCAGGACCGTCGTCGTCGGGAAAGACCACGACGTGCAAGCGTCTGAGCATTCAGCTGGTGTGCAACGGCATTCGTCCCGTGCCCATCTCGCTGGACGACTACTTCGTGGACCGCGAACTGACACCGCTGGACGCCAATGGTGCGTACGACTATGAGTCGCTGCACGCTCTCAACCTTGAGCTGCTCAACCGTCAGCTTGCGCAGCTGTTCCGTGGTGAGGAGGTGGAGTTGCCGCGTTACGATTTCATAACGGGCAAAAGCAAACCGAGCGGTCAGAAGATGAAGATGCGTGAGGGCGACATCCTTGTGGTGGAGGGCATCCACGCTCTCAACCCTGAGCTGACGGCGCAGATACCGGACGCTCTGAAGTATCGTGTCTACGCTTCGGCTCTGACCACCATCCTCCTTGACGAGCATAACTATATTCCCACCACCGACAACCGTCTGTTGCGCCGCATCATCCGCGACGACAAGCAGCGTGGCTGCTCTGCCCGCGACACCATCAGTCGCTGGCAGTCGGTAAGAAACGGTGAGAACAAGTGGATTTTCCCGTATCAGGAGAATGCTGACGCCATGTTCAATACGGCTATGATATACGAGTTGGCTGCCATCAAGACGCAGGCTGAACCGCTCTTGGAGCGTGTGCCGGAGAACTGCGAGGAGTATGCTGAGGCTTACCGTCTGAGAAAGTTCCTCAGCTACTTCAAAGCCATCGACCACAGCGTCCTGCCCCCGACGTCGCTGCTGAGAGAATTCTTGGGAGGCAGCTCGTTTACATATTAAGACAAGCAGACATTCCTTTGACATGTTTTTTTGACAGGTAGCCATGTTTTTTTTGACATGAAGACATGAAGACATGTTTTTGG
>OLWU01000316.1_pt1 | contig 12482 bp, 7 predicted proteins | sample 1673351 | NCBI WGS metagenome assembly OLWU01 (sample SAMEA103958109, study PRJEB25191) | human gut metagenome | biome: human-associated habitat [ENVO:00009003]; feature: intestine environment [ENVO:2100002]; material: feces | place: Germany | collected 2013/2015
TCCGGGAACTTCGCCAGAACCTCGTCCAAAGCAAGCAGAAGGGTGCTTTTGCTGATCTGGTTGCCATGCGCCCCGTCCTTGAAGTGGCGGATGGGAGAGACGGTGAACATGAATTCCTTCTCCGGATGCCGCGCGATCATATTCATGAGCAATGTCGCTGTCTCGCGGACGGAGAGGCGTCTGCGGGAGAACTCCTTCGCGTCGATTTTCAGGCAGTTGGAAACGGTCTCACCGGAGCGGGTATATTCATAAATCCATGCCGTGCCGAGGGTTATGATGACTTTGGAGGCTGCTTTCCACCGGAGCGAGGCTTCCTTCAAAGATGCATTGGCGACTTGCAGGAACTCGTCCTCGGTGCGGCGGGCGAAGGATGTGTGGTGGCTGAACGAGCAGACGAGGCCGGCACCGGCGCCCATCTGGACGCACTCATCTTTGGAGAACGGGATTCCGGAAGTCAGCCTGGCGATGGAATTGCAGACCGAGACTGGGTTGTAGATGGTTCCGAACGGGTTGACGCAGACATCGAAGCCCAGATCCACCATTTTCCCGCCGATGTTGTCAGCGAAGCAGCTTCCGAGGACGAATATCCTGTCTTTCAGCGAGATGCTGACAGCACCGCGGCCGGTTTCCACCGGGGTCTGTAATTTGAGTCCTTCCATACGGGTGCGAAATTACAAAATAATCAGTAATTTTGCATAAACTGCCTCGGAGGCGGGATTTTTCCTTCCGGGCTTATGAATATGAGAAAGAGCGTAATTGTAATAACACTTCTTCTGGCGTCGGCCTTCGCCGGTCGTGCCCAACAAAAGGCTACCTTTACCTACGGTGCTGATTTTCAGCACTATTTTGACAATCGGGAATATGATGGCGCTGGCAACAAGTTCGAGACATCCGGCACGGTTCACGCCGCCAGGCTGACTCCCACGGTCGGTGTCAAGGTGGCGGGCGGCCGGTTCACCCATCAGCTTACGCTCGGAATCGATGTGATGAAGAATATGGGTGAGGCCCCCGTGTCCGAAAGCGACAAGGATCTTCAGAACATAGGACTTTTCCGGGAGATGACATTCTGGTACGGCCTTGAAAGCCGGCGCAGAAGCGGAAAATTCAATCTCTTGGCGGGAATATTCCCGCGCGGGAACTCCGTTTTCGGCTCGGGTTATCAGGGCTGGGCGGAGGATCCTGTGAAGGCCGATCAGGTTCCGTCCCTGTTCATCTCCGATGTCAACCAGTTTTATGACAACAACATAGAAGGATTACTCCTGAAGTACGAGACCCGGAAAGGCTATTGCGAGGCCGGTTTGGACTGGATGGGAATGATCGGGCACGGCCGGCGTGAGCGCTTCCAGATATTCACATACGGCAATTACGCCCTTGCCGGTGATTTCCTGCGCGCCGGGTGGACGGCGACTATGTACCACTTCGCCAACACGCTTGAATATCGGGGCGTGGTGGATAATATTCTTGTCTCGCCTTTCGTGTCGCTGACCGCCGGGAGACGCGACTTCCGTTGGAACTCCAAGCTCAGCTATATTCAAGGAATACATCAGGACAGGATCAACGAGACGGGGCTTGAGCCTGCGTTCGGCGGGCTGCTGACGTTGAACCTCGCGTACAAGAAACTGGGCGTTCAGAATGATTCCTACTATGGCACGGGCCAGATGCCTTACTACTTCACCATTGACGGAGGAGGGAATATGCTCGGACAGGATTTGTACGCCGGAAGTCCGTTCTACCGCGTCTGTGACTATGGCGGGAACTGGAAGCATTCCGGGTTTTATGACCGTGCCGAGATCTACTGGCAGCCGTATATCGCTGATTTCGTGCGTCTGAGGCTTTCCGCCGTGTTCCATTTCACAGGTGATGGATTCCAGGGCAGCCAGCAGAAGCTGAGCGTCCTGTTCGATCTCGGGCGTGCCTTGAACTCCAGGAAAACGGCTAAGGCTTCGGGAGGCTCACGCAGGCAAAGGAATTTTGAAATATATTTATAAGGTATGAAAGTAATATTCAAGTCTATCATTGTCGCCGCTTCCGCCGGATTTCTGTTGGCCGGATGCGGTTCGGGACCCAAGGACGGAGACTATGTGCTTCAGCTTCTGACAACTAATGACGTGCACGGAACCTATTTCGATTCCACCTATGTCGGGAACGGGGTGAAGAACTCCCTTTTAGCCGTCAAGCCGATAGTGGACAGCGTCCGTGCTGCGGCCGGTGCCGACAAAGTTGTCTTCATCGATGCGGGGGACTGCCTTCAGGGAGACAACGCCGCGTACTATTTCAACTATGTGGACACACTCTCTCCTCATGTCTATCCACGCCTTGCCGCCTACATGGGCTACGATGCCGTCACGGTGGGCAACCATGACATCGAGACCGGTCACAAGGTCTATGACCGCATCGCCCGGGACCTTGAGTCGCACGGGATTCCGTTTCTGGCTGGAAACGCTATCCGCACTGACAACGGGGAACCGTATTTTCCTTTGTACAAGATCTACAAGAAGGGCGGACTGAAGGTCGCCGTACTGGGTTTCACAAACGCCAACATGAAGAACTGGCTGTCGGAGAAACTCTGGAGCGGAATGACGTTCGAGAGCCTTGTTCCTCTGGTGCAGGAGGATGTGGACAAGGTGAGGGCCAAGGAGAAGCCTGATGTGGTGATCGTGTCCGTGCATTCGGGAACAGGACCCGGAGACGGCTCGATGCTGGAAGGACAGGGAATGGATCTGTACAAGAGTCTGCGTGGAGTGGATTTCGTGGTCTGCTCTCACGACCACAGGCCGTTCGTGACCTGCTGTGACAGCATCGGGCTCATAAATTCCGGAAGCCATTGCCGCTTTGTGGGGCACGGAACGGTGAATGTCACCGTTAAGGACGGCAAGGTCGTTTCCAAGACCCATTCCACGGAACTCATTCCGGTTGATCCCCACAGGATTGACGCCCAGATGGAAAGGGACTTTTACGAGGACTATCAGGCTGTGCAGGTCTTCACCACCCAGGAGGTCGGTGAGTTGAAGGTTGATATGCGTACCCGTGACGCGTACAAGGGAATGTGTGATTATGTGAACCTTGTCCACACGCTTTGCCTTGGCTGCGCTCCGGCGCGGATCTCGATCGCGGCTCCATTGACCTATGACGGATTCGTCAATGGTGGGACTTTGATTTACAAGGACTTGTTTACAATTTATCCGTTTGAAAACCAGCTCTATGTGATCACGATGACAGGAAAGGAGATCAAGGACTATCTGGAGGCCTCCTACAACCGTTGGATCGTCACTGCCACGAAACCGACCGACCACGTGCTGAACATCGTACAGAAGGACGACCCGCGCACGAGCCAGAAGGGTTGGTCGTTCATCGAGCGTGCCTACAACTTCGACTCCGCCGCCGGAATCGACTACACCGTTGATGTCACAAAGCCTTTCGGCTCAAGGATCGTGATTACCTCTATGGCCGATGGAAAGCCGTTCAGTATGGACGAGACCTACAACGTAGCGATGACTTCCTACCGCGCCTGCGGTGGCGGCGGACTCCTCGCCGAGGTCGGAATCGACACGGACAAGATCGCCGAAAGGACCGTTGAATATTACCCGGAGATCCGCGAGATTCTCTATGAATATCTCAAAAAGAACCGTGTGATCGACCCGGCCGTCATCGGTGACCCTGCCAAGATCGGCCACTGGTCTTTCGTGCCGGAGAACATCGCAGGTCCGGCGATCGAGCGGGATATCAACCTCATATTCAAGAAATAACACTAAAATATTCAGATAATGATCAAACGAATTTTAACAGCATTCGCGGCACTCGCCGCCACTCTGACAGTCTCCGCCGCCGAATATGACGGGAAATGGATCGGCTGCGACTATGAGGGAGATATTCTTAAGGGTAACACCGTGCTCCCTGCCCGCTACCTTCGCAAGGAAGTGACACTTGACGGCAAGGTGAAGGAGGCGACCCTCCGCATCAGCGGCCTCGGAGTCTATGACACTTGGATCAACGGGGAATATATCACCCGTGACCAGGAACTTTCCCCGACCGTGTCGGAGTACAGGATAAGGGTATATTTCAATGAGTTCGATGTCCGTAAGGCTCTCAAGAAAGGTCAGAACGCTCTTGCCGTAAGCCTTGGCTGCGGCCGTTATACCACGATGAGGGAGCCAGGTATGAAGGGCTTCGGGGTACCGAGGCTTTGGTACCGGTTGGACATTGTTTACACGGATGGCCGCACGGCGACCGTTGTCAGCGACGAGAGCTGGAAGATCACCTGCGAGGGACCAATCAGAGCCAACAACGAGTTCGACGGTGAGACTTACGATGCCCGTAAGGAATTGACCGGATGGACAAAGGTCGGTTACGATGATTCCGCTTGGGCGAAGGCCTCATTGATGGACGCTCCGGGCGGCAGACTGGTTCTCCAGCCTAACCCTAACATCGCTGTTCAGGGCATCGTGAAGCCGGTCTCCATCACCAAGACCGATCACGGTTACATCCTTGATATGGGACAGAATATGGTCGGCCGCCTTCAGATCAAGGCCCGAGGACTGCAAAGAGGCGACACCCTCACGATGAAGTTCGCTGAACTTCTCAATCCTGACGGCACTCTCTACCTTGCCAATCTCCGTACCGCAAAGGTCCTCGACACCTACATCGCCAAGGACGGCAAGCCGATTGTCTGGCATCCTGAATATGTTTACCACGGTTTCCGTTACGTTGAGATAAAAGGCTTGAAGAACGAACCTAAGCTCGGCGATTTCGAGGGGCAGGTGATGTACGACAAGATGGCTGTCACCGGTCATTTCGAGACCTCCAACGCCGTGATCAACCAGATCTACCACAACGCTTTCTGGGGAATCAGGGGCAATTATCGCGGTATGCCTACCGACTGCCCTCAGAGGGACGAGAGGCTTGGCTGGCTTGGTGACCGCACGATGGGTTGCTACGGCGAATCCTACATATTCAACAACCACGCCCTTTACTCCAAGTGGCTGACTGACATCCATGACGGGCAGAACGAGGCCGGCAGCATTTCCGATGTCTGCCCACGCTACTGGACCCTCTATCAGGACAATTTCACCTGGCCTGGAGCGTTCTTCACTGGCGCGGATATGGTCTATCGCCGATTCGGGGACGACCAGTCCATCAAGGACCACTACGGCGCGATGAAGAAGTGGCTTGAATATATGAGGTCGAAGTACCTGAAGGATGGCGTGATGATTAAGGACACCTACGGGGACTGGTGCATGCCGCCTGAATCTTTGGAACTTATTCATTCACAGGATCCTGCGAGAAAGACAGCCTCGCCTCTGATATCCACTCCATTCTACTTTTTCCTCTTGAACAAGATGATAGAGTTCGCTCCGATCGCCGGTCATCCGGAGGATGTGAAGATATTCAATGAATATGCCGCCGCGGCCCGTGAGGCGTTCAACGCGAAGTATTTCAACGCTAAGGAAGGCTTCTACGGCAACAACACGGTGACGGCCAACCTGCTTCCGCTTTATTTCGGAATGGTTCCTGACGGGCGTGAGGGTGATGTGTTCGAGCACATCGTGCACAAGACCGAGGTGGACTGTGGCGGCCATGTGAGCTGTGGAGTCGTCGGAATGATGGTTCTGATGCGCACTCTCACCGAGTTCGGCAGACCTGACCTTGCCCTTAAGATCGCCACGAACGAGACCTATCCAAGCTGGGGTTACATGGCGAAAAACGGTGCCACGACAATCTGGGAGCTTTGGAACGGCAACACCGCCGATCCTGCGATGAACTCCGGCAACCACGTGATGCTTCTCGGCGACCTCGTGACCTGGTATTATGAATATCTTGGCGGCATACGTCCTGCCGAGCCAGGCTACAAGTCAATCGAGCTGAAGCCTTACCCAATCGAAGGCCTTGACTGGGTGAACTGCTCTTATGATTCGCCTTACGGAAAGATTGTAAGCAACTGGAAGCGCACCGGCGACAAGTTCGAGTGGACCGTCGAGATCCCCGCCGGCACCACCGCCACCGCCCTCATCCCCGGCCCCGACAGTTCCCGCGAGACCAAGACCCTCGCCCCCGGCAAGCACCATTTCGTGACCGAGCTGTAATTCCCGGTCGCTGAACCTGTCGAAGCGACATAGATGCTGAGCGACATCGAAAAAAAGGCAAATGGCGAATTTTGCACGTTACCAAAATCCACCATTTGATTTTTTCGCTGTCGTTCGCTAAGTTTCACTGGCGTGAGCGAAAAAATAAAATCCAAAATTTTGGTAACGTGCAAAATTTTGGATTTTCCTTTTTTTCGCGTTCGCCCTGAACTTATTCTGCTAAGCAGGAATCCATCAGATCTGCTATCTGTTTGCGGTCAAGATTCTGCCCGATGAAGACAATCTTGATCATACGGTCGCCATAGGCCGGATCCCAATCCTTACGCAGATTCTTGTCCCTGCGCATCATCTCCTGAAGCTGATCCTCCGGCATCGTGGCGAACCACAGACCGGCGTCCTTGATGGATTTCTGCACTCCGGACTGCTCGAAGAGGTAGCACTTGTCCTTCTCGTCCGCAAAATAGCACAGACCCTTGGCCCGGATCACGTTCTTCGGCCACTTTTTGGAGACGAGCCAGTCGAACTTGTTGATGTCCAACGGCTGACGGCGATAATAGACAAAGGTCCCGATGTTATATTCCTCGACTTCGCCACCCTCGTGATCGTGATGATGGTGATGCTCGTGCCCCTCGTGGTGATGCTCGTGGTCGTGTTCCTCGTGATGATGGTCATGTTCATGCCCGTCATGATCCTCATCGTGGTCATCGTCATCATGATCGGCTTCGTTGCCCTCTCCTTCGATGGCGTTGATCCAAGCCGCCGAAGTAGCCGTCTTATCGAAATCGAACATCCTGGTGTTCAGAAGTTTGTCAAGATCGATGTCTCCATAGTCGCACTCGAAGATCGTCACTTTCGGATTCAGAGCTTTCACTATGCTGCGGACCCTGCCAAGCTCCTCGGGCTTCACCTCGGACGCCTTGTTCAGAAGCACGATGTTGCAGAACTCGATCTGCTGGATCACAAGATTCTCAAGGTCATCCTCCTCCAGATTGTCCTTCTTGAGAGCGTCCCCGCAGGCGAACTCACTCTGCATCCTCAGGGCGTCCACAACGGTGACTATGCAATCGAGTTTCGGAATATTCGATTGGGCATATTCAGGAACAAGCTTAGGGAAGGAGCAGATGGTCTGTGCGATAGGGGCGGGCTCGCATATTCCACTCGCCTCGATGACGATGTAGTCGAACTTGCCGGAGCGGCAGAGGTCGTTCAGCTGGGCGACAAGGTCCATTTTCAGCGTGCAGCAGATGCAGCCGTTCTGGAGAGGGACAAGGCTGTCGTCCGTGGTGCCGACAACGCCGCCTTTCTGGATGAGGTCCGCGTCGATGTTCACCTCGCCTATGTCATTGACGATGACGGCGAACTTGATGCCTTTCTTGTTGGAGAGTATTCTGTTGACCAGAGTTGTCTTGCCGCTCCCGAGGTATCCCGTCAGAAGCAGCACCGGTATTTCCCTGTTTTCCACTGTTATTGTCATGGTAATGCTGTTGTTGTCATATTGTCGCAAAATTATAATATTTACTTTGGTTTAGCAAATCGGACGCTGGCTGATGAGCAGGTCTGCTTCGTGAGTGTGGTGGCGGTTCTTGCGCACGAGGCGATGCTTGGGGAATGCTTCGTGAGTGTGGTGGCGGTTCTTGCGCACGAGGCGTGGCTTTGGGGAATGACGACGCGCGTGATGAGGCCGCTATGGCGCGCGATAAACAAGAGAATGAATTTTCCTTGGAATTTAATAGGTGATGTCAGTTGAAGTTCTTGTGCAAATGAAGATATTTTACTAAATTTGCGCTCATGCAGGTAAAAACAGTCCTGAGGTATGCTTGAAGGTATAAAGACAGATATCGAAAAGTTGATCGCGCTGTACGAAGCGGAAAGGTCTGAGCGTGAAAGGCTCCAGGCTGAGTTGGTGCGGTGCGGGGCTGAGAATGAGTCCTGTAGGAAGCGGATTGAGGATTTGGAACAACAGGTGAACAACCTTCATCTGTCCGAAGCTTTCGGAGTGGGCGGAGACAGTTCCGCCGCCAAGGAAAAGATAGAGAGACTTATCAAGGAGATTGACAAGTGCATCGCCTTGCTTGAGAATTAGGAATGGGACAGAACATCAAGATAAAGATCGCGGGCAATGAATATCCCCTCGTCGCCTCCTCTCCTGAGATGGAGCGGATGATGAGGCTTGCGGCGGACGCCATCAACCAGAAACTGGCGGCTTACGACGCGAAGTACCCGAACAAGACCCTTTCCGACAAACTTTCCTTTGTGGCTCTGAACGAGGCGGTCGGAAGGTTGGCCTACCAGAAGAGAGTCGCCGACGCTGATGCCGAGGCGAAAAAACTTCAGGAGGATGTTGAGTCCTACATCAAGAATATTGAAAAAGACGGCCGTTAGTCCCACGTGCTCAAATCAACAAGTTCCACGGAACCGAGTTTGCTCGAGCCGGCCATGACGGACCAAGGTTACCTTCGGGGATTGCGCCTGTGTGCGTGACGATGGATTTCTGAACCGGTGCGGATCTCAAATCTTATTCATTAAGATTTCTGACAAGCGGCTAACGGCTTTTTTTAATGTTTCTCAGACGATCGATCAGTTTCCGTTCCGGACTGTCGGTCGTTTTTTTTCGCCGGACTGTTACGGATGACGCTGTGGATGGACAGGGGAGCACTGCCACGGTGACATATAAGGGAATATTAGAACATTTAAAATATTTATTGATATTATGTTGCAATTTTTTATAGGAGTCCTGATCGGCGCTGTAATCGCGCTGGCGGCTTATATAATCATTCAGAGAATAGTTCTGAAAGGGCAGAAGAACGAGATCATCGCCAAGGCCGAGATCGAAGCCGAGGGGATAAAGAAGGACAAGATCCATCAGGCCAGGGAGAAGTTCCTCCAGCTCAAGAGCGAGCACGAGCAGTACATCAACGAGAAGAACAGCCAGCTCAAGGACGCCGAGAACAGGATCAAGCAGAAGGAGAACTCTCTGAACCAGCAGAATTCCGAACTTCAGAGGAAGATGCGTGACGCTGACAACGCCAAGGCGAGTTTCCAGGCCCAGCAGGAGACCCTGACCAAGAAGACTGAGGAATATGAAAGACTCAGCGCCCAGGCCAACAAGCAGCTTGAGACGATCGCCGGAATGAGCGCGCAGGAAGCCAAGAACATTCTTATTGAGAATATGAAGGCTGAGGCGAGGACCGAGGCTCAGGCCTACATCAACGACACGATGGACGAGGCTCGCCTGAACGCTTCCAAGGAGGCCAAGAGAATCGTCATCAACACCATCCAGAGAACGGCCACCGAGACCGCCATCGAGAACGCCGTGACGACATTCCCGATCGAGAACGATGAGATCAAGGGAAGGATTATCGGTCGTGAGGGACGTAATATCCGTGCCCTTGAGGCTGCCACAGGTGTCGAGATCGTGGTTGACGACACACCTGACGCCATTCTTCTTTCCGCGTTCGATCCTGTCCGCAGGGAAGTTGCCAGACTCGCCCTGCACCAGCTTGTCGTTGACGGACGAATCCACCCGGCGCGTATCGAGGAAGTTGTGACCAAGGTTCAGAAACAACTTGAGGACGAGATACTTGAGACAGGTAAGAGAACCTGCATAGACCTTGGGATCCACGGACTGAACATCGAGCTCGTGAAACTGATCGGCCGAATGAAATACCGTTCATCCTACGGTCAGAACCTGCTCCAGCACTCCCGTGAGGTCGCCAACATCTGCGCCATCATGGCAGCCGAGCTCGGTCTGAATCCTAAGCTCGCCAAGAGGGCCGGTCTCCTGCACGACATCGGTAAGGTTTCCGAGGAGGAGCCGGAGCTTCCACACGCATTGCTTGGTATGAAACTGGCCGAGCAGTACAAGGAAAAGCCTGAGATCTGCAACGCCATCGGCGCGCACCACGAAGAGATCGAGATGACATCGATCATCTCTCCTATCGTAATGATCGGTGATGCGATTTCCGGTGCCCGTCCTGGAGCCCGTCGTGAGGTCATCGAGTCTTACATCAAGAGGCTCAAGGGAATGGAAGACCTTGCCGCCGCCTATCCGGGAGTCACAAAGAGCTACGCCATCCAGGCCGGCCGCGAGCTCCGCGTCATTGTTGGCGCCGAGGAGGTCAGCGATGACCAGGCCGGAAGACTCTCCGCTGACATCGCCCAGAAGATCCAGGAGGAGATGACTTATCCGGGACAGGTCAAGATCACTGTGATCAGAGAGACCCGTTCCGTAGCCTACGCTAAATAACATTCTGAATATAACGGCAAATGTTTTGACGCTATGACACATACTTTCAAAAAAGCTGTGGCGTTGGTGGCTGCACTCCTTATCGGGAGTGTGGCCTCTTTCGCGCAAGCCCCGGAGGCCACCGCCAAGTGGTCGGTTTCCAGCAAGGTGGTTTCAGAGAATGTCTATGAACTGACATTCAAGGCCAGCATTGTGGATGGATGGCACATCTACACTGTGGATCATGCCTACAATCCTATTTCCATCGAATTCGCCTCCGATCAAGGATATTCATTGGTCGGTGGTCTCAATCAGGTGACAAAACCGTCTGATTTCCAAGGAGAAAAAGTTTTCTTTGATTCTGTGACACTCACTCAAAGGGTCAAACTGACCGGCAGTGAGGCCACGGTCACAGGTGAAGTCTCATGGAGCGGATGCAACGACAGGTTCTGCGCGGCTCCGGAATCATGGGAATTCTCCGTTCCGCTTGCTGCGGCTGTACCTGCGGCGAGTGCGTCTTCGGATGACGTTACCATTGACACTAAGTCGGAAGAGGCCTCTTCATCGCTTGAGGCCGGTATCGCATCCGGTGATAATAGCGATAACGAAGGGTCTCTGTGGGCTTTGATCATCGAAGCCATCCTGTGGGGATTCGCCATGCTGATGACCCCATGTGTGTTCCCGATGGTGCCGATGACGGTGTCGTTCTTCATGAAACAGTCCTCGACCGCCGCTGAAGGCCGCTTCAAGGCTTTCATCTACGGTCTCTTCATTGTCCTTTTGTACACTGTTCCGATCAGTGTGATCATCGGCCTGACATGGATAATCGGAGGGAATACGGTCACCGCCGACATATTCAACTGGCTTGCGACACACTGGCTGCCGAACCTGATATTCTTCATCGTGTTCATGATTTTCGCGGCATCCTTCTTCGGCGCCTTCGAGATAGAGCTCCCGTCCAGCCTTGCCAACAAGAGTGACGCGAAGTCCAGCGGCAAAGGACTCGGCGGCATATTCTTCATGGCTCTGACCCTTGTGCTGGTGTCATTCTCATGCACCGGTCCTATTGTCGGCACGGTGCTGATCAAATCAACTCAGGGAGAGTTCTGGACTCCGATGGTCACGATGCTCGCCTTCTCCGTCGCCTTCGCCTTGCCGTTCACGATCCTGGCGATGTTCCCGTCGCTGCTGAAAAAGATGAAAGGCAAGTCCGGCTCTTGGCTCAACAGTGTCAAGGTCGTGCTCGGCTTCATCGAGGTAGCGCTTGGCTTCAAGTTCCTCAGCGTCGCTGACCAGACCTACCACTGGGGACTGCTTGACAGGGAAGTATATTTAGGAATATGGATCGTCACGTTCTCGCTTCTCGGATTTTACCTTCTTGGCAAGCTACGTTTCAAGAATGACGATCCTGTGGAGCATGTCTCTGTGCCGAGGCTCGGCCTTGCGATCGCCGTCTTCACATTCGTGGTCTATATGATTCCGGGAATGTGGGGCGCTCCGCTGAAGGCTCTGTCCGGCTACCTTCCTCCGCTTGAGACTCAGGATTTTGTGGTTTACAATTATGCGGACACTCCGGTGGGAACGGTCACTTCGACAGGCTCAGTGACCATCGAAGCGACCGAAGAAACCAGCACATCGACAAGCTCAGTGACCGGTGTCTCCACCTACGGCCAGAAGTACGACCTCAAGATGCCGCTCGGTCTGACCGGCTACTTCACCCTGGAGGAAGGCCTCGCCGCCGCTAAGGCCCAGGGCAAACCCGTCTTCGTCGACATCACCGGCCACGGCTGCGTCAACTGCCGCGAGATGGAACAGCGCGTCTGGAGCGATCCGAGAGTCCTGAATATTCTCAGGAATGAATATGTCCTTGTGGCTCTTTATGTGGATGACAAGACCAAACTCGATGAGGCGGAATGGCTGACCACTCCGGATGGCAAGACCTTGAAGGAGATCGGTCGTGTGAACTCTTACATAGCCCGTACACGGTTCGGAGTAAACGCCCAGCCGAACTATGCCCTTCTTGACGCCGAAGGCAACCAGCTTGCCCCGGTCCGTGGCTATAATCTTTCCGTTGATGGTTTCATAGCCTTCCTCAACTCCGGCCTGAAAAAATAGCCGTGGCACTTAGAAGCTGTTTTGAATTGTTTGTTTGAAGGTTTGAGAGTGAAAAACTTCAG
>OLWU01000322.1_pt1 | contig 12433 bp, 7 predicted proteins | sample 1673351 | NCBI WGS metagenome assembly OLWU01 (sample SAMEA103958109, study PRJEB25191) | human gut metagenome | biome: human-associated habitat [ENVO:00009003]; feature: intestine environment [ENVO:2100002]; material: feces | place: Germany | collected 2013/2015
AGTTCCGCACCTGGTGCGGGGAGGAGCCGGTGTTCCTCACCTGGGGCTTTGACGACATCGGCATCCTGCGGGAGAATTTGCAGCTCTACGGCCAGGATACCGCCTGGGTCGAGCGGTGGTACAATGCCCAGATGATCTTCAACGCCCAGACCGACGGCTCCAATTCTCAGAAGGCGCTGAAAACCGCCCTGGAGACCTTCCAGATCGAGCCCAGCCGCCCGGCCCACGACGCCCTGGGGGACGCCTACCACACCGCGCTGATCTGCCAAAGGCTGGATATGCAGCGGGGAATCGCCGAATACGACCAGGCGGTGCGCAGCCATGAGAACGGCTTCCATGGCGCGGAGCTGCCCGGCTGCCTGGAGCGCAAGGTGTTCCGAGACTACGCGGATAAGCGGGAGGCCCTGGCCGCCATGGCTGGGAGCGAGAACCTGTGCCCGGTGTGCGGCCGCCAGATGCTTGGCTCCCGCTGGTTTGCCCAGCCGGGGCATCGGTATATGGACCTGGCCACCTGTGCGGAGCATGGGAAATTCCTGATTCGGGTGCGCCTCTCCGCCCAGCCGGACGGCACCGTGCGGGTCAGCCGCCTGACCTACGAGGCCAAGGGCAGCCTGCGGATCACCAAGCAGGTGCAGGCCGCCGACGGGCTTACCCCCGCCGACAACACCGCCTTTACCATGCAGGTCAACCTGACGGATTCCGCCGGCAATGCCCTGCCCGGCAGCTACAGCTATACCGTTGACGGCACTGCCGCCGGCAGCATCACCAGCGGCGAAACCATCACCCTGAAAAATGGCCAGACCGCCGAGATCGAGGGCCTGCCCGCGGGCGCCAAGTACGCCGTGAGCGAGGTCAACGTTCCCGCCGGGTATACCGCCGCCGTCACCGACAGCGGCAACGGCGTGATCGCCGCGGGCCGGGTGAACGATACCGCCCCCGTTGTGACCGTTACCAACACCTACGCGCCCGCCGCGTACCCCATGGAGAATGCCTTCTCCGGCAGCAAAACCCTGAACGGCCGCGACTGGCTGGCCAGCGATTCCTACCGCTTCCTGCTGGAGGCCATCAGCCCCAATGCACCGCTTCCGGCCCCCGTTGCGACGGATGCCGCCGGAACCCGGTATTCTCAGACCGATGTCAAGGCGGAGGACGGAACCCCCGCAGGCACGCCGATTGACTTCAACTTCGGCACCGTCACCTTCACCGAGCCGGGCATCTATGAGTACAACATCCGGGAGTACACCCCCAGCACGGAAGACCGCATCCCCGGCGTTTCCTACGATGAGACCGTTTACCGCGCCACCGTGGTCATCACCGACAACGGCCAGGGCCAGCTTGTGCTGGGCAGCTATACCCTGAAGGAGATCGTGCAGGAGAATGGCACCACGAATACCACGAACGGCAACGTGGCTGCCTTCACCAACACCTTCAACGCGAACGATGAAGTGATCAACTTCAAGGCCCTCAAGCGCTATGTGGACACCTCCGGCGCGACCCAGCTGGCCGACGGCCAGTTCCACTTCACGCTGGAGCCCGCGGCGATGGACAACCGGAACCAGCCCGTCACCACCCAGGCCCCCATGCCTTCCGCCGAGGGCTGCAACACCACCAACACGGCCGGCGGTGAGATCACCTTCGGCAACATCACCTACGGCACCGCGGACATCGGCAAAACCTACTGGTACACCATCAAGGAAGTGCCCGGCAGCGAGCCCCACATGGTTTACAGCAACGCCGAGTATCTGGCCAAGGTGGACGTCACCCTGGAAAACACCGACACCCACGCCGGCATCTCCTACTTCGTCAAGCAGGACGACGGCAGCTGGAAATCCCTTGAGGGCAGCGGCGACAACACCCCCGTGGTGTTTGAAAACACCTACACCCCGACCGCAGCCTCTGCCACTCTGCAGCTGACCAAGGACCTGAAAGGCCGCGACTGGAAGGACGGCGACTCCTTCACCTTCACCCTCACCGGTGAGGGCAATGTCCCCATGCCGGCCGGTGACACCGTTACGGTTACGAGTAGCACCCAGGACCACAAGGCCGCATTCGGCGCCATCACTTACAGCCAGGTGGGCACCTACAACTACACCATCACCGAGCAGGCCACGACCATTCCCGGCGTTTCCATCGACACGCCGGTGACGGCCACCGTCACGGTGCGCTACGATAGCGGCGCGCTGAAGGCCGACGTTGCCTACAGCCGCGGCGGCACCGACAGCGCCGCCTTTACCAACACCTACACCGCCGCCCCCTACAAGGCCCAGGCCTCCACGCTGTTCAAGGTCAGCAAAACCCTGACCGGCCGCGACTGGACGGACAGCGACTCCTTCACCTTTACCCTGACCGGCGAGGGCAACGCCCCCCTGCCGCCCAGCGACCAGTGCCAGGCCGCTGTCACCCGCGGCAGCACCACCACCACCTTCGGCGATACGGATCTTACCTTCAACGCCGCCGGTAAGTACGTTTACACCATCACCGAGGACACCGGCAGCATTGCCGGCGTCACCTACGACCCCGCCGTGTACAAGGTGGTCGTGTCCGTCACTGACAACGGCACCGGCAATTTGACCGGTACCACGAAGTATTTCAAGATCATCAACGGCGAGCAGACCCCTGTGGAAGACCCCGTGGCGGCGTTCACCAACACCTACAAGGCCGCCCCCACCGAGGTGAAGCTGACCGCCCGCAAGACTCTGAAGGTGGAGCGCGGCAGCTGGGCGCTGCAGGGCAACGACTTCAGCTTTGCCCTGTATGACAACGCCGATTGCACCGGCACCCCGCTGCGCACCGCCACCAACGCCGCCGACGGCAGCATCACCTTTGATGCCCTCGCCTTTGACGCCGCCGGGGAGTACACCTACTACCTGCGTGAGATCCCGGGCGACCGCACCGCGATCACCTACGACCCCACCGTGTACAAGGTGGTTGTATCCGTCACCGACAACGGCACCGGCGCACTGAGCGCCCTGACGCAGGTGTACAACCTGGACGGCGAAGCCATGAATGCAGCCGAGTTCGTGAACACCTACACGGCCACCCCGGGCGATGATACCTTTACCCTGACCATCAACAAGCTGCTGAACGGCCGCGCCATGAACGCCGGCGAGTTCTCCTTTAAGCTGACCGATGATGAGACCGGCACGCTGGTTTCCACCGGTACGAACGCGGCAGACGGCACCGTCACCTTCACGCCGGTGGGCCTGAAGGCGGCGCAGACGCAGTACGCGGCCTTCCTGGCCTCTCAGCCCGTGGCCGCAGAGCCGGAGGCCACTGCCGCCCCGGAGGCGACTGCGGAGCCTTCCGCTGCACCCGAAACAACCGCAGCACCCGAAGCAACTGCAGCGCCCGAGGCAACCGCAGCGCCCGAGGCAACCGCCGAACCCGAAGCCTCTGCCGAGCCGGAGCCGACGGCTGTTCCGGAACCCACTGCCCAGCCAGAAACCACTCCGGCCCCCGAGGCTTCCTCCCTGCCCCAGGTTGACGGCATGGCCGCCGCGCCCATGCGCCTGGTCGTGGCCCCGCTGGCCGCCGGCACGCAGGAGGCGCAGCCCAACGTTGGGCCGGATGGCGGCATCGCCGAGCCGGACCCGCTGCAGCGCTGGTATACCATCACCGAGGTCAACACCGGCAAAACCGGCGTGACCTACGACACCAACGTGTACAAGGTGCTGGTTCCCCTGAAGGATTCCGGCGACGGCAGCGGCACCCTGGTGGTGGATGATGAACACATCCAGTATTACCGGGTCGTTGACGGCGAGCTGGCCCCCGTGGATGGCGTGACCTTCACCAACCACTACGCACCGCTCTCCACCAGCGTGACGCTGGGCGGCACCAAGGTGCTGAACGGCCGCGACCAGAACGCCGGCGAGTTTACCTTCGAGCTGTGCGACGCCAACGGCACGGTGGTTTCCACCGCCGCCAACCAGGCGGACGGCCGCTTCTACTTCAAACCTCTCACCTTTGAAAAAGAGGGCACCTACACCTACACCGTGCGCGAAAAGAACACGGACGCTGCCCGCGTGACCTACGACCAGACCGTTTACACGGTCACCGTCAAGGTGGTGGACAACAAGGACGGCCAGCTCACCGCAGAGGTTGCTCTGCCGGACGGCGGCCTGACCTTCACCAACACCTACACGCCGAAGCCGGACCACAAGGACAAGCCGAAGCAGACCCCTGCGCCCACCAGCACGGCACAGCCTGCTGCCCCGACGCAGAGCCCCCGCACCGGAGACAATGCCTCTCTGATGACCTGGGTTGGAATTCTGCTGGTATGCGGCACCGCTTTGGCAGGGCTGTATGTTTACAAAAAGCGTAAACAGAAGTAAAATTTAGGGCAAGGCTTAAACACCTGCCCGCAAACCAATTGGCGCCCCCGATGTGCAAAAGCGCACGTCGGGGGCGCTTTTGCGTATGAAGCATCATTCAGCCATTTGGCAAAGGAGACACGCCCATGCCCATCGAAACCACCGAAACCTTCCGCATTCTGCGCATGGATGAACCCATGTACGGCTGCGAAGAGCTGCCCGAAGACGCTCCCCTGCTCTGCGAGATTCTGCTGGAGGGGCCGGGCGGCCGCCGGGTGGTCACCTGCCCGGACGCGCTGCTCACCCAGCGGGGCATTCAGGAGGGCGACACCGTTCAGCTTCTGGCGGACGGCACCCTGCAAAAGCTGCCCTGAGCGACTGCCCGAACCAGCCCGCAATCCAGTTGAATGCAGATCGAACGCCGAACACCAAAAGGCCGCCGTTCCCGCGCATACGCCGGGAACGGCGGCCTTTTTTCTGCATGGTTTTGTTCAATCGCCGCGCAGGCAAAGCCTTCCCCTCGATGGGAAGCCAAATCATCGCGGCGGCAGAGCCTTCCCCGCCGCCCTCACACCGGGAAGACCAGCGCAAACAGGCCGATCATCACCGGCATGGTAGCAATGGACAGCAGCGTGGACAGCACATACAGCGCGCTGCTCTGGGCCGCGTTGCGGTGGTACAGCTGCGCCATGGAGGTAAGGGTGGCGCAGGCCGGGGTAATGGCTGCCAGATACACCGTCATCAAAATGGAGCGGCCGTCCGGCACCCAGGCCGCCGCGTTCAGCAGCCGCAGCACCGCCAGCACCGCCGCCGGGTAGCCGATGAGCCGCAGGGCCACCGGCAGGTAATACCGCCTGGTGCAGAACAGCTGCTTCAGCGGGCTTTCCGCAATGGCCATGCCCGCCAACAGCATTCCCAGCGGGCCCACCATGTCGCCCATGGTGTTCAAGGCCCCCAGCAGCTGGCCTGGCAGCGGAATGTGGGCGAAGAACAGCACCGCACCCATCACAATGGAGATGAGGTTCACGTTCAGCAAAATCTTTTTCCACTCAATGGCCCCGCCGCCCTGCAGGCTGGTGCTGCAATGGGTCCACAGCAAAATCAGCTGCACAATGACGAAGGCACAGGAATATACCACGTATTCCTCCCCCAAAAGGGCCCGCACCAGCGGAATGACCAGCGCTGCCGCGTTGCTGTAAATCAGGGTGGCCCCCTCGATCACGTCCAGCTGCAGCGGCCGCTTCAGCACCGCCGTCAGGGCCAGAAACAGCAGGTGCAGCAGCACCGCAATGGCAAAGGCGTACAGCAGCCCGGTGCGCAGCGCGGGCGAATCGTCGATCTGAAAAGCCTTGAGCACCACGCAGGGCAACGCCAGATACACCATCACCACCGAAAGCACCCGGCTGTCCGCCGCCTTCAGCAGGCCGCAGCGCACCACGGCGTAGCCCATCAGCAAAATCAAAAACAACTGCAAAATCTGCTGTGCCAGCAGCAAACTGATCTCCATCGTCTCTCCCCCTCGTTCGGGTTCCATCCATGCACAGAAAAACCGGTCGGGCTGTTCCGGCCGGTTTTTCTGCACCGTATCTCGGCTCATATCGCTTTAGTGTACAACCATTCCGCGGCCGGTGCAACCGCCGCAGCCGGTCAAAATCCGCCCTATTCGGGCCATTTGCCCCGGCTGCGCCGATGAGCCAAAACAGCCGCTTTTCAACGCGCCGTCTCTTTTCTTTCGTGTGCCAATGCCGCGCGCATTTTCATGCCGCATTCCGCCTCAAAATAAAAACGGGAACGCCCCCGGCCGAGCAACTTTGAAAAAGCCCGGGGCATTCCCGTTTGGCACACCATGCAGTATGCCTCACTGATTCTATTTATATAGATGTGAACGCGCGCTCAGCCCCGGAAGATGGCCAGCAGCCGGGGCGTGGTCTCCACATAATGCACCAGCAGCACGCCCAGCACACAGGCCACCGCCTCGCCTGCGGCCACGCTCACGCCCTGGGCGATGAACACGCCCCAGTTCCACTGGCCCATGATGCACCAGCACAGCTCCGCGCCGATGATCAGGCCGTTGAAAATCACCGGCGGCAGGGCGCTGGCCACCGCCCAGCGGCCCTTGCCCACACGAACATTGGCCAGCGCCCGGGTGCACAGGGCCGCCAGCAGGGTGGCCAGGGTGCCGAACAGCACATCCAGCGCACCCAGGATGTTCGTGCCCAGGAACACGCCCACCAGATTGGTCAAAAAACAGCCCAGCGTCACACCCATCAGGCCGCCGGGCAGCAGCACGGGCAGCAGGGTCAGCGCTTCGCTGAAGCGCACCTGCACGGTGCCGTAGCTCAGCGCCGGCAGGGCTAGGCACAGGGCTGTGTAAAGCGCGGCAATCACCGCGCCGGTCACGATCTTTTTGGTTTTCATTGCATACTTCTCCGGCGGTAAGATTTTAACCTCCGCAGCACCGCCAGGTCCGCGGGGTTTGTACCGGCCCAAAAGGAACCGGCGAGCCTAAAATCCTAAGTTGCTCTGGGCCTCGCCTCCGGCAAAGAAGCGAACCCGGCGGTTATTATAGCACGCCGGGCGCTTCTTTTCAATGGGGCCGCAACATGGTATACTGATTTTTATAGAAACACCCGGTGCCGCGGCCCCCCGCCGCCGCCGATGAATGGAAAGGGAGTTCCGCCATGAGCAGCAATGACTGGGATACTTTGATGAACGGTGTGTTCGGCAGCCGGGGCCGCTTTACCGGCAGCACCGGCGAGGCTGCAAAGCCCGCGCCGGAAAAGCCCGCCCCAAAGGCAGACCCGCTGGCCGCATTGCAGCGCAACGCCGATGCCATGACCGAGGCCCTGCAGCGCCAGGCGCAGGAACTGGCAGACCTGGGCCTGCACAACCGGCCCAGCGCCAAAGCCCAGCGGGCCGAGCAGCAGGCCGCCGAGGCGGCCGCCCTTTCCGGCCAGCTCACCCGGGAACTGGCGAAGGACGGGCTGCTGCCCCAGAAAGCGCCGGACCCCGCCGAGGGCTACACCCCCGCAGTGCGGGCCGGGTTCGCCGGCCTGGCCGATGCCCTGAATCAGACCGTTCTGGGGCAGGAGGCGTTCATCCGCCAGTTGTGCATGGCCTTCCGCCGCCCCTACGTCACCGGCGTGGAGAGCAACGGCCCCAAAAACGCCATTCTCATCTGGGGGCCGGAAGGCACCGGCCGCCACTTTGCCCTGAGGCAGCTGGCTGCCGAGCTGGCCCGCCGGGGCCTTGCCGCCAGCGAGAACGTCACCACGATGGACCTGGCCCTTTACCCCGGCCCGGCGCAGGAAAAGCTGTTTTTGCAGGACCTGTACGCCGCCCTGAACGACAAGAGCGGCATTCTTGCCTTTGACCACTACGAGGCCTGCCACCCCAGCTTCCTTCGGCTGCTGGCCTGCCTGGTGCAGGAGGGTGCCGCGCCGCTGGGCAGTCGGTATGTGCTGCAAAAGGGCATTCTGGTGGATGCGGGCACCGCGCTGGTGGCCGACGCGGTGAAGAGCCTGCCCGCCCGGGGCAAGTATCTGGTATTCTTCAGTGAAAAAGGGCCGGACGCCCTCAGCGACCGGTTTGGTGCGGGGTTTGCCGCCGCGCTGGGCGATGTGTGCGCCGCCGCGCCCCTCGCCCCCGAAAGCCGCACCGCCTTGGCGGCCCAGCAGCTGAATGCCCTGGCCCAGCGGTGCAAGGCCCGCCTGGGCCTGACGCTGGCCGTGGACCCCGCCGTGCGGGACGAGGCCGCCGCCTGTTACAGCCGCCAGAACGGCTCAAAGCCCATTCTGGCCTATGTGGAGCGGATTTTCCGCAGCCTGACCCAGTACACCCTGGAGTACGACCCCGCCCCCGGCACCCGGCTGGAGGTAAAGCCGGGCGAGGGCGGGCTGGTGCTGGCCCCGGAGAGCGGCGAGGCCATTCCTCTGGCCCGGCTGCTGCCCGCCGGGGGCAGCGCCCTGGCCCAGGTGGAGGCCGAGCTGAACGAAATCGTGGGCCTGGCCCCCATCAAGGACTATGTGCTCAGCCTGAAGGACAACGTGCTGGTGCAGCAGCGCCGCAAGGAACAGGGCCTGAAGAGCGCCGCCGTGTCCATGCACATGATCTTTGCGGGCAACCCGGGCACCGGCAAAACCACCATCGCCCGGCTGGTGTCCAAGTACCTCAAAGCCATCGGGGCGCTGGGCGGCGGCCAGCTGGTGGAGGTGAGCCGTGCCGACCTGGTAGGCCGGTACGTGGGCCACACCGCCCCGCTGGTCAATCAGGTCATCAGCACGGCGCTGGGCGGCGTTTTGTTCATTGACGAGGCATACAGCCTGTACCGCGGCGAGCAGGACAGCTTCGGCCTGGAGGCCATCGACACGCTGGTGAAGGGCATGGAGGACCACCGGGACGAACTGGTGGTGGTGCTGGCAGGCTACACCAAGGAGATGCAGGAGTTTCTCACCGCCAACAGCGGCCTGGCCAGCCGCTTCCCCAACTTCATTGAATTCCCGGATTATACCGCCGATGAGCTGCTGCGCATCACCCGCCTGCAGGCCAAGGGCAAAGGCTACCGGATGGAGGACGCCTGCGATGCCCCCCTGCTGGCCTACTACGCCCGCCGCCAGGCGGAGGACGCCGCCACCGCGGGCAACGGCCGCCTGGCCCGCAACAAGCTGGAGCAGGCCATCCTGAACCAGAGCCGCCGCCTGGTGGCCGAGCCGAACGCCCCGCTGGACCTGCTGCTCTGGACCGATTTTGAACTGGAGGAGTAACGGGCGGCCCCACAGGCAAATTCCCCCTCACAAAGCAGGGCACGTTTGCGGAATGCAGGCCGCGCCGAATCCGGCAAGGGCCTTTTTGCCCCGCTTTTGACCCCCCTTCCGGATTTTTGCACGCAAAAACCGGGCACGGCAGAACGCAGGTTCTGCCGTGCCCGGTTTTTTCTTTCATTTTGGAAACATGGTTCGGCGAGGTGCGGCCGCTTCACTTCATGAACAGCCCGCCCTGCCCCTTAAACGTGTTCACCGGGTTGATGCTCTTGTTGCCGATGCGCATTTCCACGGTCACCGGCTCCTGCCCGGCCAAACCCACCAGTTCGCCCTGAGTCAGCTGTGCGCCCTCGCTGACGCTCAGTTCCCGCAGGCCGCACAGGTAGCTCTTCAGGCCGCAGCCGTGGTCGATGACCACCGTGTTGCCGCCCAGCTGCAGCGTACCTGCGTACACCACCACGCCGTCCGTCGGGGCAACCACCTCGTCCCCGTCCGCCGCCTGAATGCGCAATTCGGTGCTGCGGGCGCCGCCCGCCAGATAGGCCCCGTAGGCCTGCACCGTGCTGCCCTGCACCGGCTGGGTGAACCGGCCCAGCCACTGGGGGGCCCGGTCACCCTGCTGGTACAGCGGCCAGATCACCGTACGGTACTCCTGGGCGGCAGCGCTGCTCCAGCTCTGGGCTTCCACCTCGGGGGTCTTGGCAAAGTCCGCGGCCCGCACCTCCACCTGGGCGGTAAGGGTGTGGCTGCCGCTGGTCAGGGTGAGGGTGTGCTCCCCCATCTCGGCGTTGTAGGTCACGGGCAGGTACGCCATCCACCCGCCGGTGGTTTGGCTGAACCACACCTGCCCCAGGTCGCTGTCCAGCTGGGGCGGCTCGCTGCCCAGAACGCCCGTCACCCGCAGGCCAATGACCCCGCCCTGGTTGGCGTGCTCGGCCGAAAGCTCCAGGCTGGGGGCCGCATCCACCGAAAAGCGCAGGTTGTACACATAGCAGCCCTGGGCCTTTGCGGGCTTCTCCCCCGCCGATTCGTGCCACACGGTAATTTTTGCCCGATAGGTTCCGTTGGCCCCAAAGCGGAACTGGGCGTATTCCTCTCCGCTTCCGGAAAAGGTCGTCTGCCCGGCGCTGTCGGTGATTTCAACCTGGGCGCGGGTGCCCCAGGCCGGCAGGGCCAGAGCAGGAGCGCTGTTGTCAAAGGTGCCCAGGTCCTGCAATGCCAGCCCCGGCGAAAGCTGGAACCGCCGATGCAGCACCCCGCCCAGTACGGGGACCTTCCAGTCATAGCCCACATTTTCCAGCGCCTGCCCGCCGTAGGTCACCGGGTCCTGGGGCAGTTTGTCCTCGCCGGTGCGGCTGTAAAAGAAGGCCAGCACGCCCCCCACCAGCACGCCGGTGAGCACCGCCACCAGCAAAAGCCAGGCCAGAATGCGGCCGACGCCGCGCAAAAATGCTTTCATTCCTTCCGCCTTTCTCACTTCCTGTTTTCTGCATCGAACAAAGGGCATTCCGGCCCGCCGCCCGCTTCCCAAGCGCGGGCCGCGCACTTTTTGCCGCCAGGCTTTTCCACAAACAAGGTCTCTTTCCGTTGAAAACGAGACAGGCCGCCCATTTATTTCACAGGTCCGGCCGGTTTTCCCGGCCGGTTTATCACAAAGGGCCGCCTGCGCCGCTGCCTTTTGTACAAGGCGGGCGCAAGGGCGGCCCCTGTTCAGAACGTTGGATTGGAATTACTCCTTATCGGCCGGTGCGTCGGCGATGGGGGCCTCCACAACCTCTTCCGCCTCTTCCTGCGGCTCAGCGGCTTCTTCGTCCTCGTCGTAATCGTCCTCGTCGTAATCGTCCTCGTCCTTAAAGTCCTCGCTGAACAGCAGCTGTTCGTACTCGTCCAGCTCCTTCTCACGGCGGCGCAGATACAGGGCAGCGGCAACCAGCCCGCCCACAGCGGCGGCCAGGAACATCAGAATGGCGGCAAAGGTGCTATTTTTCATGAGAATTTCCTCCTTGTGGCCGGGCAGACGGCCCGGCAGCAATCTCGGCCGCCTATGCGCGGCCCTTCCACCAGCAGCAGAGGGTGTGCCCGGCTGCCCCGTGATTTGTCTTCATTATACCCGGCCGGGGGACGGATTACAACCTTTTAAGGCAATTTCACCCCTGCATCATCCGCTTGCGGTAGGCCTTGAAGGCCCCCGGCAGGGCATATTCTCCCGCCAGGGCGGCCTCGTCCGCCCACACGCAGCCCGCCGGGGCGCAGCCGTCCGCCGCCCGGCACTCAAAGCCGCCCAGCTGCCACTCCAGATGGCTGAAAATGTGCTTGGCCGCAGGCAGGGGCTGCCAGTCCGTTCCTGCAAGGCCCAGCTCCGCCAGCTTTTGGGCCAGCTGCTCCTGCGTCAGGGCTTCTTCCCACAGCAGCGGCTGCCACAGCCCGGCCAGCAGCCCTGTTTCGGGGCGGCGCTGAAGCAGCCAGCCCTGCGGCCCGCGCACCAGCGCCACCGTCACCGGCAGCTTGCGGCGGGCCTTTTTGGGGGGCTTGACCGGATACGCTGTCTCCTGCCCGGCCAAATGGGCCCGGCAAAGCCCCGCCAGCGGGCAGACGCTGCACTTCGGCTCGCCCCCCGGCAGGCACACCAGCGCCCCCAGCTCCATCAGGGCCTGGTTGTAGTCGCCGGGTTTGTCCTGCGGCTGGTGTTCCATCACCCGGGCGGTGAAGGCTCGCTTCACGGCAGGGCTGGTCACGTCGCCGCCGTCCGCATACAGGCGGCTGAACACCCGCAGCACGTTGCCGTCCACCGCGGGCACCGGCAGCCCAAAGCTGATGGAGGCAATGGCCCCGGCGGTGTAGTCTCCCACACCGGGCAGGGCCCGCAGGGCCTCGTAGTCGGCGGGCAGCTGCCCGCCATATTGGCTGCACACAATGCGGGCCGCCTTCTGCAGGTTGCGCACCCGACTGTAATAGCCCAGCCCCTCCCACAGCTTGTCCAGCCGGTCGGGCGGACAGTCGGCCAGATCAGCGGGGGTGGGCAGCTCTGCCATAAAGCGCTCGTAATAGGGCAGCGCCGCCGCCACCCGCGTCTGCTGAAGCATGATCTCGCTCACCCACACCCGGTAGGGACTGGGCTGGGTGCGAAAGGGCAGGCTGCGCTGGTTTTTGTAAAACCAGGCCAGCAATGGCGGCGCAATGGGGTTCATAGGCGTTCTCCTTTTCAATTTGGTACGGTTTGCACGAAATTCCGGTCGAAATTCTGCATTTTTGGCCGAAGTGCGGCAAAGCTACTTTTCAACAACACGTTTTTCTGATATACTGGATAAGTTAAAGCGGCCGGCCCATGTGTTTTTGCCCGAAGCCCGCGCCGCAGCTCTCCTT
>OLWU01000328.1_pt1 | contig 12386 bp, 9 predicted proteins | sample 1673351 | NCBI WGS metagenome assembly OLWU01 (sample SAMEA103958109, study PRJEB25191) | human gut metagenome | biome: human-associated habitat [ENVO:00009003]; feature: intestine environment [ENVO:2100002]; material: feces | place: Germany | collected 2013/2015
ATATGATCCTCATCCGCTATTTCAGAAAGATAATTTACAATGCCCACAATCTGTTTAATATTGTTTACGTTTTCTTCATTTTCCTTTTTAGAATCTTTTACTTCCTTAACAATACGTCCAAGGTTATCTATTATCTGGACGCTGTCTTCTTCTTTTGATTCAACTTCTTCTGTCGGAACATATGGAGCTCCACACCATGCTGATTGTCCAATGTCAAAAAACTCATTATATCCGACTTGCAGATAAAATCTTCCTGTTGCTGACAGTTCTGCTGCATCAGGACGTTTAATCATATCCATACTATCCTGCTTTTCCTGAACCTTTAAACATACTCGGAATCGGCTGTTACTCCATATCTGGTCATTTACGACACCGTTAGGTTTCTGTGTCGCAAGAATAAGATGCACTCCAAGGCTTCGTCCGATTCTTGCTGTACTTATAAGCTGGTCCATAAATTCGGGCTGTTGTGTTTTTAATTCCGCAAACTCGTCAGAAATTATAAATAAGTGAGGTACGGGTTCGGTCACAATACCTTCTCTGTACAGCTTTTGATATTTATAAATATCCATGGTTCCTTCATTGGATATTTGTTTTGCTTCATTAAATATTGATTGTCTCTTTCTTAATTCGCTTTGTATTGATACAAGAGATCGGTTAATTGACGCTCCGTCCAGATTGGTAATTGTTCCCGCAAGATGCGGAAGTTTAATTCCCTTCTTCTTATTTTCAAAGGCTCCGGCAAGTCCCCCGCCTTTATAGTCAATTAATATAAATGCAACTTCATCCGGATGATAATTGACTGCCATCGATAAGATATATGTAATTATAAATTCACTTTTACCAGAACCTGTCATACCGGCTACTAAACCGTGAGGTCCCTGATACTTTTCATGTAAATCCAGATAAAACAGATTTCCGAGTGTATCAACACCGACAGGTGCTTTCAGCGTTACCGTAGGGTTATTTTCTTTCCATCTGGTTCTGATATTAAGATGCTCAATTTTAGATACATTGTACATCTCAAGAAATGTAAGCATTGACGGCAGCACTTCACTCGTTGATGATAAATCAAGCTTAATTCCGCTTAATTTCCTTACAAGACTGTTTATACTATGCACTAATTTTGTGTCTGCCTTAAAGGATTGGCAATTTCCGCTTATATCATGCTTATCATAAATTTTTGATTCGTTCTCTGAAATTTCAATTATTTCACTACACTCTTTAGGCAGATTTCTTATTTCATCTGTAATACAAAAAACAGAAAAACCATACTGTTCTCCATCTGTATATATTTTTTTCATGGTTTCACTCTTTTTTGTAAGTTCTTTACTGGCATTAAATATGATATAGTACTGACCTATCTCAGTTTCTCTATCCGCATTACTGTATCCTTCAATTATTTTATCTATATACGCAAACATTTCATTTGCATCATTTTCATTTGACACAAAAAATCTCATGTTCTTTGAATTATCCCAGATATGCGGAATCCATTTAATATAATCCCAATTATTCTGGTCATCAGAATCAGCTATTACCATTATCTTTACTTCGTCATAACTGTAATCCGATGCTATTCTTGTAACCAGACATTTAATAAAGTCATATACAATATTTAAGTCTTTTCCAACAATACCGCTTACACTGTTTTTAATAAGCGAATATGTAATCGGAACATTTTTCAGTATCCTTGGTGTATTGGAAAGAGCCTGTAAATCATCCCATAAATTATCTTCCTCAATCGTAAATCCTCTTTCCGGAAAATCTATTTCTGCATCAAGCGGCTTATCTCCAATACCAATTCTTACTTCCAGAAAATCATCCTGACCGATTGTTCTTTCCCATAAATTTCTTTTTGCCAACATGATAATATCTTCACATTCCGTTAAAGAAACATTGTTGCTTTGTAAAATTTCCGACTGTTCTCTTATTGCTTTAATTATCCTGTCTTTGGTTTCTGTAAGGTATTCTCTGTATTTGCTTTGTCTCTTATTTTCTAATCTGCTTTTTTGTCTCTTTTCATACTTTTTAGTAATTGTAGGCCATAAAACCGTACCACTCATCATAGCAACCGCCATTATAAGAGTCGGAGCTATTGATGATATTGAAGCATTTCTTCCTACAGCGTTAATTACCGAAAATGCTGCTGTACTGGCAGAGCCCATACCCATTGTAAGTGACGGGCCTATCATCATTGCCATAGGCGTTTTTTCTACATCCTGTTGTGCAATTGGAGGTGACACCCTGAATTTCAAAGCTTCTATGCGGCTTGTCAGTCTGGGAGACCTGTAAAAGAAATTATCCGTTTCTTCCTCATCATCTTTAACTAAGAACAATTTAGTTTCCGATTCATACATCTTTTTCAAAACATTTTCATCACACACAACATTTTTGTTAGGATTATTAATACTGATAAAATCGTTTCCAATAATTATTCTTAATCCCATAATGTAAATAGTGTCACCCGGTACCAAAGTATCTAGCCCAATTCTGGTATTATTGACATAAGTACCATTGGTGCTGTTATTATCCTGAATTGTCCATACATCATTGTTTCTTCTAATTATTGTATGGTTTGCAGATACAAATTTATTATTGTAAACAATTGTATTTCCAGTTTCTCTTCCAATTGTAATATCGGTATTAACAGGAATGTAATACCTTACAAATTCGCTTCCCGATGATGTGTATGTATCCGCAAAAAGAAGTGTCTTTTCATCCTCCTTTGTCTTAAGGATATGTGCCATTCCGTTTATAAGTTCAACTGAATCCACTGTTTCATTATCGTAATTGTAAAAAGTTGCATTTTTATTACTTTTAGCAATCCACTTTCCATTACTTGCTTCTACACATATTAAGTTCCTCATTCTCCCGTTAAAATCATCTTTAAGCCAATATCTTCCTGCGACCTTCTCAGGCAGAACGGTTTTATACATATATTTATTATTGCTTAATATAACTATCATTCATTAATCCTCCGGCAACACCAATACTTTGTAGTCACTTCTTCCTATTCTGAAAACATCTTCTTTTTTTAATATTCTTTTTCTTTTTAATAATTCATTATTGAAGTATGTAACAGTACCAGCAGAAGGTAATATTGAGAATCTTTTTTTTGTTTCGTCATATATTATTGAGCAGTGATTATCATATGTTACCTGTAAATCATTTTCTATTCTCACATCCATCTGATAGCTGCTCCCAACTCTGTTAACTCCTTTGTGAAGCATATATTGTTTACCTTTGCTATTTCCAAATACACATTTAACTATTCCAACCACTTGTTGAGCATCTATCTCTAATGGTGTTTTACTATCGCAAAACGGACACGTTTCAAATACATCTTCATCATAAAAATGTCTATTTAGGCATTGCTTCAATTTCATCCTAAACCTCCGATTAACTCATCTGAATATAATTCCTTACATTATTGTTTATCTCTTTACTCTTACTTCTGCTGATAGGCACAAATTTATCATTAAATAGTATGAATCCCTGTTTAATAAATTTTTTTATTTTATCTGAATTTACAATAAAACTTCTGTGACACCGCAGAAAATTGTTCTTTAGTTTATTCTGTATTTCATCTAACGTCATATATGTTGTATATAAATTATCAATTGTATAAATATGTGCAACCCTAAGTTCGCTTTCAATATAATAAATATCCTTTGTTTTTATTGTTACTAATCTTCCTTTATTCTCAGCACTTTTAATCGTTATTAAGTCCGTCTGTTCTTCTTGGATTATATTCATTAATTTATATATAGAATCTCTTACATAATCGCTTGAATAAGGTTTTACTAAAAAATAGACAGGATCTATCGTAAATATATCAACGGCATCCTTAAGTAGTGAAGATGTAAAAATAACCTTAATATTGGGAACTTCCTCAAGAACATGTTTTGCGATTTCTATTCCATTTTGCTTTTTACCCATATCGACATTAATATATAATGCATCTACATTCCCTTTTGCATCGTCAATAACATAAGTCATCAGAGAAAATGGGTTGTTATGCTTGGAAATTATAACTTTACCATTCAAAATTTCCTTAATTGTATATTCAAGTTGGGACATATCTTCTGTGTTTTTATCGCATAAAGCTATATGTAACATTGCGAATACATTTCCTCATCATTTGATAACCTGAATATAACAAATTTTTTTACATTTATGCACAATATGTAATAAACGGTAATCTTTTTGTAACTTTTGGTAAAAAATAGTCCAAACAGGATACTTTTCCTATTTGGACTATATCTTAATCTTTAATTTTGCACACACCCCAGCATCCGTTATATCTGACCCATGCACAGCCATTATATGCGCTTGTTGCTTCCTCAAAAATATACGGAATAACAAGTTTTCCTGTTGTGTCAATATAACCCGCTTTACCATCTTTGTAGACAGCTGCCAGACCATCTTTGAAACATCTGGCAAAATCATACGTTCCCGGCACTATCTGTTTGCCATTTTCATCTATAAATATGTACTTTCCATTCTTTTTAACGCTTATACATTCCGAATTTCCGATTTTACCTGCCACATAATAATCATCAACCGTATCAACAATTCTGCCGGTTGATAAATTATATATCGTATATGTATCAAGATAACTTACATTGCCATTAACTTCATACCAGCCACCGGTATTTTTATAATCGCCATCATAGTATATATTAGACAATATGCAAATGTTATCTTCGCCATCATATTTTGAAACTGAATCAAAAATATATAAGACTTCACTCCATGACCAGAATTTACCGTCATATGTATTATAATACAAGTGCGGTCTTTCCCCTATTCCGCCTGCCCATGCACCCGTCTTATTACCATTGATATCAATAACTGAACCACTATCATCACCGTGACCTATATAAGCATGTCCATGTGGTTCACTTACTTCTATTTCATAGGAATAGTCTATAACGACATTTCCATTAAAATCTACTAACCCATATTTATGCGGCTGATATTTTTTTAAATCCGTATTATTTCCTTCAATAAATCCATAATATGCCCTGCTCCACCAGTCTCCCCCATCAGAAAACCTCATGTCTGAATTTTCTCCAACAACTTCACTTAACGGAATTACAGTATCACAACTAAGGTATGGTTCTTTAATCCATTTTACATCATCTATCGAAAACGGTTTTGATTCAGGTACCGTGGGTTTCTCCGTTGGGGGAACCGTTGTCGTAGATTCTGTTGTTGGAGCCTGGGTTGTAGGGGTTTCCGAAGTTGTTTCCTTAACGGATGTAGTATTTTCAGTTGTTTCCTTTGTTAGAGAGGTTTCTTCGGTTTTACTTGTTGTATCTGTTTCTTTCTGAACATATTTATTGTCATTGACAGGTTTCTTTTTTAAAGCATTATTAATAACCATAGCTGTTACCACAGATATAACCGATAACACCAAAATACCGATTCCTGCCCTGATACAGTTTTTTATTTTAAGTGTATTATCCTTTACGCTGTCAAGGCTTTTGTGGCATACACAACAACTGTTTTTTTTATAATTTTGTACTGTCCCACAGTATGGGCATATCAATTTGGTTTTCTTAAAAATTGTTTTAAAGGAGTATATTATCGTTTTTTTATCCATTAAAATATTCCTCATTCATAGTCATCTATCAGGTCAAAAACTGTATCATCAAGGACGTACCATCGTCCGCCTGTTTTATACATCGGAATTTCTTCTTTCTCTATGCTTCCATCCCAATGATATTCAACAATTATTACACATGAATCAGTGATATTTATGCCACTGTCCAACTCAGATAACATAGAATAAGCATAACGTTCAACTTCACTATTAGACTCTGTTTTTTCCACAATAGTGAAACTATCTATATCATAATCAGAAATTTCATATTCCACACCGGTAGCTATTCTTTTTCTTGTCATTCCAGTTTTACTGCATATCTTACCAACCATTTTCTTTGGAACTGTCACGGAAATAAAATCATCACCATTTTCAGTCATTAATGCTTTAATATATTTTTCAGCCACTTTCTTTGGTGAGGAAACATTTAACTTAATAACTATAAATACAATGACAAATATAGCCAATAAAGGCACTACTATATAAATTCGCTTCTTTCCTTCTTTCCTACCATAAGAATTTATTTCTTTATATTCACCTTTGTAACTTTCTATTCTATTAAAAGTTGCTTTTAAATTTTCTACTTCTTCATCTCTTTCATTCTCTTTTGTATTAATCTTGGCTCTGTAAGCCGTCTGTGAGTTAAATATTCCCTCTATTTTGTGCCCACATTCGGTACAAAAGTTGCCATCCGTTCTTGTAACCTTTCCGCAAAAAGGACATATTTCCTGCTGTACATTACTCATATAATTTCCTCCTAGATTTCTTTTATATTTAATTATTAAGGTGCATTATCGCCATAGGCATCATGCTTAATTAATACCCTGCCTTCCGATATATCTATGACAATCCTGTTACACTTCTTGTGTTCCGGACATTTTAATACAATTTCATTACCGTAAGCATCAGATACCTCTTTAATCAGTGCTTTTGTTTTTATTTCATCCGATGATTGAATTTTTGAAGGGTTGCTTAAATCTATGATATCAGAATTATATTCTATGGATGAATACAAACCATAATATCCTCCTGCGTTTATTTTTTCCTGTATTATTGCTCTGACATTTTCTAATTCATTTCCTTCCTCGCAATATCTCATACACGAATAAACGCTATCAACAACCCAATAATTATCTTTTTTAACAGTACTTATCCCAACGCTAAAATTCATTACTGCTTTATCACCCTGTATTCTATCAATTCTAATACTTCTTTTGCTGTTGCATTTTGTTTATTAATTATAAATCCAGCATGTAAATCTGATACATACGCATCTCCTACATTATAACCTTTTAATCCGCATTTATCAATAAGCATTGAAGTAATATAATCATTTCCTCTTTTAAAAACACTTCCCGCATTTGGATATTGTAAAGGTTGTTTAAGCTTTCTTGATTTCTTATCATCATCCATTTTTTGTTTTATTTCTGCTTTGTTCCCTTTTTCTAACTTTATAATACTTTCTACTATGATCTCGTCTTTATTTTTTGCAAATCTACTTTTTCTGTAATCAAATTCGTGTTCAAGTTTATTTGCTATTTTAACCTCTGAATTTTTATCGATGTATGTTGTTGAATATATAACACTTTTTATTTCTTTTCCATAAGCGCCAGCATTCATTCTTACTGCTCCGCCCATAGTTCCTGGGATTCCCGCTGCAAATTCCAGTCCTGTCAACTCATGTTCATATGCCACATTTGCTATTTTAGATAAAAGTACTCCTGCTCCTACTCTTATTGTTTCTTCATCTATAAATTTTGCAATTCCTCCAAATTAATTAAGCTGTTTTCTTCTCTGCTATACAAAAAGGCTCATTCCCATAATTAGTATAGTCTGCTCAACCTTCTAATATATACTCAGAGCCTAAATTTATTGATTGCAGAAACCGAAAAATATATCGTATTTTATTCTTTTACTTTTATTTCTAATCTGTCAAAACATTCCTTAGCTGATTCCTCAGAAATATTATTAGCAATTAACATACCGGTATTTGTACCATTAATCATCACTACATAATTAAACTCAGAATCATTATAATTCCACATTACATAACTACAATCCGATTTAGTACCTTCATCAATAATTTCTGCTTTTTCGTTATTTTTTACACTATCAACATATGCAGTAAAATACTCAGCTGAAATAAATATACCCTGACTTAACTCCTTTTTATCCTTAGAAATGACAAAAGGAATGTCCGACGTTAACTCATATCCATCATTTGTTGTCAACGAAATTGTGATGTTATCACCTGTTTCGACCTTATAGGTATACGAAACAGTTGTTCTTGAATTACCACATCCCGTGACAAATAACATAACGACCACTATTAGACTAAAAATAAAATTTAATTTATTTTTCATATTTATGCCTTTCTAATCTCATCAATAGTTTCTTCTGCTTTCTTTTAAATGCCATCTGCTATTCATCCTGATTACTACTAGTATACCAAATCCAACCAGTATTCTCAACTCACCTTTTGTATCATCTCTACATAAAACTATATTTTCACCAACAATTTCCACTGATTCAATTCCTTTAGGTGACACCATGTAATCCACTTCTACCTTTTTTCCTGTTGTGTTTTCTTTGAAGAAAAGACGGACATACATGCCCGCCTTCTCCATGGTTATTTTCTCGTTTTATTTTTTAACTATCGTTTCTATAAATTCAAATTTTCTCTGCGTTTCTTGACGGTAATAATCAATCCCGTTCCGGAAAGAATTGATAGTATAAACAGCCATACACTCGGTGTGTTGTCTCCGGTTTTAGGTGCAGTCACATCCTTCTTATCAGTTCCACTCGATGGCTTGTCATCAGAGGAATTGCTATTGTTATTATCATTCTGGTTGTTATTACTGTTATCAGAGATATTTGCTTTGGTGGTAAATGTGGTGCTTGCAGAACCATCCGTCCAAAGGATTTCAACTGTATGGTTTCCTGCCGAAAGTGTATTCAGGTAGGAAGCTTTCAGTGTGATAATGGTAGAGCCTTCCTTTGCAGTGTAGTTGCTCTTGTCTATCAAATTTCCGTCCAACTTAACTCCGGTAAACTTGGAGAAGTCTCCGTTACCCCGGATGGTGATATTACCATCACTGTCATGCGTCCAACTACTGTTTGCTCCATCAATAATCTGATAGGTGTTATTCGGTGTGTCAGGATTATCGGAACCGCCCGCATCCTGTACGGTCAATGTTGCAGAATTACTCTCTACGTTTCCTGCGCTGTTTGAAACAACACACTTATACTTAAATCCGTTGCAGCTTATATTGACTGTGGATGTGGTATAGCTCGTTGCCGTTGCACCGTCAATGTTTACCCATCCTTTCCCATCATTTCTGTCTATCTGCCACTGATAGGTAAGATCTGTACCGCTTGCTGCTATGGTAAAGGACGCAGTCTCACCTACCTTCACTGTCGCATTTCCAGGCTGTGTGGTTATGCTTGGTGCAATCACATCCGGCACATCCGGTGTCTGGCTTTCCTGTTTAAAGGTAACTTCTATGGTGTGATCAGTATTCACATCACTAAAGGTGTAGCTTGTGGTTGCTGTCACTTCCGAACCATCCACCTTTACGTCCGCAATATAATATCCTTCGTTCGCCTTGATTGTATATGTAAGCTGACCTGCGGCAGATACCGTTGTCGTGCCACCGGGAGAGATTGTTCCACCGATACCTGCCGTTGCGGTAATCTTGTAGCTTGCTGTACCGCTCGGAGGCGTTATCGGCGCTGTATCCGCCGTAAAACTCCAACTTCCACGGAATACCACGGTTGTGCCGTTTAGGTTGCCGGCATCCCAGCCCGAAAAAGCCCATGTGCCGTTTTTACCATCCTTTTGTGCCTGAATGCGTGTTGTGGAGGTATATTTCTTATCCACAGCCGCCTTCGCCTGTTGCACACTCGAATAGGAGCTGCTATTTAACGGCAGCGTTGCGCCTGTCGGGAATACAGAGCCCCAATTGTATTGCACCGTATAATTTTTTGTCACCGGCGGCTCGGGGCGTTCCTCAGACCTTTTATAAATATAACGAATCGTCATACCACTGTTCGGGACAGCATTTTCCATCCCCTCCGCTTTAACAAAAGTGTAGCCGTGCAGTTCCTGCGGCGGCTGCCAATCAACCTTTTTGCCTACCGGAACAGTAAAGGTAGTCGGCATGGTGTTTGGAACATCTGTGCCATCCTCCAGCTGATATTGGATGGTGACATTGACATAGCGCTGCTGCTCCGTATCATCATCAGCCAATACCTCGCCTGTCGCATGATCTACAATCTCAAAGCCGATGGTATCGCCGGATTGCAGAATGGCATTCTCCGGAATCGTGTAAACCAGAGAGCAGTTGACAAGGCCGGAATTAAAGTCGCTGCCCTCGTAATCCAACGCACCCTTTGTCCAGAATTTGCTTTTCTCTTTCCAAACAGGGATGTCAAACTCCTGCGTAGTGAAAACCTGCTCCCCATCTGTCGTGACCGCTTTTTCGCCGTTGGAATGTTCCACCCACAGGCGCAGGGTCACAGTCTTCGCTTGGGTATTCGAAAGATTTTGTATAATGGTGCGCAGCTCAACCTGCTGCCCCTTCATGCTGCTATAATCAAAGCTGTTTTTACTGCCGCCGCTTAATAGACGGCTATTCCTGTCATTTTGATAGCTCGCATATGCGGAGGAATTCGCTGCCTCAAAGGCAGAAGGATCTTTTGTGGGATTTCTGTAACCGCCGATATACTTTTTCACCTCAGGAACAGCCACATAAAGCGCAGGGGGATTTGTAATGAGCTGACTCATGACCTTTATGCCCTGTAGCTTGCACACATCGCAAAAATCATTCTGAAAGGTCTCTCGCATCAGACAATCCCTGCTGGAATTATAGGTATAAGGATAGTAGTCAAGATGCGGGCAGGTATAGGTATTACGGAAGCCAAGCAGCTGCTTCCACTTCACTTTCGTGGGATCTTTTGTTGCAGTCATATTCAGTGATGTAGTGTAATTCCACTCATCTACAGGAACAGTGCTATAATTATATTCATCTCCCAGATGGAACAGACCGTGTCCCAGTTCATGCCGCTGGGTAAACGCAGAATATGCGTTTCTCGCTGACGCAACAATATAGTGAATACCATATTGTTTATTATCATGAGAGCCACCGAAATACTCACCGCTATTCGCCAACACAACGAATTGGTTGATATTTTCATACACATAATCATACTGTCTATAATTATGATCCATCGTGTTTTCGTTTGGATGCGTTTCATTAGGAATATGTGCGTCATGAATCTTCTCGATAAACGCAGGGCCTATGATGCGCTCCAAAACATGGTTGCGCCAGTTCCCTTTGTTAGTAGAAATTCCTCCTTTGGCGGTCGCAGCAAAAAATGTGCTGGTACCGCCATAGCCATCCACCGATGCCGTGCAGAGTGCATAGACATTAAAGCGATCCGCCATGCTGCGATATGGCTCTATCTGCAATACCTCCCCCCACAGCTTTTTTACATCCTCGACAAACTGCTTTTGCTGGCTTTTGGTGTAGCCCTCGGCGCAGTACACAATCACCATGTTCTCCTTATCGCTGCGAGGCTTCTGGATTGTATACACCGGTACGGTTACATTTGCATATGCAGGATCCTCAGTGTAGAGGGTACTCATCTCCAGCTGTAGATACTCATCCGTGTTCACATTCCAGTCACCATTCACATCCTCTCGCACAGCGCCGGATATGCCAATGCTGTCATCCGGCGCATCCGGTGCGGAAACAACATAGGGGTCCTGTGCGCTCTGTCCTGTGCCGGATGATACGGTGTAATTTTCCGTATTCAGATAGAAGGCAGGACGAACGCCGTAATATCCCTTATAGGGTGCGTCACGCAAAATATTCCCTTGAGGGGTCACAAATCGCATATCATGGTTACAGGTTGTAATCGGTGTATGCAGCCAATAGTTCCATGCTACACCGCTTCTGTTTTTTGCGATATGGTAGCCGTTCAGGTTATCATTAACCGTTTTGAGCTGCTGAACATCCAGCAGAAAAACTCTATCCCAAATATATTCATAATGGGCACTGTCATACCCATCCGCTACCGTATCAATTGTGGTGTTATAGGGAAGATCAACACCGGCTGCGTCGATATAACCTGCCGTATACTCCGGATGGGAAACGATAGAACGCTGCTTCACCGTTCGAATCGCTCCCAGCTCATCCGAACGAAAGCTGCGAAGGAAGCCCTCCTTTTGGTCATATGCTGCCGTTTTAGGATAGACAGAATCCTCTGTTGGCGGATTTCCGCAAAGCCATTTCACTTTTCCTGCTTCAGCGTTGGAATTGAGCCAAGAACGTATGTTGCTGTCTCTCCAGTGGTTAGAACCAAAATTATCTCTCCAGCTATTGCGCCGGTGCGAGCGTCCAGTATCCTCCCTGCAAAAAACAGTATTTCACCGTAATTCTTCGATTCATACCAACCGCCCCCTTTGTTAATAAAGATACGGTTTTTCCCATAAATTCAATGTCGTTCCAATGCCCTTTTCTTTCGCCTTGCAGTAACACTCATAGCCCCAGCCGACATCTAAAATCGGCATACCGCCGACACTGACCATAATAATTTCATCATCCGATTTGCGTCCTTTTTTTTCACCGAGCAAAATCTCACCAAGTTCTGTCACTTCCGAGCGGTCGATTTTGCCATCGTCCACCATGTTGACATAATACATGCCGGGGATTCCTGACGAGAGACGCTTTCCATTTTCATCCCACTCCTCATAAATTTCTATGTACTCCTCATA
>OLWU01000330.1_pt1 | contig 12374 bp, 9 predicted proteins | sample 1673351 | NCBI WGS metagenome assembly OLWU01 (sample SAMEA103958109, study PRJEB25191) | human gut metagenome | biome: human-associated habitat [ENVO:00009003]; feature: intestine environment [ENVO:2100002]; material: feces | place: Germany | collected 2013/2015
ACGCCCGGGTGCTGGACCTTGGTTCCGGCTGCGGTACCCTGGGGCTGCTGCTCTGCGCCCGGGACAGCTCCTGCCGCGTCACCGGCATAGAGCTGACGCATGAGGCCCACCGGGCCGCTCTAGACAACATCGCCCGCAACGCGCTTGCCGACCGCATGGAAAGTATATGTGCGGATGTGCGGCAAGTTCCCTCCCTGGTTTCCCCCGGAAGTTTCACCACGCTCCTCTCCAACCCGCCCTATTTTTCCGGCGGACCGCAGAGCAGCGCTTTGCCCCTGGCCAGGCGGGAGGACTGCTGCTCCGTCCGGGAGCTGCTGCACAGCGCCGCCTGGGCGCTGAAATACGGCGGCGATTTTTTCCTGGTGCACCGGCCGGAGCGGCTGGCGGAGGTCATTGCCCTGGGCGCTGAAAACCGGCTGGAGGCCAAGCGGCTGCGGCTGCTGCGCCACCGGGAGGGCGGCCCGGCGGCCCTGGTGTTGCTCCAGCTGCGCAAGGGCGCACGGCCGGGGCTGACCCTGGAGGAAATTTCCCTGCGCCGCGGCGACGGCAGCGTGACCAACGACTACCGCCGAATTTATCACATCCCGGAGGATTGACTATGGCTGGAACCCTTTATCTCGTCCCCACCCCCATCGGCAACCTGGGGGATATTTCCCTGCGCGCCCGGCAGACGCTGGAGGCGGCGGACTTCATCGCCGCCGAAGACACCCGGGTGACGCTGAAGCTGCTGAACCATCTGGAGATCAAAAAAAGCCTTGTGAGCTACCATGAGCACAACAAGGCGGAAAGCGGCGAAAAGATCCTTGCGCGCCTGCTCGCGGGCGAGACGTGCGCGCTGGTGACGGACGCGGGCTCCCCCGCGATCTCCGACCCGGGCGAGGATCTCGTGCGGCTGTGCGCGGAGCATGGCGTGACGGTCTGCGCCATCCCCGGCCCGTGCGCGCTGGTGACGGCGCTGAGCATCTCCGGGCTGCCGACGGGCCGGTTCACGTTTGAGGGCTTTCTGTCCGTCAACAAAAAAAGCCGTCAGGAGCATCTGACGGGCTTGAAGGACGAGACGCGGACGATGATCTTCTACGAGGCGCCGCACAAGCTGCTGGCCACGCTGCAGGATCTTTCCGCGGCGTTCGGCGCAGAGCGGCGCATCTCCCTGTGCCGGGAGCTGACGAAGCTCCACGAGGAGACGGTGCGGACCACGCTGGCGGAGGCGGCGGCCTATTACCGGGACAACGAGCCGCGGGGCGAGTATGTGCTGGTGGTGGCGGGCCGGGAGAAGCAGGACTCCGCCATGACGCTGGAGGAGGGCATCGCCCTGGTACGGCGGCTGCGGGACGAGGGCATGAAGCTGAAGGATGCCGCCCGCCGGGTGGCGGACGACACCGGGCTGAGCCGGAACGCGCTGTATGACGGCGCGCTGAAGGGTTGAAGATACGAAAAAGAACCGCCGGAGGCGGTTCTTTTTTGTTTGCCCTCTCCGCCCTCGCTGCGCTCGGCCACCTCTCCCAAAGGGAGAGGCAAGGGACGCTCACGCGGTGCATTGGGGGTGTGTAGGGAGGCAAGGCCGCGCCTGCGGGCGCGGCGGGGCGATGCACCCCAAGGGTACTTGCTTCGCTGCGTGGGCATCGCCCCCTACGAAAAGACAAGGGGTGCGGACGTAAAACGGGGCGGACAGAGTCGTCCGCCCCTACGATGGGAACACAGTATATTACTTCTTGAAGCTGTCCTTCAGAGAGACGGAGCGGTTGAAGACCATGTGGTCGGCGGTGCTGTCGCGGTTATCCAGGCAGAAGTAGCCCAGGCGCATGAACTGGAACGTGGGGGCGTTGGTACCGGTGCGGTTCTCCTGCTTGTCAAATTCGGCGGCCACCTTCCGCATCTCCGGCTCGACCTTGCAGCCGGTGAGGACGGTCAGGCTGTCCGGGTTCAGACAGTCCAGGAAGTCCTTGTCCGGGCCGTCAGGCTGCTCGTCGGAGAACAGGTTGTCGTAGAGCCGAACCTCTGCATCCAGGCAGTTGGCGGCGTCCACCCAGTGGAGCGTCGCGCCCTTGACCTTGCGGCCATCGGCGGGATCGCCGCCCCGGGAGTCGGGGTCGTAGGTGCAGAGCACCTCGGTGACATTGCCGTTCTCGTCCTTGACGCAGCCGGTGCAGGTGATGAGGTACGCGCCCTTGAGGCGGCATTCCAGGCCGCCGGGGGTCAGGCGCTTATACTTGGGGATGGGGACTTCCATGAAGTCGTCGGATTCGATCCACAGGTGGCGGGAGAAGGTGATGTCGTGAGTGCCCTGGGTGGGGTCGGCGGGGTTGTTCTCCACGGTGACGGTCTCGCTCTGCCCCTCGGGGTAGTTGGTGACGGTGAGCTTTACGGGGCGGAGGACGGCCATGGTACGCTCGGCATGGGCGTTGAGATCCTCGCGGAGGCAGTGCTCCAGCGTGGCGTACTCGATGACGCTGGGCGTTTTGCCCACGCCGATGGTCTCGCAGAAGTTGCGGATGGCGGCAGCGGTGTAGCCCCGGCGGCGCAGGCCGCAGAGGGTGGGCATACGGGGATCGTCCCAGCCGGAGACATAGTGCTCCTCCACCAGCTTGCGGAGCTTGCGCTTGGACATGACGGTGTGGTCGATGTTCAGCCGGGCAAACTCGATCTGGCGGGGCTTGTGGTAGGGGATGGAGACATTGTTCACCACCCAGTCGTAGAGAGGGCGGTGCTCCTCGTATTCCAGGGAGCAGAGGCTGTGGGTGATGCCCTCCAGCGCGTCCTGGATGGGGTGGGCGAAGTCGTACATGGGGAAGATGCACCATTTCGTGCCCTGACGGTGGTGGTTGATGAAGCGGATGCGGTAGATCACCGGGTCGCGCATATTGAAGTTGCCGCTGGCCAGGTCGATCTTGGCGCGGAGGGTCATCTTGCCCTCCTCCACTTGGCCGTTCTTCATCATCTCGAACAGGCGCAGGTTCTCCTCCACGGGACGGTCGCGGTAAGGGGACACGGCGGGGATGCCGATGTCGCCGCGGTTGGCCTTGAACTCCTCCGGCGTCAACTCGCAGACGTAGGCCAGGCCCTTTTTGATGAGCTCTACGGCGTACTCGTAGTCCTTTTCAAAGTAGTCAGAGCCGTAGAAGAAGCGGTCGCCCCAGTCGAAGCCCAGCCAGTGGATGTCCTGCTGGATGGCCTCCACGTACTCGGTGTCCTCCTTGGCGGGGTTGGTGTCGTCCATGCGGAGGTTGCACAGGCCGTTGTACTTCTCGGCTGTGCCGAAGTCGATGGTCAGGGCCTTGCAGTGGCCGATGTGCAGGTAGCCGTTGGGCTCGGGCGGGAAACGGGTGTGGACGGTCATTCCCTGGAACTGACCACCCTCTGCGATGTCCTCGTCGATGAAATTCAAGATAAAGTTTTTGCCGGCTTCCTCCGGGGCGGTGGTCTTGATGTCCTCGGTCATTGTCTCACACTCCTTATTGTTTTAGTAAAAGCAATTTTTGATTATACGCGATTTTGGACGGGATTGCAATAGCTGGGTGCATTTTAGAGCGCGTCAAATTCTTCCCGTGTCAGAAGCAGGGTCAGGGCCTCCAAAAGGCCGTTGGCGGTCAGGCGGGCGGGCAGGCCCAAGCGGCGCTGTAGGTCTGCGCGGCGGGCGGCGGAGTCCGGGCCGATGAGGTGCTTGTCCAGCAGGTCGGATTTGGTGATGGGCGCGGGAGCGGGGGCTTCCTCCCCCTCAAACGTCGCGCCGGCGCGGCGGAGGGCGGCGAGCAGCACGTCGGGGGGCATTCCCTCCACGCCCAGCTTGCCCTCCTTGCCGGGGCGCTTTTTGCGGCGCTCCTTACCGGGGATGTCGGGGATATAGGCCTGCTTCAGCCTGTCCGGCGGCAGGACGGACTTGAGGTGGCTGCGGATGACGAAGCCCGCGCCGTCCGGGTCGGTGAACAGGATGAGGCCGCGCTTTTCCGCCAGGGTGCGGAGGTAGGCCGTCTTTTCCCGGTCGTTGAACACGGCGAAGCCGCCCACCTCCACGATGGCGGCGTCCACCGCCTGGGAGAGGGCGTTTTTATCGTAGCGTCCCTCCACCACGATGACCTCACGGATGCGGGGCTTCATCGCGCACCTGCCAATTCCATAAGGAAGAGCTTCAGCGCCCCCTCGGCGTCCAGATTGCGCTCGGATTTCATGCGGCGATCCAGCGTCTGGCAGCGGCGGACGGCATCGCGGCACCAGGGGCGGGACACGGAACGGGCGGCCTCCATCAGCTTTGTGGCGGGATAGGCGGAGGTCATGCGCCACAGCTCCTTGACCCAAACGGCATCCTTCTTGCCGTCCAGCGCCAGGCGGGCGGTGTAGAGCTGGCGCAGCTCACGGCCCAGGACGGCCAGAATGGCGATGGGCTCGGTCTGCATACGGAGCAGCTCCGCCAGCACGGCGGCGGCACGGTCGTAATCGCGGGCGGTGACGGCGTTGGTCATGTCGAAGATACGGGCATCCAGCACCGGGTCGGCCACGGCATCAATGTCGGCCACGGTGACGCGCTTGCCCTTGGCGTAGGCGGCGATCTTGTTGATCTCCGGCACGAGGCCGTCCATCAAACTGCCGCAGGTGAACAGCAGGTGGTCGATGGCGTTGTCGTCCAGCTCCTTATCGAAGGCGGCGAAGCGGCGGCGCACCCACTTTTGCAGCTTTTGGCGGCCCTGGGGGGCGAACTCGATCTCCGTGGTATGGGCGGCGATGGCGGCGGTGAGCTTTTTCAGCTTGCCGTCCTTTTTATAGGGGAGCTGGCGGTAGAGGAACACAAGGGTGCAATACTCCGGGAAGTCCTCCAGCAGCGACACCAGGGCGGTGCGCTGGGCCTCGTCCAGCTTGAAGACGTCCATGTCGGTGACGGTGACGAAGGTGCTCTGGGACATCATGGGCATGGCCTCCACCGCCTCCGTCAGCTCCTGAACGGTGAGGCCCTTGCCGGAGAGGCGGTGGTAATTGAACTCCTCGAACCCGGCGGGGACAAGGAGGGTGCGGAGCTGCTCCACCGCCTGCTGCATGAGGTACGTCTCCTCGCCGAAGAAGATGTAGACGTTGGCAGGGCCGCCGCTTTGCAGGGCGGCGCGGAGCTCCTCGTAGCCGGGGTATGTTTCTTCTTTCTTCTTTGCCATGTTCAACCTCCGTTGACGGCATCATCGATCGACAAGGGCATACCCTTGTCAATCGATGATAATGCGGATACTTCCCTGTTGGTCGGTACGCCATACGGTCGCGCCGACAGCTTGCAGGCGGCGGAGCGTCTCCTCCGCCGGGTGGCCGTAGCGGTTATCGCCCACGCTGATGACGGCGTTGTCCGGGGTGATGGCCCGGAGGAAGCTCTCATCGGAGCTGTACCGTGAGCCGTGGTGGCTGACCACCAGCACCTCTACATCGGGCAGCGGGTACGTCTGCGCCAGGAGCTGCTCGGTCTGTCCGGCCATGTCGCCGGTGATGAGCAGGTCGAAGTCCCCGGCGGTGGCCAGGGCGGTGAGCCCCTGCTCATTCAGATCGCCGGTGGTCAGCAGGGGCGGGTAGACGGTGAGGACAGCCTCTCCCAGGGCGATGCGGGTGGGTTCGGTGACAAACACCACGTCCGCGCCCTGATGCGCCGCCAGGGATACGAGACGGTCGCGGACACCGTATTCATCCTCGATGTCCGGCAGGTAAAGTGTGTCCACCGGCAGACGGGTCAAGACCTCCGTGAGGCCGTTGGTGTGGTCGGCGTGGTAGTGGGTGACGATCATGGAGGACAGGCGGCGGATACCGGCACTTTGCAGCGCATCGGCGGCCACAGAGCCGGCATCGACATAAGAGTTGCTGCTGCCGCAGTCCACCAGCGCCGCTTCGCTGCCGGAGCACAGTGCCACGCTCTCCCCCTGCCCCACGTCCAGCACGGCGGCGCGGAACGCGCCGTACTGCTGCCAGCGGCTGTTGAGCCACAGACAGGCGGCAAGGGTCAGCACCGTCAGGGCGGAGGCCAGGGCGTATTTGCGCTTGCCGTCCGGGGTGACGGCGCAGCCGAGAAAGGCGGCGTAGACATACAGCAGCCACACCCGAAGGTACACGTTGGTGAAGTACACCGCGTGGTAGGGCACGGCCAGCAGCAGATGGGCCACCCACAGGATATATTTGACCAGCAGCAGGGGCACATAGCCCGCCAGGTGGCCCAGGGGCGTCCACACAAGGCCCAAAAGTGCGGAGACAAAGGCGGACATGAAGGCGTAGCCCGCGGCGGGCACGGCCAGCAATCCGGCCAGGGGCGCGACAAGGGACAGGATGTTGAAGTAATAGGCCGTCAGCGGTGCGGTGAACACCAGCGCGCCCAGGGTGGCGGCCAGGTTGGCGGCCAGGAAGGACAGCGCGGTTCTGACGGCGCGGTTTCTGCCGCGATACCAGCCGGTGAAGCTCTTATAGAGCCGCCCGGACAGCAGCACCATGCCCAGCGTGGCGGCGAAGCTGAGCTGCAAGCTGACGCTGCCCACGGCGTAGGGGTTCACCAGCAGGATGACTGTCAGTGCGGCGGCCAGGCTGGTCAGCGGGTCGCTGCCCCGGCGGAACAGAGGCGCGCTCAGCAAAAAGAGCTGCATGACGCAGGCACGGGCCACGGAGGGCGACAGGCCGGTGAGCAGCATATAGAACACCAGCACCGCCGAAGCCACGGCGCACAGAGTGCGGCGGTGGGTGGGCGGGATGAGCAGGGACAGCAGGGTGACGAGGAAGGCGCAGTGCAGGCCGGAGACGGCGAAGATATGGGCCAGTCCCGTCTCCTGCATGGCCACGTAGTCCGACTCCGGCAGCAGGGACTTGCCGCCGGTGAGCTCGGCGGTGAGGAAGCCCAGCACGGAGGGGTCGTCCCACAGCTGGGCCAGCTTGTCACGCAGGGCCTTGGCGGCGTATTGCGGCGCATAGCCCAGGGGCATATCCGGGGCGGGCTGCACCGTGAGGGTATCGCGGTCATACAGCAGGGCGTAGACACCGCGGGAGCTGAACTGCCGCAGGTCGCCGTCGCCGATGGCGGCCACATCGTTCCACCAGGCCGTGCCGGAGAGTGTATCGCCGGGGCGGAGGGACAGCAGGTCGTCATCGCCGTAGTAGACGGCCTTCGCGCCGAGGAGGCCGTGGAGGCGGATCGTGACCTTCGCGCCGCGCTCCGTGGCCTCCGGCCAATCGCAGACGGCGGCGGAGAAGTCGTGTTCCCCGCCGCAGAGGGCCTGCACCGGCTGGCGGACGAGGGCCCGGTAGGCGCTGAAGTACAGGAGTGAAACCATCAGGGGCAGAAGCACCAGCAGGACGCGGCGGAGGTGGGGCGTTCCGCGGCCCAGCAGCGCCCACAGGAGGGACGCAAGGGCCAGCGCCCCGGCGGCGTAGAGCTGCCAGCCGTCCCAGGGCAGGAGGGTGAGGAACAGTCCGGCGGCGAAGGAGAAGCCTGCGGTGGCCAAAACGCGCATGGTCTCTCCCCTCCCCCGGTGGTTTTATCCGAAGTATTGTAGCATATTTCGGGGTGGGTGGCAAGGGGGATGGGGAGCGGATTCCCACGCCAGCCTGCGGACTGGCTCGCAATGGCAGGCTTTTTCGACAGTCTGAAAGGAAAAGGCGGCCTTTGGCCGCCTTTTCCTTTGCTATTTACATACGGGCCAGCTTCTCGTTACACTTTTGCAGGAAGCGGGCGTTGTCGATGATGGCGCGGGTGTGAGTGCCCTCGCCGATGAGGCCCTCGGCATCGGAGGCCGTGACCTTGAAGGTGATCATCTTGCCGTTGGCGGAGATGGCCGTCACCTGGGCGGTGGCTGTGACCTTCATGCCTACGGGGGTGGGCGCCAGGTGGGTGGAGGAGATGTCCACGCCTACCGTGCCCTTGCCCTCCGGCAGCTCCGGCTGCACGCACCACATGGCGGCGCATTCCATCAGGCCCAGCATATAGGGCGTGCCGAACACCTCCAGCCCGCCTGAGCCGACGGCCTTGGCGGTCATGTCGGGGGTGACGGTCTTTTCCACGGTGTGGGTCATGCCGATCTCGATCATATTCCTTCCTCCTTTACACTCCTAGTTGTGTCCAGAGCTTGTCGTAGAACTTCAGCGTCTCCTGGGGCATGTTGATATACAACTCGCAGCGGGCGCGAACCTCGTCGGGGATGGCCATGATGTGGTAGAGGTCCTCATCCAGGGGCTCGCCGTAGGTCTCCTCGTAGTAGGCGGGGTAGTCCGCCAGGGCTTCCGCGTTGGGAGAGGCGTACCAGATGTAGTCCATGTTGGCCAGGTTGGCATCGGTGGAGGCGATGAAGTTGATCCACTCCTCGGCCTCGTCCTTGTGCTGACTGGATTTGAGGACACACATGGCGTCCACGAACCAGTTGCTGCCCTCCTCAGGGATGACGAAGGCCAGGTCCTCGTTGTTCTCCAGCATGGTCAGGTAGTCGCCGGCGTAGTACATGGCGATGGCGGCGTTGCCGCCCTCCATCTTGCCGAAGATCTCGTCCATGACGAAGGCCTGGTACACGCCGTTGTCCTTGGCGGTCTTGACCAGGTTGAAGGCCTCGGTGAGCTGGGCTTCATCGGTGGTGTTGATGTCGTAGCCCAAGTAGCACAGGGCGGCCATGAGGGCATCGCGGGAGTTGTTGATCATCAGCACCTGGCCGGCGTACTTCTCATCGAACATAGCGCCCCAGCTGGTGATGGGCTCAGACACCATGGCGGTGTTGTAGATGATGCCCACGCTGCCCCAGGTGTAGGGGACGGTGTATTTGTTCTCCGGGTCGAAGCTCAGGTGGGTGAACTGGGGGTCGATCTTCTGAAAGTTGGGGATGTGGTCGTAGTTCAGCTCCGCCAGCATATCCTCCTGAATCAGGCGGGCGATCATATAGTCCGAGGGGACGATAACGTCGAAATCCGCGCCGCCCATTTTAATCAGGGAATACAGGGCCTCGTTGCTCTCCGCCGTCTGATAGTTGACGCGGATGCCGGTCTCCTCCTCGAACTGGGTGATGAGAGATTCGTCAATGTACTCGCCCCAGGAGCAGACGTTGACCACACGCTCGCTGTTGGCCGCCGTGCCGGTGAAGATCAGCACCGCCAGCAGCACGCAGGCCAGGCCGCCGGCGGCCAGCTTCTTGCCCAGGCCCGGATGCTTCTTGGGGGCGGGGACAGGCGCGGGCGCTTCGCAGTGGGCGGCGCGGTGGTGCTCGGCGTGGTTCTCCCGGAGGTTGATGATGGCCAGGAGCAGGATCACGGTGACGAACAGCAGCGTGGACACGGCGTTGATCTCCGGGCTGACGCGCTTTTTCGTCATGCCGTAGATGGTCATGGCCAGCGTGGAGGAGGACGTGCCCGCGGTGAAGTAGCTGATGATGAAGTCGTCGATGGACATGGTGAAGGCCGTCAGCGCGCCGGAGACGATGCCGGGCTTGATCTCGGGGATGATGACCTTCCAAAACGCCTGCATCCAGGTGCAGCCCAGATCCTGGGCCGCGTCGATGAGGTTGCGGTCCATCTGCCGCAGCTTCGGGCCGACGGACAGCAGGACGTAGGGGATGTTGAAGCAGACGTGGGCGATGAGCAGCGAGCCGAAGCCCAGGGTCAGCCGCTCCGGCAGCGTCACCAGGGACTGCCAGCTGTTGACCCAGCCGGCGAACGCGCCCCAGCCGTTGAAGAACACCACGAACAGCAAACACAGGCTGACGCCGGTGACGATGTCCGCGTTCATCATGGGGATGTTGTTGACGGCCATCAGCGTCTCCCGGGGCTTGCGGCGCATGGCGTAGAAGCCGATGGCAGCAAACGTGCCGGCCACGGTGGCGATGACGGTGGCCAGCAGGGACACCAGCAGCGTGGTATAGACGCTGTGCATGATGAGCCGGTTTTGCAGCAGCTCGGCGTACCAGTGGAAGGAGAAGCCCTTCCACACGCTGGAGCTGTTGCCGGCGTTGAAGGAGAACACGATGAGGATGATGATGGGCGCATAGAGGAACAGGCCCACCAGGATCATCAGAATGCGGTCGCCGACGGAGTTGCCTTTTCTCTGTCTCATAGCATCACCGCCTGTTCTTCACCCTCGCCGAAGCGGTTCATGACCAGCATACAGACCACGACCACCATCATCATCACAAGGGAGATGGCCGCGCCCAGCTGGGGGTTATACGCGCCGCCCAGGAACTGACGCTCGATGAGGTCGCCCAGCAGCAGCTCCGTGCCGCCGCCCAGCATACGGCTGATGGCAAACGTGGACACGGAGGGCACGAACACCATGGTGATGCCGGAGAGCACGCCGGGCAGGCTGAGAGGCAGCACCACCTTGCGGAACACGGTGACGCTGTTGGCGCCCAGGTCGCGGGCGGCCTCCAGCAGGGAGTGGTCCAGCTTGATGATGACGGAGTAGATGGGCAGGATCATGAAGGGCAGGTAGTTATAGACCATGCCCAGCACCACTGCGCCCTGGGTGTCGATCATGGTGAAGTATTCCAGCTCGCTGCCGGTGAGACGGTTGTAGAGGGAGATGATGCCCAGGTGCTGGAACAGCTGGTTCAGAAGGCCGTTGTTCTCCAGAATGGTCATCCAGGAGTACGTCCGCAGCAGGAAGTTCATCCACATGGGGAGCATGATGAGCACCATGGCGGTGCGGCGGAAGCGCTCCCCCTCCCGGCTGAGGAGGTAGGACACGGGGTAGCCCACCAGCAGGCAGATCGCCGTGGCGATGAGGGCCAGCTTGAAGGAGCGGCCAAACACGGCGGCGTAGCCGCCCATCTGGACGAAGTTGTCCAGGGTGAAGCCGCCCTCCGCGCCGGAGAAGGCGTAGATGACCATGATGACGATGGGAGCGACCACGAAGATGGCCATCCACACCACATAGGGCACGGCGAAACGGGAGAGCTTATTCTTCATCCTCGCTCTCCTCCTCTTCCAGCTCCACGCTGGCGTCCGCCAATTCCTCGTACTCCTCGGAATAGGAGGAGTAGTCGCCGAACAGTCCGGAGTATTCACTCTTTTTCATGATGTGGAAGCCGTCGGGGTCGATCTTCACGCCGATGCGCGCCCCCACCGGGGAGTGGTCGGTGGTCTGGATAAGCCATTTGAAGCCCCGGAAGTCCACGATGATGTCGTACTGCATTCCCTTGAACGTGACGTTCGTGACCGTGCCGATGAGCTGGCCCTGCTCCACGGGGACGATGTCGATGTCCTCGGGGCGGATGACCACGTCCACCGGCTCGTTTTCGGCGAAGCCGCCGTCCACGCAGGGGAACTCCTTGCCATACATTTTCACGACCTTATCCCGAACCATGACGCCGTTGAGGATGTTGCTCTCGCCGATGAAGTCCGCCACGAAGGCGTTCTTCGGCTCGTTGTAGATGTCCTCCGGCGTGCCGATCTGCTGGATGCGGCCCTTGTCCATGACCACCACGGTGTCGGACATGGTGAGGGCCTCCTCCTGGTCGTGGGTAACATATATAAACGTTATGCCCATCTGCTGCTGGATACGCTTCAGCTCGTTCTGCATATCCTTGCGAAGGCGCAGATCCAGCGCGCCCAGCGGCTCGTCCAGCAGCAAAACCTTGGGGCGGTTCACCAAAGCGCGGGCGATGGCCACGCGCTGCTGCTGGCCGCCGGAAAGCTGGTCGATACGGCGGCGGTCGAAGCCCTTGAGGCTGACCACCTCCAGCATCTCGGTGACGCGCTGGCGGATCTCGTCCTCCGGCACTTTGGCGATACGCAGGCCGAAGGCGATGTTTTCAAACACGTCCAGATGCGGGAACAGCGCATATTTTTGGAACACCGTGTTGATCTGCCGTTTGTGGGGCGGAACGTCGTTGATCCTCACACCGTCGAAGGTGACATCGCCGGAGGTGGGCGTGGTAAACCCACCGATGATCCGCAGCGTTGTGGTCTTGCCGCAGCCGCTGGGGCCAAGCAGTGTGAGAAATTCGGAATCGTTGATGTAGAGATTGATGTTATCGAGAACCAGCTCGTCGTCAAACGCCATGCAGAGATCCCGCAGGCGAATCAACTCTTTGGACATTTATCCTCCTCCATTCATCAGTAAAATAGCCCCCCTCCGGCGCGGCGGCAGCGCGTCTGTTCACGCGCTCGTTTCTGTCGAAAGATGGCGAGTACACTATATATAAAAGCGTCGGGAAAGTCAATGGATTTTCCCGTTTTTCCCCGAAAAAAATACAGCGGATGGCAAAAGCCATCCGCTGCACGGCACTCAGCTGAAATATTTGTCCCGGAAGGGCACATTTCCCACCGTAAAGCTCTGCCCGCGCAGGTAGTTCAGGTGCCCCGCGTCTGTGTGCAGGTCAAAGGTCAGCTTGTAGGCATACAGGGCCTGCCGCGTCTCGCCGTAGCGGCGGTTTACGTCCCCACGGCCGTATTTGCCG
>OLWU01000331.1_pt1 | contig 12368 bp, 8 predicted proteins | sample 1673351 | NCBI WGS metagenome assembly OLWU01 (sample SAMEA103958109, study PRJEB25191) | human gut metagenome | biome: human-associated habitat [ENVO:00009003]; feature: intestine environment [ENVO:2100002]; material: feces | place: Germany | collected 2013/2015
AATGCAAGAGGGAAGTCCGTAACATAGAATGATTTTATATTCCTAAAGATTTGCTCGATAATATGAAGCGGTGGGGCTTGCATTTTGAGGCGTTATCCCGTAAAATATAGAACGGAATTTTGGGAAAGGGGGCGTGTGCCTGTGAAACTGCAAAAAAACCGGCCCACAGGGCGGGTGCTGGGTATGGCGGCAGCGCTGCTGGCGCTGCTTTTGCTCTCTTTCGTGTGGGGGCGGTACGATGTGCCGCTGTCGGAGGTGGTGCGTATTCTGCTGTCCCGGCTGTTCCCGGTGGAGCAGACGTGGACGGACAACATGGCCATCGCCGTGTGGAACGTGCGTCTGCCCCGTATCCTGCTGGCCTGCTTGGTGGGGTGCGCGCTGTCGGCGGCGGGAGCGTCGTATCAGACGGTGTTTCAGAATCCCATGGCCGCGCCGGACATTTTAGGCGCGTCCTCTGGCGCGTGCTTCGGCGCGGCGCTGGCCATTCTGACGGGGCAGGGCAGCGTGACGGTCACGGTGTACGCCTTCTGTGCCAGTCTGCTGTCCGTGGCGCTGGTGTATCTTGTGGGGCGGCGTACCAGGGGAAACCGGGTGATGAACCTGCTGCTGGCGGGCATCATGGTGGGGTCGCTGTTCACAGCCGGAACGTCCTACATCAAGCTGGTGGCCGACCCCAGCAACCAGCTGCCGCAGATCACCTACTGGCTCATGGGCAGTCTGTCGGGGACGCGGATGAAGACCGTGACCTTTGCCGCCGCGTGCATGGCGGTGGGGCTGCTGCCGCTGCTGCTTCTGCGCTGGCGGATGAACCTGCTGACGTTGTCCGCCGACGAGGCCCGGGCCATGGGCGTGCATACCGACCGGCTGCGGCTGACGGTGATCCTGTCTGCCACGGTGCTGACGGCGTCGGCGGTGTCCGTGTCCGGCATGATCGGCTGGGTGGGACTGGTCATTCCCCATCTCAGTCGCCGCATCGTGGGCAACGACTGCCGCTGGCTGCTGCCCATGTCCATGCTGTTCGGCGCGGCGTTTCTGCTGCTGGTGGATAACCTGGCGCGGTGTCTCACGGCGGTGGAGATCCCCATCGGCATCCTGACCGCCTTCGTGGGCGCGCCCTTCTTTATCTACCTGATGGTGAAGGGGGGCGAACGGGCATGAAGCTGACGGTGAACGACCTGTCGTACAGCTATACCAAGGATATGCCGGTGCTGAAGGGCGTGTCCTTCACGGCGGACAAAGGCGAGTTCCTGTCTGTGCTCGGGCCCAACGGCGCGGGAAAGAGCACGCTGTTTCGCTGTCTTTTGGGCGGCATCGACGGCTACTCCGGCGCGATCGAGCTGGATGGCCGGGAGGTGCGAGGCCTGTCCCGGCGGGAGATGGCGGCTCGCATCGCCTATATCCCGCAGATACACCGGCCCACGTTCGGCTACTCGGTGCTGGACACGGCGCTGATGGGTCTGACCCGTGAGCTGTCGCCGTTCCGTTCCCCCACGGCGGAGCAGGAAAAGCGGGCCATGGAGGCGCTGGAGCAGATGGGCGTGGCCCGGCTGGCTGCGCGAAATTTCGCCACACTGTCCGGCGGCGAGCAGCAGCTGGTGCTCATCGCACGGGCGCTGTGCCAGCGGTCGGATATACTGCTGATGGACGAGCCAACGTCCTCGCTGGACTACGGCAACCAGCTGCGGGTTCTGCAGCGGGTGGCCGAGCTGGCGGCACGGGGCTATACGGTGATCTTGTCCACCCACGACCCCCAGCACGCGCTGCGGTTCTCTCAGCGGGTGCTGGCCCTGCGGGACGGCCAGGTGGCCGCCTTCGGCGACACCCGCGAGGTGCTGACGGAGTCGCTGCTGGAGCGGCTGTACGGCGTGGACGCGGCGCTGCTGGACACGGAGCACGGCCCGGTGGTCGTGCCGAAGGGAGGCGGCCATGTTTGAGTGGACGCAGGAGCGCATCGCCTATATGGACGATGCCTGCCGCCGGACGGACTTCCACCAAAGGCTGGCGGCGGAGCTGTCACTCTATCTCCGGCGGACGAACCGCATCTGTGACGCGGGCTGCGGGCTGGGGTATCTGTCCCTGGCCCTCGCGCCGTATGTGGGCGCGGTGACGGCGGTGGAGCGGGACGGTCAGGCGCTGGCGGTGCTGAAGCGGGAGATCGAGACCCGGCACATCGCCAACGTGACGGCGGTGCGGGGCGACGTGCTGGCCTACCGGCCTGACGAGCCGTTTGACGCCATGGTGTTCTGCTTCTTCGGCAGCATGGAGGAGATACTGGCCACGGCGGCGCGGTGCTGCCGCGGTACGGTGCTGGCGGTGGTGCGGAACGATGAAAGCCACCGCTTTTCCGGCAAGCACCGCGAGCCGGGACGGCACAGCTATGAAACAGCCTGCCGTATCTTGGCTGAAAAGGGAATTTGCTTTACAGCAAGAACGGAGGCGCTTGACTTCGACCAGCCCTTCCGCAGCCCGGAGGACGCCCGCCGGTTCTTTGAGCTGTACGGCGGAAACGAGGACTGGCGCTCCCGGTTGGTGGAGACAGGCGACCTGGAATTTCCCTGGCAGCTGCCCAGCCGCCGGGAGTTCGGCCTGATCACCTTTCAGATGGGTGATGGAGAGTAAACCGTGTATTCTGCGGCATGAGCCGGGAAGATGATAAGGAGAAAACCATGAAAAACAACGTGAAAAGACTGCTGGCGCTAATTTTGGCGCTGGCCATGAGCCTGAGCCTGTTCGCCTGCGGGCAGAAGCAGGACGGCAAGCAGGATGACGTGCAGGCGGATACCACCCGTGTGTTCACCGACTCCTGCGGGCGCGAGGTCACTGTGCCCGCGGACGTGCAGAAGGTGGCCGTATCCGGCCCGCTGGCCCAGATGGTGGTGTTCGCCATCGCCCCGGACAAGATGGTGGGCGTGGCCAACGCTTGGGACGAGACGGCGCAGGCGTATTTTGACGAGAAATACCTGAGTCTGCCGCTGCTGGGCCAGCTGTATGGCGGCAAGGGTGAGCTGAACCTGGAGACGCTGCTGGCAGCTGCGCCGGACGTGGTCATCGATGTAGGCGAGCCCAAGGGCAGCCTCGCGGAGGACATGGATGCCTTACAGGAGCAGACCGGCATCCCCTTCGTCCACATTGATGCCTATTTGGCCACGATGGATGAGACGTATGCCATGCTGGGCGACCTGCTGGCCATGCCCAACGAGGCACAGGGGCTGGCGGACTATTGCCGCGCCATGTATGATAGGGTGAAGGCCATCGCGGACAGCGTGGATAAAGCGAATATACTTTACATCACAGGGGACGAGGGCTTGAACGTCATCGCCCAGGGCTCTTACCACGCCGAGGTCATTGACATGCTGGCCAACAACCTGGCCGTGGTGGACGAGCCGTCCAGCAAGGGCACGGGCAACGAGGTGGACATGGAGCAGATCCTGAACTGGGATCCCAATGTGATCCTGTTCGCCCCGGACAGCATCTATGACACCGTGGCGGACAACGAGAACTGGCAGACCATCACCGCCATCAAGGAGGGGAATTATTACGAAGTGCCCTTCGGCCCGTACAACTGGATGGGCTTCCCGCCCAGCGTCCAGCGGCTGCTGGGTATGCAGTGGATGGCCGCCGTGCTGTACCCCGATGCGGCGGACTATGACCTGTACGAGGCGGCCAGCGCGTATTTTGAGCTGTTCTACCACTGTGAGCTGACGGAGGCGCAGTTCGCGGCGCTGACGGCCCACTCTGTCATCAAGGCCGCGTGACACGATGAGATGAAAGGAGCGCCTGACGATGCACACCATATTTCAACAGCTGGTCTACGCCCGGGAAAAGGGCAGGGACACGGTGCTGGCCACCATCATTTGGGATGACGGCTCTGCCCCTCGCGGCAGGGGCAGTCAGATGCTGGTGGACGGCGATGGGCTGCTGGCCGGGACGATCGGCGGCGGCGCGGTGGAGGGGCGCTCCATCGAGATCGCCCGGGAGATGCTGCGGGATGGCAAAAACGGCTATACCCACTTTTTCCGCCTGCAAAAGGACGGCGAGGTGGGCATGGTCTGCGGCGGCGATGTGACGGTGTATTTCTGCCGCGTTCCTGCCGGTGACGCGGCCTGGGGCGCGGTGGCCGCGGAGGTGCTGCGCCGGGTGAAGGACCGCGTGCCGGGGTATCTGACGCTGCCGCTGGACGGCAGTCCCGCCGCCGTTACGGACACGGACGAGAGCGACGGCCAGACCCGGTTTTCCATGGCGCTGCCGGTGGGGGAGCGGGCGCTGATCTTCGGTGCGGGGCATATCGCCAAGGCCCTCGTGCCGCTGCTGCACACGGTAGGCTTCCGCCCTGTGGTGTTTGACGACCGGCCTGAGCTGGCCACGAAGGAGAGCTTCCCCCAGGCGGACGAGGTGATCCGCGGTGACTTTGAGCGCATCGAGGACTATGTCACCATCCAGCCGGAGGACTACGTGGTCATCATGACCAACGGCCACGAGCACGATTTTCAGGCGGAGGTACAGGTGCTGCGCCGCGAGACCGCCTATGTGGGCGTTATCGGATCGCGGAAGAAAACGGCCTTCGTGAACCGGCGGCTGCGGGAGGCCGGCGTCGGCGAGGCGGCCATCGCTTCGGTGCACACGCCCATCGGCACGGCCATCAAGGCTGTGACGCCGGAGGAGATCGCCGTGTCCATCACCGGCGAGATGATCCTGGTACGGGCCACGGCCCGTGAGGCCAAGGGGGAGGTGCACCATGGCTGCCCCATGCACTGAGCACCTGTTCTTCACCGGGCGTAAGGGTGTGGGGAAGTCCACGCTGGTACGGACGGCCATCGAGGGCAAGCGCGCCGGCGGGTTCTTCACCCGGCGGGTGGAGGGCGTGCTGGAGCGGCCCTCCGTCCACCTGCTGCGGGCCGGAACGGTGGACGTGCCGTCGGCGGAGAACCTTTTGTTCTGTTGCGGCGGCGCGGATATGCAGCAGTTCGATAAGCTGGGCTGCGGGGCTTTGGCCGATACGGCGGGCTGTGAGGTGCTGGTGATGGACGAACTTGGCCCGCACGAAGAACAGGCTGCCGCGTTCCAACAGGCGGTGCTGCGGGCGCTGGAGGGAGATGTTCCCGTTGTCGGCGTTTTGCAGCAGGCGGAGAGCGCGTTTCTGCGTCAGGTGGCGTCTCACCCCAACGTCCGGGTGGTCACGGTGACGGAGGAGAACCGGGATGCGCTGCGCCTTTGGCTGGCGCAGAGGAAATAACGGGAAAAGGACACGCTTCGCGTGTCCTTTTTTGCGCCCGGGGAGAGCGGAATATCCTTTGCAAGCGGCGTAAAGTGTTGTATAATACATCCAAGAACGAGAGAGGGGGATACGCCCGTGGAGCTGCATATTCTGATGGGCCGGGCCTGTGCGGGAAAGAGCCGCCGGGTGCTGGAGGAGATCACGGCGCGGCGAAGCCAGCGGGGACAGGTGCTGCTCGTGCCGGAGCACGCCTCCCACGAGGCGGAGCTGGATCTGTGCCGCGCCTGCGGGCCGACGGCCAGCCGGGACGCGGAGGTACTCAGCTTCCGCAGCCTGGCCACCCGTGTGCTGGGCCGCACCGGCGGACTGGCGGACGTGACGCTGGATGCCGGCGGCAAGCTGCTGACCATGCGCCGGGCGTTACAGGAGGTCAGCGGGCGTCTGACGGTGTTTGCGCGGCCCTCCCAGCGGCCTGCGTTTCTGCGGCAGCTGGTGGCGCTGGCGGACGAGCTGTACGCCTACCGGGTGCAGCCGGAGACGCTGCTGCGGCAGGTGGAGGACATCCCCGGCGCGGCGGGGGATAAGCTGCGCTCGGCGGCGCTGGTGTTCGCCGCCTACGATGCCCGCCTCCATGGCGACGGGTTCGACGTGCGCTCCCGGGTGCAGAAGCTGTGTGACGCGCTGCCGGAGGACGACTACCTGACGGGCAAGGACGTGTACGTGGACGGGTTCTCCTACTTCAACCGGGTGGAGGAGGACATTTTGGCCACGGTGCTGCGCCAGGCCCACAGCCTGACGGTGACGCTGCTGGGGGATATGCACGAGGTGCAGCTGTTCCAAAACGCCATCGGCCAGCGTTACCGGCTGGAGCGGATGGCGGCGGAGAGCGGCGCAAAGTGTGAAGTAGAACACCTTGTCACCTGCGTCAGTACCCCGCTGGGCCATTTGGAACGCCACTGCTTCGGCGATACGAAGGAATGGCAGGGCGGCGACGTGCCCATCCGGCTGTACCAGGCCGACACGGCGTTTTCCGAGGTGGAGTACGTGTCGTCCCAGCTGCGCCGTTTGGCCCGGCAGGGCGTGCGCTGGCGTGATATGGGCGTGGCCGCCCGGAACATGGACGTGTACGGCCCGCTGCTGGCGGCGGTGTTCCGCCGGGACGGCATCCCGGCCTATATCAGCCGCCGCAGCGATATTCTGGATAAGCCCGTGCTGACGCTGCTGCTGTCCGCCGTGGACGCGGTGACGGGCGGCTTTGAATACGAGGACGTGTTCCGCTGCCTGAAAACCGGCATGACCAGCGTGACGGAGCAGGAGTGCGACCTGCTGGAGAACTACGCCGTCCGCTGGGAGATCCGGGGCAATATGTGGCTGCGTGACGTGGACTGGACGGCCTGCCCGGACGGCTACGGCCTGGAGATGACGCCCCGGCGGCAGGCGCAGCTGTCGGAGGTCAACCGGGTGCGGCGCAAGGTGCGGATGCTGTTTTGGCAGCTGAGTGAGGGACTGAAAGATAATAAAACTGCGAGGGGTAAGGCGGAGGTGCTTTACACATTTGCGGAGCTGGCGGGCACGCCGGATATTCTGAAGCGCCGGACGGAGGCGCTGCGGGAGAGCGGCGATATGCAGGCAGCGGAGGAGTACGCCCAGCTGTGGCACATCTTCTGCCAGGTGCTGGATCAGTTCGTGGAGCGGCTGGGCGACACGGAGGTGGACGGCGAGGAGTTTGCTCGGCTGCTGCGGCTGACGCTGAGTCAGTACGCCGTGGCCACCATCCCGGCCACGCTGGATCAGGTGAAGGTCAGCCCCCTGACCCGGAACGACCGCCACCCGGTGCGCCACCTGTTCCTGCTGGGCGCAAACGACAGCGTGCTGCCCACGGTGTCCGCCAACACCGGCCTGCTGGACGGGGCGGAGCGGGAGCTTCTGCAGCAGCAGGGCATCGCCCTGGCGGACGCGGATTTTGACGACCTGAGCAGCGAGCTGCAAAACATCTACGCCGCACTGGCGCAGCCCACGGAGAGCCTGACGGTGACGTGGCCCGCCGGGGACGAGACGGGAGCGCGATTGCTGCCGTCCTTCGTGGTGGCGCGGATACGCCAGCTGTTCCCGGCGGTGCGGGTGGAGCGGGAGGACGGCGCATACCGCCGCGAGCTGCCCGTCCCGGCGCTGACGCTGGCGGGCCGCTGCCCGGAGGGCGCGCTGTGGCGCTATTTCCGGGAAAACGGGCAGGGCGCGGTGCTGAACCGTATGGCCGCAGCCCGTGCCATGGGCCGGGGACGGCTGTCGCCGGAGGCGGTACGCAGCCTGTACGGCGGCACGGTGGCCATGTCGGCCTCCCGGCTGGACCGGGTCAAGACCTGCCATTTCGGCTATTTCATGGAATACGGCCTGCGGGCCAGGGAGCGGAAAACCGCCCAATTTGAAGCGCCGGAGATCGGCACGTTCCTCCACTACCTGCTGGAAAACGTCCTGCGTGAGCTGGACGGCGGCGAGGGCATCGGCCAGGCGCAGCCGGAGCGTCTGCGGGCGCTGGTGAACAGGTTCACCGACCAATACATTGCCGCCGTCATCGACGGCTATGGCGACAAGAGCGCCCGCTTCCGCTACCTGTTCTCCCGGCTGCGGGAGACGGCCTGCACCATCGTGGAGAACGCGGTGGAGGAGATGCGCCACTCGGATTTCCGGCCCATGGCCTTCGAGCTGGGCTTCGGCGGCAGGGACGGCCAGCTGCCCGCCATCACCGTCACCGCAGGGGACACCACCCTGTCCGTAACGGGAAAGGTGGACCGGGTGGACGGCTGGCTGAAGGACGGGCGGCTGTACCTGCGGGTGGTGGACTACAAGACGGGGAAAAAGTCCTTCGACCTGGCGGACGTGCGCTGCGGCCTGGGCATTCAGATGCTGCTGTACCTGTTTGCGCTGCAAAGAAGCGGCGCGGCGTATTTCAACAGCCCCGTCGAACCGGCGGGCGTGCTGTATCTGCCCGCCCGCGATGTGATACTGCGGGCGGATCGGGCCGTCCCGCCGGAGAAGCTGCAAGCGTCCCTGCGGCGTGAGCTGCGGCGCAGCGGTATGATACTGGCCGAGCCGGACGTGCTGACGGCCATGGAGCACGAGGCGCTGGAGTCGCCCTGCTTCCTGCCCCTGGGCGTGGCGAAGGACGGCACGCTCACCGGGTCGCTGGCCAGCGCGGTGCAGCTTGGCAAGCTGGGCCGCTATGTGGACAAGCTGCTGCACCGGGTGGCCGAGGAGCTGGGCGCGGGGAACATCGACGCCGACCCCTGCGTCCGTGGGCCGCAGGAGAGCGCCTGCGACCACTGCGCCTTCGCCTCGGCCTGCTGGTTCGATGAGCGGCGGGACAAGGCACAGTATCTGCAAAAGACCACGCCGGAGGAATTTTGGGCGGCGGTGGACAGGGAGGTGTCCCATGGCTGAGATCAGATTGACGGAGCAGCAGCGCGCAGCGGTGGAGAACCGTGGCGGCAGTCTGCTGGTATCCGCCGCCGCCGGGTCGGGCAAGACCAAGGTGCTGGTGGAGCGGGTGTTCTCCTACCTGACGGAGGAGCACTGCCACGTGGACGACTTCCTCATCATCACCTACACCCGGGCCGCCGCGGCGGAGCTGCGGGGCAAGCTGGCCGCCGAGCTGGCGTCCCGTGTGGCGCAGAGCCCCGGCGACCGCCATCTGCGGGCGCAGATGTTCCGGGTGTATCAGGCGGACATCAAGACGGTGGACGGCTTCTGCGCCCAGCTGCTGCGGCAGCACGTGCATCTCCTGCCGCCGGTGGACGGGCGGTGTCTTACGCCGGACTTCCGGGTGCTGGACGAGAGCGAGGCGGCGCTGCTGCGGGAGCGTGCGCTGGAAGCGGCGCTGGAGGAGTTTTACCGTGCCATTGAGAGCGGAGATGAGGAGTACGCGCAGTTGGCGGACACGCTGGGCGCGGGACGGGACGACCGGGCGCTGGCCCGGCTGATCCCGGAGCTGCACGGAAAGCTGCAAAGCCACCCCTACCCGGAGAAGTGGCTGGCCCGTGCGGCGGAGGGCTGGACGGACATCCCGGCCCATTTGGCGGACAGCGTATACGGACAGACGGTGATGGCGGACACGGTGCGCCGCGCCGAATTTTGGGCGTCCCAGCTGGAGCGGGCGGTGTCCGCCATGGCGGACTGCCCGCCGGTGCTGGAGGCCTACGGCGACCGCTTTATAGAGGTGGCCGGCCAGCTTCGGCGCTACCGTGAGGCATCTCAAAGCGGCTGGGCGGCCATGGCGGCGGTGCAGCCGTCGTTTCGCCGTGTGGGCGTCGTAAGGGGCGAGGAGAACGAGCAGGCGAAAAAGGCCGCCCGGACGGTGATGGAGAAGTGCAAGGCGGAGCTGAAAAAGCTGGCCGCGCCCTACGAAACGCCGGAATCGGAGCACCTGGACGACCTGCGGGCCATCGCCCCGGCCATGCGGGGACTGCTTAGGCTGACGGCGTCCTTCGGCCAGCGGTATCAGGCCGAGAAGGTGCGGCGCAACGCGCTGGACTTCTCCGATCAGGAGCACTACGCCCTGACGCTGCTGGCTCACGAGGACGGCTCGCCCACGGAGCTGGGGGAGCAGGTGTCCCACCGCTACCGGGAGGTGATGGTGGACGAGTATCAGGACACCAACGAGGTGCAGAACTGCATCTTCCGTGCCGCGTCCGACGATGGGCAGCGGCTGTTCGCCGTGGGCGATGTGAAGCAGAGCATCTATCGCTTCCGGCTGGCCGAGCCGGGGATATTCCTGAAGAAATACCGCACCTTCGCCGACGCGGACACGGCCTCGGAGGGTCAGCCCCGGCGCATGGTGCTGAGCCGCAACTTCCGCTCCCGGCGGGAGGTGCTGGACGTGACCAACTTCGTGTTCGGGGCGATCATGTCCACGGAGATGGGCGAGATGGACTACACCGACCAGGAGAAGCTCTATTTCGGCGCGGAATACTACCCGCCGGCCCGGCGGGACGTGGAGCTCCGCCTGGTCAGCGTGGAGGATACGGAGGAGGAGCGGTTCGACCGCGTTCAGGCGGAGGCCCGGTTCGCAGCCCGGCGCATCCGAGCTCTGCTGGACGAGGGCTTCCCCGTACAGGGCGAGGACGGGCAGACGCGGCCCGTCACGCCGGAGGACATCGTCATCCTCATGCGTTCGCCCAGCTCACGGCTGTCCGCGTTCTGCGCGGCGCTGGAGCGGGAGGGCATCCCCTGTGACGGCGGCGAGAGCGAGGACTTCTTCGCCGCCATGGAGGTGGCGGTGCTGCTGTCGCTGCTGGAGGTGGTGGACAACCCCCGGCAGGACGTGCCGCTGATCGCGGTGCTGCGTTCGCCGCTGGTGGGCATGACCCCCGACCGGCTGGCGCAGATACGCGCCCTCCAGCCCGATGGGGATTACTACGAGGCGCTGTGCCGGGATGACGCGCCGGACAGTGCGGCGTTCCTGTCGCTGCTGGCGGAGCTGCGGGCGGCCTCCCGTGAGATGGCGGCGGATCAGCTCCTGTGGTATATCTATGACCGCTGCCACGCATCGGCGGTGTTCGGCGCGATGGAGGACGGCGAGCTGCGCCTGGCCCGGCTTCACGCGCTGTACGACTACGCCCGCCGGACGGTGCAGAGCGGCAAAACGGGCCTGTTCGACTTCATCCTCTACCTCCGCAGTCTGCTGGAAAAGGGCGACGCGCCGCAGCTCAGTGCCGCGTCCTCCGCCTCCGGCGTGCGTATCATGAGCGTGCACCGCTCCAAGGGCCTGGAGTTCCCGGTGGTGGTGCTGGCGGATCTGAACCGCACGTTCAGCCGTCAGGACATGAACCAGCCGGTGCTGGTGCATCCCCAGCTGGGCGCTGGCGCGGAGCGGGTGGACACGGCGCGGCACATCCGCTACGACACCCTCTCCAAAACGGCGCTGGCTCTGACGCTGGAGCGGGAGAGCAAGGCCGAGGAGATGCGTATCCTCTATGTGGCGCTGACCCGCGCCAAGGAGAAGCTCATTTTAGTGGACGCCATGAAACACGGAGAGAAACACCTGCGGGAGCTGATCGCCCTCAGCGGCGTGCCGGTGCAGCCGGAGGCGGTATCCGGCGCGAAATGTCCCGGCGACTGGCTTTTGCTGCCGCTGCTGCACACCACGGCGGCGGGGGAGCTGCATCAGTTCGCCGAGCTGTGGCCGCAGGAGCTGGACGAAGGGCCGGAGGGCCTGACGGTGCAGCTGCACCACGTGGGCGGTGAGCAGGACGCGCAGCCGGCGGACGAACCGGCGGAGACGGCCCGCGGCGAGGACGTGCTGCCGGACGCGGCGGCGCTGTCGTTCCGCTACGGCCACCCGGCGGCCACGGTAACGCCCTCCAAGGTGACGGCCACCCAGCTGAAGGGCCGGGAGCTGGATCAGGAGATCGCGGAGGGCGCACCGCCCCACTGGCACGAGCTGACGCCGGAAAAGCCCCGGTTCATGCAGGAGGCCCAGGGTCTCAGCGCCGCGGAGCGGGGCACGACCATGCACCTGGTGATGCAGTACCTCGACCTCAGCGCGTCGAGCGGCGACGATGTCCGATCGCAGGTGGCGGCGCTGACGCAGCGCCGTCTGCTGACGGCGGAGCAGGCCGCATCGCTGGACATCCCGGCGCTGGTACGGTTTTTGTCCTCGCCGCTGGCGGAGCGCATCCGCCGTGCGCGGCAGGTGTGGCGGGAGTACCGCTTCGCTCTGCTGGTGGATGGCGGTATTTACGACCCGTCCGCCGCCGGGGAGGAGCTGCTGCTCCAGGGCGTGGCGGACTGCGTGTTCGAGACGGAGCGCGGCCTGACGGTGGTGGATTTCAAGACCGACCGCGTGAACGGCGAGGCGCTGACCCAGCGGGCGGAGACGTACCGTCCCCAGCTGGCGGCCTACGCCGCGGCGCTGGAAAAAATACTGGAAAAGCCGGTAACGGAGCGGATATTGTATTTCTTCGCAGCCGGGACGGAAATTTCTTTGTAAAATTGCCGAAAAGTGCTTGCATTTGGCATCGGAGTGTGCTATTATCACAGTTGCGTTTGCGGCGCAGCCGCGGCGACGAGTGAACCAGAAAGGGGTGAACAAGAGCAATGAAGGAAGGAATCCATCCCAATTATCAGCAGACTACTATCAAATGCGCCTGCGGTAATG
>OLWU01000333.1_pt1 | contig 12344 bp, 9 predicted proteins | sample 1673351 | NCBI WGS metagenome assembly OLWU01 (sample SAMEA103958109, study PRJEB25191) | human gut metagenome | biome: human-associated habitat [ENVO:00009003]; feature: intestine environment [ENVO:2100002]; material: feces | place: Germany | collected 2013/2015
TCAAGCCGAGCTCCGTCATCATCGAGCCCACCTCCGGCAACACCGGCATCGGCCTGGCGTCCGTCGCCGCGGCCAGAGGCTACCGCATCATCATCGTTATGCCGGAGACCATGAGCGTGGAGCGCCGCCAGATCATGAAGGCCTATGGCGCGGAGCTCGTGCTCACGGACGGCGCGCAGGGCATGAAGGGTGCGATCGCAAAGGCCAACGAGCTGGCTGCGCAGATCCCCGACAGCTTTGTCCCCGGTCAGTTTGTCAACCCGGCCAACCCGGCGATCCACCGCACGACGACCGGCCCGGAGATCTGGGAGGACACGGACGGCAACGTGGATATCTTCGTTGCAGGCGTCGGCACCGGCGGCACCGTGACGGGCGTCGGCGAGTACCTGAAGTCCCAGTGCCCGAAGGTCAAGGTCGTGGCCGTGGAGCCGGAGACCTCTCCGGTCCTGAGCGAGGGCCATGCCGGCCCGCATAAGATTCAGGGCATTGGTGCGGGCTTTGTGCCGGACGTGCTCAACACGAAGGTCTATGATGAGATCATCCCGGTCAGCAACGAGGATGCGTTTGCGACTGGCCGCCTGATCGGCCATAAGGAGGGCGTGCTGGTCGGCATTTCCTCCGGCGCTGCCGTCTGGGCGGCGATCGAGCTGGCCAAGCGCCCGGAGAATAAGGGCAAGACCATCGTCGTGCTCCTGCCGGATACCGGCGACCGCTATCTGTCGACGCCGCTGTTTGCAGACTGAGTGCAGGCAAGCGTTCGTTCTTCTTTCACATGCAACGGGAGACACCGCAAGGTGTCTCCCGTTGTGCATCCGGCACAATTCTGTGAAAAAGCGCTCCCTTCCGGGGTCATCCCGGCGGGGAGCGCTCGTGCGTTCAGCGGCAGCGCATGGCCAGACCGCAGAACATATAGGCGGCCATGCGCAGCGCCTCGGTCTCGATCCGGTCGAACATGCGGATGTCGGCCGCATAGTCGCCCTGCAGGCGCAGCGTGGTCTCTTTGCCGTCATCTCCAGATGGCTGTAGAAAAACTCGCGCCATTTTTCTTCCTTCCAGCAGGCGTTGATGCCGGCAAGAAACGCGCTGATGGCGTCGGCGTTTGCGTACCAGCGCCGGCGGGCGTCGTCGGCTTTGGCGGGCTCGCGGTTTTTCAGGTCAGTCACGAGCGCACCGCCGATCTCCAGATGCTCCGTGAGCAGGTCGCCGGACTGTCCGGCCGTGCGCGCGGGATCTTTGGCGCATCTTTTGCGCAGCAAAGACAAAAAGGGATGCAATTTTGCGCCCGATGCGCTATAATAGATGCCATCATGCAGTAAGAGGGATCATTATGCGAATCGTTGTTAAAGTCGGCACTTCCACACTCGCGCACGCGACCGGGCGGCTGAACATTCAGCGCATGGAGCGGCTGTGCAAAGTGCTCAGCGACCTGAAAAATGCAGGTCACGAGATCATTCTCGTCTCGTCCGGCGCGATCGGCATGGGCGTCGGCAAGCTCAATCTGTCCGGCCGTCCGGCGGATATGCCGGGCAAGCAGGCCGCGGCCGCCGTCGGCCAGTGCGAGCTGATGTATTTTTACGATAAGCTCTTCACGGAGTACAATCATATTGTGGCGCAGCTGCTGCTGACCGGCGAGGACATCCGCAGTGAGCAGCGCAGCCGCAACGTGCGCAACACGCTCTCGCGCCTGCTGGAGCTGGGGGCGCTGCCGGTCATCAATGAAAACGACGCCGTGGCGACGGACGAGATCGGCGTGGACAACACCATCGGCGAGAACGACAGTCTCTCGGCCATCGTGGCTGCCGCCATCGGTGCGGATCTGCTGATCCTGCTCTCGGACATTGACGGATTGTATGACAGCGACCCGCACCGAAACCCGGATGCGCGGCTCATCGAGACGGTGCCGGTCATCGACGCGCACATTCTCTCGCTAGCCGGAGACAAGGGCTCCGCGCTCGCCACCGGCGGCATGGTCACGAAGCTGCACGCCGCGCAGATCGCAACGTCGGCCGGCTGCGAGATGGTCATTGCCAACGGCGAAAAGCCCGAGGTGCTCTATGACATTGTGGCCGGCAGGCGCGCCGGCACCCGATTTCTGATACCACATTCCTGAGGAGGGACTACTATGACGACTATGGACATTCTCCGGCGGACGAAGGCCGCGTGGCCCAGCATCTGCAACGCTTCCGCCGAGGACAAAAACCGCATCCTGTCCGCCATGGCGGACAGCCTGCAGGCGGAGTGCGATGCCATCCTGCGCTGCAATGCCGAGGACATGGACGCTGCACGCGGCCATATCTCGGATGTCATGCTCGACCGGCTCTATCTGGACAAAGATCGCATCGACGCCATGGCCGACGGCATCCGCGCAACCGTGGCGCTGCCGGATCACACGGGGCGCATCCTCGCGCAGATCGACCACCCCAACGGCATGAAGATCTATAAAAAGCAGGTGCCGCTCGGCCTGGTCGCCATCATTTATGAGAGCCGCCCGAACGTCACGTCCGACGCGGCGGCGCTCACCATCAAGAGCGGCAACGTCTGCATGCTCCGCAGCGGCAAGGAAGCTTTCCGCACGGCCAAAGCCATCGTGGCCGCGCTCAAGCAGGGCATCGCGTCCGCAGGCGGCGATCCGGACATCGTCAACATCGTGGAGGATACCAGCCACCAGAGCGCTACGGAGATCATGCAGGCCAAGGGCCTTGTAGATCTGCTCATCCCGCGCGGCGGGGCGGGGCTCATCCGCGCCTGCGTGCGCAATGCCACCGTGCCCTGCATCGAGACCGGCACCGGTATCTGCCACGTCTACGTGGACGAGTATGCTGACCTCGACAAGGCCGTGCGCATCATCGAAAACGCCAAAACCAGCCGCCCCTCGGTCTGCAACGCCGAGGAGGTCTGCCTTGTGCACCGGGCGGTCGCGGCCAGGTTTCTGCCCATGCTCAAAAAGGCGCTGGTCGATGACCGCGCGGCGCAGGGCCTCACACCGGTCGAGCTGCGGCTGGATGCGGCAGCGGCGCAGATCATCGACGGCAAGAGCGCTTCCGACAAGGACTTTGACACGGAGTATCTGGACTATATCCTCGCCGTCGGCGTGGTCGACAGTCTGGACGCCGCCATCGCGCACGTGCTCGCGCACTCGACGCACCACAGCGATGCCATCGTCACCGAGGACGCCGCGAGCGCCGAGCGCTTCATCAACGGTACGGACAGCGCGGCAACGTACGTCAACGTCTCCACCCGCTTTACCGACGGGGGTGAGTTCGGCCTCGGCTGCGAGATGGGCATCTCCACGCAGAAGCTCCACGCCCGCGGCCCCATGGGACTCGACGAGCTGAGCACCTATAAATATATCATCCGCGGCGACGGACAGATCCGCTGAGGAGGGAACACTATGAAAAAGTTTGAAGCAGGCTTCATCGGCGCCGGCAATATGGGCGGCGCGCTGGCCACGGCCGCGGCCAAACAGGTCACGGGGGAGCGGGTCGCCGTTGCCTGCAGCAGCCCCGCGCACAGCGCGGCGGCGGCCGAGCGGCTGGGCTGCCGTGCGGCCGCGCCGGAGGAGATCCTCGGCGGCAGCAAATTCGTGTTTCTCGGCGTCAAGCCGCAGATGATCGACGGCGTTGTGCAGTCGCTGGCAGCGCCCATCGCGGCGTCGGAGAGCATTTTTGTGTCCATGCTCGCCGGTGTGCAGCTGGAGCGGCTCGAGCGGCTGCTCGGCGCGGATAAGAAGATCATCCGCATCCTGCCGAACACGGCCTGCGCCGTGGGGCAGGGCGTCGTGCTCTATTGTGCCAACGGCAATGTCACGGACGGCGATCTCGCGGCGTTTTGCGCGCTCATGGCGGCCGCGGGCATCGTCGACCCCATTTCCGAGGCGTTGATTGACGCCGGCTGCGCCATCACCGGCTGCGGCCCCGCGTTTGCGTATATGTTCATCGAGGCGCTGGCCGACGGCGGCGTCAAATGCGGCCTGCCGCGCGCAAAAGCCATCCGCTACGCGGCGCAGATGCTCGCCGGCAGCGCGGAGATGGTGCTGCAGTCCGGCAAGCACCCGGAGCAGCTCAAGGACGAGGTCTGCAGCCCCGGCGGCAGCACGATCGCCGGCGTCGATGCGCTCGAGCAGCACGGTTTTCGCGGCAGCTGCATCGCGGCCGTGGACGCCGCGTTTGAAAAGACCCGCCAGCTCGGGTGATCCCAGTTAAAAATGCCGGCCGGGCCGCACCCATTCGGGTGCGGCCCGGCCGCTGCATGGTTGCTTATGCAGACGTGATGTAGCACTCCTCGGCTTCCTGCTGTGCATGGATCAGCAGCAGCCGCGCCTCCTCATAGTCGTGGGTGTCGATTTGCTCAACGGCGTCGCTCAGCGTGTTGAAGAGGGTGAAGTACAGCTTCTTGAAGTCCATGGTGATCTCCTTTTTGTTCTGCGTATTTGCGGTTTCCGGCGCGTCTTCCGGTCGCTGCGATGCGCAGTCTAACACAGAACGGAGCAGAAACGTGTCGAATGCTGTAGGTGCCGAAAAAACTTCATAAAATTCAATTTTTTTGTCAGGCATGGAACGATCTTTGCGCGAAGCGTCGAATCGCAAACGCCCGCGCACCATATCGGAGCGCGGGCGCGGATCGTTTATAGCAGCTTGATCAGGATCGTGACGGCGCCCAGCAGGATCAGCACGCTGCCGCCGTCGGCATCGTGTCCGGCTGGGCGGCGACGGGGCTGAATCAGTCTGTGAAACAGCTTTCCGATAAATCATTTCTATTACACACCCGTTGCACACCGCATCGATAATTTGCACGCAAAAACGGAAAAAGAAAAAGTCCTGTATTCCTTGAGAATACAGGACTTTTTGCTGGTCCGAGTGAGAAGATTCGAACTTCCGGCCTCTTGAACCCCATTCAAGCACGCTACCAACTGCGCTACACCCGGATATTTTATTTGCTCAAATAATATAGCACACCGCGCAAAAAAATGCAAGAGGGAAATGCGGCTTTTGGGCAGAAAGTTTTTCGTTACATTTCTTTACGATTGTATCAGAATTTCGAATAGATAGGTTTCAAAATAATCATAAATTTTTTGAATAAATAAATAAATTGAAATTTTTTGGGTGATTTGTTAACGTGTTCTTAACACCTATGTGAGATGATAAAGTCCCATGCATGCGGGGCATGCAAGATCCACTTGGCGAAATAGAAACAAAGGAGGAAACATCATGACAGGTAAAAAACTGCAGCGTCTGCTGGCGTGTCTGCTGGCGGTGCTGCTGCTGTCGCAGGTCGGCGCGTTCTCGCCGGCCGTGTTCGCGGCGGATGACATCGACTACACGCTGCAAAACGGTACGGCCATCATTAAGTCCACGATGACGACCGATGAAGTGAACCATGCGCTGACGCGCGCGCTGGTCAAGGATTTTGATCAGTTGAGCCCTGAGGATCAGCAAACACTTCTGGATAGTCTTCAGTGGGAGTACGAGTGCGAGGGCAAGGGCAAGGGCCTTTTTGGCTTCCCTGTCACGCGTACCGACTGGGGTTCCATTAATGGGTTTACTAGCGTAGATAAGAAAATCAATTATACCCACCCCGCGCTGGCCGCTAACAAGGATGGCGACTACAAGGTCCGCCTTGCCGGCACGACAGCGGAAGTAACGCTGACGAAGGCGGAGAAGCTCTCTTCGCCCATCACGCTCAAGCAGGGCGTGACCGAAGTCGCAATGGTCTATAACAAGGATCAGAGCATCAACTACGAGGAAACCGCGCAGGCTCTGCGCGAGGCGCTGCTCGAGAGCACCGATCCGAACGTCTCCATCAACGACGTGACGGTGGAGTATAAGGCGTTGGGTAGCTTTAAGCCGCTTGACTACAAAGCTGTGCTCGCCTCCAACAAATTTGGCACTGGTGAGCAGACCATCCGCTTTACTTGGGGCGGCAACGCAGATTATCAGGCTTATACGGCGGAAGTCACCGTCAAGATGACCGACACCCGCATCGTGAGTGAGGTCGCGCTCAAGACCGGTGCCTCCATCACCTATAACATGGATCCGGCCGTCATGGAGCAGGAAATTTTTGAAAATCTCATTGATTGGGGCGCTTCCAAGCTGCCTGAAAAGAGCACGTTGACTCTGGATGATTTCACGATCGAGTACTATGCAGAAAACGAGCTCGAGATTGACGGCATGACGATCGGCGGTAAAGTGCATCTGTATATGCCGATCGAAGGCGGTATGGGCGGCGCATATGAAGGCGATTTGGTGAAGTCTCTTACCTATCCCCAGATGGGTGCGGGTGAGCAGAAAATCCGCGTGACCTATAAGGGCAATGCGGATTACCGTTCCAGCACGCCTATTGAGGGCGATCTGACCGTGAACAAGGCGAAAGTCTCCGTTAAGGTGCACTCGACGAGCATCTACGCCGACGAGGCCAAAGATAAGCTGGGTGATGGCTTTGTCACCACCGACCCTGCCGATAAGTTTGACATCTACACCATCTACGGCGGCATGACCAGCGACGTGACCACCAGTGTGTTCGTGCAGCTGCCCGAGCGTTACACGAACACAGCGCTCATCAAGGTGATCGACTGGGCACTTGAGCAGGCCGGTCAGCCGACGATCACCGAAATGATGAACAACGGCATCACGGTCGGCCAGCTGCGGAAGATCCTCAGCGATGTGATCAGCAGCGGTGCGGATATGCCGCAGTTTATTAAGGACGCACTCAAGAAAGCCAACATCGACATTGACACGCTCGTCAAGCTCAATGATGCGCTCAACAAGCTGCCGGGTCTGCTGGACAATGTCCGTGTGGCCATCGGCACGCCGAATCAGGCGGGCCTCTATGCGGTCACGGCTGTGACGAACAACAAAAACTATGAGACCGGCGTTGGCACGGGCATGCTGCTCGTGAAAAAGCACTACTCCGGCGTGAAGCTGACGTGGAATCAGAACTTCACCAACGGCAAGATTTCCGCTGCGGAAGCTGCGAACTTTGATTTCAAGGCGACGCTGAGCTATAACGGCAACAGCGATATCTCGCAGGACAACGTGCACTACCTGTACTCCGGCTTCACCAGCAAGTGGCGCCCGTATTCGAGCACCACGACGCCCCCGACTGCGCCCGGCCGCTATGTTGTGACGGTCGTGACTCTGGGCGGCAACTATCAGGCAGCGCCCATCACGCGCGCTTTCCAGATCACCAAGTAATTTTCTCGCGTGTGTCTCCCGGGCTTTTTTGCCCGGGAGACATTTTTGCGCCGGAGGAGACCGGCCGGAGCGGAAAATGAAAATCGCCGAAAATTTTTTCAAAAATAACTTGACAGCAGTCGAATCGTCTGGTATATTAAACAAGCGCTGAGGCGACGAGGCCGAGTAGTTCAGTTGGTTAGAACGCTAGCCTGTCACGCTAGAGGTCGAGGGTTCAAGTCCCTTCTCGGTCGCCACCCGCGGGGCGAAAGCTCCGCGGGCTTTGTATGCTGCTATAGCTCAGTCGGTAGAGCGCATCCTTGGTAAGGATGAGGTCCCCGGTCCGAATCCGGGTAGCAGCTCCAGAAAATCCTGCAACCGTTGCGGTTGCAGGATTTTTTGTTTATCAAAGACCGCGCAAAAACCACGACGCCGGACAGGGAAGCTCTGTCCAGCGTCGTTTTGCCTATGTTCGGTTTCAGCCGCCGAAGCCGATGCACGGTATGCGGCCCCCGCCGTTTGGCGGGGGCTTACGTTTTCCTTGCCGCGGGAAATCGATATGCGAAAGCCTGCCAAAAGCGTCTGTGTCAGACGCTTTTGACAGGCTGAGCGAGCGGGCCTGTAAGCCGGGTTCTGTTATCGACAGCCATCTATCTAGACGCACCGTTGCCGGTGCGTTCCAGCCACCTCCATGGGACGGCCGGGCCGGCCATATGTCCCTCCGCGGTGTTGCTCCGGATAGAGTTTACAGCGCCGCACTGTCTCCAGCCGGCGAGTGAGCTCTTACCTCACTTTTCCACCCTTACCCGATCGCTCGGGCGGTTTGTTTCTGTTGCACTTGTCCGAGGGTCGCCCCTGGCGGGTGTTACCCGTTATCCTTGCCCTGTGGAGCCCGGACTTTCCTCACGCACAGCCTTTCGGCTCGTGCCCGCGGCTGTCCGGCCTGCTCGCCCGACTATTTTACACATCCTGCCGCACCGCGTCAAGTCCGGCAGCGATTTATTTTCTTGTAATCGGCACGAATGAGCGGTATAATCTCCACGTATGATTACCTTTTGGAAAAGGAGTGTCTGCATGACCTTTTCGGACTATATGGACTATCTGCGCGGCAAGCGCATCAGCGTCATCGGCTTCGGCGTGAGCAATCAGCCGCTCGTGCGCGTGCTGCTGCGCAACGGCTGCGACGTGACGGTGTGCGACCGGCGCGACCGCGCCCAGCTTGGCGCGGCCGGCGACGAGGCCGCGGCGCAGGGCGCAAAATTTATCCTTGGTGCGGATTATCTGGAGCATCTGGACTTCGACGTCATCTTCCGCACACCGGGCGTGCTGCCCATCGTGCCGCAGCTGCGCAAGGCTGCGCAAAGCGGCGCGATCCTCACCTCCGAGATGGAGGCATTCTGCAATCTCTGCCCGTGCCGCATCATCGCCATCACCGGCAGCGACGGCAAGACCACGACCTCGACCATCACGGCCGAGCTCCTGCGCGCGCAGGGCTACACCGTGCACCTCGGCGGCAACATCGGCACGCCGCTCTTTGACCGCATTCCGGAGATCCGTCCGGAGGATTTTGCCGTGCTCGAGCTCAGCAGCTTCCAGCTGCACAGCATGCACTGCGCGCCGGATGTGGCCATCATCACGAACATTTCGCCGAATCATCTGGATGTGCATCCGGATTTCGAGGACTACGTGTCGGCCAAGTGCAGCATTTACCGCTGCCAGCGGCCGGACGGCTGCCTGGTGCTCAACGCGAAGGACGCCCACACGCCGCGCTTCGCGGCCGAGGCGCCGGGGCGCGTGCGCTATTTCAGCAGCATCGGCCCGGTGGAAAACGGCGTTTACTGCACGGATGGTGTGATTTACCGCGCGCACGATGGCAAGGCGGAGAAGATTCTCGACGCCGCCGAGATCCGCATTCCCGGCGCGCACAACGTGGAAAACTATATGGCGGCCTTTGCCGCGACCGACGGGCTGGTCGGCAATGCGGCGTGCGTTCAGGTTGCGCATACCTTCTCCGGCGTGCCGCACCGCATGGAGCGCATCCGCGAGCTCAACGGCATTACGTTCATCAACGATTCCATCGCCTCGAGCCCCACGCGCACGATCGCGGGCCTGCACGCGCTGCCGAAGCCGCCGGTCATCATCCTCGGCGGGCACGACAAGCACATCCCGTTTGATACGCTCGGTGACGAGGTCTGCCTGCACGCGAAGGCGGCAGTCGTCGTCGGCGAGACGGCGCAGCGCATTGCCGCCGCCATCCGCGCGTCGAAATGCTATGACCCGGGAAAGCTGCCGCTCGTTGAGGCACCGGATTTTCGCGCAGCGGTCGAGACGGCCTACGGCCTTGCGCAGCCGGGCGATATCGTGACGCTCTCGCCGGCCTGCTCATCGTTTGATCTCTTCAAAAACTTTGAAGAGCGCGGCAATACCTTCCGCGCCATTGTGGAATCTCTGCAATAAGCGCATGAATTGCCCCGCCGCTGCATAGCATGGCAGGGGGGATCTGCTATGATTTGTGCACCTCGCCGCTGGAGACCGGCTGCCCGCCGGCGCCCGCTGCGGCCGAACCGGAAGCTGGCGGCGCTGCTGCTGGTATGCATTCTGCTGGGCGGCATGGCGTATGTTACCGTGTCGGTGCTGCACCTGATCACGCAGCTGGCCGTCAACTCCGCCTGCGACCTCATGCAGCTGAAGATCAACGCCGCCGTCACGGCGGCGACGGCGCAGGTGCAGGGCGACTATTATACCTACCGCACGGACGCTGACGGGACCATCACGGCCGTGAGCATCGACACCGAGCACGTGGGGCAGGTGTCCTCGCTCGTGCTCGAGCACATGATGGACGGGGACGACGGGCAGGTCGAGCTGGACATCCCGCTCGAGACGCTCTTCGGCGTGAATTTTCTGCCGGGGCTCAAGCTGCCGCTGCCGGTGCGCATCCTTGTGCTGACGACGTCGGACGTGAACTATCACAACGAGCTCATGTCGGCCGCGATCAACCAGAGCAAATATCAACTATATCTGAACGTGAAGATGGATCTCGACATTCTGGTGCCCTGGGAGCACCAGACCGAGACCGTGGGCACGAACGTCCTGCTGGCCGAGACGGTCATCGTCGGCAAAGTGCCCCAGACGTATGTGGAAGTGGAGTAGACAACATGGATGTACGCGAAGAGATCCTGACGCTGCGCCGTCAGCTGGAACACGCAAATTTTCTCTATTACGTGAAGGACGCGCCCGAGATCAGCGACTTTGAATACGACGCGCTTATGCGCAGGCTCGAAGAGCTCGAGGCGGCGCACCCGGAGTACGCCTCGCCCGATTCGCCGACGCAGCACGTCGGCGGCTACGCGCTCAACACCTTTGCGCAGGTGCGCCATCAGGTGCCGCTCGAGAGCCTGCAGGACGTGTTCTCGTTCGACGAGCTGCGCGCGTTCGGCGCGCGCATGGACGGGGCGCTCACGCAGACGCATGATTATTCCGTCGAGCCGAAGATCGACGGCCTGTCCATGTCGCTCGAGTATGAAAACGGGGTGTTCGTCCGCGGCGCTACGCGCGGCGACGGCATCACCGGCGAAGACGTGACGGAAAACCTCCGCACGCTGCGCAACCTGCCGCTGACGCTTGAAAACGCGCCTGCAAAGCTTATCGTGCGCGGTGAGGTCTATATGTCGCACGAAGTATTCGCAGCGCTCAATGCCGAGCGCGAGCTGCTCGAACAGCCGCTGCTGGCCAATCCCCGCAACGCGGCGGCGGGCTCTGTGCGCCAGCAGGATCCGAAGGTCGCGGCGGCGCGCAAGCTCGATATCATCATCTTCAACCTCCAGTTTGACAGCGACCGCACGTTTGCCGCGCACACGGAAACGCTGGACTATCTGGCGTCGCTGGGCTTCCCGGTCGTGCCGTATCAGCGCTGTGAAACGCTCGATGCCTGCTGCGCGCGCATTGACTGGATCGGCGACAACCGCGAGACGTTCCCGTTCGACATCGACGGCGCGGTCATTAAGATCAACGATCTCGCGCAGCGGCAGTATCTCGGCAGCACGGCGAAGTTCCCGCGCTGGGCGGTGGCGTATAAATACCCGCCGGAGAAGAAGGAGAGCCGCGTGCGCGACATCGTCGTGCAGGTCGGCCGCACGGGTGTGCTCACGCCGAAGGCGGTCATTGAGCCGGTGCGTCTGGCCGGCACGACCGTCACGAATGCCACGCTGCACAATCAGGACTTCATCGACAACCTCGACCTGCGCATCGGCGACACGGTGCTCGTGCAGAAGGCGGGGGAGATCATTCCCGAGATCCTCTCCGTCGTGCGCGAGAAGCGGCCGGAGGGCACGGTGCCGTTTCATATGCCGGACACCTGCCCGGAGTGCGGCGCGCCCGTGGTGCGCGACCCGGACGGGGCGGCCCTGCGCTGCACGGGTGCGGAGTGCCCGGCGCAGCGGCTGCGCAACATTGCGCACTTTGCCTCCCGCGAGGCGATGGATATCGACGGCCTCGGCATCTCACTGTGTCAGTCGCTGATTGAGGCGGGGCTCGTGCACTCCCCGGCGGAGCTGTATGCGCTCGAGCCGCAGTCGGTCGCGGCGCTGGACCATATGGGGAAGAAGTCGGCCGAGAATCTCATGGCCGCCATCGAAAAGAGCAAGGACGCCGGCATGGCGCGCCTGCTGTGCGCGTTCGGCATCCGGCAGGTTGGGCAGAAGGCGGCCAGGGTGCTGGCCATGCACTTCGGCACGCTGGACAAGCTCATGGCGGCGACGGAAGAAGAGCTCATGGCCATCCCGGACGTCGGCCCGACGACGGCGGCGTACCTGCGTGCGTGGTTCGATAACCCGCAGTCACAGCACCAGATCCGCCTGCTGCGCGATGCGGGCGTCAGCTTTGATTCCAAGGAGCAGGTCGTGGACCGCCGCTTTGCCGGCAAGACATTTGTGCTCACCGGCGCGCTCGAGCACTTCAGCCGCGACGAGGCCAGCGCCATCATCGAGCGCTTCGGCGGCAAGACGAGTTCTTCCGTGTCGAAAAAAACGTCCTATCTGCTCGCCGGCGAAAACACCGGCTCGAAGTATCAGAAGGCGCTCACGCTCGGCACGCCTATCATTACGGAAGCTGAATTCCTGGACATGATCCAGGAGTAACGAAAGAAACGGAGTGGAAATCATGCGAGATTACGCAAAA
>OLWU01000335.1_pt1 | contig 12318 bp, 8 predicted proteins | sample 1673351 | NCBI WGS metagenome assembly OLWU01 (sample SAMEA103958109, study PRJEB25191) | human gut metagenome | biome: human-associated habitat [ENVO:00009003]; feature: intestine environment [ENVO:2100002]; material: feces | place: Germany | collected 2013/2015
GCAAGGACGGTGTGTTCGATCCCGGCGAGAATGCCGTCGGACTGACCATCGACGGCGTCGGCGACGTCAATCTGCGCATGTCTGTCTATTTCTTCGAGAAGATCAACGCCGCGGGCATCCGCACCCACTATGTCGGCGCCGACCTCGGCGAGACAACCATGGAGGTCCTCCCGGCGAAGGTCTTCGGCAAAGGGCTGGAGGTCATCTGCCGCCGCCGCGCAGTCGGCAGCTTCCTGCGCCGCTACAGCGAGTATGTCGAGGAGGGCGCGGCGCTGCCCTATTATGTGGAGACCACCTTCAAAAACGACGCGAAGGGCGACCCCCTCGTGACGCGAGACGGGCTCATCGTCCTCGGCGTGATGACCGGCGAGCAGTATGACGCGATCCGCGAGATGACCCAGCGCATCACGAAAATCGTCGCCGACGACCTCGCCGAAAAGGGGCTGGAGCTTTACGACATCAAGTTTGAATACGGCTACGACGCCGACGGCGGCGTGATGCTCATCGACGAGATCGCCTCCGGCAATATGCGCGTCTATAAGGACGGCAAGTATATCGACCCGATGACGCTCTCCGAGCTGTTCTTTGCGTAATGGGCGGCTTTTTCGGCGCGGTCTCGAACCGCGATGTCGTACTGGATGTCTTTTTCGGTACGGATTACCACAGCCACCTCGGCACGCGCAACGCCGGGCTTGCGTTCTGGGACGGCGAGCGCGGCTGCCAGCGCCAGATTCATTCCATCGCGAACACGCCCTTCCGGACGCGCTTTGAGGACGATCTCCCGGAGTTTCAGGGGCGCTGCGGGATCGGCTGCATCAGCGACAGCGACCCCCAGCCGCTGCTCGTGCGCTCCCATCTTGGGCTTTATGCCATCACCACCGTCGGGATGATCGGCAACGCCGAGGAGCTGGTGCAGACCTATTTCTCCGACCACGGTCACCAGTTTATGGCGATGAGCTCCGGCGCGGTGAACGCCACGGAGCTTGTCGCGGCGCTCATCAACGAAAAGGAGACGCTTGCCGAGGGCATCGTCCATGCCCAGAGCCTCATCGACGGCGCGATGAGCATCCTGCTCATGACGGGCGAGGGCGAGATCATCGCCGCGCGCGACCGCTGCGGACGTCTGCCCGTGCTGCTTGGGCAGAGCGAGGAGGGCTGCTGCGTCTCCTTCGAGTCCTTCGCTTACCAGAAGCTTGGCTACCATAACTTGGCCGAGCTCGGTCCCGGCGAGGTTGTGCGCATCACGCGCACGGGCTATGAGACGCTCGTTCCGGCGAAGCCGGAGAATCTCAAAATCTGCGCCTTTCTCTGGACCTATTACGGCTACCCGAACTCCAACTACGAGGGCGTGAACGTGGAGCTGATGCGCTACCGCAACGGCGCGGTCATGGCGCGCAGCGAGCGCGAGCGCGGCGCGATGCCGGACGTGGACTATGTCGCCGGCGTGCCCGATTCCGGTATTCCCCACGCCATCGGCTACGCGACGGAGAGCGGCAGATCCTTCGCCCGTCCCTTCGTGAAATACACCCCGACGTGGCCGCGCTCGTTTATGCCGAGCAGTCAGGCGGTGCGCGATCAGGTAGCCAAGATGAAGCAGATCCCGGTCCCGGAGCTCATCGAGGGCAAAAAGCTGCTTTTTGTGGACGACTCCATCGTCCGCGGCACCCAGCTGCGCGAGACGGTCGATTTCCTCTATGAATCCGGCGCGGAGGAGGTCCACATGCGCTCGGCGTGCCCGCCGATCATGCATGTCTGCAAATATCTCAATTTCTCCCGCGGCAACTCCGAGCAGGAGCTGTTGACCCGGCGGACCATCCGCCGTCTGGAGGGCGAGGCGGGGGACGCGCATGTGAAGGAATACGCCGACGCTTCCACGGAGCGGGGACAGTGCCTGCTCCACGCCATCTGCAAGGAAATGGGCTTCCAGTCCCTCGGCTATCAGACGCTGGACGGGCTGCTGGAGGCGATCGGACTCGACAAAGACAAGGTCTGCACCTATTGCTGGACCGGAGAGGAGTGAGGACCCCTATGGAAAATTCCCATTCTGAGGCCTACGCCGCGGCGGGCGTGGATATCGAAGCGGGCTATGCCGGCGTGCAGCTGATGAAGGCCGACGTTGCGCGCACGCGCATCCCCGGCGTTTTGAGCGAGCTCGGCGGCTTCGGCGGCGTGTTCGCGCCGGACCTTTCCGGCATGGACGAGCCCGTGCTCGTCTCCGGAACGGACGGCGTCGGCACCAAGCAGCGCATCGCGCAGCTGATGGACCGCCACGACACCGTCGGGATCGACTGCGTCGCCATGTGCGTCAACGACATCGTCTGCTGCGGCGCAAAGCCCCTTTTCTTCCTCGATTATATTGCCATCGGCAAGAATGTGCCGGAAAAGGTCGCCGCGCTGGTCTCCGGCGTGGCGGAGGGCTGCGTCCGCGCTGGCTGCGCGCTCATCGGCGGCGAGACCGCGGAGCACCCCGGCACGATGGCGGCGGACGACTATGACCTCGCGGGCTTTTCCGTCGGCATCGCCGACCGGAAAAAGCTCATCGACGGCTCCGCCGTCCGCCCCGGCGACGTGATATTGGCGCTGCCGAGCAGCGGGCTGCACTCCAACGGCTTTTCCCTCGTGCGCCGCGTGTTCGACGTGGAGCGCGCCGACCTCGGCAGGTATGTCGACGCCCTCGGCGAGACGCTCGGCGACGCGCTTTTGACGCCGACGGAGATCTATGTGAAGCCCGTCCTCGCCGCCGTCGCCGCCGCGGAGGTCCGCGGGATCAGCCACATCACGGGCGGCGGCTTTTACGAAAACATTCCCCGCGCCCTCCCGGAGGGGCTTTCCGCGCGTCTCAGCCGTGCGGCAATTCAGACGCCGCCGATCTTCGCTCTGCTCCAGCGCGAGGGGAACATCTCCGAACGTGATATGTTCAACACTTACAACATGGGCGTTGGCATGAGCATGACCGTCTCGCGCGAGACGGCGGACGCCGCGCTCGAAGCCCTGCACGAAAACGGCTGCGCGGCTTATATTCTCGGCGAGGTCGCCGAGGGCGGAGAGCGGGTGCAGCTATGCTGAGCGCATCGCGCGCCCGCATCGCGGTGCTCGTCTCCGGCGGTGGGACAAATCTTCAGGCGCTTCTGGACGCCGAGCGCGCCGGTACGCTCCGCAGCGGGACCGTCGCTCTCGTCGTCTCCAACAACTCTGCGGCTTACGCGCTGACCCGCGCAGAGCGCGCCGGGGTGGAGCGCGCGGTGCTGACCCGCGCCGGATGCGGCTCGCAGGAGGGGTTTGAGGCGGCGCTGACCGCGCTGCTGGAGGAAAAGGAGATCGATCTTATCATTCTCGCCGGCTTCCTCAGCATTTTGAGCGCCGACTTCACGCGGCGCTATGACCGGCGCATCCTGAATGTTCACCCCTCGCTCATCCCGTCGTTCTGCGGCAAGGGCTTTTACGGGCTCCGCGTCCACGAGGCGGCACTGGAGCGCGGCGTGAAGATCACGGGCGCGACGGTCCACTATGTCAACGAGATCCCCGACGGGGGACGCATCCTGCTCCAGAAGGCGGTGGCGGTCTGTCCGGACGACACGCCGGAGACGCTGCAAAGGCGCGTGATGGAGCAGGCGGAGTGGATCATTCTGCCGCAGGCGGCGGAGATGGTCTCCGCCAATATTCTGAAAAAGAAAGCGGGGAGAGCGCTATGACCGACCTTCTGGAGCTTCTGAGATCGAACCCCTATCCCGGCCGCGGCATCGTCGCCGGCGCGGGACGCGTTTATTACTTCATCATGGGCCGCAGCGAAAACAGCCGCAACCGCATCTTTGCCGAAACGCCGGACGGCATCCGCACGGAGGCGTTCGACCCGGCGAAGCTCGCTGACCCCAGCCTGATCATCTATCATCCCGTGCGCCGCGTTCCCGGCGCGCTCATCGTCACGAACGGCGACCAGACGGACACCATCCGCGACACAGGCGATTTCCGCGCCGCGCTGGAAACGAGGGAATTTGAGCCGGACGCGCCGAACTATACGCCGCGCATCTCCGCGGTGTGCTATGACTCCGGCGCGTTCGAGCTATCCATCTTAAAGCGCGTGCAGGGACGCTGTCTGCGGGAATTTTTCGCCTACGCCGGCTGCGAGCCGGGAACCGGCTTTTTCCTCAGCACCTATCAGGGCGACGGCGACCCGCTGCCGAGCTTTTCCGGCGAGCCGGTCGAGGTCACCATGCCGGAGCCGGAGGCGGTCTGGGCGGCGCTGAACGCGGATAACAAGGTCGCACTTTACGCCAATGTCGGCGGCAGCGTCCGCCTTTTCAACAAACATCTGGGGGACTGAGACTTATGACGGAACTGGAACTGAAATACGGCTGCAATCCGAACCAAAAGCCCGCACGCATTTACCGGCGCGACGGCGGCGAGCTGCCCATCGAGGTGCTGAATGGCAAACCGGGCTACATCAATTTTCTCGACGCCTTCAACTCTTGGCAGCTCGTGCGCGAGCTGCGCGCGGCGACGGGGCTGCCCGCCGCGGCGAGCTTCAAGCATGTCTCGCCCGCCGGAGCCGCCATCGGGCTCCCGCTCAGCGAGACGGAGCGGAAAATCTATTTCGCCGAGGACGCCGCGGCGCTGACGCCCGTCGCCTGCGCCTATATCCGCGCCCGCGGCGCGGACCGGCTCTGCTCTTACGGCGACTGGGCGGCGCTCAGCGACGTCTGCGACGAGGCGACGGCGCGTTATCTGAAAAACGAGGTCTCCGACGGCATCATCGCGCCGGGCTATACTCCCGCCGCGCTGGAGATCTTGAAAAGCAAGAAAAAGGGAAGCTATAACATCGTCCGCATCGACCCGGACTATGTTCCGGCGGCACTGGAGACGCGCGACGTGTTCGGCGTCACCTTTGCACAGGGACGCTCCGACGTGGAGATCACGGCGGCACTGCTCGGCAATATCGTGACGGAGAACAAAACGCTGCCGGACGAGGCGAAGCTCGATATGCTGACGGCGATGATCACGCTGAAATATACCCAGTCCAACTCCGTCTGCTACGTCAAGAACGGGCAGGCGATCGGCGTCGGCGCGGGACAGCAGAGCCGCATCCACTGCACGCGCCTTGCCGGGCAGAAGGCGGATAACTGGTATCTGCGCCAGCACCCGCAGGTGCTCGCGCTGCGCTTTGTGGACGGCATCCGCCGCCCGGACCGCGACAACGCGATCGACGTCTATCTCTCCGACGAAAGCGACGACGTGCTCGCCGACGGCGCATGGCAGGCGGTGTTCGCCGAGCGCCCCGCGCCGCTCAGCGCGGCGGAAAAGCGCGCATGGATCGCAACGCAGCACGGCGTGACCGTCGGCAGCGACGCATTCTTCCCCTTCGGCGACAATGTGGAGCGCGCCCGCAAAAGCGGCGTGGACTACATCGTCGAGCCGGGCGGCAGCATCCGCGACGACCATGTAATCGCGACGGCGAACAAATACGGCATTGTGATGGCGTTCACGGGGCTGCGGCTGTTTCACCACTGAAAAAACCGGGAGGGAGAATATGAAGCTTCTCGTTGTCGGCGGCGGAGGCCGCGAGCATGCGATCATCAAAAAGCTGAAGGAAAACCCCACCGTGGGGACAATCTACGCCCTGCCGGGCAACGGCGGCATCGCGGCGGACGCGGTCTGTGTGCCGATCCGGGCAACGGACATTAACGCCATCTGCGATTTCGCCGCGGAAAACGGCGTGGATTACGCCGTCGTTGCGCCGGACGACCCGCTCGCCGCGGGCTGCGTTGACGCGCTGACGGCGCGGGGCGTGCCATGCTTCGGACCGACGAAGGCGGCGGCGGAGATCGAGAGCAGCAAGGTCTTTGCCAAGAACCTGATGCGCAAATACGGCATTCCCACGGCGGACTACCGCGTTTTCACCTCCGCGGCGGAGGCGGAGGCTTACCTCGCGGGCGCACCGTTGCCCACCGTCATCAAGGCGGACGGACTCGCGCTCGGCAAGGGCGTCGTCATCGCCGAGACGCGCGAGGCGGCGATGGACGCCGTGCGCGGGATGATGGAGGACAAAAAGTTCGGCGCGAGCGGGGAGACGATCGTCGTCGAGGAATTTCTCACCGGTCCGGAGGTCTCCGTCCTCGCGTTCACGGACGGGGAGACGCTCTGCCCGATGGTGTCCTCCATGGACCATAAGCGCGCGCTCGACGGCGACCGGGGACCCAATACCGGCGGCATGGGCGCCGTTGCGCCGAATCCTTATTACACCCCGGCAATCGCGGCGGAGTGCATGGAGAAAATTTTCCTGCCCACGATCCGCGCAATGCGCGCGGAGGGGAGACCCTTCCGCGGCTGCCTTTATTTCGGGCTGATGCTGACACCGCGGGGACCGAAGGTCATCGAATATAACTGCCGCTTCGGCGATCCGGAGACGCAGGCGGTGCTCCCGCTGCTCGAAAGCGACCTGCTCACCGTGATGCGCGCCGTTACGGACGGCACGCTCGATAAAACGCCGGTGCGCTGGCGCGCGGGCTGCTCCTGCTGCGTCGTGCTCGCGTCCGAGGGCTATCCGCAGCACTATGAGACGGGCTTTCCGATCGCTGTCCCGGACGATCTGCCCGCGGAGGTCTTCGTCGCGGGTGCGAAGGAGCGGGACGGCGCGCTCTATACCGCCGGAGGCCGCGTGCTTGGCTGCACCTGCGTGGCGCGCTCGCTCCGCGAGGCGGTGGACGGTGCTTACCGCGCGGCGGCGCGGATCAGCTTTGAAAATGTTTACTACCGGCACGACATCGGCGCGAAGGCGCTCGCCGCGGAGGGGTGAAACAAAATGGTTTACAGAGTTTTTGTGGAAAAAAAGCCCGGGCTCGCCGCGGAAGCGGAGCGCCTTCTGCGCGACGCGCGGGAGCTCCTCGGCGTCTCCGGTCTGGAGCGCGTGCGCGTCCTGAACCGCTACGACGCCGAGGGACTCGGCGAGGCGCTGTTCAAGACCGCCTGCCGCAGCGTGTTTTCCGAGCCGCAGGTGGACGACGTCTGCGCCCAGCCGGACTTCACCGGCGCGGCGGCGGTGTTCGCCGCGGAATATCTGCCCGGACAGTTCGACCAGCGCGCGGACAGCGCCGCCCAGTGCATCCAGCTCATCTCCCGCACCGAGCGCCCGACCGTGCGCTCCGCGAAGGTCTACGCGCTCTACGGCGCGCTGACGGACGCCGAGATCGACAAAATTAAGAAATATGTCATCAACCCGGTTGACTCCCGCGAGGCATCGCCGGAAAAGCCGGGGACGCTTGCCCTCGATTATGACCGCCCGGATTCCGTGGAGACGCTTGCGGGCTTCTGCGAGCTGGACCGCACGGGGCTGGAGCGCTTCGCCTCGGAGCGGGGTCTCGCCATGGACTGCGGCGACCTCGCGTTCTGCCAGCGCTATTTCCGCGAAGAGCGGCGCGACCCGACCATCACGGAGATCCGCGTGATCGACACCTATTGGTCCGACCACTGCCGCCACACGACCTTCAACACCGTGCTCGACGACGTGCGCTTTGCCGACCCGATTCTGGAGCGCGCATGGCGACGCTATCTCGATACCCGCGCCGCGCTCGGCAGGACGAAGCCCGTCACGCTGATGGACCTCGGCACCATTGCGGCAAAGGCACTGAAGGCGGCGGGGCGGCTCCCGAAGATAGACGAGAGCGAGGAGATCAACGCCTGCACCGTGAAGCTGGACGTCACGGTGGACGGAAAAGCCGAGCCGTGGCTGCTGCTTTTCAAGAACGAGACCCATAACCACCCGACGGAGATCGAGCCCTTCGGCGGCGCGGCGACCTGTATCGGCGGCGCGATCCGCGACCCGCTCTCCGGACGCGGCTATGTTTACGGCGCGATGCGCCTCACGGGGGCTGCCGACCCGCTTCAGCGCGTGGACGAAACGCTGCCTGGCAAGCTTCCCCAGCGCAAGATCTGCACCGGCGCGGCGGAGGGCTATTCCTCTTACGGCAACCAGATCGGGCTTGCCACCGGGCTCGTGGATGAAGTATATCACCCCGGCTACGCCGCCAAGCGTATGGAGATCGGCGCGGTCATCGCCGCGGCTCCCGCCGCCAACGTGCGCCGCGAGCGCCCGGCTCCGGAGGATGTGGTCATCCTCCTCGGCGGCAGCACGGGGCGCGACGGCATCGGCGGTGCGACGGGCTCCAGCCGCGCCCACGACAGCCGCTCCGTGGAGCGCTGCGGCGCGGAGGTGCAGAAGGGCAACGCCCCGGAGGAGCGCAAGCTCCAGCGCCTGTTCCGGAACCCGGCGGCAAGCCGCCTCATCAAGCGCTGCAACGATTTCGGCGCGGGAGGCGTCTCCGTCGCCGTCGGCGAGCTCGCCGACGGGCTGGACATCGACCTCGACGCGGTGCCGAAAAAATATGAGGGACTCGACGGCACGGAGCTCGCCATCAGCGAGTCGCAGGAGCGCATGGCGGTCGTCGTCGCGCCGGAGGACGCGGCGCGGTTCCTTGCGCTGGCGGCGGAGGAGAATCTTCAGGCGGTGCCCGTCGCGCGTGTGACGGCGGAGCCGCGGCTTCGTATGCGCTGGAACGGCAGCACGATCGTGGATATTTCCCGCGAATTTCTGGACACGAACGGCGCGGAAAAACACGCCGACGCCGCGCCCGCGGCAGCGGCGCTGAAGCCGCAGCACATAGGCGGCGGCTTTGCCGAAAACCTCCGCACACTCGCCGGGAGCCTGCAATGCTGCACGCGGCGCGGACTTTCCGAGCGCTTTGACTCGACGATCGGCGCGGGCACGGTGCTGATGCCCTTCGGCGGCGCGCGGCAGCGCACCCCGATTCAGGCGATGGCGCAGAAAATTTCGCTCGAACGCGGTGAAACGGACGACTGCACGCTGATGAGCTGGGGCTTCGACCCCGCGCTCTCGTCGGAGAGTCCTTACCACGGCGCTTACTGCGCGGTGGTGGAGTCCGTCTGCCGTCTCATCGCCTCCGGGGCGTCGTTTGAAGACGTTTACCTCAGCTTTCAGGAATATTTCCCCCGCCTCGGCGCGTCGCCGGAGCGCTGGGGACAGCCGCTTGCGGCGCTGCTCGGCGCGTTCGAGGCGCAGATGGCGCTCGGCGTCGCCGCCATCGGCGGAAAGGACTCCATGAGCGGCAGCTTCGAGTCGCTGGACGTTCCGCCGACGCTCGTCTCCTTCGCCGTGACGCACGCTAAAACGGGGGAGGTCGTGAGCCCGGAATTTAAGTCCGCGGGCAACAGCGCCATATTGCTCACGGCGGAGACGGACAAAAACGGGCTCCCGACGGGGGAGAGCCTCATCGCGCTCTTTGCACGCGTGACGGCGCTGCTCCGCAGCGGGAAGGCGGTCGCCTGCTACGCCCCCGGCGCGGGCGGCGTCGCCGACGCGGTGCTTAAAATGTGTCTCGGCAACGGGCTCGGCTTCCGCTTTTCGGCGGGGCTTGATATGCAGATGCTCTTTGCCCGCCGCTGCGGAGCCTTCGTGCTGGAGGTGACGGAGCATGTCCCCGGCGCGCTGACGCTCGGCGAGGTGACGGCGGAGCCGGAGCTCACGCTCGGTGGGGAGACGGTCTCCCTCGCGGAGCTGGAGGCGCTTTCCGAGGCGAAGCTGGAGCCGGTCTATCCGAGCTGCGCCCCGGTGCACTCCGGCGCGGTCGAGGACTTTGGCTATGCCGGACCGCGGCAGGCTTCCCCGGCGCATATCCGCACGGCGAAGCCGCGCTTCCTCATCCCGGTCTTTCCGGGCACGAACTGCGAATACGACAGCGCCCGCGCGGTCGAGCGCGCCGGCGGCGAGGCGGAGATTTTCATCGTGCGCAACCTCAGCGCCGCGGACGTCGAGCGCAGCGTGGAAGGCTTTGCCGCGCGCGTGCAGGATGCGCAGGCGATCTTCATCCCCGGCGGCTTCTCCGGCGGCGATGAGCCGGATGGCAGCGGAAAATTCATCACGGCGTTTTTCCGCTCCGGCGCGGTGCGCGAGGCGGTAACGGCGCTGCTGGGTGAGCGCGGCGGGCTTATGTGCGGCATCTGCAACGGCTTTCAGGCGCTTATCAAGTTAGGGCTCGTGCCTTACGGACGGATCCTCGATACGGACGAGAGCTGCCCGACGCTGACACATAACCTCATCGGACGCCACCAGTCCCGCATCGTGCGCACGCGCATTGCGTCAAATAAGTCCCCGTGGCTCGCCGAGACGCGCGTCGGCGAGGTGTATTCCGTTCCCGTTTCCCACGGCGAGGGCAGATTCTTCGCCGACGAAGCGCTCATCCGCCGCCTTGCGGAAAACGGCCAGATTGCGACGCAGTACGCCGATGACGCCGGGCATGCGTCCATGGACATCCGCTTCAACCCGAACGGCTCCGCCTTCGCCGTCGAGGGCATCACCTCGCCGGACGGCAGGGTCTTCGGCAAGATGGGACACGCCGAGCGCGTGGGATCGGGGCTTTACAAAAACGTTCCGGGCGATTATAATATCAAGATGTTTGCGTCCGCTGTGCGGTATTTCAAGTAAGCAAAAAATTTATTTCAGGAGGAGACGACATGTCATACAGAAGCGACATCGAAATCGCGCAGGCGTGCGAAATGCAGCCGATTATGCAGATCGCCGACCGCGCACACGTTGACGAAAAATTTGTGGAGCCCTACGGGCGCTATAAAGCCAAGATCGACCCGGCGCTGCTGCGGGAGACGCAGCGGAGCGAGGGGAAGCTGGTCCTCGTGACCGCCATCACGCCCACTCCCGCGGGGGAGGGCAAGACCACGACGACCATCGGACTTGCCGACGGGCTGCGCCGCATCGGACGCGACGCGGTCGTCGCCCTGCGCGAGCCCTCGCTCGGTCCCGTGTTCGGCGTCAAGGGCGGCGCCGCCGGCGGCGGCTATGCGCAGGTCGTTCCGATGGAGGACATCAACCTCCACTTCACCGGCGATTTCCACGCCATCGGCGCGGCGAACAACCTGCTCGCCGCCATGCTCGATAACCATATCCAGCAGGGCAACGCCCTCCGTATCGACCCGCGGCGCATCACGTGGAAGCGCTGTGTCGATATGAACGACCGCCAGCTCCGCTTTATCGTGGACGGTCTCGGCGGAAAAGCCAACGGCACCCCGCGCGAGGACGGCTTCGACATCACCGTCGCGAGCGAGATTATGGCGGTGTTCTGCCTCGCGAGCTCCGTCGCGGATCTGAAGGAGCGCCTCGGCAGGATCGTTGTGGCTTACACCTATGACGACGAGCCCGTCACCGCGGCAGACCTCCGCGCCGTCGGCGCGATGACCGCGCTGCTGCGCGACGCGCTGAAGCCGAATCTGGTCCAGACGCTTGAGGGCACTCCCGCGTTTGTCCATGGCGGTCCCTTTGCGAACATCGCCCACGGCTGCAACAGCGTGATGGCGACGCGCATGGCGCTCCGTATGGGTGACTACGCCGTCACGGAGGCGGGCTTCGGCGCGGACCTCGGCGCGGAGAAGTTCCTTGACATCAAGTGCCGGATGGCGGGGCTCACGCCCTCAGCCGTCGTCGTGGTCGCCACGGTGCGCGCCCTCAAGATGCATGGCGGGCTCGACAAAAAGAGCCTCGGCACGGAGGACCTCGCGGCGCTCGAGCGCGGCATCCCGAACCTCCTGCGCCATGTCGGAAACATCAGAAATGTCTACGGTCTGCCCTGCGTCGTGGCGGTCAACCGCTTCCCGACGGACACGGACGCGGAAATCGGCTGCATCATCGACCGCTGCTGCGCCCTCGGCGTGAACGCCGTGCTCTCCACCGTGTGGGCGGACGGCGGCGTGGGCGGGGAAGCTCTTGCACGCGAGGTCGTGCGCCTTTGCGAAGAAGAAACCGGCGACTTCCGCTTTGCATACGAGCTGGACGGCGGCATCGAGGAAAAGCTCACGGCGATCGTGCGGCGCGTCTACGGCGGCGACGGCGTTTCGATCACGCCCGCGGCGAAAAAACAGATCGCGCGGCTCACGGAGCTGGGCTTCGGCGCGCTGCCCGTCTGTGTCGCCAAGACGCAGTACAGCTTCTCCGACGATCCGGCGCTCCTCGGCGCGCCGGAGGGCTTTACCGTGACGGTCAAGAGTATCAAGGTCTCCGCCGGCGCGGGCTTCCTCGTCGCCCTGACCGGCGACATCATGACCATGCCGGGTCTGCCCAAGGTCCCGGCGGCGGAAAAGATCGACGTTACGGACGACGGACGGATAGTTGGCTTGTTCTGAAACTCGCCCGGGACCCGCTACGCTGGGCTCCCGGTCGAAAAGGAAACGCTCCACTCAGCGCACGCCCCTTTGGGGCGCACGTTCCCTCCGCGCAGAGAATTTTTCGGCACGCACGTATCG
>OLWU01000338.1_pt1 | contig 12304 bp, 10 predicted proteins | sample 1673351 | NCBI WGS metagenome assembly OLWU01 (sample SAMEA103958109, study PRJEB25191) | human gut metagenome | biome: human-associated habitat [ENVO:00009003]; feature: intestine environment [ENVO:2100002]; material: feces | place: Germany | collected 2013/2015
CGTATACTGGGATCGCGGCGGCGTGTCCGTGCCGCGGCGCCGAGCCGAAACGCACAAGGGCGATTACGGAAAGCTCCTCATCGTCGGCGGAAGCGTCGGGTATACCGGCGCGCCGAATCTCTGCGCGCGCTCGGCGGTGCGCTCGGGCGCGGGGCTCGTATATCTCGGCGTGCCGGAAGCGATCTGGAACGTATGCGCCGTGAAAAACGACGAGGCCATGCCGTTTCCTCTTCCGTGCGATGCTTCCGGAAAGCTCACCGCGGACGCGCTCGCGCCGCTGCGGGAGTATTATGACCGCTGCGGCGTGCTCGCGCTCGGCCCCGGTCTCGGCCGGAGCGATGGGACGGCGGCGCTCACCGCCGCGCTCATCCGAAAGTTTCCCGGAAAGATCGTCCTCGATGCGGACGCGCTCTGGGCGGTATCCCTTGCACCGGACATCCTGCGCGAGGCGAAGAGCGAGATCGTTATCACGCCGCACGAGGGGGAGTTTCTCCGTCTCGGCGGCTCGCTGGAAAACGGGCGCGAGCGCGGCGCGTGGGAGTTTGCGCGGCGGTACGGCTGCGTCACGGTACTCAAGGGCCACCGCACGATCATCGCGCACCCCGCCGGGCGGATGTACGTCATTGAGGCGGGCAATCCCGGCATGGCGAAGGGCGGCAGCGGCGACGTGCTGACCGGCGTCACGGCGGCGCTGCTCGGGCAGATGGAGACGGAGAGGGCGGCCGTCACCGCGTGCGCCGTCCACGCCGGGGCGGGCGACGCGTGCGCGCAAAAGCTCGGCGAATACGGCATGACGCCCTCGGACATCATCGAAGAGCTGCCGTATATTTTCAAAACGATCACGGAGTAAAGATCATGAAGCGGACGATTTTGTTCGCACTGATGATACCCCTGCTGCTCACCGGCTGCGGTGCGCGGCGGGACGCGGAGAACTGGAAAGCGTTTGCCGAGACGGTCGAGACCGCGGAGCGGATATCGTTCCACGCGGAGATCACCGCGCACTGGGAGGACAGCTCCGCCTCGTTCGGCGCGGACGTCGCGCGTGCGGGCGGCGAAACGCACATCACGCTCACCGCGCCGGAGACCGTTTCCGGCATCACCGTCCGCGCAAAGGACGGCGAGACGGCGGTGGAGTTTGACGGCGTGATCCTCTCGCTCGACGCCGGGCGGAGCGAAACGCTCTCTCCCTGCGGCGCGCCGCAGCGCATGCTCGCCGCGCTCACGCAGGGCACGATGGAATACTGCGTCTCGTCCTCGGCAGCCTTCACCGGCCCGGACGGCGAGAGCGCAACGCTCTGGCGGGACGAAACCGGCGCGCTCACCGGCGCGGAGATCACCCGCGACGGCGTGAACGCGCTGATCGAGTGGGCCGAAAACGTCAGCAACGCCATCCGTTTCCCGCTCCCTAAATTGAAATAAATAACCTGACTGCAAAAGAGGTATCCGAGGATCGTCCCCGGATACCTCTTTTTTCGCGGCACACCGTCTTAAGCATTTCTTAATCCGCCCCCTGCTTGTTTCTTAATCCCGATTTTACTACCATAGAGGCAGAAAGAAAGGAAAGGATGTGCCTCTATGGAGACCACGCTGCGTACCATCAACGCCGTCATCTCGGCGCTGTTTTTCATCTGCTACACCTACCAGTTCCTCTACATCCCCCTGGTGCTGGCCAAAAAGCCCAAGGCGCTGTCCGCCCCGGCCAAGGCGCATCGCTACGCGGTGCTCATCGCCGCCCGGAACGAGGAAAACGTCATCTCCGGCCTGCTGGACAGCCTGCGCTCGCAGACCTACGATATGTCGCAGGTCACGGTGTTCGTGGCGGCGGACAACTGCACCGACAGCACCGCCGCCATCGCCCGCGCCCACGGCGCGGTGGTATACGAGCGCTTCAACCATCTGAACGTAGGCAAGGGCTACGCCCTGGACTTCCTGCTCCAGCACATCGGCGCGGACTACCCGGCGGGCTTTGACGGCTACTTCGTGTTCGACGCGGACAACATCCTCGCCCCGGATTACATAGAGCGGATGAACGAGATGTTCTCCAACGGCCACGAGATCGTCACCAGCTACCGCAACAGCAAGAACTTCGGCGGCAACTGGATCAGCGCCGGATACGCCCTGTGGTTTCTGCGGGAGAGCCGCTACCTCAACGGTGCGCGCACCCGGCTGGGCAGCAGCGCCGCCGTGGGCGGCACGGGCTTCCTGTTCTCTCAGCGCATTCTGGACGAGAGCCACGGCTGGCGCTTCTACTTACTCACCGAGGACATCGAGTTCTCCGTGTACCACATCCTCCGGGGCGAGAAGATCGCCATCTGCGAAAGCGCTGTGCTCTATGACGAGCAGCCCACCGATTTCCGCCAGTCCTGCCGCCAGCGTCTGCGCTGGGCCAAGGGCTATGTACAGGTGTTCCTGCGCTACGGCGGCCAGCTGCTCCGGGGCGCGGCCAAGGGCAGCTGGAGCTGCTTTGATATGTCCATGTCCATCCTGCCGGCCTTCATCCTCACCTCTCTGTGCCTGTTGGCCAACATCACGCTGACGGTACTGGGGCTGATGCAGGGCGCAGGCGTGTGGTTCGCCATCCGCTCCCTGCTGGAGTGTCTGGGCAGCATTCTGGCCACGCTGCTGGTGCTGGGCGGCATCACCACCGTCACCGAGTGGCACCGCATCCACGCCACCACCGCGCAGAAGCTGGTCTATACCCTCACCTTCCCCCTGTTCATGCTGACATACCTGCCCATCTCTTTGGCGGCGCTCTTTATGAAGGTGGAGTGGAAGCCCATCCACCACTCCGTCCGCCTTGCCGCCGTCCCCACACCCCTGCTGAAAAACTGAGGGCTTGCCCTGTATGAATAAAAGAGGTATGATGTTGTTGAATATATACTCAACCACAGGAGGCCGCCATGTATACCATTCTTGTCGTTGACGACGAAAAAGATATTGTTTCCGCGCTGGAGATCTATCTCAAGGCCGAGGGCTACCGCGTCCTCACCGCCTATAATGGCCGGGAGGCGCTGTCCGTGGCCGCACGGGAGGACGTACACCTTATCCTCATGGACATCATGATGCCCGTGATGGACGGCCTGACCGCCATGGCCCAGCTCCGGCAGACCAACAACGTCCCCGTCATACTGCTGACGGCCAAGAGCGAGGACACCGACAAGGTGCTGGGCCTGAACGTAGGCGCGGACGACTATATCACCAAGCCCTTCAACCCGGTGGAGATGCTGGCCCGGGTGCGCTCCCAGCTGCGGCGCTATTTGCAGCTGGGCGGCGGGCAGGTGCAGCCCTCCACCCTGGTCATCGGCGGCATCCGCCTGGACGACAACGCCAAGATCGTCACCGTGGACGGCGATACGGTGTCCCTCACCCCCCAAGGAGTACGACATTCTCCGCTTCCTCATGCAGAACGCCGGCACGGTGTTCTCCCCCAGCGAGATCTACCGCCGGGTGTGGGACGATATGCCCCTCAACGCCTCCGGCGCTATCGCCGTGCACATCCGCCACCTGCGGGAAAAGCTGGAGATCGACCCCTCCGACCCCCGGTATATCAAGGTCGTGTGGGGCAAGGGCTATAAGATGGAGGAACGACTGACATGAGAGCATGGCTGAACATCACCTGGGCCAAGCTGGCCGCCTTTTTCCTGACGCTGCTTTTCGGCCTGGCCACCGTTCTGGGCGGCTTGGGCATCGGCATTTTGGCCTACAACAATGTATTCCTGGACAAGGGCGAGTCCCTCCGTCAGGGGCTGTATCGGGAGCAGTGCTACAGCGCCATCGACACGGCCAACAGCTTCCTCTGCGGCCAGCTGGACAGCGTGGGCCTGATGGATCACTCGTACTACTACCCCGATGGCATGGACACCACCGTCGCCACCGTCGCCTACGACCCGGAGGCCGCCCAGCGGCTGCTGGACGACCTGCCCCGGCTGTTCGCCGAGGAGTTCCCCCCAGAGTCCACCGCCTGCCAGCTCAACGTCTTTGATCCCGACAGCGGCGAGGTGTGGTTCTCCAACTTCGATCTGACAGGCGGCGAAAAGATCCTCTATACCGCACAGAGCACCTACACCTATCACCTGGTGGACAGCGGAGCATACCCGTTCAATGACCCCATCACCGTCTCCGCCACCCTGCTGGAGAAGGACTACCAAGCCCCCAGCTACTCCTACCTGTTCTGCTCGTGGCTTTTGGAGCACACCGGCCTGACCGTCTTTCTCACCGTGCTTTTTGCGGTGCTGACGCTGTTTTGCTTCTGCTTCCTTATGGCCTCCTGCGGCCATTGGCAAGGCAGAGACGGCATCCACCTGACGTGGCTGGACAGGATACCCGCCGACGTGTGGCTGATCGTCCTGCTGTGCCTGCTTTGCATGGGTTGGGAGGCGTTCTACTACGAGTGGGGTAGGATCTTTTTCTGCGCGGCGCTGACACCGCTTCTTCTGCTGTTTCTGTGCGTCTTTTCCGCCCAGTGCAAGGCCGGCACGGTGCTCCGCGGCACGCTCATCGCACGGTTCATCCGCCTGGTATGGCGCATCATGAAGGCCACGGGCCGCGGCCTGTACCGCATCGCCAAGGGCCTGCCCCTGATGTGGAAGACCGCGCTGGTAACGCTGGCGCTGGTATTTATTGAATTTATCCTCTTTATGAAGGATTATTACGGCACTCGCGCAGCACCGTTCCTACTGCTGAAGCTCCTGGAGCTGCTGGCCATTCTGTATATCGCCCTGAGCCTGCGTACTCTGCAAAAGGGCGGCGAAGCCATGGCCGACGGCGACTTCTCCCAAAACATCGACACCAGGCTGCTCATCGGTGACTTCAAGCGCTACGGCCAGCGCATGAACGACCTGCGCTCCGGCATAGAGCAGGCCGTGCAGGAGCAGACCAAGGCCGAGCGCATGAAGACCGAGCTCATCACCAACGTGTCCCACGACATCAAGACCCCCCTGACCTCCATCGTCAACTACGTGGATCTGCTGCAAAAGGAGGACGTGCAGTCCGAGGCCGCCCGGGAGTATATCGCCGTGCTGGACCGGCAGAGCCGCCGGCTGAAAAAGCTGACGGAGGATCTGGTGGAGGCGTCCAAGGCGTCCTCCGGCGCGCTGCCGGTGGATCTGCAGCCCACGGACGTGTCCGTCCTGTTCGATCAGATCGTGGGCGAGTACCAGGAACGGCTGGCCGACTGCCGCCTGACGCTGGTGGCCCGCCCGCCGGAGCAGCCTCTGACCGTCTGCGCCGATGGCAAGCTCCTCAGCCGCGTCATGGATAACCTGATGAGCAACATCTGCAAATACGCTCTGGAGGACACCCGTGTCTACGCCGTGGCCTCCTGCGACGAGAAAACCGTCACCATCAGCCTGAAGAACGTCTCCCGCGCCGAGCTGAACATCTCTCCCGATGAGCTGATGGAGCGCTTCGTCCGGGGTGACGCCTCCCGCCACACCGAGGGCAGCGGTCTGGGCCTGTCCATCGCGGGCAGCCTAGTGCAGCTCATGGGCGGCACGTTCGACCTGTCCATCGACGGCGACCTGTTCCGCGCCGACATCACCCTCCCCCGTGCATAACACCCCGCATACAAAGACCGCTGTCCGGCCCTTTGGGCCGGACAGCGGTCTTTCTCACGATTTTCAAAAAGCCTTACGCACCGCGGCAGAGGTCGATACTGCCGGAGGCGGTCTTTATATCCACGTCCGCGCTGCCGTCACCGCAGTGGTACACCTCACCGTCCTTCCGCATGGCGAAATCCGACTGAAATCTGCCGCTGCCGCGTATTTCCGCTGTTCTCTTTACACTTGCCAGTCCCGCACCTGCTGCCGCAGCCAGCCGCACCATGCGTCCATGCCCTCGCCGGTCTTGGCGGAGATGGGGAATATCTTCAGGTTCGGATTGCGCCGGTGGGCGTACTCCACCACCTTGTCCATGTCGAAGTCGAAGTAGGGCAGCACATCCACCTTGTTGATGAGCAGCACGTCGCACACGGTAAAAATGAGGGGGTATTTCAGGGGCTTGTCGTGGCCCTCCGGCACGGAGAGGATCATGGCATTCTTCACCGCGCCGGTGTCGAACTCCGCCGGGCACACCAGATTGCCCACGTTTTCCAGCACCACAAGATCCAGATCCTCCGTGCCGATCTCCCGCAGCCCCTGCTCCGTCATCCCCGCGTCCAGGTGGCACATCCCACCGGTGTGGAGCTGGATAGACCGCACACCCGTCCCGGCGATGGTGCGGGCGTCCACATCGCTGTCGATGTCCGCCTCCATCACGCCGATCCGCAGGTCGTCCTTCAGCCCTTCGATGGTACGCACCAGCGTGGTGGTCTTGCCGCTGCCGGGGGAGGACATCAGGTTCAGCAGGAACGTTTTCTCCCGCTTCAATCCCTCCCGCAGCCGGGATGCCTCCCGGTCGTTGTCGGCGAACACGCTCTCCTTCACTTCGATGATCTTCAGCTTGTCCATGGTCACGCTCCCTCTATCTCCTTGATGCTGATCCCGTCGCCCCGGAGCAGCCAGGTGTCTTCGCTGCCGCAGTAGGGGCAGGTACGCCCCTGGGGCACGGTGGGATACTCCCGCCCGCAGCCGCCGCAGTGGGTCACAGCCTCCAGCGTCTCGATATGCAGCGCCGCGCCTCGCAGCAGGTCGGATTTCTGCACGGCCCAGTCCCAGCAGCTCACCAACTCCCGGGGGACTGCGCCGGACACCTGCCCCAGCTCCAGCGTCACCGAGGCGATGCGCGTCAGGCCGTTGTCCGCGCCCGCGCGCTCCACCGTCCTGATGGCGTGGAATACAATGCCTAATTCGTGCATATCACTTGTTCTTCCTGGCCCGGCGCTCGGCCTTCTTGATCTTGATCCCCCGCTTGACCATATAGGGCAGGATGGCCTTCATCTTGTCCTCGCACCGATACATGGTGCTGCACTCCGGGTGCTCCCGGTGCAGGTGGATGGCGTCAAAGGCGCACTTGGTGGTACACACGCCGCAGCCGATACACTTGTTGGGATCGACGATGCTTGCGCCGCAGCCCAGACACCGGGCCGTCTCCGCCTTGACCTGCTCCTCGGTGAACGCCACCCGCTCGTCCTTGAATGTCCGGCGCAGCGCGTCGTTGTAGCCGATACGCTGGCGGGGCGTATTGTCGTAGCTGTCCACGGCGATGAGGGCGTTTTTCTTGTCCAGCTCGATGAACTGGCGGCGGTTGCGGCCAATGGTCAGCGTTGCGCCCTGGACATAGCGGTGCAGGGACACCGCGCCCTCCTTACCGGCGGCGATGGCATCGATGGCGAACTTCTGCCCGGTGTATACGTCGCCGCCTGCGAAGATGTCCTTCTCCGCCGTCTGATACGTCACCGGGTCGGCCTGCACCAGCCCCCGGCCATCCAGCTCCACCGCCGTGCCGGTGAGCAGCGTGCTCCAGTCCGGCTTCTGGCCGATGCAGTACAGCACCGTCTCGCAGGGCGTGACCTGCACGGTGTTCTCGTCGTACACCGGGGCGAACCGGCCATTCTCGTCCTTGACGCGCAGGCACTTGACAAAGGCCATGCCGGCGGTCTTGCCGCCCTCCACGTTGATCTCCTTCGGGCCGAAGCCGGCGTAGATGGCCACGCCGTCCCGCTCGCACTCGGAGCGATCCTCCTCGCCCATGGGCATCTCGTCATACCCCTCCAGGCAGTACAGGCTCACCTTCTCCGCGCCGCAGCGCACCGCCGTGCGGGCCACGTCCGCGGCGATGTTGCCGCCGCCGATGACCACCACCCGGCCCGAGAGGGTCTTTTCCTCCCGCAGGTTCACGTCCCGCATGAAGTCCACGCCGGAGCGCACGCCCTCCGCGTCGCCGCCGGGGATGGTCAGCGCGCCGCCGTGCTGTAAGCCGATGGCCAAATAGAAGCCCTTGTAGCCCTGCTCACGGAGCTGGGGGATGGTCACGTCCTTGCCAACCTCCACGCCGCAGCGAAGCTCCACGCCCAGCTGGCGCAGCACGTCGATCTCCGCCTCCACCACGTCCTTCTCCAGACGGAAGGAGGGGATGGCGTTCATGAGCATACCGCCGGGGCGGTGTTCCTTTTCAAACACGGTGGGGCGATAGCCCTTCTCCGCCAGATAGTAGGCGCAGCTCAGACCCGCCGGGCCGCCGCCGATGATGGCGATCTTCTCCGAGAACTCGCCGTCCACCTTGGGGATGACCTTCTCCGGCACGAAGCGGGTGGCCGCGTCCAGATCCTGCTGGGCGATGAACCGCTTCACCTCGTCGATGGCCACGGCCTGATCCACCGTGCCGCGGGTACAGGCGTCCTCACACCGGCGGTTGCAGATGCGTCCGCACACGGCGGGAAACGGGTTCTCCCGCTTGATGAGCTGCAAAGCCTCCCGGTACTTGCCCTGGGCCGCCAGCTTCAGGTAGCCCTGCACGGCGATGTGGGCGGGACAGGCGGTCTTGCAGGGGGCAGTGCCGGTGTCGTAGCAGTTGATGCGGTTCTTGTCCCGGTAGTCGGTGGCCCACTTCTCCGGCCCCCACTTCACCTCGTCCGGCAGCTCCTGCCGGGGATACTGGATATACCCGTCCTTGGTACACAGCTTTTGGCCCAGCTTCACCGCACCGGCAGGACAGTGCTCCACGCAGCGCCCGCAGGCCACGCACTTCTCGCTCTCCACGGCGGCCACATAGGCGCTGCGGGACAGGTTGGGCGTGTTGAACAGCTGGCTGGTACGCAGGGCGTTGCACACGTTCACGTTGCAGTTGCAGATGCCGAAGATCTTCTCCTCGCCGTCGATGTTGGTGATCTGATGGACAAAGCCGTTGTCCTCCGCCTTTTTGAAGATCTCCAGCGCCTCGTCGCGGGTGATATACGTGCCGCGCTGTGTCTCCACGATGTAGTCGGCCATGTCGCCCACGCCGATGCACCAGTTCTCCACGTCGTCGCCGCAGCCCTCGCCCAGCTTGTCCCGGCTGGCGCGGCAGGAGCACATACTCTTGGCGTACTTGCCGTCGTACTTATCCAACCAGTAGGAGATCTTCTCCAGCCCGATGGCGGATTGCTCCGTCTCGATGGCCTTCTCCACCGGGATAACGTGCATACCGATGCCCGCACCTCCGGGAGGCACCATGGGGGTGATCTTCTCCAAAGGCAGCATGGTCATACGCTCGAAGAACGCCGCCACCTCCGGGTGCTCGTCGATCTGACTGCGGCGCATATTCAAAAACTCCGCGCTGCCGGGCACGAACAGCGGCAGGATATACCGCTTCTCGTGATTGGGGTTCTTGCCGTCCAGGTTCTCCCAGTTGTACTCGATGAGGCCCAGCCAGGACATCTCGCCCAGCAGCTTTTCCAGCTTGTCCTCCTCCATGCCCGTCAGCTTCACCATCTGGGCTAGGGTCTTGGGCTTCCGCACGCCCATTTTCAGGGCCACGTCCACCATCTCGTCCGTCAGCACGCCGTCCAGCCCCCAGTACTCCGGGTCGTCCACCGTGGTCTTCAGGCCGATGCGGTTGGCGATCATCGCGCCCAGCTTCAGCAGGTTCTCCCGGGGAGGCTTGTCGGGGCTGGGGATCTGGAACGGGAGCTTCTCCCCGTCCAGGGGGAAATTGGTGGGCTTGCTGCCGTTGATGTCTCGCATCGTCTCTCCTCCGTTTTCTGCTGCTCCGACCAGCCGCCTGGGCCGCCGTGTGGGAACAACGGTGTAGTTTTTGCCCTATTGCCCACATTTTATCAACTTTTTCGCCGTTTTTCCATTGACTTTTCTTCTAAACGTGTGGTACATTTTTATATGGTCGTGGTCAGACCAAGAATAATAGTCAGGAGCTGTCGTTATGGCCTTTCATGAGATCGTCGCCCCCACCGTCAAGGCGCTGTTTATCCAGCAGATCGAAGGCATGATCCTGTCCGGCGAACTGCGCCCCGGCGACCGGCTGCCCACCGAGCGGGAGCTGGCCGACGAGATGAAGATCAGCAAGACCGTAGTCCACGAGGGCTTGCGGGAGCTGCACCGGCTGGGCTTTTTGGACATCGCGTCCCGCCGGGGCGTCACCGTGGCGGACTACGCCCAAACCGGCAGTCTGGAGACGCTGACGGCCATCATGGACTTTCACGGCGGTCTGCCGGACGGAAAGACCGCCCGCAGCATCCTCCAACTCCGTTACTATCTGGAAGCGCCCGCCATGGAGGAGCTGGCCGCCCGCCGAAGCCCGTCTGATATTGCCGCCCTGCGGGCCTTGCAGCGGCAGGCGGAGGAGGCCTCCACCCGGGACGTGCAATCCCTGGCCGAGGCGCTGTTCCGCTACCACCGGGGCGTCACCTTTCTCAGCGGCAACACCATCACGCCTCTGCTGTTCAACGCCTTCACCCGGGTCAATTTGGAGTTTTGGAAGGGCTACATCCGCTCCGAGGGCGTGGCCCGCTGCTTGGAGCGACTGGCACAGTTCACGGAGCACATCGCCGCCGGGGACGGCGCAGCCGCCGCCCAACTCCTCCGCACCGGGCTGGAGGAGTTCATGGCCCGCATGGAATAGGAAAAGCAGCACCCGACAGAATATGTCGGGTGCTGCTCGTCTCTTTATCTCCGTTTGCCACCGCCGAAGCCGCCGCCTCCGAAGCCACCGCCACGGCTTCCGCCGCCGCGGCTGCCTCCGCCGAAGCCACCGCCGCCGAAACCGCCGGAGGGACGGCTGGGCCGGCTGGGCCGGGGCGCACTGGGCCTTGGGCCGCTGGGACGGGACGCGCCGGGACGCGGACCGGGTCTCGGCCCGCTGGGACGCGGGCCGCCGCCCATAGGGGGTCGCGGGCCGCCGCCGTGAGGCGGACGGGGAGGCCGGGGCGGGCGGGGACGGTGAGGCCGCCCCCAAAAGATGGGATAGTAATACGCGGGGCGGACAACACCGATCACGTTCGGGCCGTACCGCCGCCGGTAGCGGCTGTACCGCACGGCGTCCAGCGCGGCCCACACCACAAAGAGCACCAAAATGAGCACCACCACGCCCGCGACAGACGTACCGCCGGAGGGCGCGGACGGAGCGTACCAGCCGCCATCGCTGCCGCCGCTGTCACCGCCGCTCAGCTGCGCCTGGCCGTAGAACACATCGGCCTGACGGAAAAAGGCGGTCACCGCGCTGTCGAAGTCACCGTCATAATAGGTGGTCTCGATGGCCCGGCTCAGCTGGCTCTGCTGGGTGTCAGTCATGGCGTAGCCCACGTCGTCGCCGCAGTAGACCTGCCAGTCGCCGTCCTTCACCAGCACCAGGATCATGTCGTTCCGGCCCAGTCCCCACGCCTCGCCCAATTTGGCGGCGTAGTCCTGGCCATCCCAGCCCACCAGCTTGTCAACGGTGGCCACGGCCACCACGGCGTAATACTTGCCGTCCCAGCTGCCGTTATAGTCCCGGATCAGCTGCTCCGTCTCGTCACTGAGCAGGCCGGCGTCATCGCAGACCCACTGCCGGTACTGCACGTCCAGCAGCGCCGTGGGCGTTTTGGCGATGAAGGTGTCCTTCCGGCTCTGCCCGATGAACACGGCGGCGGCGATGGAGATAACCAGCACCACCAGCGCCACGCCCCGTTTTTCAAAAAACTTCATACGTATTCCCCTTTCTGAAGGAGATATAAGACTATAAGTGCCTCAGCTCCGCAGCTCCATCAGCTTCTGCTTCAGCTCCGCAGCTCCATCAGCTTCTGCTTCAGCTCGCCCTCAATGCGGCCCAGCTCGACCTCCGCCTCTTTCCGCTTGGCCGCGCCCTCCTTTTGGATACGGGCCACCTCGTCCAGGGTGGAGATCAGCTGCTGGTTGGTGTGCTGCAGCGTCTCGATGTCCACGATGGAGCGCTCCGCCTCCTTGGCGGTGGCGATCGTGCCCATCTTCAGCGTGTCGGCGTTCTTCTTCAGCAGCTGGTTGGTCATCTCCGTCACCGCGTTCTGCGCGGCGGTGGCCTGACGGCTGTGCTCCATGCCCAGCGCCAGCACCATTTGGCTCTTCCACAGGGGGATGGTGTTCACCAGCGAGGACTGGATCTTCTCGATCATCAGCGTGTCGTTGTTCTGCAAGAGCCGGGTCTGCGGGCCCATCTGAATGGACACTATGCGGGTCAGCTCCAAATCGTGGAGCTTCTTCTCAAAGCGGTCGCACAGGCTCACCAGATCGTTGTACGCCTGGGCATCCTCCGCCAGGCCGCTGGCCTCCGCCTTCTTCCGCAGCTCCTCCACCTCGGTGGCGCGAACCTCCGCCAGCCGCTTCTTGCCGGCCAGGATATACATGGTCAGCTCCTTGTAATACTTCAGGTTCAGCTCATACATCTGGTCGAACATGGCAATGTCCTTCATCAGCGTCACCTG
>OLWU01000348.1_pt1 | contig 12084 bp, 6 predicted proteins | sample 1673351 | NCBI WGS metagenome assembly OLWU01 (sample SAMEA103958109, study PRJEB25191) | human gut metagenome | biome: human-associated habitat [ENVO:00009003]; feature: intestine environment [ENVO:2100002]; material: feces | place: Germany | collected 2013/2015
TCTAAGCTTTCAGTTTTGAATATTTTTTTAAAGTATTGGATACCAGTGGTGTTATTTTCTTCACTAATAGTCATAACATAATTGCTATTTGGTGATAATGAACTAATATTTACATTTTGAATATCACTGGCATTTACAAGTGTTTTTTGGTATTCGGTTTTTCCTGTATCGGTATTAACTAATGTAAGAATAAGATTTCCTTTGATAAAGTCTGCTGTATCGATTACTTGGAAACTAGCTTCGATACTATTTATTCCTGCTTTAGCGGTAATTAAATCTACGGATACTTCTTTTTTTACTACTGATGTTGGTTCTCCTGTTGTACCACCATTTCCAGTATTACCGCCATTTTGGTCTTCACCTGTGGTACCTTGGCCATCGCCACTTCCATTACCATTGTTTCCTTTATTATCATCTTTTACTTTACCATCACTTGGTTTAATATCGATATTTTCATTTCCATCAATAGTCATTTCATTTAGAGAAAGTCTACTATCATCATCTAAGTATACATTTTTTGTGCCTAAATCTATTTTTATTTTATCACCAACATAGATAGTACTACCATCACTTACTGTTTGGTAACTTCCTTCTTGATGTGGAGGAGAGTGGCGATCTCGTCGTTGGTACGATGCTCAAGGCGGCTCATTATGAATATCTTGCGTCGCTGTTCGGGCATACGGCTCACAACGGCGGCGATAAAGGCTTCCTTGTCCTTCATATCAATGGCATCCTCGACCATCTGGTCGTACGGGATGTCAGTCAGGATGGAGCGGACGTTAGACTTGTTCTTCTTGATGAAGTTTATGGTCTGGTTCAGACTCATCCGGTACAGGTAGAAACGCAGGGATGTGATGTCCGGTAGGGCGGAGCGCATCAACCAGAGCTTGATGAAGACTTCCTGGGCTACATCCGAGGCGTCTTCCTTGACTTGAAGGAGGCTTTTCATAAAGCCGAAGACCACCGGATAATAGTTGTCAAAAAGCTGGCGGAACGCACTTCGGTCGCCTTCGGCGGTGCGTTCCATCAAGAGTCTTTCCTGGCTTTCTGTCAACATATTATTTTATATGAGACAAAGTTATAAAAAATTCAGATTTTCTTTGGGTGTAAGAAACGGTTTTGTTGTCTTATGCCCGTCAGTAAGCATTGAAACTCCAATAGGATTACAAGACCCATAATTATGACAGACAAAGACATCCGGAACGAGTGGGAAAAACACTATGGTGACATACTTCCGAAAGAAGAAGTGGACAAGGCGTTCACCAAGGTGATGAATTCCGCCGACAATCTTGAGAAGACGCAGACCAAGATAATACGCACTGGTTTAAGGCACAGGATATTCAGAGCGGCGATGACCTGCGCCGCGGCCGCGGTCGTGCTGTTCTTTGTGCCTTGGGCGACCCTCAAGGTCAACGAGAAGCTGAACGGTCAGGAAGCGGTGCTCACGGCCGGACCGGCAAGACTGTGCGAGATCTCCACCCACAACGGTGAAACACGTGAGGTCATCCTGCCGGACAGTTCAAAGGTTCTGCTCAACGCAGGCTCCGTGATAATATTCCCGGAAAGATTCTCCGCCGCGGAGCGAACTGTGTTCCTGTCCGGAGAGGCTATATTCAAAGTGACTCATAATCAAAATATTCCTTTCACGGTAAATACTTCCGACCTGGCGATTCGGGTGCACGGAACCACCTTCAACGTGAACGCCTATCCGGAGTCGGGAAGCACCGCCGCCACTTTGTGCGAGGGTAGCGTCTCGGCGACACTGAACAGCAGCGGAGAAAGTTTACTGATGGTTCCCAACGAGAGGCTATCCTACGACAGAGCCACCGGAGAGGCCACCGTCACACACGTGAACGCAGCGGAGGACACGGCCTGGAAACGTGGGGATATGTGTTTCCGGTCCGAGAATATTCACGGAATAGCCAAGGCGATAGAAAGGAAGTACGGACTCAACACCTACATCACCTCCGGGAAATACGATGATATGATCCTGACGGCCAAATTCGTGCATGGAGAGACGCTGGACCAGATGCTCAGCGCGATCTGCAAGCTTGTGCCGGGAATGAGGTACCACATCGAGAACAACTGCGTTTACATAAGATAAAGCCGATCCCCACCGCTGATCGCTACCTGCGGAAAACAGGCGGGAAAATCATGAATGAATATATTGACGAATATCATATATAAATCGTTAAAAACCAAATACCAACAAAACAGTCTATGAAGCAGATTAAACATTATCTGATCGCGCTTATGCTGGTCATCATTCCAGCCATCGGACTTCACGCCCAGAACCAGGTCGTGAACTTCCTGTCCGGGACGATGACCGTCAGACAAGCGTTCGAGGCCATTGAGCATCAATTAGGGATGACTGTGGCTTACAACGAGAGCCTTCTCGACGTTAACAGAAAGGTCACTCCTCCGTCAGGGAAAACCGTGATGGAGGCGATGGAGGCCATCCTGGACGGAACCGGGATGCAGGCAAGTCTGGACGGGAAGATGATCCTCGTGGTCAAAAACGGACAGCAGGCGGAGGCGCCGGCTGAATATTCCGGAAAAGTCGTTGACGCGTCGGGTCCTGTGCCTGGAGCTATGATTTTGCTCGACGGGAAGAAGGACAACGTGGCGATGACCGACCTGGACGGAAACTTCTCCATCAAGGCGGCTCCGGGACGGTCGTTCACGGTGTCGATGATGGGCTACAAGGACTACACCGCCACGTTCGGAAGCCAGACAGCGGGAATCGTGGTCAACCTTGTGGAGGACATTGACCTTCTGGAAGAGTCAGTAGTCGTGGGTTACGGCGTCCAGAAGAAGGTGAACCTGACCGGAGCGGTCGGAGTCATCAGCGGCAAGGATCTGAACAACAGGCCTGTGACCAACACGGCGCAGGCTCTCCAAGGAGCGGATCCGTCCCTTGTCATGAGCATGAGCAACGGTTCCATTGAAGGAAAGGAATACAGCGTAAAGATCCGCGGGCAGGTGTCTCTTAACTCTGGAAGCCCGCTGATCCTCGTTGACGGAATCGAGTCCTCGCTCTCGCAGGTGAATCCTAACGACATCGAGTCAGTCTCCGTGCTGAAGGATGCCTCGGCTTGTTCGATCTACGGTGCCACGGCATCGGCCGGTGTGGTTCTCATCACCACCAAGAGCGGAAAGGCCGGAGACCTGAAAGTAACCTACAACGGCCGTGGAGGTGTGGCTTTCAACACCACACGCACGGACTTCATCACGACCGGTTATGAATATGTGAACCTCTCCAATGAGTTCACACTCCATTCCGGCAAGGGCTACAACGCCTGGAACTACACGGACGAGGAGATGCAGATGCTCTACGACCGCAGGAACGACAAGACCGAGAATCCTGACAGGCCTTGGGTCTATACCAACGACAAAGGTAAGTACCGCTACCTTGGTAATTTTGATTGGTACGGCTACATATTCAAAAGATCCCGTCCGGAGACAGAGCATAATGTGACCATCAACGGTGGCAACGACAAGATCGACTACTATGTAAGCGGACGCTATCTTTACCGCGAAGGTGTCTTCAACAACGCCAGCGAGGACATTATGAACGGATATTCATTCCGCGCCAAGGTGAACGCCAAGGTGAAACCGTGGCTCCGCTACACAGGAAACCTCAGCTATGAGGGCTCGGCCTACAACTACGGCGGATTCTGGGAGCAGGACGGTTCTGAGGATCTTACCTCGTCAGGCATCCTCTGGAACATCACCCAGAACATCAGCCCGACCATCGTGCCGGTCAACCCGGACGGAACAACCACGATGTACACCAACGGCATCCAGTTCGCCGACTCCCCTATCGCTTCGGGACGTGGCGGTGTGTTCACGGACGGAAGGAACAAGAACTCCAGAAAGGTGAACTACTGGGTGATCACCAACAGGCTCGTGTTCGACCTCACCAAGTGGATGAACATCACGGCTGACTACACCTACAGAAGGCGTGACAACCTCAACAGCTACCGTTCCTATCCTACCGCCAACACGTGGGACAAGAATATGAAGAACATCGTGGAGATGACCAACGGCTCCATCTACGATTTCTACCATGAGGCACGCGCCTACCTGAACGGCCATGTGGCAAACGCTTACCTCAATGTGAACAAATCATGGGGCAATCATAACTTTACGGCCGTGGCCGGCTCACAGTTCCAGGACTACAGATCATCAACCTCGACAATCCGTCAGAAAGGCTCGATCTCAGACAAACTCGCGTTCATCAATATGGCGCAGGGAACCATCGAGAGGGCCGATGAGAGCAACACGGCCTACAGGACACTCGGATTCTTCGCCCGCGTGAACTACGACTACGCCGGCAAGTACCTGTTCGAGATCTCAGGGCGTGAGGATGGTTCGTCACGTTTCGCGAAAGGTGACAGATGGGCGTTCTACCCTTCTGCGTCAGCCGGTTGGCGAATCTCCGAGGAAAAGTTCTGGGGCGGTCTGAAGAACTGGTGGGATCTCGCCAAGGTGCGTGTGTCATACGGTTCGCTCGGAAACCAGCAGGTCAGCAACTATTCCTACATCAGCACCATTTCCACATCGATGATGAACTACACGTTCGACAGCACGAACAAGGCCGGAATGGTCAGCACTCCGGGAGCCATCACTCAAGGACTGACTTGGGAGACGGTCATCACCTACAACCTCGGATTCGATCTCGGATTCTTCAACAACAGGCTCAGCGCGAGCGCAGACTTCTACATCAGGGACACAAAGGATATGCTGACCTCGTCACAGGAACTTCCGGCGGTGTTCGGAACAAGCTCTCCTAAGATCAACGGAGCCGACCTGAGGACCAAAGGCTACGAGATCACCCTCTCATGGAAAGACCAGATCACAGCGGCTGGCAAGCCACTCTACTACTCCATCACGGGATCTCTTGGAGATTATGTGACGACAATCACAAAGTTCGACAACCCGAACAAGTCGCTCAGCCAGCACTACGTGGGACAAAGACTCGGAGACATCTGGGGCTACGAGGTGGAAGGACTCTTCAAGACTGACGAGGAAGCCGCTGAATACCAGTCCAGAATCAACGACACCGCTGTCAACAAGGTGGTCTATGAGTGCGGCGTGGCATCAATGGCGAAACTGATGGCCGGAGACGTCAAATTCGTGGACAGGAACGGAGACGGTGTCATCAACACCGGAGCCAACACGCTTGACGAACCGGGCGACCGCTACATCATCGGAAACAACAGGCCAAGGTACACATATTCATTGAGAGGCGATGTGGACTGGTACGGCTTCAATCTCTCCGTGTTCTTCCAAGGGGTCGGACACTGTGATTGGATGCCTCCTAAGAACTGTTCCTACTTCTGGAGCCTCTACGGATTTCCCGCATCCTCATTCGTTCCGACCGACTTTGAGTCAAAGGCTTGGACGGAGGATAACAGAAACACCTACTTCCCAAGAAGAAGGGGTTACGAGACCTACGCTAACTGCGCGCTTGGAGTCAACACGGATCGCTACCTCCAGAACGCGGCCTACCTCCGGCTCAAGAACGTCACCCTCGGCTACACACTTCCTCTGAAGAAGAACAAGGCGGTCGAGAAAGTGCGCCTCTACCTTACCGGAGAAAACCTCTGGTACTGGTCGCCGATGAAGAAGTACACCAAATATGTCGATCCGGAAGTGGCCACAGCATCCTCAAAGCAGAGCGATGACTGCATCTACCCATTCTCAAGGACAGTGTCATTCGGAATTGACATAACATTCTAAATGAATATGATCATGAAGACTACATACAATATTCTTATGGCGGGACTGCTGTCGGCGCTGGCTTTCACATCCTGTGAAGGGTTCCTTGACAAGTTCCCTGAGACAGCCCTTTCTCCTGAGACGTTCTACACCAACGAGAAAGAGCTCACGCTTGCGACGAACGGATTCTACGCAATGCTGCCTAAACCGGACGATTCCTTTGACGGAGCCCTTCAGGACAACGACCTTCAGTTCCATCTGTCCCTGAGCTCGATCCAGAGGGGTACACGTCAGGCAGAGACTGAGACCTGGAGCGCAAGCACCTGGTCGGACCTCAGATCCATCAACTACTATCTGGAACATTCCGTGAAGTGCACAAACGAGGACGTGCGCAAGAAATATGACGGAATAGCCTATTTCTTCAGAGCGGTCTTCTACTACGAGAAGGTCCGCAAGTACGGGGATATTCCTTTCTATGACCACGTCATCTCCGACTCCGACAAAGAGTCTCTCTACCGTCCGCGCGACAGCAGAGGTTTCGTGATGCAGAAGATCATGGAAGACCTTGACCGTGCCATAGACGGCCTGCCGGTTTCCTGGTCGGAAGGGGTTTACAGGATCAACAAATACGCGGCTTACGCGCTGAAATCCCGTATCGCCCTGTTTGAGGGAACCTGGAGAAAGTACCATGACATCGCCGACGAGTCCTACACGAAAGAGGACGGCACAACCATCACACTTTCATCGGCTTATTTCCTCCAGTTGGCCGCCGACGCGGCAAAGGCCGTGATGGAGAGCGGAAAGTACAGGATGTACAACGGAGCGACCATCGTAAAAGGCCAGCCTTACCGTGACTACTTTGTGCTTGAGGACGCTGAGACCAGCGAGACGATCCTGTCCAGAAGATTCCTCTACACTGCCGAGATGCAAATTCGTCACGGAGTCCAGTTCACGTACAAGAACCAGAGATATTCATTGACCAGAGCCCTTGCCTATCATTATCTTATGGCTGACGGAACTCCGTTCCAGAGCCAGGAGGGATGGCAGACGATGCAGTACAACCAGGAGTTCAACGGCCGTGACCCTCGTATGGCGCAGACCATCGCCGCTCCGGACTATGTCGCCGTAGGCGCTGACGCTTCGTCCAAGTACTATCCGAGCTGCAAGGATTACGAGAGAAGTGGCTACCGTCCGATCAAATACTTCTCTGACGACACGCACGACGGAGCCACCACATCGACCACCGACTATGCGATATTCAGGTATGGTGAAGTGCTTCTGAACTACGTCGAGGCCAAGGCTGAGCTCGGACAAGCTGACCAGAGCGTGATCGACGAGACCGTCAATGTGATCCGCGCGAGGGTAGGCATGCCGGGACTGGATGTGGCCAAGGCCAACGCCGCTCCGGACTCGTTCCTGAGCTCTTACTACACTGACAAGCATCTGGAAGGCGCCGACAAGGGACTTATCCTTGAGATCAGAAGGGAAAGGACCGTCGAACTGGTCAACGAAGGCTTCAGGCTTTGGGATATGCTCCGCTGGCACGAAGGACAGCAGATCTGCCCTGCCTCCAACACTCTCGGACCTGGATTCATCGGCTGCTGGTTCCCTGGACTCGGGGAATATGATATGAACAACGATGGTAAACCTGACCTCTGTATCTACAGCGGAAGCACTCCGCAGACAGACTGCGACAACACCTTGAACGTGGCTCCGGGCAAGGAAAACACCCTTTCGGAAGGCACAAGCGGTTACCTCGTGCAGTTCAAGGACCAGACCTACAAGTGGGAGGAGAAAGATTACCTCTACCCTATCCCTAACAAGCAGATGCAGATCTATCCGATTGACGAGACAACCGGAAAGAGTGTCCTGACACAGAACCCAGGTTATTAACAGACCGCAAAATCAACACAAAATGAAAAGACATAAGATATTGTTTCAGGCCCTTGCCGCCGCGATGCTGGTGGTGTCCTGCTCGGAGTACGATGACTCATCGCTCTGGAAGCAGGTGGACGAGGCCCAGAAACAGATTGCCGAACTGACGGCATCACTGACAGAACTGGAAAGCCAGATAGGTCTTCTTTCGGCTGCAAAGAATGGAGGTCTGATCACCTCCATTCAGGAGAACACAGACGGTGGCTTCACAATCAAATACACTACCTCTGATGGCAAAGAGGCCACGGCCATCATAGCCGGCAAGGATGACATCAAGAGCGTGGACATCATCGGCACCAAGGAAGAGAACGGTGTCCTTTACTGGACCATCACCGTAGGAGGTAAGACGACAATCCTCACCGACAACGACGGAGCCAAGATCCCAGTGGCGGGACGCACTCCGTCATTCACCACGGACAAAGACGGTTACTGGATGGCCAACGGATCGTATATTCTTGACAGCAAGGGTGACAAGATCAAGTCATCCGGGCATAAGGCTTCATTGATAGCCGGAGCGGAGAAGAACGAGGACGGTTCCGTGACGCTCATATTGGCCGACGGCTCCAAATTCACGGTTGACACAGCCGAAAGCTTCTCTCTGAAAGTGTTCTTCGGCGGTAAGGAAGTCAAGGACGAACTGAAGGTCGAAGACGGGACAACCTCACTTGAGTTCACATATTCATTGACAGGGAAAGCGGTGGAGAACGCTGTTTTGAAAGTGACAAGGGTCGAGAGTGTCGAGGCTTCGGTGGACGAGGCTGGCGGCAAGATCAAGGTCACTGTTCCTGATCCTCTACGCAAAGGACAGTTCACCCTGATGGCGGCCGATGAGAGCGGTCATCTGGCCGTGCGCACGGTCCGTATGCGCGGAACATTCTCCGTGGAGACTGAGAACGAGCTTTGGAAGACCGTGGAGGAGAAACTCCTCGCGCCAGGCTGCAACTACTACAGTATGGAGTTCAAGAACATCACCAGAAGGATGCACGTACTGGAGATCGACCTGACCAACCCGGCGATCGAGGTCACGACATCCTACGCCGATGACATCGTTCCGAACCCTAACGGCAATGCCAACAAGAACAACGGATTCAACCTCCGCGAGACCCTTTCCCAGCTTTGCGCGCGCAAGACCGCTGCCGGAGAGGATGTCATCGCCGGAGTCAACACCGGCTATTTCGACTCGAATGACGGAATCAGCAGAGGAGCGCACATCGAGGAAGGCGAGCTTGTCTATATGAACAACCCTGCCGTTGTCTCCAGCCTCGTGAACCACTCCTGGGCGTTCACGATCTTCAAGGACAACACCGCTTCGTGCGGAAAGAAAGCCTTCTCAGGCAAAATCGAAGTGGCGGGCAAGGAATATGCTTTCTTCTCGGTGAACGACACCATCGTGCGCGGCGGAAGCGCCTCCAGAATGAAATCATACCCTGTGAACCTCTACACATCAAGGTACGTCAAATACCCTCACCCGGAGCGCCAGAACATCACCAACACACTCAGCGCAAAAGCATTATACCTCACGGCAAAATATTCATCAAAGAATATGACCGTGAACGATGGTTGGTTTGACGCGACCGTGACGGCGATCGCCGATGGCAGAACCACTGCTCTCGGAGAGGCTCCTTACCTTACCGACCGCAAGGAAGTCGGCATCCAGGTGACCGGAAGCACGGCCGATGCTATCGCCGCCTCTGTGAAGGTCGGAGACAACATCAGGCTGATGGCCCAAATGGACGTTGAAGGTGTCGTGAAGCCTATCCAGACTCAGAACTCCACGATGTGGCACTATGTCACAGACGGAGAGAACACCCTCAACACCGTCCCTGCGAACCACGATTTCCGCACGTTGATCGACCCTATGACATTCGTCTGCGTTGACAAGAGCGGATCAAGGATTATGATCGCCGAGATCGACGGCCGTCAGGTCGGATTCTCCATCGGAGTCAACGCCGAGGAAGTCACAGAGATCGCCCTGCGCCTTGGAGCTTGGAACTCGACCCGTTTCGACGGTGGCGGCTCATCCGCTATGTGGGCTAAGAAAGACGGGGTCTCAGGACTCGTCAGCAGCCCAAGCGACAAAAAGGGAGAGCGCAGTTGTATGAATTATATGTATGTACGTAAGAAATAGCATATTATGAGAAAGATACCTGCTATAATATCAATATTTCTGGCGGCCGCCACGCTTTTTTCCTGTTCGTATGATTCCTCTGAGATAGAGAACGGAATCACCGATCTGGAGAACCGTGTCGCCGCTCTCGAACAGAAAGCGGACTATCTGGAGTCGCAGTTGAAGGCGGTTTCGGAATTCGTGTCCGGCAACTTCATCTCCCGTGTGGGAACTGACGAGAAAGGAAACTTCGTCATAACCTACCAGGACAGGAACGGGGAGAAAAAGACGGTCACCCTGGCCAAGGCATCCGACCTTGACAAGTCGCCGATGATCGGCACCGCTGAATATGAAGGAGTCCTTTACTGGAGGCAGACCAAGGACAACGGAGCCACCTGGGAGTGGATCACCGACAAAGACGGCGACAAGATGCCAGTCTCCGGTCCCGCTCCGGTCGTAGGAATAGACAAGGACGGTTACTGGACAGTCAACGGAGAGAGCACCGGCGTTCTCGCAAAGGATATGACCGGCAACATATTCAAGAACATCGCGGCTGACAGCGAGAGCGGCCTTGTGGTGTTCAGCCTGACTGACGGCAGCAGCTTCTCGGTAAGGTACAACGAGTCGCTGGCCATAGCGTTCACGACTCCGTCATTCCTTGCTGTGGAAAGCTACAGCGCGCCTGTGGAAGTAGGCTACAAGGTCAGCGGCACTATGGCCAAGGACGCGGTTGTGGACTACCTGACGGCTTATAATGTGAAGGTGAAGGTCAACGAGAGCCTCAAGACAATCTCCGTGACGATGGAGGAAGGCGCCGAGGAAGGCAATGTCGTGATTATGGCCACCGCAGGGGACGACATCGTTTACAAGCCTCTGTTCTTCTCCTACGGCAAGACTGTCATCGATTTCGAGAACTACATCAAAGACAACGAGCTCATCACCCCGCTGGGAGAGCCTGTGATCAACCTTGGAGGGGATATGACCCCGTTCACTGTCAGGATCTCGCACAACATCGACGTGGAAGCATCCGTGGCCCAGGAAAACGCATCCTGGCTCAAGGCTGTGAACACCAAGGCCTTGCAGACATCCGAGTTCAATTTCGTGGCTGAATATTTCGAAAGCAAGACCAACACCCCTCGTGAAGGCCGCATCATCCTGAAGAACAGCCTCTACGAGGTTTCCACATCCATCATAGTTAAGCAGAGCCCTATCGTGAAAGGTGGCGGAGGAGGCGGAGATGATCCGTCCGAGGACAAGGGAATCTCCGATGTGGGCACATTTATGGAGTTTGTGCGCAGCGTCAATGCCGGGGCCTCGACGACACGTTGGGAGAACGCCGACGGTGAAGTCTGCCTGCTCGCCGACATCGACCTTACGGGAATAGACTGGACACCTATCGGAAACGCTGCCGGAGAGGGTTCCGGAATACCTGCGTACTCGTTCGAGAACGCGTTCAAGGGCAAGTTCAACGGTAAGGGCCACAGCATCACCGGAATCAACTGGACCTGCGATATGAGCAAGAACAACGTTTACGGACTCTTCGGAGCGGCTGACGGAGCGACCATCAGCAACCTCGTTGTCGGAGCGGCCGGAGACGCCATCACATTGACCGGAAGCCCGGATGTGACCCCGTCCGTGGCCGGAATCGTGGGTTACGCCGAGAATGTGACGATCAGCAATGTGACCAACAATGTCAGCATCATCCTTGAGGGAGAATGCCCTCAGGCAATGCCTACCAGTCTCGCCGGAATCATCGGAAGCGGCTCGGATGTCACAGTCGGCGGAAAGACCAAGGAGGAGGCCGTGAAGAACAACGGAGACATCCTCGTGAAGTCCAAGGTCGCCAACGCCCAGGCCGGAGGAACCGGCCTGCAGGTGGCCGGAATAATGTCCTACGTGAAGAACGGCAAGGAAAGCCAGTTCATAAACTGCACGAACAACGGTCATCTGACAGGCCCTAACGGACGAAGCGGAGGAATCCTCGCTTCCATCCAGGGAACCGAAAAGGCCGGCAACAAGGTCACCATCAGCAAGTGCGTGAACGCCGGTCTCATCGAGGACAATTACCTTGATTATGACGGCTACACCAACGCCAAGAGAATAGGCGGAATCATCGGTGGCTCAGAGGCCGCTGACGTCACTGTGGAGTCCTGCGTCAACAGCGGGAACATATTCTCGCACACAGGATGCCGAGTAGGCGGATTCGTAGGCCACTTCAAGGGCGGAATCATCACCGGATGCTCCAACACCGGAATCATCCTCAGCCACATCACTCCGCAGGCGGAGGATCACAGCGGCGGAGACGGCCCGGGTTGGGC